>Ga0194052_1002105_pt1 | contig 11101 bp, 3 predicted proteins | sample SepL226m_MetaG_FD_160117 | JGI IMG/M metagenome (GOLD analysis project Ga0194052, IMG submission 160117) | Anoxic zone freshwater microbial communities from boreal shield lake in IISD Experimental Lakes Area, Ontario, Canada - Sep2016-L227-6m | ecosystem: Environmental > Aquatic > Freshwater >... | reverse complement strand
TTATTGCCCGTATCACATCCGCTCCGGGCGGGGTCAGTGGTGGCACAGGTGGTGGGCAACAGCAAGGCGGCGGGCAACAGCAAGGCGGCGGCAGCGGCGGGGGCGGTTTGAGTTTCATTACCACGACCAATAACATGCAATCGGTTTCGGTCGCGGCCATGAATTATTTTCTGGCCTTGGGAGTGGACATCGATCCTTTGAAGCCCGAGAACAAGGGCAAGGCATTGTTCTTCCACGACCGTCAAGGCACGCTGCTGGTGCGGGCGACGATGGAGGAGTTGGACATTATTGAAGCGGCGATTGACATGCTCAACGTTGTGCCGCCGCAGGTGAACATCAAGGCCAAATTTGTCGAGGTGCAGCAGGACGATAACAAAGCGCTGGGGTTTGATTGGTATTTGGGGAATGTCTCGATGAACGGTGGTTCGATTGTGGGGCAAGGCGGCAGCGCTCCGTCGCTCAACGGGGCGAATCCCCCGTACAGCGTCTTCCCCGGAAATCCGCTTGCGGGCACGACGATTGCGCCGAGTGCGAACGACCAGAAGTTAACCTCGGGGATACGCAATGTGCCGACATCGTTATTTACGCTGACCGGCATTCTGACCGATCCGCAATTTCGCATGGTGATTCATGCGCTGGAGACCCGGACTGGGAACGAACTGTTGGCTCAGCCGGAGGTGACCACCCAAAGTGGGCGGCAGGCGCAGATGAAGGCGACCGACGTGAGGACGATCATCACGGCATTTAGCTTCAGCCAGGCGCAAAATTCGACCTCGGCGACGGGTAGCGGAACCACGGTGAACCAGGCCCAGCCCACCGTTATCTATCCGCTGCCGGAGCAGATGGAGTTGGGGCCGGTGTTGGACGTGATTCCTGTCGTGCTCGCGGATGGGTTCACCGTCAACATGACTTTGATTCCCACGCTGACGGAGTTCGTGGGTTATGAGGATCCTAATACCGTGATCTCCTCGGCGTTAGGATCGAGTACGGTTGTTGCAGGGGGGTTCATCCAGGTGCCCACCGTCCTGCCGAAATTCACGGTGCGTCAGGTGGCCTCGGCGGTGAACGTCTGGGATGGCCAGACGGTGGTGCTCGGCGGTCTGCTGGGCGAGGTGGTGACGACGATTAAGGACAAAGTGCCGATGCTGGGCGACCTGCCGCTGGCGGGCCGGCTCTTCCGGAGTGAATCGAAGACCACTTACAAGAAGAACCTTCTGATTTTCGTCACGCCCACGCTGATCGACCCGGCAGGCAACCGGTTGCATTCGGAAGACGAGATGCCCTTTGCGAAAGAGTCCTTCCCGGTGCAGCCTCCGGCGGCGGCCGATCAGGCAAAGAAGCAATAAAGATGGCCAAATCGGGCTGTTGAAAATGTGCAAGTTTATGTCAATGTCACTCTTCGCCCGTAAATCGTTGATGTGCTGGTGCATGGTTGTGGCTGTGCCCGCCATTGTTTGGGGTCAAACCAACTATATTGCCAATGGTGTGCAATACGCGATTGCCGGTTCTTTGCCTCAGGACCAGGTAAAACCCTGCATAGGGATCAATCCGTCGGGCGGTTACCTGGTATGGCAGGACAATATCACGGACGGGAACGGATTGGGGATCAGCGCATTGCAATTGGACAGCGGGCTTTCGGGGGTGCTATCGCCTTTTCGGGTGAACTCGTTCGTCGCGCGCGACCAGGAAAACCCGCAAGTAGCGCTGTTAAAGAACGGTGGGGCGGTCTTCGCCTGGCAGGGTGGGATAAAAGGATTTCAGCACATATACGCACGTTTTCTCTCTGCGAGCCGGACGTGGCTGGCGAATGATGTTCTGGTCAACACATTCACGAACAAGATGCAGGTCACGCCCGCGATTGCGACGCTGACAAACGGCAACGTGATTGTCACCTGGGCCAGCTATAACCAGATGAGCAGCAGCAGCATGGAGGATATTTATGCTCAAATCCTCACACCAACGGGGGCAAAAAGCGGCGGCGAATTTCTCGTAAACCAGTTTGTCTCCTTCAATCAGCGCACGCCAGCCGTTGCGGCGTTGAGCAACGGCCGGTTTGTCGTTGTCTGGGTTTCCGAGCAGGAACGCTGGACGTCTGCAGCCGGTTCGCCGAGCGTCGATGTCTATGGTCGAGTGTATGATGTTAATGGGGCGGCGGTGGGCAGCGAGTTTCTGATTAACACCGGCACAAATATTTGTGCAAATCCGAGTGTGGCTGCGGGTTCCAACGGAGGGTTTTTGGCAGCCTGGAGTGAGAAGGATACTGCAAATCCGAATAACAGTTGGGACATTTTTGCGCGGCCATTTTCGAGTGCGCTGGCTGGCGGAATCGTGCGGCGGGTGAACACTGTTGCGTTTGGGGACCAATACGCGCCTAAAGTTGCTGCAAGCGGCACCGACTATTTTGTGACTTGGACCAGCATGGGGCAGGATGGTTCCAACGAAGGGATTTACGGACAGGTCTTGCACGGCGACGGCGCGCCTTGGGCGGGCGAAATATTGGTTAATACGACAGTCATCAACGGCCAAATCCATCCGTGTATCGCCTCGGACGGTGCGGGTCGGTTTCTTACCGCTTGGAGCAGCTACGTGGGCGGGGCTGGCGGGTTTGATCTGTTTGCGCAGCGGTTTGCACAATCGGCACCGCCGCTCGCCACGATGAGTGCGCCGTTGTTGTGTGTGCCGTTCGTGGTTAGCAACAGGGTTTATCAGCCGCAGGTGGAAGTCTTCTGGTCGTATCAGGCGGGGATGTCGGTGGATCATTATGAAGTGTATGTCGATGGTGCGGGCGCACCTGCCGTTTCGGCTGCGACGAACATCTGGCTGATGACGGCGGCCAACGGATTGACTGTTGGCACAACGCACTCATTTCAGGTGGCCTACGTCACTACGGAGGGCCGTCGGTCACCGCTATCTCCGTCCGCGACGGCTTCGACATGGAGCGGGATCAGCTATTACGGCATTCCGGTGGAGTGGATGAACCGTTATTGGAGTGACGCGTGGCCTGTGGCGACGAGTGTCTTGGCGCCAGACGGACCGACTCCGGTGCAGGCTTTTCTGACGGGGGCCAACCCGCTGGATTCAAGCACGTGGCTGCGGACGGCAATTGTGCAGACCGGGCAGGGGAACTATTTGAATTGGAATCCGCAGCCGGGGCTGACGTATCAGGCGCAGTATTCGAGCAACCTGTTGGACTGGGCGAACGTTGGTTCACCGCGGTTTGCGGCGGGGACGGTTGATTCAATCTACCTCGGCGGGGGCGGGGCCGGGTATTACCGGATTCTGTGTTTGCGATAAGTGGAATTTGTATGCTGCGATTTGCTAAAACAGTTGGCTGCGTCTCCCTGCTGGTCTTCGGACTTGAGTCGGCGTTCGGGTTTTCCCTCATGGGCCCCCCGAACCAGGCGTGGCAGGTTCCCGAAATCGCCTACAATCTTCCCGGTGATATTGGCGCGCCGCACAACCTGGGCGAAGAGTATCGCTGGAACACCCCGACCATTTACTACGCTTTCGACCAGAGCTTTCTGGATTACTTTGCGTCCAACGGCGTTGTTGCGGTGGACCAGGCCATTGCGATTCTCAACGGGCTGACTAATTTTTCCCGGTACAGCGCGAGTCTCGACGAAGTGCCGTTGGAGACGCGGCGGTTTAACTACACGGCCCAAGCGCTGCACCTGATGGATCTCAAGACCGCGACCTTATCGATGATGCTGGAGGAGTTGGGATTGACCGATTCCGAGAGGTACGTTTGGACACTGCGCACGCGTGACACGCAGCCGGGGCTGACTTGCCCGTATATGTATTATGGGGTCATCAAGCTGAGCTTCGACCCGACGACCTGGGAGCCGAGCAGTTATATTAACAACACGCTGTACAGCTATATCATCATAGAAATATGCACCGGCGGCCCTCCGGTGGCCTGGACTTTTCCATTTACCGTAGATCCGCTGGCCGTGGAACATCTGCCGGCCACGTCTCCGTTCTATTCGGGTCTCGGATTATACATGACGGCGCTGACGAAGGATGATGTGGGTGGTCTGCGCTACATCTACCAACCCACCAACGTGAATTGGGAATCGATGTCGAGCGACAGCATGATGCTATACACCAACGTGCCTGGCGGCCCGCAACTGTTGATGACGTCAAACCTGACGCTTTTGTCGTCCCAGGCGTTGACCAACAGTCAAGCGGCATTGCAGGCGCTTTATCCGGCGTTGAACATCGTCGCGACCACGAACATTTATACGAACATCTGGGTGACCAACGTGACAGTATATTTCACGAACAACCCGACCGACCCTTATGGGATGCCGCCGCGCCTGGCGTATCTCACCAACCGGACGCTGACGGTGCAGACATGGTATCGCCACACCTTTGGCAACCTGGTGACATTTCAGTTCGTGAACGGAGCATGGACCATGGTGCCGTTGTCGGACATTACCACGCACATTGTCAAAGTGCCGATTACGGTGGAGACGACCTACCAGACCAACTTTCCTTCTGACCCGTATGGGATGCCGCCGCGCATTTACACCACGACGGTAACCTACAGGACCAACGTGGTTGCGGGGGAGTATTATATTCTGACCAACCTCTGCGGAATCTCGATATCGGGCTTGCAGGCCACAATTGTTTCGAGCACTACGAATATTGTGAACTCGTTCACGAATATGCCGCTTGGCGCGACGAACTTTCAGTTTTATTACCAAGCGGTGATTGAATACTTCACCAATCACGTGTTCACCTACTATCCGGTCGATTGTGTGGTAACCAACGTGACGTTGCTGCAGGGCATTGATAAATTCACCTTTGTCAAAACCAGTTACGATTCGCTCGTGGGAAGGTTTTACCAGCCAATCACGAATCTGTACAAGCTCGTCACGGTGACGAACAGCCATTTGGTGACGAATTGGTATCAGCGCGTGGTGAACAAGCCCGACTTTCTTTTCTCAGCGGCGGACCTGACCGGGGTGGGTTCGGCTGTGCGCACGGTGACTTCTCAGAACTTCAACGACAGCAATGCGAATCCGGGTTTGGCCGGCCCGGGAAATATCGAGCCGAACATGCAGATTGCTTTCAACAAAATTGGGCCGCTGCTGATTAATTTCTATGGCACCAACTTCATCCTCAGCGGCATGAGCGAATCGACCGCGATCACGAACTACATCTGGGGGTCATTCGACGGGTCAACCAATGCTCCGGTGGTCTATCCGAGCGGGTTGAGCATAATGAACCTGGAGGCTCAAATCCTTTATCAAATCATTACGCCGGCTCTTTCCGACGGCAGAGTGGGCCGTTCGTACCCGGCCACTCAATTGCAGGTCGCGGGCGGGACTGCCCCGTATAGTTGGTCATGGAACGGCGGCGTGCCGTCTCTGCCGCCCGGGCTGAGTTTATCTGGAGGCGGCGTGATCAGCGGGACGCCGACTGCGGCGGGAACCTGGATATTTAACGTGACCGTCAGCGGGGCTGATGCGCGCCGCACGACCCGCACAATGCAAGTGATTATTGCTCCGTGACGCGAGTGCCATAGTGGAAGATTTGTGATTATGAAGCGGCTCTTACTAGTGAATGTTCTGAGTGTGTTGATGGTTTCGATTGCTCTGGCGACAACCGATTACATCAACAACTCGACAGTGAGTGTGATATCTCCGCCCCAGATCGCGCCGCAGATTGACGCATCGAACTTCGTCAACAACGGCTTTTTCTTCATTACCAACCTTTACTCTGATACCGTCCGACCGCCTCTGCCCTACGAGAGTTGGAACACGCGCAACTGGACCAACGCGAACCGGATGGCGGGCGACTCGGGATTCCGGTTCGATTATTTCGACAGCGCCGGGCAAACCAATGGCTGGTCGGCCAATTTCCAGAATGCGGGCAACGTCAATCCGGCCAATGCCAACATCTACGGGGCCAGTTATGTGCTGGTGGCGGCGACGAACATCAACAACAGAGGAACCTTGGCGGTGGGCGGCTCCGGTTTGATGACGTTAAGTGGCAAGACCATTGACTTGACGCGGAGCACCCTGGGTGCGGTGGGCAATGAATTCAACGATCAGGCTGGAGTGCGGGATATCTATTGGGGCACCAACGATTCATTGCTCGGGGCCTATTTCGGCGCTAACACGGTCCAGAGTTCACCGATGCAGGTGATGACGATCGGGTATCCGACCTTCCAATACCTGAGATTCGTCAACGCTTGTGGCACCAGTGCCGTTTGTCCCAATGGCTACACAGCCTACGTGACAACCCATCAGGTATATTTTGCCGGGGCGATCTCGACCGCAATCGATGTTTTGTTTCTGCGGCAAACCAACCCGGCCATATCGACTGATGTTCGATTCGGCAATTTTGGCGGTCCAGGGGCGGAGAAGATGATCCAGTGGCAGGCTTTGCTGACGAATCGGGTCAACAATGTCGTAACCACCAACCGGCTTTTCTTCAGTGACAGTTTTGGCTACTGGACTCCGCCGTATCTGACGCAAACGCGGGCGCCTACTTTCTTTTACTACAATTTTGCCGCCGCCAGGTATCGCCCGGACAACTACAGCATCACCCATGCTGCCCCCTTTGGGTATGACGCTTTGCCCACGCTGGCCCCGACGCTGGTGAATCCGGCAATATTTAGCGGCACCAACTATCCGACCTACTCGACGAATGTTGGCTGGGCGGCGGCGATCACTGCCGCGGCCTTCTCGCCCGACCCGACCATTTCAGGTTCAACCTGGACGAACGTGCCTGGGCGCATCGAGATTTCCGCCTCTGGCGCCGGTTCTTACTTGAATTTGACGCGGACGCTCATCGATGGGCAGAGCTATTTGAGGTTAAGCGCGACCAACCATTTTGTGGGATCCACCAACGCGGTAATCATATCGCCTGTGAGCGATGCTTACCTGAGCAGCACCAACGGCACCATGTCGATCAGCAATCTGACGACTCCGTTTCTGCCTCGGATGGAAGGGGAGATACAAGCATGGAGCGGGCGTTGGACGAATGTGACGGCGGGTGGGGTGGCGACTCTGTACACAGTGACGATGGTTGACAGCGATCTTGTGGCGCAGGCCCCTTCGCGGATTCAGAACCTGAGCCTGCGCAGCACCAACCTGTATATCGGCGACGCGCTGAATGTGTTTGGCAGCCTGCTGCTGGATACGTTGCGCCTGACCATCAGCACCAATGACGCCCATGCCCCGACGCCCTATGGCGAGCTGAACCTGAATTCGGGAGATTTGTTGTGGTCGGCCAGTTTGCCCAAACTGCAATGCCTGACGAACTTCGGCAAGATCAGCTCGGTTAACTCGGTCTATTTTGCCGGTGCCCGGACGCCGCCGTGGTTCAGCGGGACCTTCGACGAGCCGTATCTGAGCTTTGTCACTCACGGCCCCATATCATCGGTGGGATGCTCGATCTGGGCGAATTACTTCGAGGCGAGCGGCACGAATGACACCGGGATCGGCCCGTTGAGCGCGCAAGCCGGTTCCGCCATCGTGACCAATGGGGCATTTCTGGCGAGGGATTCCGACATCGCGTTGACGTGCGGCAGCTTGATCATCAGCAACCAGATGATGGAGGCTGGTCGGGGGATATTCTTGACCATCACCAATTACCTGGATGACGGCAGCTTGAGCAACAGCGTCGATATGGTCACAAACAAGAATACCTGGACCGTGGGCGGCGGCATCAATCTGTGGCGTTTGGCTCCCCAGGCGAGTCTGCTTGCGACGACCGTCACCAACAAGGCATTTGCCAATTCCGAAGTGGACAATTATTGGGCCGGGAAGGACTACGGCTGTCGGCCGAGCGGATTTGTGAACAACGCGGCGCTGGGCCGGCTCATCCTCGATGGTCAGGATGCCGGGAGCCTCTTTGCTTTCTTTCGCACCGGGCTCACCAATGCTCTTTATGTCGATCTGCTTGAATTGCAGGGGGCGACCACCAACGCCGACGTGATGGGTAATTTCGCGGGGGTGAACCTCGAACCGAACTTTACGATTTATTACGGGGACGCCGTGGCTGCCGGCCATTCGATTGCCGAGAAGCTCAATGGCAAGCATGGCGCGAGCGGTGCCAATGGCGGGCGTTTCCTGTGGGTCAGCAATTACAACACCGGCTTTTACTCCTCGACCAACCTGACTTATACGGATGGCACGGTTCATAGGCTCAACCGGGCTTTGGTGTATAGCTGTGACATCAATTCCAACGGGCAACCTTACCCGCCGACCGGCGGTGTGAACGCCACCTGCGATGGTGCGACCCTGAAACCGGACCCGATTCCCGTGCTGACCCCTGCTACGCTGGTTTTGAAGGCGGCATTCACCAATCGTCCGTCGCCGATCATCCTCCTTTCCTGGAACACGATTCCGTTCTCCAGCAATTATCTTTATACGGCCTCGTCGTTGTTGCTGCCTCCAACCAACTGGCAGCTTGTAACGAGTTTCTTGTCGGACGCCACCATGGGTGGGCGGGTGACCGTGGCGGATCCGATTAAAACCACCGGTCCGCACTATTATCGGGTGCGGGCATTGTCGCCATAGGCGGTGGGCTCTTTGTGAATTCGGGTGTAGTTTGCTGCGGATGCGGGCAGGGTGTTCGTGGTGAATGCAGTGAAAGAATAACGTGTGAAGTGTTATGCGAAGATTGCGAATAAATTACGGTTTCCCGGGTCGGCTGGCAGTGGTGCGGCTCGGCCTGTTCGCCTGGGTCAGCCTGGCTGCGAGCGTCGGTTGGGCCCAGACTAATTTTAGCGGTGCCCAGGTTATCACCGGCCAATGGGGCAGTGTGGTCAACAGTAATACCGGCGTCGTCCCCGACCCGGGCGCTCCCAGCACTGCAGGGTTTCCGCCCCAGCATCCGCTCTGGTACCAGTGGACGCCGTCAGAAAGCGGCGAGGTCACCATCGACACCCTCGGCAGCGCCGATGCGACCGATGTGACCCTGGACACGGTTGTTGGGGTCTATACCGGTCCGAACATCTCGCAGTTGCTGCAGGTGGGGGCCAACGACGATTACTATCCGTTCGTCCACGAGGTTATGACCTCGATGACCAATCCGCGCAGGGTTATATACAACCCTTGGACACTCATGTATCCGCTGCCATTCAACGGTCCGAGCATCCTGCGGTTCAATGTCACGGCGGGGACTACTTATTATATTGTCGTGGACAGTTTGGTGGGGAAGGGGGTATCACAAACGGGCACGACCTGGCTTTCACAGGTGGGAGTGGGCTCGATCTCGCTCAACTGGGCGTTTCGTCCGTCGGGAGCTTTGCGGTTTGCGAGCGAGGAAATCGATTATTTTGGATGGTCATTTAAAGGCGGCTTGGGGATGCCGCAGCCGCTCTACCAATGCACCGAATGGGAAACTTTGTACGGGCTGGGCTACGTCGGCGGTGAAACCATGCATGATACGTATTACGTGTACGACCCGGGCGGGGTGTTGGTTACCGTGACTCGAGTCGCCGGTTCGAGCGGGCGGCTGCTGGTGGATTACGCGACGCAGGACGACACGGCGGTGGCAGGCGTCAACTATACGCCGGTCTCGGGCACTCTGGTCTTCGACGATTTCGAGATGAGCAAGACGATTGTCATTCCGATCATCCCGACTTCGTTCTACTCCTACTCGACCAACAACCCGAATGATAACCCGAGCCTGTGGCCGGCGAGATGGATGGATAAAGAGTTCTCAGTCGTTCTCTCCAACCCACGCCTCGACACATTTGAAACGACGAACGTTTCTCCGCCCCGGCTCGACACGCCCTTCGCCACGGCCACGGTTTGCATCATGAGCATGGCGGGACTCGGTCAAAATCCGGCTCAGAACTGGACGGGGGATGATGGGAATACTGCTCCGACCCAGGACGTTTATAATTTTGGGAAGAGGAACTATCGTGTGCCCAGGGATGTTAACGATTACTGGGCACAGGTCAATATTGGCGTTTTTCGCACCCATCAGCGTGTGCCTGGCGATCGGAGTGAAACCATCAGCTACCGCGTCAACGGGATGATCGGTGACAGCGTCAGTCCACAGGAATGGAACAATTTCTTTGCTCTCAACCCCGGCTCTGAATACGCGATACCCGATACGAACAACGCGTGCCCCTTTATATTTCCCTGGGGCGCAAACAGTTTCGTGGCGTTTACAAATTTTGATTTCACGTGGTCTCCACCAGATGGCACCGTCACCGTCGGAAATAACGGCGAAGGGGTAATCAGCTTCATGGTTCGTAACGATCAGCTTACGAAATTCAACAAGGACTTCAATATCATCCTTTACCAAAACTATGAGGGTGCCAACTACTCGGTTGGCGAGAACAGCGAGTGCCATGTCACAATCCTGTTCGACGACAAGGCGCCACCGGCTGGCTCGGTGGATGAGTTTTACTGCACTGATTACGGCAGCCAGATGAAACCGGCGGTGGCGACGGTTCCGTCCAACCAGCCCCATCCGGGGACGGACGGCACGATATGGGCGGTGGCCGTGCAACCGGACAACAAAGCGATTGTTGCAGGCGAGTTCACCAGCTACAACGGGACCGCGAGCAGTTGTATCGCCCGCGCCACGCCCAACGGTCCTATCGACACGAGTTTCACCCCGGGCACCGGTGCCAATGGCGGCATGATCAGCTCGCTGGCCCTATTGCCCGATGGCAGCGGGAAAATGATGATCGGCGGCACCTTCCAGCAATACAACGGGGCGAACCGGCCATACATCGCCCGCCTTAACGCGAACGGCTTGCGGGATACGACCTTCGCTCCAACGCAGAACCCGGACGGCCCCGTTTGGGCGTTGGCGATCCAGACCAACAACCAAGTTATTATCGCCGGCGACTTTACGATGATCGGTGAGGTTCCGCGCGCTCATATCGCCCGGTATAATGTGGATGGCTCGTTGGATTTAAGCTTTGATCCAAGCACCAATGCTCCCGACGACATTCTGTGGTGTGTGGCACTGCAGCCGGATGGCAAAGTAGTGATTGGCGGGCAGTTTGCCAACCTCGGCGAACAAAGCCTGAGCGGGTTGGCGCGGCTAAACGCAAACGGCAGCGCTGATGTCAGTTTCAATGCCAATCTCGGGTTCGGCGTGGGCGGCACGGTCTATGCAT
>Ga0194052_1002104_pt1 | contig 11105 bp, 11 predicted proteins | sample SepL226m_MetaG_FD_160117 | JGI IMG/M metagenome (GOLD analysis project Ga0194052, IMG submission 160117) | Anoxic zone freshwater microbial communities from boreal shield lake in IISD Experimental Lakes Area, Ontario, Canada - Sep2016-L227-6m | ecosystem: Environmental > Aquatic > Freshwater >... | reverse complement strand
ATGGGAACGCCCCTGGGCCGGGGATGATCTGGTCCGGGTGCGGAGTCCCCTTGCGCGGCACAACCTCATAAAGGTCCACACTTTGGCACACGCTATTCCGCGATGTATCAGAGCTGTTGCCCTTCTCCCACGTGCTGAATGAATCCATGGAGAGCGAGCATTCCCATAAACGGCGGAAGAACCTTACTTTTTTACGGCGTCCTTGATGCCCTCGCCGGCTTCCTTGGCACCCTTGGCGATGCCCTTGCCGGCCTCCTTCGCGCCTTTGGCGATGGCCTTGCCGGTGGTCTTGGCGCCGCGGGCCACGGCCTTGGCGCCCTGCTTGGCGGCCTGGCCCACAGCCTTGCCACCTTCCTTGATGGCCTGGCCGACCTCCTTGCCCGCCTGCTTGAGGTCATCCTTCACTTCCGGAGGGGCACCCAGAAGCAGAAGGCTGAGGAGGAGAGGGTTCATGCCACTACTCTAACGCCTGGGCGGAGGTGGTGCTTCCCGGCGATCATGGAGGGGTGACTGCCCCTGCCGCTCCGCCCCCGTCCGCGCCCCGCCTCCAGGCCTGGGTGCGCGCCCACCTGCCGGAGCTGCTCTTCGCGGCCCTGCTGCTGGCCGTGCTGCCCATGCGGGACCTCTGGGCCCCGGACGAGCCGGACTTCGCCCAGTGCGTGAAGGAGATGCGCCTGCGCGGCGCCTGGCTGCTGCCCTACCTGAACGGGGTGCCCTACAGCGAGAAGCCGATCCTCTACTACTGGGTGATGAAGGTGTCCGCCGGATCGCTGGAGACCCTCACCGGCGGGCTGGGCTTCACCCAGGGCGTGGCGGCCTGGGCCCTGCGGCTGCCTTCGGTGGTGGCCTCGGTGGCCTTCCTCGCGGCCTTCCGCCGCTGGGCCCTGCGCTTCCTGCCGGAGGGGACTGCCGAGCCCGCCGCGCTGATCCTGGCCGTGTCGCCCCTCTGGTTTTGGCAGAGCCAGTTCATCCAGATCGACCTCCTCTTCTCGGCCCTGCTGGCCTGGAGCTGGCTCTGCTGGCTAGGCGGCTACCTGCTGCTGCGGGGCGAGGTGGTCGGGTGCGGCCCGGACGAAGCCCATCTCTGGTTCCTGAAGGCCTACGCCTGGCTGGCCCTGGCCTTCCTGGCCAAGGGGCCGCTGGCGCCGGTGCTGTCGGTGCTGCTGCTGGCGGCGTTCCTGGCTTGGCAGCGGGACCTGGCGGTGCTGCGCCGCATGCGCCTGGCCGTGGGCACGGCGATCGTTCTGCTGCCCGTGGCCGCCTGGTATCTGGCGGCGGGCCTGCGGGGCGGGCCGCACTACGCCTACGAGCTCATCGTGCTGCAGAACCTTGGCCGCGCCACCCGGGCCTGGGATCACATCCACCCCTGGTGGAAGTACCTGGAATACCTGCTGGGTGACTTCTTCCCCTGGTCCCTGCTGCTGCCAGCGCTGCTGCTGCACCTGCGGCGGGAGCAGGCCCTGGCTGGGCCGACGGGCCGCTTCCTGCTCCTGGCCTTCCTGGTGCCCCTGGTGTTCCTGAGTGCCGTGCAGAGCAAGCAGGGGAAGTACCTGCTCATGGCCTACCCCTTCCTGGCGCTGCAGATGGGGAGCCTGCTCCGGCAGGCGACCCCCGCCCGGGCCCGGCGGCTCGGAGCTCTGCTCTCGGGTCTGCTGGGAGTGCTGGTCCTGGGGCTGGTGACCCTCGCCCTCGGGGGGGGTGGCGCCAAGACCCAGGCCGAGGTGGCGCCCTTCCTCGACCTCCTGCGCGTCCTGGCCCTGGGCCTGGGCAGCGGGCTGGTGGTGGTGCTGGTGAGCACGTTCCGGGGCCAGGGGCCGGGTCTGGCGCGGGGGGTGGCCCTGGGCCTGGGCCTGCTCTACCTGGTCGGCGGCACCTGGGGTTTCCACCTGCTGGATGCCCGGAAGAGCTATCACCGCTGGACAGCGGCTGTCCAGCCGCTGATCCGGGGGCGCCAGGTCTACTACTGGCAGACCCTGCGCAGCGGGGTCATGGTCTACACCGACCATCTGATGCCGGAGCTCCGCAGCGCTGAGGCCCTGGAACGCCTGGACCCTGAGGCCCGGCTGGTGGCCCAGCGGGACGAGTGGGAGGTGGACACCTGGGGCAACAGCCCGGAGCTGCGGGCCCGCTTTGAGGTGCTGCTCTCGGTGACCACGGGAAGTGGGGATATCCTGTTACTCAGGAAGAGGTCTGGATGATCCCGCAAGGTGCCTATTGGATGCGGGTGAACCGCTTCTTCGGCGACGCCATGATGGCCTACGCCGCGGTGGAGCCCCTCCGTCGCGCGGGGTTGCCCCTGGTGGTGTGGGGCCCGGCGGTGGCCGTGGAGCTCTTCGAGGGCAGCGCGAACGTGGTGGCGACCGTGGCCGAGCCCGGGCGGAAGTACGGGGCCTGGGAGGCCGCCAAGCTGCTCCGCCAGCACCGGCCCGCGGGGCTCATCGGCTTTCCCAAGAGCGCCCGGCCTCACCTGGCGGCCTGGCTGGCCCGAGTGCCCCTGCGCCTGGGCTGCGGGGATGGCGGGGTGGCCCTGCTGCAGACGCACAGCGTGGCCTTCTACCAGCGCGACGAGCCCTTCGTGGAACGCTATGCCACCGTCATCCGCCAGGCCTTCCCGGGCCTGGGTCCCATGGGCTTCACCCCCTTCCGGCCCCGGGCCCAGGCCTTCGAGGCCCAGGCCGCGCAGGTGGCCGAGAGCGCCTTCCAGGGCGACTACGTGGTGTTCGCACCGGGCGCCAACAGCGGCTCCAAGCGCTTGTCCGTGCCCCTCTTTGCGGCCCTCGGCCGGCGCCTGCTGGAGCAGGGCCTGGGCGTGGTGATCCTGGGTGCCGGGGCCGAGGACCAGCGGCTGGCCGGGGCGCTGGGGGCGGAGCTGCCCCAGGCCCTGAACCTCGTAGACCAGTGCAGCCTCTCCCTTTCCGCGGCCTGGGTCTGCGGGGCCCGCGCCCTGGTGGGCATGGACTCCGGTCTGGGTCACATCGCGGCGGGGGCGGGCATCCCGACCCTGGCCGTGTTCGGCCCCACCCGGCCACGGCACTCGGGCCCCTGGGGCCCCCGGGTCCGCGTGGTGCGCCGGGAGGACCTGACCTGCCTCGAGTGCATGGCCTTCCACTGTCCGCTGCCAGACCATCCCTGCATGAACGCCCTGGATGCGACCGTCCTGTGGCAAGAACTCACCCAGCTGCTGGAGGTCCGTTGAGTCCCAACCTGAAGGCCATTCCCCTCATCGTGCTGGGCGTGCTGCTCAACGCCGCCGCGCAGATCTGCCTCAAGAAGGGGCTCCAGGCCGCGGGGGGCATGCAGCTGGCGGTGGGGCCACTGTTCCGGCTGATGCTGGAGCCCTGGGTCATCGCGGGCCTGGCCTGCTACGCGGTGAGCGTGGTGGTCTGGCTGGGCGCCCTCTCACTGGTGCAGGTGAACTACGCCTACCCCTTCCTGGCCCTGGGGTTCATCGCCAACGCCCTCATGGCCCGCGCCTTCCTGGGCGAGGCCATGACCCCCCTGCGCTGGGTGGCCCTGGCTGTCATCGTGGTGGGAGTGGGCCTCCAAGCCCTCAGCGGCCGTGGAGAGTAAATACTTGGGCAATTCGGGTGGTGAGCAGGACAGGCTGACTGTACATTCCCGCTCCGGAGGTCAGGAAATGGAATCCAGGCACCTGATCAGAACCTTTCGCCAGCACGTTCAGGACTGGGCCGAACGGCCCGCGCAGCGCGAGAAGGTGGACGGCCAGTGGCGAGACTTCACCTGGCGGGAGCTGGGCGCGGCCATGGAGGGCGCGGCCGGGGGGCTCGTCCACCTGGGGCACCAGGCCGGCGACAAAGTGGGGCTCTGCGCCCGGAACATGCCCGAGTGGACGCAAGCGGACCTGGGCATCCTGGCCGCCAGGGGGGTCACGGTGCCCCTCTATCCCACCAGCACCCCGGAGCAGGCCCGCTTCATCCTGCGGGACGCGGGCATCCGGATCCTCTTTGCCGGGGAACAGCCTGAGGTGGACCTGGGCCTGGCATTCCTGGCCGCAGGTGACCTCGACCACCTGATCGCCCTGGATCCCAAGGTGGACCTGAAGGGGGAACCCCGGGCCCTCAGCCTGCAGGCCCTGATCCACCTGGGGGAGGGGCCCGCCAGCGCCGGGGAAGTCCGGCGCCGCGCCACGGAGCTGCAGCTCGACGACCTGCTCACCTTGGTCTACACCTCCGGTACCACGGGCGAACCCAAGGGCGTGATGCTGGATCAGGCGAACGTCATGGAGGCCATGCGCCTGCATGACCTCCGGCTGAAGGTAGAGCCTGGCGACGTCTCGCTCGCCATGCTGCCGCTGTGCCACATCTTCGAGCGGGCCTGGACCTTCTATGTGCTCTACCGGGGGGCGCTCAATGTCTACATCCGGGATCCCCTCACCCTCATCGAGGTCATCGGGGAGGTCAAGCCGACCCACATGTGTGCGGTGCCGCGAGTCTACGAGAAGGCCTACGCCGGCATCCACGGCCGCATCGCCAAGGCCTCCGGGCCGGTGCGCGCCCTGTTTCTCTGGGCCATGCGGGCGGGCACGCAGCGGGTGCACCTCCGCACGCTCGGGCAGCAGCCCGGGCCCTGGCTGGCCCTCAAGCTCCGGCTGGCGGACCGGCTCATCTTCCGGAAGCTGCGGGAGCTGCTCGGCGGCCGCTGCAAGTTCTTTCCCGTGGCTGGCGCCAGCCTCGCGGACGATGTGAATGTCTTCTTCCAGGCCATCGGCCTCAACCTGAAATACGGCTACGGGCTCTCGGAGACCTGCGCCACGGTCTCCTGCTACGAGGACGGCACCCTTCCCATCGGCACCCTCGGCCGCCCCCTCGACGGCCTGGAGGTAAAGCTGGGCGAAGACCACGAGCTGCTGGTGAAGGGCCCCACCATCATGCGGGGCTACTACAACCGCCCAGAGGAGACCGCGAAGGCCATGACCGCCGATGGCTTCCTCCGCACCGGCGACGCCGGGGATATCGATGCCCAGGGAAACCTGATCTTCACCGAGCGCATCAAGGAGCTCATGAAGACCTCCAATGGCAAGTACATTGCCCCCCAGCGGGTGGAGGGCATGCTGGGCAAGGACCCCTTCATCGACCAGATCGCCATCATCGCCGACTCCCGCAACTTCGTCTCGGCGCTGATCGTGCCCCACTTCGAGAGCCTGGAGGAGTTCGCCCGCTCGGTGGATCTCAAATACCATGACCTCACGGAGCTGGTGGCTCACAGCCGGGTGGTGGCCTTCTTCGAGGAGCGCCTGCTGCACATCCAGAAGGAGCTGGCCCAGTACGAGCAGGTCAAGAAGTTCACCCTGCTGCACCGCCCCTTCTCCATGGAGCTGGGCGAGCTGACCCCCACCCTGAAGCTGCGCCGGAAGGCCATCGCAGAGGCCTTCAAGGCCGAGATCGAGGCCATGTACCGGAACGTGGGGCACTGAGAGTAGGCAGTTGCTCAGCAAAGGCAGATTGCTTCCTTGTGTTCAGTCCTTCTCCTGGGCTCAATGCACCTGCGTTCGACTTGCCTCAGCCCCATTCGTTGGATTTCCAGTGGACATGGATGGGTAACCGATATGTGTAAAAAAGATACCTAAAGGTTGCTTTTTGTCCTGGATGGGTTATGTTCTCTTCACGGGGAGCCCAGGCCCCTGCGGAGACCGCCATGACGCAACCCGAAGCCCATCGCACGGAGTTCTTCCTTCGTTACATGAAGCGGCTGGCCTCCATCTGCCTCGCCGGCCTGGTGCCCGCGCTGTGCTACGGGGTCCTCACCGCCTGGGACCGGGAAGGCCAGCACGAGCGCCTGCAACTCGGCATCCTCCTGCTCAGTCCCATCATCCTGACCCTGGGACTCGCCTGGGTTCTGTTCTCCCGCCGGGGGGTCTCGATCACGAACGACGACCCCGCGCTCCAGGCCGTGGCCAAGGACGAGTTCCGAAGGCTCAATGCCATGCGCGCTTTTCGCGTGGCCTTCCTGATCGTGATGGTCGTGCAGCTCCCGCTGGCCTGGCTGCTGGGGCTCCGTCCAAGCCCGGACAGCCTCGCTCACATGGGCACCTTCACCTGGTTCATCGGGGCCATCGCCTTCCTCTCGGCCTTTCTCTTCTTCGATAGGGACTGAGCCGTGTCCGGCGCAGAGCTTCGCACGGCCCTCAAAGTCCACCGCGCCATGCGCGACCTCACCCAGGCCGACCTGGCCGCCCTGGCGGGGCTGACGCGGAAGAGCATCAACGCCATCGAGACCGGGAAGATGGTCCCTTCCGTCGTCCTGGCCCTCAAGTTGGCCAAGGTCCTCCAGGTGCCGGTGGAGAGCCTCTTCTCGCTGGTCGAGCCCTAAGGAACTGGAACGAACCAAAGCCCGACTCAACCAGCCGATCACGCCATGCACCGCAAGTGTAGGGTGAGAGGGGTTTTGTTGCCACTACTAAGCAAGGATCATTTCAGCCGCCGGGAAATCACCTTTACTTGGATTGGGTCGCCGCCGCCTCCTTCGCTTTGGCCGGTGCTGAGGTGCTACCTGCGGCCTTCAACAGTTCCGCTAAAGGCCCGTAGGTGCCATTAGGCTTGATCCATACAGGGAGCCTGGGTGCGACGTCCGAAGCCATCGGCTGTAACTTCATGCTGACAAGATCCAACTCAGCGACCTTGACGGGTTCGGTCTCCTTATCCGGGCCTACAGGAACCTTCTTTTCATGTCCGGCGGCGAGGACATTCTTCCTCGAGGCCTTGCCAGGGATCTGATAGGCGACTCCGATGGAATTCCGGTTGGGAGTGGGCACAAACTGTAAGCAACCATACCCGGGATATGCATTGAGGTTCAGGACTCCGAAATCGTGGTCCTGGGCCCTCAACCATTCGGAATTCAAGGGCTTCCATGGCATGCTGATTTCCTGCAGCGCATGCCTCCTGGTGTCGTAGACAAATAGACGGCCAGCCATGCCGAAATAGCTGATGACGAATTCCTCGGAAGCGCAGGTGGTTGGCAGGTCCCAATGGAAGCCACAGCGTTGCTCATCCTGAGGTGACAGCCCTGAGGGGGGGAACGCCTCGACACTGACAGGCGTCTTTTCAAAGGGTTCGAAGCACTCGATGAAGCGGTTTTCATTCCGCTTCGAATGGTAGGTTCCGAGCAGCACGATCTGGCCTTGGAAGCTGACCTCGAATTCATCGAATTCGAAACCTGGATCCAGGGCCACCCGCCAGGCTTTGGCAGCGGCATCCCATTGCAGCACCCGACCATGCTCCTGATCAGAAACCCAATACTGGCCATTCCGGAACTTCACCTTGGCCACCGATGCACCCGCTGCTACGGCTCCAGGTGCCGACTCCTTCTGCAGCAGCACCAGGCCCATACCTTTTGGCACCCAGGTAAGGAACTGCTGGTCGTACCCCAGGAAGGCCTTGCCTCCGTGATCCCGCGAGAAATCAATAGCAGACAGGGAGATGGTTCTCGCTTCTCCGGGACTCTTGATGCCGTCACAGGTCCAGCCCATGACGGGGATGGAACCTCCCGTCCGGTGGATGGGCAGCAAGGCTTCATCGCCCGCAGGAGCGGCCCATGACAAACCGACGAACATGAAGAAGCAAGTGACGATATTAGCCTTAGAAGGCATCACCAATTTACTCCCATGAGGTACCGACAAAGTATGGATGCACGGCGGAGTTGCTAGGATTTCGATCGGATCCTGTCCGTGCGGGAATAGCTTCCATCTTGGTAGACGCAGTAGACACTCCCACCGATTGCCTTGCATTCCACGAGGTTTGCCGTGGCACATTGTTCACAATCCGCTTTGGATGGGATGGCCGCAGTCGCAACCAAGGCCAATAGTGCGAGTCGGACAAGCATTTTCACGAATCCTCCAGCGCTGGTTTGAGGAAAATTACCCCCCCCCATTAATGGGTCAAACCAATAATTCTGGATATTCCAGAGTACTTCGTAACATTCAAGTACGATTTCGAGCCAGGCTAAATTTGGATGGTTCATTACCAGAGATGGGTCCCATCCACGCGAATTGCAGAGATAACCACTGCGATCCAGACCCTATCGCAGGCCCTGGGTGATGGCCATCGGGCCGCCTTCATGGCCGACCTTGAAGCCATGTGATGCAACGTCGGGCACTGCAACCGCCTCGGTGCCTCGAGGAAAAGGGATACCTGCTAATCATCTCTATCATCCCTGTCCCTTGCCTAGTCTGGAAAAACCGGGATGCAGGAGATGAAGGGGATGGCTGAAAAGGCAGATGCACTCCTTGTATTCAGGGCTGCCCCACCATAAGCGCGCCAGCCTTCAGCTGCTCCGCGCTGTAGACGCCGCCGTCCAGCACGAGGCTGGTGACGAGGTCCACGGGGGTGACGTCGAAGCTGGGGTTCCAGGCGGGCATGCCCTCGGGGGCCCAGCGCAGGGAGCCGAAGCCGCGCACCTCGGCGGCGTCGCGCAGCTCGATGGGAATGGCGGCGCCGTCGGGACAGGCCAGGTCCACAGTGGAGAAGGGCGCCACGGGGTGGAAGGGCACGCCGTGGAAGCGCGCCTGCACGGCCAGTCCGTAGGTGCCCACCTTGTTGGCGAAGTCACCGTTGGCGGCCACGCGGTCCGAGCCCACCAGCACCCGCTGCACCTTGCCGTCCCGCAGCAGCAGCGCGGCCATGCTGTCCGTGATCAAGGTCGCGGGAATGCCGAGCCGCTTAAGCTCCCAGGCCGTGAGGCGGCCGCCCTGCAGCAGGGGGCGGGTCTCGTCCGCATAGACATGGATGCGCTTGCCCTGCTCGTGGGCGCGGCGGATCACGCCCAGGGCCGTGCCGATGCCCGCCGTGGCCAGGCCGCCGGTGTTGCAGTGGGTGAGCAGGTGCTCCCCGTCCTGGATGAGGGCCGCGCCATGCTCGGCCATGCCCTCGCAGAGCCGGACATCTTCCGCGAAGATGGCCTGGGCTTCGGCGACGGGATCCGTGGCGGGCCGCATGCGGTCCATGGCCCACATGAGGTTCACGGCCGTGGGACGGGCCGCGCGTAGAGCCGTGCAGGCAGCGGCATACTCCGCTGCGGAGGCTCCGCTCTCTGCGAAGGTCGCCAGGCAGGCCGCCGCCGCCACGCCGATGAGCGGCGCGCCGCGCACCGCCAGTCGCTGGATGAGGGTGGTCATGGTCGCCGGCTCACTGCCGTCCAGCCACAGCTCCTCGTCCGGCAGCTGCGTCTGATCCAGCACCCACAGCGTCCGGCCGTCGTGGCGGAGACCGAGAGATTCGAAGGGAGTCATGGAAAGGCCTTTCGTTTAACCGCAGATGGCGCAGATTTCGCGGATTAATAGCAGGGGCCCATGCAGCTCATCTGTGTCATCTGCGGCATCTGCGGTTTCAAATCAGATGATTTGCGGTCCCAGCTTGGCGCGGAGGGTGCGGAGCTCGGCGAGGTCGTCGGGAGGCAGGGGCTTGGCGCCGCCCAGGGTCTCGGCCTTCCAGAGGATCTCGGCCACCTGCTCCAGGCGCTCCAGGCCGCCGGCGGCTTCATCCATGGTCTCGCCCCAGCAGAGGCCGCCGTGGCGGGCCAGCAGCAGCAGGCGGTGCTCTGGCAGGAAGGGCAGCAGGTGGGTGCCCATGGCCTCGGTGCCAGGGATGGTCATGGGTACGATGGGGATGCGGCCCGCGGCCAGGATCACCTCGGGCAGCGCGTCCGAGGGCAGCTCTTTCAGCTCGGGTCGGGCGAGGGTCCAGGCGATGGCCGTGGGGGGGTGGGCGTGGACGATGGCCCGGGCCCCGGGCACCGCGCGGTAAACGGCCAGGTGCATGGCCCGTTCGCTGCTGGGCCGACCCGAGAGGACCTCGCCGTCGAGGCTGAGGTAAGCCAGGTCGCGCAGCTCCACCTTGGCCTTGGGCACGCCGCTGGGCGTCATGGCAATGAGCCCGTTGGGCAGCCGCACGGACAGGTTGCCGTCCGAGGCCGCCAGCAGCCCCCCCGCGTGGAGGCGGCGGCAGGCATCAAGCAGGGCGTCGAGCAGGGGATCCGGCATGGCCCCAGTGTAGAGCAGCAGGGGGGGGAATCAGCCTCCACCCCTGGTCAGCTCCCGCCGTGCCGCTAAGCTGCTCCCATGGACGAGTGGCTGGACTGGTTGCGAGAGCGCCGGCTGATGCTGGGGCTGGCGGCAGCCGTGGGCTTCGCGGGTTTTATGTACTGGCGGGACCTCCCCGTGGCCCAGCGGCCGGGCATGCTGGCTCCGGAGGAGCCCTTGCAGACCGAGCCCGCCACCCGGGAGAGCTGGTCCCATCGCGGTCACAAGCTCACCTCCCTGGCCCAGTTCCAGCTCCGGGCCCGGGTGCTGGGCACGGAGCGCTACCGCTTCGACCGGGGGGCGGAGCTGTCGCCGGTGGACCTGGCCCTGGGCTGGGGCCCCATGTCCGACACCCGGATCCTGGAGGCCTTTACCATCCGGCAGCAGGACCGCTTCTACTACTGGAGCGCCGCCTCGATGCCGATCCCGGCGGGCGAGGTCGTCTCGCACAGTGCGAACATGCACCTGATCCCCGCCACCGAGGTCGTGAGCAGGCGCCTGCTGGGGGCCAAGGTCGGCCAGCTCGTGGAGCTGCGGGGGCAGCTCGTCCGCGCCGAGGGCAAGGACGGCTTCCGCTGGGTCAGCAGCCTGACCCGCCTGGACTCCGGCGACGGGGCTTGCGAGGTCATCTGGGTGGAGGAGGCCCGGGTGGCGGACCGCTAGCTTGCACCTACTCGCTGCGGGTCACTTCGCGCCAGGCGCGCTGTAGGTATTCCCGGTCCTCGGGGTGGGCGATGGCGGTGAGGGCGCGGGCCCGCTCGTGGAGGGTGCGGCCGTAGAGGTCCGCCACGCCGTATTCGGTGATGACGTAGTGGACGTGCTGGCGGGTCGTCACCACGCCGGCGCCAGGCCGCAGGGCGGACACCAGTCGGGACTCGCCCTTCTTGGTGCGGCTGCTGAGGGCAATGATGGGCTTGCCGCCCGGAGACAGGGAGGCGCCGCGGATGAAGTCCATCTGGCCGCCCACGCCAGAGATGATGCGGTGGCCCACGGAGTCGGCGCAGACCTGACCGGTGAGGTCGATCTCCACGGCGCTGTTGATGGCCGTCACCTTGGGGTTGCGGGCAATGAT
>Ga0194052_1002102_pt1 | contig 11112 bp, 10 predicted proteins | sample SepL226m_MetaG_FD_160117 | JGI IMG/M metagenome (GOLD analysis project Ga0194052, IMG submission 160117) | Anoxic zone freshwater microbial communities from boreal shield lake in IISD Experimental Lakes Area, Ontario, Canada - Sep2016-L227-6m | ecosystem: Environmental > Aquatic > Freshwater >... | reverse complement strand
CGAGCACCCCGAGCAGCGAATGCAGTCCGCGCTCGGCCGCACCGAGGGCCGACATCGCGCCCCGGGCGGCTGAACCGGGCGGCGGCAGTCGCCGGCCCGCGGCCTGTCGCGCCGGTGGCAGCGGCTCTGAGCGCAGCCACCGGTAACGCAGCCCCAGCAGCGTCGCCGGGGCTGCGGCACCCGCGGCCACCACACCGGTGATGATCAGCACCCAGACCGGTGTGCTCCAGGCGGCGAGCAGAGCGGTGACCGCGGTCCAGAATGCCGTCGCCCCCGCGAACAGCACACCCAACCGCAGCGCCCACCGCCGCTTGCGCAGCAGCCGGGCACGCGGGTCGGAGAGTCCGTTCAGCGTCGCCGCGGCGCGATCGGCGTACTCGCTGACGGCATCGACACCGCGTTGCAGCACCGATCGCGTCACTGGCCGAGTGGCTGCTCGGGCTCGGGGGTCGTCGCGGGCGCGGCCGGGGTCGCCGGCGCCGCGGCACCACCGGACGGCAGCGCCTCACCGCGCATGGACGCCCGGATCTGCTCGAGCCGCGAGTGGCCGGCCATCTGGACTCCGGCCTGCTGCACCTCGATCATCCGGCCCTGAACGGAATTGGCCGCCAGTTCGGCCGACCCCATGGCGTTGGCGTAGCGTCGCTCGATCTTCTCCCGGACCTCCTCGAGATTGGGCGTGGTGCCGGGGGCGGCGATCTCGCTCATCGAGCGCAGCGACTCGCTGACCTTCTCCTGCATCTTGGCCTGCTCGAGCTGGCTGAGCAGCTTGGTGCGCTCGGCGATCTTCTGCTGCAGCATCATGGCGTTCTGCTCCACGGCCTTCTTGGCCTGCTCTGCCGCACCGAGTGCCTGATCATGCAGGACTTTGAGGTCCTCGACGCTCTGCTCAGCGGTGACCAGTTGGGCGGCGAACGCTTCGGCGGCGTTGTTGTACTCGTTGGCCTTGGCCGCATCACCGGCGGCGGTGGCCTGGTCGGCCAGGGTCAGGGCCTGGCGGACACTGCCCTGCAGCTTCTCGATCTCGGCGAGCTGGCGGTTGAGTTTCATCTCCAGCTGGCGCTGATTGCCGATGACCTCGGCGGCCTGCTGGCTCAGGGCCTGGTGCTGACGCTGCGCGTCCTCGATCGCCTGCTGAATCTGGACCTTGGGGTCGGCGTACTCGTCGACCTTGGCGCCGAACAGCGCCATGAGGTACTTCCACGCCTTGACGAACGGATTGGCCATCTGAGTTGCCGCCTTCGAGTTTGAGTGCCGCTGGGTTAACTACCGCTGGGTTAACTACCGCTGGGGAGCTGCCGCCTAATTTATCGGTTCGGTCCAGCCGGGCGCACGCCTGTGGCAAAGACGGCCGATTCAGGCGACCGCCATCGCAGCCGGATGCGGAATCACCGCACCGACCACCGCGGAGTTCTCCTGGCAGGCCAGTTCGGCTCCGGCGTCGGTCAGGACCCGCGACAGCGGCACCTCGAGTGCGGTGCAGATCGCGCCCAGCAGCTCGCTGGATGCCTCCTTGCGGCCGCGTTCGACCTCGGAGAGATAGCCCAGGCTCACCCGCGCGGAGTGCGAAACCTCACGCAGCGTGCGTCCCTGCGACGTGCGGGCCTGGCGCAATACGTCGCCGATCACTTCACGAAGCAGTACTGCCATTGCCGTCCTCCTCGAATCGTCGCGGCACCCCTCCCAACGCCCGGGTGCGGCGATTGGTTCCCGAGCACCGCGATCAGGACGAATCGGCAGGCAGGCGGGACTGTCGCACCGCCGAGACGACGTAGTCGATGCCGGTGAGCACGGTCAACAGGATCGCCGCTCCCATCACCCACCAGGCGGTTGTCTGCCATACCGGCGGCCAACTGTGCAGCGGCAGAATGAAGAGGCCGATCGCGACCGCCTGGACCAGGGTCTTGAGCTTGCCGCCCCGGCTGGCCGGGATGACGCCGCGGTTCAGCACGGCGAAGCGCAGCACCGTGATGCCGATCTCGCGCACCAGGATGACCACGGTGACCCACCACGGCAGGTCGCCGAGCATGGACAGCCCGATGAGCGCAGCGCCGATGAGCATCTTGTCGGCGATCGGGTCGGCCAGCTTGCCGAAGTCGGTGATCATCCCGTAGCTGCGCGCCAGCGAACCGTCGAGCCGGTCGGTGATGACGGCGACGGCGAACACCGCGAAAGCGATGACCCGGCTGACGGTCTCGTGGCCGCCGCCATCGAAGAGGAACAGCAGGAAGACGGGCACGAGTACCAGACGGAGGCCGGTCAGCATGTTGGCCGCATTGACCACCGGGACGGCCCGCGCCTCCGGCGGAGTCTGCGGCGAGCCGGTCACGGCAAACACAATATCGGTTACCCGGCACGCTCTCGCGCAGCGATAAGGTTGCGCTGTGACCGCGCCCCCGTCCGTCGTCGTGCGGCGGGCCCGGACCTCCGACGTGCCGGGGATCAAGCGCTTGGTCGACACCTACGCCGGCAGGATCCTGCTGGAGAAGAATCTGGTCACCCTCTACGAGTCCGTGCAGGACTTCTGGGTGGCCGAGGCCGGCGGCGCGGTTGTGGGCTGCGGAGCGCTGCACGTGCTGTGGTCGGATCTCGGCGAGGTGCGCACGGTCGCGGTGCATCCCGACGTCAGGGGCCGCGGGATCGGTCACGCGATCGTGGAGCGGCTGATCGGAGTGGCTCGCGACCTGGACCTCGAGCGCGTGTTCGTGCTGACCTTCGAGACGGAGTTCTTCGCCCGTCACGGCTTCGCCGAGATCGAGGGCACTCCGGTGGACGCCGACGTCTACGAGGAGATGCGCCGGTCCTACGACGTGGGCGTGGCCGAGTTCCTCGATCTGAGTTACGTCAAGCCCAACATCCTCGGCAACACCCGGATGCTGCTGATGCTCTAGTCACGCGACGATCAAGCGGCCCCGGCCGCGTTGAGGAGCGTGACAATCCGGCATCAGTCACGCGACGATCAAGCGGCCCCGGCCGCGTTGAGGAGCGTGACAATCCGGCATCAGAAGTCCTCGGGCACGCCGTCGTCGCCGCAGTCACCGCCGCGGATCGCGGTCAGCGTCACGGCGAGTTCGTCGGGCTTGACCAAGACGTCGCGCGCCTTGGACCCCTCGGAAGGTCCGACGATGCCCCGGGTCTCCATGAGATCCATCAACCGGCCGGCCTTGGCGAAGCCGACGCGCAGTTTGCGCTGCAGCATCGAGGTGGACCCGAACTGGCTCGACACCACGAGTTCGACGGCCTGCAGGAAGACGTCCATGTCGTCGCCGATGTCGGGGTCGACCTCGGCCCGCTCACCGGTCGGCTTGGCCGCGGTGACGCCCTCGGTGTAGTCGGGCTCGGCCTGGTCCTTGCAGGCCGCCACGACCGCGTGGATCTCATCGTCGGAGATATAGGCGCCCTGCAACCTGATCGTCTTGTTCGTGCCCATCGGAAGGAACAGGGCGTCGCCCATACCGATCAGCTTCTCGGCACCCGGCTGATCGAGGATCACCCGGCTGTCGGTCAGCGACGAGGTGGCGAACGCCAGCCGCGACGGCACGTTGGTCTTGATCAGACCGGTCACCACATCGACCGACGGCCGCTGGGTGGCGAGCACGAGATGGATTCCCGCGGCGCGCGCCTTCTGCGTGATGCGCACGATCGCGTCCTCGACATCGCGCGGCGCGGTCATCATCAGGTCGGCCAGCTCGTCGACGATCGCCACGATGTAGGGGTAGGGCTTGTACTCGCGCTGACTGCCGAGCGGAGTGGTGATCGCGCCGGAGCGCACCTTCTGATTGAAGTCGTCGATGTGGCGGACCCGGGAGGCCTGCATGTCCTGGTAACGCTGCTCCATCTCCTCGACCAGCCAGGCCAGCGCGGCGGCGGCCTTCTTGGGCTGGGTGATGATCGGGGTGATCAGGTGCGGAATGCCCTCATACGGCGTCAGTTCGACCATCTTCGGGTCGATCAGGATCATCCGCACCTCCTCAGGCGTCGACCGCGCGAGGATGGAGATCAGCATGGCATTGACGAAGCTGGACTTACCCGAACCGGTCGAGCCGGCCACCAGCAGGTGCGGCATCTTGGCGAGGTTGGCCGAGATGAAGTCGCCCTCGATGTCCTTGCCGAGACCGATCACCAGTGGATGGTGATCACGACGGGTGGACGCGGCGGTGAGAACGTCGGCGAGCCTTACCATTTCGCGGTCGGTGTTGGGCACCTCGATACCGACCGCGGACTTGCCGGGGATGGGGGCCAACAGTCGCACGCTCTCGGTGGCCACCGCGTAGGCGATGTTGCGCTGCAGCGCGGTGATCTTCTCCACCTTCACGCCCGGTCCGAGCGCGACCTCGTAACGGGTGACCGTCGGTCCGCGCGTGCAGCCGGTAACGGTCGCGTCGACCTTGAACTGCTGCAGCACCGAGGTGATCGCATCCGCCATCTGCTCGTTGGCGGGCGTTCGGCGTCTCGGCGGATCGCCGGGCAGCAGTAGATCCAGCGACGGCAGCACGTAGGGACCTTCGACAACACGGTCGGCATGCTGGGGTTTGGGGGCGGACTTCCCGGCCGGCACCGTCTTCGTGCGGCGCGGCGAGATCGGGCGGGTGGCGTTCGGCGCCGCACCCTTCCCCCGGCCCTCCTCCAGCGGATAGTTGTCATACGGGCTGCCGCCGGGACCGGCGGCGGCCGGCCAGGCCTGCGGTTCGTCGGTGTAGGCACGCGGGTCGTCGTAATACCCGTCGGAGAAGTCGTCGTCGGCGCCGCCGGCGGTGAAACCCGCGTGCGTGCCGAACGCGCCCTCGGCGTCCTCGTCGTCGTAGTACTCCGCGTAGCGGCGGCCGTAGCGGGAGCCGAACAGCTGATACACCGCGTCGGGGATCTCCCGGACCGTCGTGCCGGTCAGCAGCAGCACGCCGAAGAGTGCCGCGACGATCAGCAGTGGGGTGGCCAGCCAGACGGTGAGTCCGTCCGAGAGCGGACCGCTCATCGCGAAGCCGACGAAGCCGCCGGCGTGCCGGCGTGCAGCGGGGACCGCCGGCGATCCGCCCCACAGGTGACACAGCCCGAGCACCGGGAGTGCGACCATCGTCGCGCCCAGCACCAGACGCGGGCGGGTCTGCGAGTCGGGTTCGGTGCGCATGAGACCGACCGCCACGCCCGCCAAAAGCAACGGCACAACGGTGACCGCGGAGCCGACGACACCGCGCAGCCCCTCGTCGATCCATGCGCCCAGCGGCGGCACGGCGTGAAACCACGAGGCCGCGGCGATGACAGCGGCCAGCACCGCCAGACCGAGCGCGACGCCGTCACGGCGGTTGTCGGGGTCGATATCGCGTGCCGGGCCGACCGAGCGGACGGCCGAACCCACGCCGCGGGCGGCCGCCAGCCACGCTGCCCGCGCGGCCCGGCCCCCCGCCTCGGTGGTGCGCACCAGCGTGGAGGGTGTGGTCGTGGCGGCGGGAGTACGCCGGGGCGCCGCCGCGGCGGCGGACTTCTTGGCGGGCGAGCTCTTCGGGGCTTTCTTCGGGGCCGATCGGGCCGCCGGTCGTGAGGATCCCTGTGAGCTGGTCGTTCGCGCGCGCGAGCGAGCGGCCGTCGAATTCGCCATGCTGGGAAGATTAGTCCCACGAGTCTCACTGGCACCATATGTAACACGGGCTGTGAGCGGGCCGTTGCCAGAACGAAATCTAATCCGCGAATGCCGCCCGCAGCGCAGCCCGCCGGGCCGTGGCGGCGCGGTGTCGCTCCTGCTCATCCGGTGTCCCCGGGATCAGCGGCGGAACCGCCACCGGCTGCCCGGAATCGTCGACGGCCACCAACGTGAAATAGGAGCTGTTGGTGTGCCGGCGGCCGCCGTCGCGGATGTTCTCGGTGAACACGTCGATGCCCACCTCCAGCGATGTCCGGCCGGTGTAGTTCACCTTCGCCTCGAAGGACACCAGTTCACCGACCGCGATGGCGTCGCGGAAGAGCACCCGGTCCACCGACAGCGTGACGACGTAGGTGCCCGCATACCGGCTGGCACACGAGTAGGCGACCTGGTCGAGCAGTTTGAGCAGGGTCCCACCGTGGACCTTGCCGGAGAAGTTGGCCATGTCCGGTGTCATCAGCACCGTCATGTACAGCGACTTGCGGTCTTTCGCACCCTGCTCCATGACGAGGCAATCTACGGTGAAGTCGCACACCCAACCGCAGAAATCAGGAGTCCGACATGCCCGTGGTCGTCGTCGCATCGTTCACCGCCAAGCCCGAGTCAGTGGACACCGTTCGCGCCGCGTGCGAGACGGCGATCGCACAGGTTCACGACGAGCCGGGCTGTGAGCTGTACTCGCTGCATCAGACCGGCGACACCTTCGTGTTCATCGAGCAGTGGGCCGACCCGGATGCGCTGCAGGCACACAGCAAGGCCCCGGCGTTCGGGACGCTGTTCGCCGCGATCGGCGACCACCTCGCCGGCAATCCGGACATCAAGATGCTCGAGCCCGTGCCGGCCGGCGATCCGGCCAAGGGCCAACTGCGCGCCTGACGGGTGAGTACACGAACCCCTGGCACAGGAACACAGGGCACACGAACACAGGGCACACTCGCCGGGAAAGTCGCCTTCATCACCGGTGCCGCCCGCGGACAGGGGCGCGCGCACGCCGTGACACTGGCGTCCCACGGCGCCGACATCATCGCGGTGGACCTGTGCGATCAGATCGCCAGCGTTCCGTATCCGATGGCCACGCCCGAGGATCTCGCTGCGACGGTGAAGCTCGTCGAGGACACCGGCGCACGCATCGTCGCGACCCACGCCGATGTCCGCGACCGATCCGCACTGAAATCGGCTCTTTCCGAGGGGGTCTCCGAACTCGGTCGCCTCGACATCGTGATCGCCAATGCCGGTATCGCACCGATGATGGGCGAGGACGCCTGGCAGGACGTACTCGATGTCAACCTCACCGGCGTCTATCACACGGTCGACGTCGCGATGCGGCCGCTGATCAAACAGGGTGACGGCGGTTCGGTGGTGCTGACCAGTTCGGTGGTCGGGTTGGTGGGCGTGGGTGCGCCCATCGCCGGTTCGCTGGGGTACACCGTCGCCAAACACGGGGTCGTCGGGCTGATGCGCGCGTACGCGAACTTCCTCGCGGCATGGAACATCAGGGTGAACTCTGTGCATCCGGCCGGAGTGAACACCCCGATGATCGACAACGAGTTCACCCGCTCCTGGCTCGACGGCATGGCGCAGGCCGAATACGGCGGGCCGGACATGAGCAACGCCCTGCCGGTGCAGGCACTGGAGGCCGAGGACATCGCCAACGCTGTGCTGTGGCTGGTCTCCGATGCCGCCCGCTATGTCACCGGCGTCGCTCTGCCGGTCGACGCCGGCTTCGTCAACAAGCGCTGAGCGGCTAGATCTCGATGACCGTCGGGACGATCATCGGCTGGCGCCGGTAGGCCTCGCCGACCCACTTGCCGACCGAGCGACGCACCGCCTGGGCGATCCGCACCGGGTCGGTGACGTTCTCGGCGGCCAGGGACTCCAGTTCCGCGGCCACCTTGCGGACCGCCGGCTCAAGCGCCTTCGGGTCCTCGGAGAAACCGCGCGACGACAGGTGCGGCGCCGCGGCGGCCCGGCCGGTGCCGCGGTGCACCACCACGGTGATGGCGATGAACCCTGAGCTCAGGATCAGTCGCTCCCCCAGCGTCGCATCACCCACGTCGCCGGAGACCAGGCCGTCGACGAACATCTTGCCCACCGGAACCGCGCCGACCACCGCGGCCTTGCCGCCGACGAGGTCCACGCTGACGCCGTTCTCGGCGAACATGATCGCCTCATCAGGCACCCCGGTTCGGGCGGCGAGTTCGGCGTTGGCCCGCAGATGGCGCCAGTGCCCGTGCACCGGCATCACATTGCGGGGCCGCACCGCGTTGTAGAGGAACAGCAGCTCGCCGGCATAGGCGTGACCCGAGACGTGCACGCGCGCCTGCTGATTGGTCACCACATGCGCGCCGACCTTCGACAGCGCGTCGATCACGCCGTAGACGGCCTCCTCATTGCCCGGGATGAGCGACGACGACAGGATGATCAGATCGTCGGCGGTGATCGAGATGCTGCGATGCTCGCCGCGCGACATCCGTGACAACGCTGAGAGCGGCTCACCCTGGGTGCCGGTCGTGATGAGCACCAGCCGGTCGGCGGGCATGGTCTCGGCGGCGGAGATGTCGACGACGTTGTGGTCGTCGACGGTGAGGAATCCGAGTTCCCGGGCGATGCCCATGTTGCGCACCATCGACCGGCCGACAAACGACACCCGCCGGCCCAACGCCACCGCGGCATCGACGATCTGCTGCACACGGTCGACGTTGGAGGCGAAGCAGGCCACCAGCACCCGCTTGCCCTCGGCGTTGCGGATCAGCCGGTGCAGTGTCGGGCCGATCTCACTCTCCGAGGGGCCGACGCCGGGGATCTCGGCATTGGTGGAATCGCAGAGGAACAGATCGACCCCGGCATCGCCGAGCCGCGACATCCCGGGCAGGTCGGTGGGCCGCCCGTCGAGCGGCAGTTGATCGAGCTTGATGTCCCCGGTGTGCAGCACGATGCCCGCACCCGTGCGGATCGCGATGGCCAGCGCATCGGGGATGGAGTGGTTGACCGCGAAGTACTCGCACTCGAAGACCCCGTGGGTGCTGCGCTGGCCCTCGGCCACGACCACCACCTCGGGGGTGATGCGGTGCTCACGACACTTCGCGGCCACCAGCGCGAGGGTGAACCGCGAACCGACGACCGGGATGTCGGGGCGCAGCTTGAGCAGGAACGGAATGGCTCCGATGTGATCCTCGTGTGCGTGGGTCAGAACGAGCGCCTCGACGTCATCGAGGCGGTCCTCGATGAGGCGCAGGTCGGGAAGGATCAGGTCGACGCCCGGCTCGTCGTGATTGGGGAACAGCACGCCGCAGTCCACGATCAACAGCCGGCCGAGGTGTTCGAACACCGTCATGTTGCGGCCGATCTCGCCGACTCCGCCCAGTGCCGTGACGCGCAGCGCGCCGGGCGCCAGCGGTGGCGGTGGTTTCAGGTCGGCGATCATGTCCGAAGCACGCCGGCCGCTCGCATGTCGGCGGCCAGTTCGTCGACCTGCTCAGCGGTGGCGGGCATCTGCGGCAAACGTGGGTCGCCGGCGTCGAAGCCCTGCAGTGCCAGCCCGGCTTTGGACATGGTCACCCCGCCGAGCCTGTTCTGCGCATCGTTGAGCGGAGCGAGGCCGACGCTGATCTTGCGCGCGGTGGCCAGGTCGCCGGAACTGAAGGCGGTCAGCATGTCTCGCAGCTGACCGGCGGCCAGATGCCCCCAGACGCTGACGAAGCCCACCGCACCCACCGCCAGCCAGGGCAGGTTCAGGGCGTCGTCGCCGGAGTAGTAGACCAGCCCGGTCTCCGCCATCACCTGGGCGGCGCCGTTGAGGTCACCCTTGGCGTCCTTGACGGCGACGATGTTCCGGTGGCGGGCCAGTATCCGCAGGGTGTCCCATGCGATCGGGACCACCGACCGCGGCGGGATGTCGTAGAGCACCACCGGCAGATCGGTGGCGTCGGCCACGGCCGAGAAGTGCGCCACGAGTCCACTCTGCGGCGGACGGGAGTAATAGGGCGTGACGACGAGCAGACCGTCGGCGCCGTCGGCGGCGGCGGCCTTGGCCAGATGCACGCTGTGCGCGGTGTCGTAGGTGCCGACTCCGGCGATGATGCGGGCCCGGTCCCCGACCGCCTCGACCACCGTGCGCAGCAACCGGCTCTTCTCGGCGTCGGTGGTGGTGGGCGATTCACCGGTGGTTCCGGAAACGACGAGCCCGTCACAGCCGGCGTCGACCAGGCGGTTGGCCAGCGCGGCGGCGGCGGCGGTGTCCAGCTCACCCTCTGCGGTCAGCGGTGTGACCATCGCGGTCAGCACGGTGCCCAGCCGGGCGCCGGCGTCGAACCCGCTGCTGCTCACGGGACTTTAGGTTACCCGCTGGCCCCTCGATTGATGCTCACAGTGCCCGCGCCAGCGCGCGGCACAGGTCACCGCGATCGCCCACGGTGACGCTGCGCAGCCCGAGCCATCCGGCCATCGCATGCAGTTGCGTCACCAGGGCGTTGACCGTGCGCACCGGATCGCGGTCCGGTTCGATGAACGCCCCGCAGACGTTCAGCGCTCCGGTGGCGCGATCGGCTTTCAGGTCCACCCGGGCGACGAGTTCGCCGTCGAGCAGCAGCGGCCAGACGTAGTAGCCGTAGACGCGTTTGGGCGCCGGGGTGTAGATCTCGATGCGGTAGTCGAAGCCGAACAGCCGTCGCACTCGCGGCCGGAAGAAGATCAGCGGGTCGAACGGGCACAGCAGTGCGGTGCCGCGGTCGGTGCGCGGCACCGGCTGACCGGCGCGCAGATAGCCCGGCGCGCTCCAGCCCGCCACGTCCACCTGCTCGAGCTCCCCATCGGCCACCAGAGCGGCGACGGCGGGCTTGCTCTGCTGCGGCCGCAGCCGGAAGTAGTCGCGGATGTCCGCCTCGGTGGCCACCCCGAGCGCGCCTGCCGCCCGCAGCGCCAACTCACGCACCGCCTCGTCGTCGTCGACCTCCCTGGCGAGGACCGACGGCGGCAGCGCGCGCTCCACCAGTTCGTAGTGCCGTGCGAAACCCGCCCGGTGCGCGGTCGTCAGCACACCCGAGGCGAACAGCGCTTCGGCCACCCACTTGGTGTCGCTGCGATTCCACCACGCACCTTTGCCGCGGCGGGTCGCGCTGTCGAGGTGCGCCTCGATCTGGCCGGCAGTGCTCGGCCCGAGTTCGGTGACGGCCGCGATCACGTCCTCGGCCAATCGCGGATTGCCCCTCACGATCTCGCTGCCCCACCGGCCGTGGACGTACTCCCGCATCCGCCAGCGCATCAGCGGCCAGTCCTGCACCGCCATCAGCGCGGCTTCGTGAGCCCAGTACTCCACCAGCAGTCGGGGTGCGCGCGAACTGTGAGTCCACGCCGCCTTGTCGAGCACGGCGCGGTCGTAGGGCCCCAGCCGGCTGAACACGGGCGCGTAGTGCGCCCGGACCGCCACCGACACCGAATCCAGCTGAAGTACCTGGATACGGCCGATCAGCCGGCGCAGA
>Ga0194052_1002100_pt1 | contig 11118 bp, 7 predicted proteins | sample SepL226m_MetaG_FD_160117 | JGI IMG/M metagenome (GOLD analysis project Ga0194052, IMG submission 160117) | Anoxic zone freshwater microbial communities from boreal shield lake in IISD Experimental Lakes Area, Ontario, Canada - Sep2016-L227-6m | ecosystem: Environmental > Aquatic > Freshwater >... | reverse complement strand
CCGCTACCTGATCGCGACCGAGACCGTCTTCCGCAAGCTCAAGGAAGAGGTCTTCCCCAGCCTCAAGCTTGGGCTCGTGCATGGTAAGCAGGACAGTGAGACCCGCGAGGCGATCATGGAGCAGTTCCGCGCGGGCGACCTGGAGGCCATCGTCGCGACGACGGTAATCGAGGTCGGGGTGGATGTGCCCAACGCCACGGCGATGGTCATCATGAACGCCGAGCGCTTCGGGCTGGCGCAACTGCACCAACTGCGCGGGCGTGTCGCGCGCAGCCACCAGCAGGCCTACTGCTACCTCATCAGCGGCAGCCATGACCCCGACACCATCGAGCGTCTGCAAGTGCTCGAACGCACGAATGACGGCTTCCTGGTGGCCGAGGAGGACCTGCGGCGACGTGGGCCGGGGGAGATGGCGGGAGTGCGGCAGGCGGGCCTGCCCGACCTGCGCATGGCCGACTTGCTTGCTGACACGCCTACCCTGGCGAAGGCCAGAGAAGACGCCTTCGCACTCATTGACGTCGACCCCGAGCTCGCGTCGGCGGAGAACGCGGCGCTCAGAGCGTGGCTGGGGCCGGAGAGCCGCTTCGAGGAGTGGACGCTCTGAGGGCGGCCTACCGCCGCAGTTCAACGCCTGCCTCTGCCAATTTCCGCGGCAAGTCCAGCAGACGCTGCAGCCACAAGTCCGCCTCTTCCTGCTCCGGCCCCAGGAAGATCGTGAACATCCCCAGTGCCTTCGCCGGGACCAGATTCCACGGGAAGTCTTCGACCATGGCGACCTCAGCCGGATCGCGCCCGATACTGCGGAGCACACACCGGTAGGCCGTCTCCTCGGGCTTGGGGCACCACTCAAAGGCCTCGATACCAAACACTCCCGCGAAGCAGTGATCGATCCCCAGCGCCCCCAGGACGCGGTGGGCGTAGTCAGTCGCCGAGTTAGTGACCACATACAGCACCGCGGGCAGGCCCTCTAACATCGCCGCCAGCGGTTGATCGTGGGACAGGTGCTCGGCGGGGTCGAGGTGCTTGAGGCTCTCGTAGTAGAACTCGGGCTGGGCGAGGCCGAACTCGATCTCGGCGCCGCGCGCGGAAGTGCCATACTGCCGCCACAAGCGGGCGCGCAGCGCGTCGGCCTCCGCATGCGGGAGTTGCAGACGGTGGGCCAGGTAGTCGGTGATCATCCGGTCGCCGGCCTGCAAGAGCCCCGTCGCGGGCTCGTAGAGCGTGTGGTCGAGGTCGAAGAGGATGGTGGAGAGGGAACGGGTCATAGGCTGAGTGATCCTCGCATGGGGCGATCCTCGAGAATCGCCCGGCACAGACGAAACTGACCGGAGGGTCGCTCCGGTCAGTCGGTGCTGTCAGATTCGGGTGCGTTGCCTACTGTCCGGTGAAGGTCACGCCCAGAGCGGCCAGGGCGGCATCCGCCTGCTTCTCGGACTCGTCGAAGTTCCCCCACGCAAACGCCTGCCGAGAGGCCGTCAGCATCGTCGCCACCTGGGCGGCGGCTTCGGGATCGGACGCCTGCAGCTTGTCGAAGGGGCCCTTGGCCGCGGCGAACTTTGCCCGGATGCGGTTCTTTTGCGGCACTTTCACCATCGACGCCGCGGCGGGCGCCTTGACGGCGGTCGTCGGCTTGCTAAGGGGCTTGACCACCGTCACGACCGGCTTGGTCGCCGGCTTCTTCACCGCGACAACCGGCTTGGTAACCGGCTTAACGACTGTCGTGAGCGGCTTGCTGAGGGGCTTGGCCGCCGGTTTGACGGCCGTAGCGGTCACCTTGACGGCAGTGGTCGCCAGCAGCTTGGGCGCGACGCCCTTGCCGGTGACATAGTAGCTCAAGTCGCCATAGAGGCCTTTGGCCAGAGACTCCTTGCGAGCAGCCCAGTCCTGATCGTTCATCTCGCGCGAGGTGCGCAGGGCGTCCACGATCAGCAGCAGCGCGCCGCTCTCGTTGCCCGTCATCGTGCTGACGGGGTGGGAAGCGACGGGGCTGACCACCTTGGCGACGGGTTTGGCCACGGGCTTGGCAACCGGCTTGATGGTCACGGTCTTGGCTGCGACCTCGGGCTTGACGGCGACCGTCTTGACCGGCGGCTTGGCCGCAGTCGGCTTGGCAGTAACGGTGGTGGTGCTCGAGGCCTTCGGCGCGGGCTTGTAGCCCAGCATCTCGGGCGGGAGCTTGCTGCACGGCGTCGCCTTGGGCAGTAGCGTCTTGAGGTTCGCCGCCCACCGCTCAGCCAGCTGTTTCTCCGTCACTCCATTGGTCTTCGCCTCTACGGGGCGGACGCTCAGCACGGCGACGTCCCAGGCGTAAACAGTCCAGAGACTCCCCTTTTGCTTCACAGAAACCTGGGGGTGCTGGGTGTCCTTGTTGGAGACGACATCGCAGATGCTCTTGTCCACCACGGCGGCGCGGTCGCGCACACTGGGGTAGATGCCGCGGTCGCGCAGCCGGGCGACGAGCCCACCGCCGACGGCAATGTCGGCGGTCTCCTGCGCCAGCAGGGGCAGGGCGACACTCAGCAGCAGCACCGAGACGAGCAGAGTCAGCAGCAATGACCGAGACATAACAAACCTCCTGAGCAGCCACTTCCGAGGAAGCAGCCAGCGCGTGGGCCGCAACGGCCATGGGAATAGTATAACACAAACCTCGAGCAGGTCATTCATCGCCCTTGCTCTCCAAACCTCCCTCGCCGCGGTGATTCCCGATGTGATATTATCAGCAGGCACCCTCACGCAGGTCGAGCATCGCGCCCGACCCACGTGCGCGCCTTCCCAAGGAGACACCGCATCTTGCTACAGTTCCAAGTGACCCACCGCACCGGCGCCGCCCGTGTCGGACAACTCACCCTCACCCACGGCAGCGTGCGGACCCCGGTCTTCATGCCCTGCGCCTCGCTCGCCACCGTGAAGGCCTGCCCGGCGCATCTCGTCGAGGAGACCGGAATTGCGATGCTCGTCGCCAACGCCTACCACCTGTGGCTGCGGCCAGGCCATGAGCGCATCAGGAAGATGGGTGGTCTGCACCCGTTCATGGGCTGGGATCACCCGATCCTCACCGATAGCGGCGGCTTTCAGGTCTTCTCCTTGGCCAAACCCAAGGACATCACCGAGGAGGGGGTTCACTTCCGCTCGCACATCTCCGGTGAGGCGCTGCTGCTCACCGCCGAGAAGTCGCTGGAGATCCAGAACGCCCTGGGCAGCGATATCGCGATGATCTTCGACGAGTGCGCGCCCTACCCGGCGGAGCATGAGTATGTGGCGCAGTCGCTGGAGCGTACGCTGCGCTGGTCGGAGCGGAGCAAAGCAGCCCACCACAACCCCCGGCAGGCGTTGTTCGGGATCGTGCAGGGAGGGGTCTATGATGACCTGCGGGCCCGTAGCGCCGAAGAGACCGTCAAACTGGGCTTCGATGGCTACGCCGTGGGCGGGCTATCCGTCGGGGAGAGCAAGGCGCAGATGCTGACCGCGCTGGAGGCCTCGCTACCCTATCTGCCCGAGGACCAGCCGCGCTATGTCATGGGTGTCGGGACGCCGCTGGATATCCTCGAGTGCGCGGAGCGCGGGGTGGACATGTTTGACTGCGTCCTGCCCACGCGGATGGCCCGCCACGCCAGCCTGATGACCTGGGATGGCCCCCTGAAGATCAACCGGCTGGAGTTTGCCGAAAGCGACGAGCCCCTTGACCCGACCTGCCGGTGTGCCACCTGCCAGCGCTACTCGCGCGGCTATCTGCGGCACCTGCTGGCGTGCAAGGAGTCAGGAGCGTGGCAACTGCTGAGCATCCACAACCTGCACTTCTACGCGCAGTTCATGGTACAACTTCAGGAGGCGATCCAGACCGGGACGCTCAGCCAGTTGCGGCAGAGAGTCGGGGCTTGGACCGAGCGGGAGAAGTAGGGCAGGTCCGCGTGGGGCCGACCGTCCCGGGCGGCCGGGCTGGGCGCGTGCGAGACGCCCGCGCCCACGCGATCGCCTATGGCCCCTCGTAACATCCGACGTCATCGGCAGCGCCCGCCGGGCGGGGTCGCTGCAAGAGGTCCAGCGCCGGCGCATACTGCGCCTCCCCCTTGTCGATGGCGGGACCGGGCGAGAGCGGGCGGTAGTTGTTCGCGCCGGGGTTGGCGAAGATCGCTGCCGCGGTCGCGACGGCGCTATGCGCGTCATAGCCGAGCGCGCGCCACTGCGCGAGGGTCTTAAGCGTGCTGTCGCCGTCAGCGCTGAAGGGCCCGCTGCACAGGTTGTAGTCGCTGCTGAAGCCGCTGCGCGAGGCGGCGTCAATGACGAGGCTCCCGCGATAGCTCAGCGTGTGCAGGAGGATGTTGTTGCGGACCACAGCGTTCGTGCTGCCGTCGGCGATATTCAGCGCCCAGCGGCCATCGCTGGCCTGCACGACCGTATTGTTGACGACCTGGTTGCGCGCGGAACCCACCGCACCGTCGATGCGGTACAGTGAGATGCCGCTGGCGTGGTTGTTGTAGAGCAGGTTGTTGGTGATCTTGGAGTCGGTCACCCCGTCACAGTTGATCCCCGAGCCGCCCCCGACCCCATTGTCGTAAACGATGTTGCTGTCGAAGACCGCGTGGCTGATGATGCCGTCGCCGCCCATGCTCGCGTCGGCGTTGCAGTGAATTCCACAGCCATGATTGCCGTAGCACGTATTGCGGCGAACGACCGGGTAATCTCCGCTGTTACCCACATAGATGCCATGCTCGGCCACCGAGCCGCTGCAGGTGTTCCCCTCGATCAGCAGGTGGTTGCAGAAACCGGTCAGAATCCCCCACTTCGCGTTGTTCTGACAGGTGCAGTTCAAGATGCTCACCCGGTTGGCAAGCGCGGCCCGGATGCCGGTCCGCGGCATGTTGTTGACCACGAAGTTCTGCACCGTCACCCAGTTGCAGTTCTCGATGTTGATACCGTCTGGGGTCCGCCCGTTGGTGGCGGTGATCTTCACGCCGGTCGAGTTCGCGCCGCGAAAGATGATGCGCTTCCCAGCAGTGCCCGAGCGCTCCAGATAGAACCCCGCGTAGCTGCCGGGGAGCACCTGCACCACATCGCCAGGAACGACCACGGAGGCGGCCTTGGCCAACGTCTTCCAAGGCTGAGCCTTGGTGCCGGGACCGCTGTCATTGCCGGTGGGGGTGACCCAGTGGGTGGCTGGCAGAGCGGCGGTGTCGAGGGTCAGATCGGCCTGGAGGCCCGAGTCTGGAAGCGTCGTCGAAGACCCCCCACAGCCAGCCAGAGCGAGCAGGAGCAACGCCAGGAGCGAAATGAAAGCCAGCGAGGTGAAGCGCGTCACGGTGAGGCCTCCCGATGGGGCGAGTGGGGTTCCCTGCCCAGGGCAGGTTACCCACGGCGAGGCGGCCACCAAACGCGGCGCGGGGGCCGCGACGGTCAAGATCGGCGCAAGGTTAGTGGGAAACACCGCAGGGCAGGCGAAGCGCCTGCCCTGCGGTGTTGTTCGGGGGGGGTTCGGTTGGTCTCAGCGCTTCTCGGCCAGCAACGTCTTGAGCGCGTTCTCCACATCGTCGGTAGTGCTGTCTGGGCCGAAAGAGTAACGGATGACGCGCTTGCGGTCCACGATGCGCATCTGCGGGATCGGTACTAGCGCAGCGTCCGCGAAGAAGGCCTGCTTGGCTTCGTCGGTGAGCCGGGCCAGGGGGAAGTTCACATCGTTCTGTTGTCGCCAGCCCTTGATGACCTCGTCGCTCTCATCCATCGATAGCGCGATGAAGTCCACGTCGCGGCCCTTGTACATCTGGTAGAGCGACTCATACTCTCGCAGCTTCTTGACGCACGGTTTGCAGTAGGTGGCCCAAAAGTCGATCACCAGGATCTTGCCGCCGTAGTCGCCAAGGCTATGGGTCTTGGCGTCGATGTCTGTGACGGTGAAGTTCGGGGCGGGTTTGCCGACACCCTCGCCGGACTCGGCGGGTTTGGAGGGTGTGGGCGTACTCGTGACCGCCTTCTGCGCCTCAGGAGGTGGAGGCGGAGGAGGGTTGACCGTAGTCTGCTGCACCGGTTTCTGGCATCCGCTCAGTGACAGGGCAGTGATGACTAGCGACAGCACTAGCAGCAAGGCGATCAGAGTCAGTGACTTCTTCATGGTGCTCTCCCTGGTACTCGAACTCCCCCAGTCCCCTGGGGTTCGACTACTGCTGCCCGGTGTGCCCGAAACCGCCCGCGCCGCGCTCGGTCGCCTCGAGTTCCTCAGTCACTTGCCACCGGGCCCGCGCGACCGGCGCGATGATCAGTTGGGCGATGCGATCGCCGCGATGGATCGTGAAGGGCTCGGACGACTGGTTGATCAGCCCCACCTGCACGGTACCACGGTAGTCGGCGTCAATGGTCCCCGGCGCGTTGGCGACGGTGATCCCGTGCTTGATCGCCAGGCCGCTGCGCGGGCGCACCTGGGCCTCGTAGCCAGGCGGAATTGCCAGCCGCAGGCCAGTGGTGAGCAGGCAACGCTGGCCCGGGGCGAGGACGTAGTCCTCGGTGATGGCGGCGCGCAGGTCCATGCCCGCCGAGAACTCGGTCTCATAGCGTGGGAGGGGCAGACCCTCGGCCTCGGGTTCGATGACTAACTGAATTGCTACGGGCTCTGTCACTATCGCCTCCACGCGGTAATGATGGGATTATACAAGTGACCACGGGTGAGGGGCAACCGAAAGGCCGCTGTCTTGTACAACGCCAGGGCCCCGCCGGAGGTTCTCCGGCGGGGCCCTGAGGTCGCCAGCCGGCTGCCTTGGCGCTGGTACCGGCGAGGAACGTAGTTAGGCCTAATACGGCGTAGGGGCGCTGCCCCTACTACCCCGCTGGGGCCACAGGCCCCAGACCCCATCTATTGGGGCAAGGCGTATCCGGATGAACGTCAATCAACCATAGTCACCGTTAGTTCTCCGACAGCAGCTTGCTGATCAGATACTTGTATTTCAGTTCGTACGACGCCTGGTTGAGCTCCTGAAGCTGCATGAGCGAATGGCGCAGATCGAGAATGCTTGCCGTGTCCGTCTGCTTGCTAAGGCGCTCGATCGTCCGCCACTCCCGCAGCAAGCCCCGGGCGCGCTCGCCCATCGCGGCGTCCTCCTGCGCCTCCTGCAGCGTGCCCTTGTACTGCGCGCCAATCTCAGCAGCGGCCTTCATCGACGCCGCGACGGTCTGGCGGTAGGGCAGATTGAGCTGCTCGGTGAGTTGCTTCACCTGCTCGGCAGAGCTGGTCTCGCCGCTGAAGGCGAGGGTGGCGAAGTTATCGGGCTCCAGGAAGCGCGCCTGCAGCGGGGTCCAGGAGGTGAACTTATCAACGACGCCACTCGAGGTGAAGCAGTTGCGGCAGATTTCCCCGCGCCACTTGTCCCCGGCCTTCGTGGTCGCCTTGACCACGCTGAAGGGGACGAACACCTCGATGCTGTAGAAGTCCGGGCCGATCTTCGCGGCGGCCTTGATCTTGCTCACATCTGGCCCGCCCTCAAAGCCGCCTTTGGCTCCGCCGGCAGTCACGGCGATCTGATAGGCCTGAAGAGCCGGCTGCAGGAAGATCTCCAGGCTGTCCTCGGCCCAGGTGTCGCCGTAGTCACGCACCACCGGCTTGAGCAACGCCGCGTCTGGCTCCTCGCAAACGACAGCGATGTACAGGCCCTGATCGTCCCACAGCATCTGGGCGGCTGACTGCTTGGCGTTGGTGTAGCCTGCGCCGAGCTTGGAGAAGCCAGTGACGCTCGGGGCACCCTGCCACGCGGCTTCCTGCTGCACTTCGCCGTCCACGACGATCGCCGCGGGCGCGCGGAAGACGGGATAAGACAGAGGGGCCGCGGTGGCCGCGACGCAGGCTAGTAAGGCGATAGTCAGTGCCAGATACATTTTCATGCCATTTCTCCTTGCGAGCAGACCGCCCGCGTTTCACGCCGGCTAACGGCTGTTTCCGGCAGGACACACTTCGCGTTCATACGACGTAGGGGCGCTGCCCCTACAACCCCGCTGGGGCCACAGGCCCCAGACCCCATTTTCTGGGTCAAGACGTCTCCGACGGAACGTCAACTACACACAGTCAGTGCTATCTTCCCGCGATCTTCACAGTCGCCGCGCCGGTGACGCCGGTTGCTACGTCGGTCGCCACGATCTTCCAGGCGCCGGGCTGGTCGTCGAGCGCAAAGTTGACCGTGCCCTGTGCCGCGCCCTGCGTGGCCGACAGATTCGCCGCATACCACGGCCGTTCCTTGCCGTCGGGGCCGAAAACGTCGACGCGGACGATGTGTGCCACCGAAACGGCCGGGACGGCCAGTTTCACCGCATAAGACGCAGCCACGCCAGCCTTCGCCTGTGCGTTGGTGGTGACGCTGACCGTGCCGAGCTTGTAGGGCAACAAGGCGTAGAGCTGCGCCACGCCGGGGGTGAGTTGCGTCTTGTAGGTCGCCACCTCGCCGAGGTATCTCCCGGCGCGAACATCGTAGACATGCGCCTTACGCCCGAAGTCTATGGTGACGGGTCGCGCGGACGGCGCGGAGGCTTCCTTGTTGGTGTAGGCGAGCGGGTTGAGCGGCAGGCTCTGGACGATGCCGAGGTATTCCGCGTTCGCCTGACTGAAGCGCGAGATCTCGACATGCGGGGCGTCGGGCAGCACCTTCACGACCGGCACGACCCCGGCGGCCTTCATCAGGCCTGTCATGAATTGCCTGTAGCCCGCGCCCTCGTTCCAACCGGCGAACTCCGCGCCCGCGGTCTTGGGCAGGGAGAGATAGCCGCGCAGGGTGAAGTTCAGGAGCAGCGCCTGGCCCTGGCCGACCTTGTTGCTCACCAGAGCGGGGGTCTCGCCCAGCTTCGCCAGCGCGGTGCCTCCCGTGAGCGTCAGGGCAGCGTCGCCGGAGACGGGGCCAGCCTGCAGACCCACATTGGAGGTCTCGGCTGCCCCGGCGAAGTCCAGCTTGCTGTCCAGCGACTTGTACGGGGCGGTCTGCGCAACGCCGAAGAACGGGTCGAGCGCCGGGGTCACCCAGGGCTTGCCGTGCTCGTCGGTGACGCCGGGGCGCAGGTCGGCGATGACCGTCCCGCCTGCCGCGGCGAACTTCTTGATCTGCGCGGCTTCGGCCGCGGACAGCGCCTGCGTGCAGGGCAGCAGCAGGACCTTGAAGTCCTTGTTGGTCAGCTTGCCCTCGGCCAGTTCGGCATAGGACAACACCTTGGCCTCCAGGCCACAGTCATGCAGAAGCGTGACCGTGCTGGTGAGGGCGCTGTCCATGTCCGGGAAGCCCGGTGTGTAGGTGCCCACGTGTACGCTCGCTGCGGACCACAGGAGGGCGATGCCGTCATTCTCGCGGTCGGCGGCCATCAGCAGCTTGCCGGGGCCCTGCTTGATCTGCGCGATCTCCTCGCAGGCGCTCTTGAAAAAGGGATACAGCGAGGTGTCATAGGCCATGACCGACCCCTCGTTGCCATACCCGCACCAGACCCAGAAGCTGTTGGAGCCCTTGAACAGGGTGCGCCAGGGGAACCAGCGCATGAACTGCTCGTTGCGGTTGTCCGGGTAGCCGCCGAACCAGCCCGCGCCCAGCAGCGTGTCGCGGGTCGAAAAATCGCGCACGGCCAGCGACAGGAAGTCGCGGTAGTAGATGTTGTTGAGGTTCATCGCGCGGGCGAGCTTCCAGTAGTCAATGGCACCCCAGCTTGTGGGCACAGTGTCGGAGCCCTCGTAGCCCACGCGAGCCTGCGGGACGGTCTCCTTGATGACCCCGCGCGACCAGTCGTGGATACCCGCCCAGACGCTCTCCATGTGCAGCCGGTGGTCCACCCACGGGACAAAGTTGCCCGTCTTCTTGCAGGCCTCGAGCGTCTGTGGGACGACGTCAGACCAGTTCTGGAAGCTGCTACCCCAGGAGGCATTCAGCTTCTCCAAGGTGCCGTAGCTCTCCCGCGCCCACTTGCGGAAGTCCTCGGTGCAGTACTGGCTAAAGCACAGGTCCCAGTTGCCGCTGACAAACATATTCTCATCGCCGAGGGTGAAGTCCGAGGTCGAGTACTTCAGGCCACGGGTGGCGACTTTACCGAGGGCCTCGCGCGTCGTCTCGCGGAACTTGGGATCGTTCAGACACGGGTCGCGGACGAGGTCGCCCTGCTCGCGGGTGGGGGCGGGCTGGTACCAGTCGGTCTTGGCGTCCGTGTAGCGCGTGGCATACGGGAGCCACCACTGGTTAGCGTAGGGGCCGTAGCCGAGGCTGCCGCCATCGTAGAAGGCGTCCACGCCGTTGCGGCTGAACTGCTCGGCCATCGTCGGCCCCACGAAGTCATTCGGGTAACCCATCCACATGACGAACTGCACGTCATCGCGCGGGGCGTAGAGGTTGTTCACGGTGAAGTCGGTGCGGCGGCTGTCGAGAAGCTGCGCTCCGGTCTGCAAGTCCGCGGTCAGCCAGCCGACGATGGTGAGCATCGGCGGCATGGGCAGCTTGAACTCGGTCGTGGCGCCGGTGATCGGCACGGTCTGGTCGGCCACGAGGCGGCCTTGCGTGTCGCGGACCGTGAAGTGAACCGCGCAACCGGCCATGTCGCCTTCAAGGTCTAGCTTGCCGCTGAGGGCCTCGCGCAGGCTGAAGCTGTCCTGCCCGAGCGTCAGCTTGGCGATCCGCCGGGGGGAAGTCAACCGCAGCGGCACGGTGCCGAAGCCGAGGGTCTTGTCGCCGGTGGCGATGCGGCAGTTGGCGAAGAAGTCGCCTGCGGGCAACGACGGCAGGCTGAAGGTGATCGTGTTGTCGCCCTGCTTGAGTTCCAGCGGCTGGCGGACCGGCTGGCCGAACTGCCGGTCGCCGTTCCGGACGGTCAGCGTGGCCGTTGCGCCGGGGGTGGCGGCGGCGCTGCGCAGGTTCACCGACAGCTTCGCCAGCCCCACCTCCGCCTCCACGGGCGCGCCGTTATCCAGCACCACCGACACCTGCGGCGTCTTCTTCGCACCCCACAGGATCAGGCGCGCGGCGAGCTGCAGGTAGTAGTCGTAGTCGCCACGGCAGTACTGCACGGGACCGGAGGGGCCGGGCGTGAGCATGGCGTGGCCGCCGATGCCGTAACTCAGCAGCCCGATGCGCCCCTGCCGGAAGTTCGCGGTCTGGAAGGTGCCGCGCAAGAAGCCTTCATCGT
>Ga0194052_1002093_pt1 | contig 11128 bp, 12 predicted proteins | sample SepL226m_MetaG_FD_160117 | JGI IMG/M metagenome (GOLD analysis project Ga0194052, IMG submission 160117) | Anoxic zone freshwater microbial communities from boreal shield lake in IISD Experimental Lakes Area, Ontario, Canada - Sep2016-L227-6m | ecosystem: Environmental > Aquatic > Freshwater >... | reverse complement strand
ATGGGCGTCAGCTTGATTTAGAAGAATGGAAAAAGCAGGTTGATTTAGATAGATTGTATAATTCTAGTGACGGTGAAAAGGAAAACTATTGGAATAAATAAAAAAAACGGAGGCAACGCATCCGTTTTTTTTATTTACTTAGTATGTATAGTTGAATATATATCCTCGAGTGCCTTTACAGCATCGCCTACAGCGATGTTGTTTTGATGATAGAGGATATTTGTGCAGTCTCCAGCAGCCCAGACACCTTCTGTTTGAGATTTTCCAGTCCATGGGTCAATTATGATTTTGCCAATTTTATCTAGTGGAACTAAGTCTTTTACAAAGTCAGTATTTGGTATTTGTCCAATTTCTACGAAAATACCAGTGACAGCTAATTTAGTTTCTTCGTTTGTATTTAAGTCTTTGTATAAAATTCCATTAACAAATTTTTCGCCTAATATTTCTAGGAATTCTACATTTTTAACTATTTTTAATTTTGGATTTTTTGAAAGTTTGTCTATGGTTATTTGATCAGCTCTGAATTTGTCACTTCTGTTTAAGATGGTTACAGTATTGCAATATGCAAGTAATTGAGCAGCACTTTCAAATGCAGCATTGCCTCCACCGATGACTACTACGTCAGCACCAGAGAACATCGGTCCGTCACAAGTAGCACAATAGGTAAGTCCTTTGTGTTCTAGTTGGTCTGCATTTTTTACTTCAAGTTTTCTGCGTTTACTGCCGGTAGCTATAAGAATAGTTTTAGTTTTAAATTCTTCACCTGAGGTAGTTTTAATTGTAAAAGTTTCACCTTCTTTTTTGATGTTATTTACCATTAAACCTTCTTTTACTTCTAAGGTTGAATTTGCGTCAGTAGTTTTTGAATTAGCTAGGACATGACTTTTTAAGTCTTCTGCTAATTTTGAACCAGGTATTTCAGTCGTGCCTATCCAATTATAAATTTTTTCAGAAACGACAGATTGGCCTCCAAATTCTGAAGTTATAAAAAGTGTATTTAAACGTTTTCGAGCTGCATATACAGCTGCGGCAGATCCCGCTGGTCCTCCACCGATAATTATTAAATCGTATATCATAAATTTAGTATAACAAAAAATCCCCCGTAGGGGAATTTTTTTTATTTTTTATTTCTTCGTAAAAATGCTGGTACTGCACTCCAATCATCTGTATCATCATCGATTATTATTTCCTCGATTATTTCAGGTTTCTTTTCTGTTTTCTTAACAAAATCATCAGTGATAATAGTTCTAGAATTATTCATATTGTTTAGATTGTTTGTATTTGAGAATGTATTATGAATTTCTTTTTTTGCAACCACGACAGGTTCTTCTTTTTCCTTTTCTTTTGTTGTTGGTTGTGTACTTAGTATTGAAGTTCCAGTGAAAAGAGTTTTACTTCTTGGTGTGTCGGTAGGGAATGAAGTTGCGATAACAGTAACCTTTATTTCTCCTTTCTTTGTTTTTTCATCATTAATAGTACCGAAGATTACTTTTGCATCTTTGTCGATTGATTCAGTGATTATTTTTGCAGCTTCTTGTATTTCATGGATTGTTATATCATCACCACCTGAAATAGCAAACAATACTCCCTTGGCACCATTTATTGAAACTTCAAGAAGAGGGGAATTTATAGCTTGTAGGGCAGCTTTTTCAGCTCGTTTTTCACCTGAAGCAGAACCGATACCCATCAAAGCTGAACCAGCATCAGACATGACTGCCTTAATATCAGCGAAGTCTACGTTGATGATACCAGGTGTAGTAATAAGGTCAGAAATACCTTCTACGGCTTGTCTCAATACATCATCGCATGTTGCGAAAGCATTTTTGAAGTTTGTATTTTTATCAGAAATTTGTAGTAGTTTGTCGTTTGGAATAACGATAATAGCATCCACCTCTTTTGCTAGTTCTTCGAGACCTTTATCTGCAATTCTCATTCTGTGATTTCCTTCAAAGAAAAATGGTTTTGTAACTACCGCTACAGTCAATATGCCTTGTTCTTTTGCTGCACGAGCAACGATAGGGGCTGCACCTGTTCCAGTACCTCCGCCCATTCCGCATGCTATGAATACCATATCAGAACCTTTGATCACATCTTGGATTTCTGCTTTAGTTTCTTCTGCTGCTTTTCTTCCAACTTCTGGATTCATTCCAGCACCAAGACCCTTTGTAAGATTTTTTCCAATATGAATTTTTTTCTCAGCAAGTGAATGATGTAAGTCTTGAGTATCAGTGTTCATACAAATGAATTCAACACCTTTAACTTTAGCGCTGATCATATGGTTAAGTGCATTCTTTCCAGATCCTCCAACTCCGATTACTTTGATTCTAGCGAAAGTCTCTATTTCTTGATTTACTTTTGGCATATAGTTTTTTCTTGTTTATTGATAAATTAATGATTATGAGTCTATAATAGCAGAATTTAAAAAAAAGCAAAGCATTTTGCTTTTTATGATATATACAGCCATATATACTATGGCATTAGCTGTTTTACCATTGATTTTAAAGAGGTTTTTAGATCTTTTAATAGATTTGGTATAGATCCCTCCACATAGTCTTCTTTGTCTTTACTCGATGTTATTAAACCAAGAGCTACGTACCAAGAAGGGTCACGAAGCTTTGTTTTTGTGTTGCCGAAGATTTCTGTCGTTCCGACTTTTGACGGTAGCTTCAAAATATTTTTTGAAAGAAAATCTAATTCAGAGATATTTGATCCTCCACCGATAAATACTATTCCTGCAGGAAGTAATTCATTTCTTTTTATTTTTTTTAAATGATTTTCAATTAATTCAAAAATATCTGTAAGTCTAGCTTCGACAATCTCATCTAATTTCTTTTTTGAATATTCTTCTCCGTTATTTGATATCTTAAATATTTCTGCTTTCTCAAGTGGAATTTTTAGTCCGAGTGCAATGTCATTTGTAATATCACTTGAGCCGATAGGGAAAGTATGAAGGGAGATAAGTGATTCATTTTCAAAGACTCCAAGCGATACTGTTTCAGCTCCTATGTCTACTAATGCTGTTCCTACCATTCTTTGTCTACTAGACAGTACTAAGTGGCTTCCAGCCATAATAGAAGATGTTACATATACTGGTTCTACACCTGCTCCAGCTATGACATCCATTAGATCTTCCCAATGTTTAGCTGAACTTGTTATGAAAACAGCTTTAATTTCAAGCTTATTTCCATGCATACCTTCTGGTTTACCAAGTACTTCTTTGCCATCTAGTTTAAAAGAAAGGGGAGCTTCATATATTATTTTTTTATTACCTAATGCAAGATTTGTCTCACATTCTTCAAGTGCTTTGCTTATATCAAGATTAGTAACTTCGCTATCTGCTTTTGAAATAATAGCAGAACCTGAAGTTATTTCAGATCGTAATGTTGTACCACCAATAGCAATAAATGCTCTTTTGATTTTTATTTCAGAAGTTTTTTCAGCAAGTAGAACAGCTTTTTTGAGAGAAGAAACTGCTTCAGGAACATTTACGATGTATCCGTGTCGCATTCCTTTTGTTTCACTTTCACCCACACCAATAATCTTAGGATTTTTTTCTCCTTTTAGAAATTCACCAACCACAACTCTTGTCGTGTTGGTCCCAATATCAATGCCGACCGAAATATTTCTGATCATATTTTTTTTCTGCTACCTCCATTCTACTACTATGTTCGAAACCTTTCAAATGTAGCATTCCGTGGATAACTAAATATCCAAGTAATTCTTTAAAATTACGATCAAATTTTTTAGTTTGTTTTTTAATTACATTCGGGCAAAGCAATATTTCACCTTCATTTTTTGTAAGTAGGAAAGATAAAATATTTGTTGGCTTGTCTATTCCTCTGTAAGCTTTATTTATTTCTCTTGATTTTTTCTCACTAACAAAAGCTACTGATAAGGAATATTTTTTTCCTAAAATGTCATCTTTTAAAACGACTAAAGGCAAGCTTGGTAGCTTGCCTTTAGTTTTGTTAACAACAGAAAAATCATCTTTCTGCATAATAGAATTATTTTACCTTTCCTAATTTTCGAAGTTTTTCAATTTCCTTTCTTCTTCCCATTCTTTTCAAGGCACTTTTCTTAACTTTAAGTTTTGATTCCTTTCTTTCGTTATATCGAGAACCTTTAACTTTTTGAATTATACCTGATTCTTGAATGCGACGAGAAAAACGGCGCAAAACGCTTGCGTTGTTCTCATTTGGATTCTTTTTAACTTCAATTACTGTTTTTACCATATAGCTTATAGATTATCACATAAAAAATATTTAGCAAGTCAGTATTTACATTTCTGTGTGAAATGCTAATATTTTAAATACATAGTCTCATAAGGAAATATGGGCTTATGTTTCTTATTAAGATAATTTATAAAAATGAAACAAGGAAACGATTATATAACAGAAGAAAAGAAGAAATTGTTGGAAATAGAATTAAAAGACCTAAAAGGACCAAAAAGAAAAGAAATTTTGGTTGCTCTTGAATATGCGAAATCACTAGGTGATCTTTCAGAAAATGCTGAATATCATCAAGCTCGAGAAGACCAAGGAAATCTCGAAGAACGCATAAAAAGAATAGAACAAATATTACAATCATCACAAGTTGTAGAAAATACAACTGGGGACATAGTTGGTATCGGTTCAAAAGTCATAGTTGTAAAAGAAGGTACAAGTGAAGAAAAAAATTACCAAGTAGTTGGTGCCGAGGAAGCAGATATGGTGCTTGGAAAAATTTCAAATAAATCACCATTTGGTGCAGCGCTTTTTGGAAAGAAAAAAGGAGAAAGTATTTCTTTTCAAACTCCAAAAGGAGAAGTTAATTATAAAATAATAAACGTATCATAATTTAATATGTCATCAATCGATGAAATTAGAGATGTTCGAATAAAAAAATTAGAGCTTATTAAAAAAAGTGGTATTGATCCGTATCCAGCTAAGCCAAAAAGGGAGATTACTTTAAAAGAAGCTATCGACACTTTTGAATCTTTAGAAAAGTCAGCTGAAGAAAAATGGATTGCAGGACGAATCATGTCTATCCGCGGACAAGGAGCGATAATTTTTATTACATTGTTTGATGGAACAGGATCTTTTCAAGGATTGTTAAAAAAAGATGTTATCGGTGATGAAAAAATTAATTTCTTTTCAGAAGTTATCGATATTGGAGATTTTATAGAAATACAAGGAAAATTTTTTACAACCAAAAGAGGCGAGAAAACACTAGAAGCAAAAGATTGGAGGATACTCTCAAAGAGCTTGCTTCCGCTTCCAGAAAAATGGCACGGACTTCAAGATGCAGATGAAAAATTCCGAAAGCGATATTTGGATATTTTGATGGATGTTAATGTTCGAGATATTTTTGAAAAGAAAGCAAAGTTTTGGGATTCAACTAGGAACTTTTTAAAGAAAGAAGGATTTTTGGAAGTTGAAACTCCAGTTTTAGAAATTACTACAGGTGGTGCTGATGCAAAACCATTTGCTACTCATCACAATGCACTTGATGTAGATGTATATTTGAGAATTTCAATGGGGGAACTATGGCAGAAGCAACTTATGGTAGCTGGTATGCCAAAAACTTTTGAAATTGGACGACAATTCCGTAATGAAGGAATGGATGCAGAACATTTACAAGATTATACTCAAATGGAATTTTATTGGGCTTATGCGAACTACGAAGACGGTATGAGACTTGTAGAAGAGATGTATAAGTACATAGCACAAGAGACGTTTGGAACTTTGAAATTCAATATTCGTGGTTTTGAAGTTGATTTAGAGAAGCCATGGGAGAAATATGATTATGTAGATACTATTAAAAAATATACAGGAGTAAATGTACTTGAAGTGAATGAAAATGAAATTCGTGCGAAGCTCGATGAACTCGGAGTGAAATATGATACTGAAGGTTTCAACATTACACGAGCTATAGATAACCTATGGAAATTCTGCCGAAAACAAATTGGTGGTCCAGGCTTTTTGATAAATGTACCTGTAGCTATTTCACCACTTGCAAAAAGAGATGAGAAAAATCCAAACATAACACAAAGATTCCAACCAATTATCGCAGGCTCAGAACTTGGTAATGGTTACAGTGAGCTTAATGATCCGATAGATCAAGAAGAAAGATTTAATGAGCAACAAAAACTACGTGAGAAAGGGGACGAAGAAGCTCAAATGCATGACTATGATTTCGTTGAGGCGCTTGAACACGGCATGCCACCGACTTGTGGTTACGGAATGTCTGAAAGAGTATTTTCATTCTTGATGGATAAACCAATGCGAGAATGCCAGATTTTTCCTCTAATGAAGCCTAAAAATAAAGAATAAAAAAATAAGCCTTTATCATTAATTTGATAAAGGCTTTTTAAATGTAAATCATGTCCTTGTTTTTAATAATTAACCCCAATAGGTTGATTCTTTTTCGCACAAAAAAGGCATATCTATTTCTCCGGGTTTTAGTTTCGTTTTTAATAACTCATATCCAGTTTTTATTTTGGCAAATTTATCACCAATAATTACATAGATACCTTCTTTTAAACCCATTGCTTCTTCGGTGCCGTCTTTCTTTTTGTTTTCTGCGTAATCTTGTTCCATAATCACCTCCTTTTTTTGTTTGTTTGTATTATTTTTTAAAAAAACTATTCAGATTTTAACTATATCATAAAAGGCTAAAAACTATAATAGGGATATTAAAGTTATCCACACATTTGTGTTTGTTAGTATGTGCAGAGTGGTTTATAATATATACGAAGTGGGAAATTGTGGGAAATAATAAAATTATGCTAATCGGCGAATATATACATACAATAGATGAAAAAAATCGGGTATCCATGCCTTCGAAATTTCGCAAGGAATTAGGAAAGAAAATTATTATTACTCCAGGCTTAGATCAGTGTTTATTCATCTTCACAATGAAAGAATGGACAAAGGTTTCAAAGAGACTTTCTGATTCAGATTCTGATTTATCTTTTTTGAAAGCTGACAAGAGAAGTTTCAACCGCTTTATGTTCGGACGAGCTGCAGAAGTAGAGATTGATTCAATAGGAAGAATTTTAATTCCAGATTTTCTTAAAGAAAGAATAAAAGCAGTAGGTAGGGTTGCTATCGTTGGTATTCAAGACAGAATAGAAATTTGGAATGAGAAGACATGGGAAAGTTATAAAGAAGTTGCTGAAAAACAAGCTGACGAATTAGCAGAAAAATTAGGAAATGATACGAAATGAAAGACCAGATAAACAGTGTTCACGTGAGTGTTCTTTTAAAAGAAACGATAGATGGTTTGAATTTGGAGGGTAAAACATTTGTCCTAGATGGTACTTTCGGTGGTGGAGGTCATAGTTTGGAAATTTGTAAAAGATATCCAAATTTAAAGATAGTTGCAGTTGATCAAGATAAAAGTGCTTGGGATAAAGCAAAAAGTAAGTTTAAAAATATTAAATCAGAAATAGTTTTCATAAATTCAAATTTCAAGGATTTAGATAAATTAAAAGAAAAAGATTTTGATGGAATAGTTTTAGATTTAGGTTTGAGTAGTGATCAACTAGAAAATTCAAAAAGAGGATTTTCATTTACAAAAGATGAACCATTGTTGATGACGATGAAAGAAAATCCAAATGAGAATGATCTGACCGCAAGAGAGATAGTAAATACATGGGAAGAGAAAAATATTGCAGATATCATTTATGGTTATGGTGAAGAAAGATTTTCAAGAAAAATAGCCAAAGGAATAGTCGAAGCAAGAAAAAAAGAAAAAATCGAGACCACATTCCAGTTAGTGAAAATAATAGAAAGTTCAGTTCCGGGAAGTTATAGAAAAGGAAGATTGCATTTTGCCACAAGGACGTTTCAAGCATTACGAATAGCAGTGAATGATGAATTAGGAGTATTGAAAGAAGGATTGGAAAAAGGATTCGAAGTGTTGAAAGCAGGTGGGAGGATGTCAGTCATATCGTTTCATAGTTTAGAAGATAGAATAGTAAAGAATTTTTTTAGAGAAAAACAAAAACAAGATAAAGCAAAGTTAATAAATAAAAAACCAATCACTGCAAATATCGAAGAAATTAAAATAAACCCAAGATCAAGAAGTGCAAAATTAAGAATATTAGAAAAAATTAATTAATAAAAATATGAAAGCATTAGCATTAAAAATAAATACATACACAACAAGCGTAAACATTGTAAACAATAACAATCTAGAAAGACGAATTTTAAATGCTATGTTTATGTTGTTTGGATCTCTAGCTATCTGCTATGTAGTATTTTTAGGTAGTACTGTTTTCAATATTATTGAGCGCAAATCTTTATCTACCGAATCAAGAACTCTTTCGAATGAGGTTGGACAATTAGAGTTACAATATCTTTCATCTTCAAATAAGGTTGATTTATCTCTTGCAACATCTTTAGGCTTAACTGAAACTAAGGATAAACATTATGCTACCCGCAAATCACTTGGTAGCCTAAAAATTGCAAAAAATGAACTTTAATTTTTCTTTTTTAAAAATTTCAAGAATCAAGATTGTTTCTTTCTGTATAATATTTTTTGGCTTAGTTTTAATTGCTAAGCTTTTTTATGTTCAAGTCATTCATAGTAATTCATATAGTGAGACTGCAGATCGTCAGTACTCTACTCCTTCTTCAGATATATTTGAAAGAGGTTCAATATTTTTTAATGATAAGAATAATAATCTTGTTTCAGCAGCTGTCCAGACGCTTGGTTATAAAATTGCAATTAATCCAACTAAAATAACTAATGCTGAAAATTTATACAAAGAATTGTTGGTGAATATTCCTTTACTAGATCATGATACTTTTATATTACAGGCACAAAAGAAGAATGATATGTATGAAGAGATTACACATAGATTATCAAAAGAACAAGCAGATAATATTTCAGCATTGAAAATAACTGGTGTTTCTGTCTTTAAAGAAAAATGGCGTTTTTATCCTGGTGAAAATTTAGCATCTCACACTCTTGGCTTCGTCGGATATAAAGGAGATGAATTAGCAGGTAGATACGGGCTTGAAAGATACTACAATCCAGTATTGTCTAGAGATAAAGACAATCCATATATAAATTTTTTTGCTGAAGTCTTTTCAAATATAAATGACTCTGTTTTTAAGAATAATTCTGGTAATGGTGATATTGTTACTACTATTGAACCTACTGTTCAAGGATTCCTTGAAACAAAATTGAATGATGTAAGTAAAATGTATCAAGCAGATTCTATCGGAGGAATAATTATGAATCCTACTGATGGTTCTATTTATGCAATGACAGTAAAGCCAGATTTTAATTTAAATAATTTTTCTAAAGATAATGTGTCAGTTTTTTCTAATCCATTAGTTGAAAATGTTTTTGAATTCGGCTCTGTATTTAAGCCACTTGTTATGGCAGGTGCACTCGATGCTGGAGTCGTGACTGCTGATACAAAATACAATGATAAAGGTTCTGTTACTATTGAAAATAAAGTAATATCAAATTTCGATAAAAAAGCTAGAGGACCAGGAACGACAATGCAAGATGTTCTGACTCAATCATTAAATACTGGAATGGTTTATGTGTATCAACATTTAGGTAAACAAAGAATGCATGATTATCTAATGGCAGATGGAATAAAGGATAAAACTGGAATCGATTTACCAAATGAAACAAGTGGATTGGTTTCAAACTTGGATTCAAATTTGAAAAATTCTCGCGATATTGAATATGCCAATGCTTCTTTCGGTCAAGGAATAGCCATGACTCCGATTGAAATGGTGCGAGCACTTGCTTCACTTTCAAATGGCGGAAATTTAGTTGTACCACATGTTGTAAAAGAAATTAAATATGAAAATGGTTCAACAAAAGAAATTAGTTATCCAACTGTTCGTACGAAAATATCAGAAGCAACTAGTGAAGAGATAACCAGAATGATGGTTACGGTTATGGATAAATCTTTTGACAAACTTTCTCCAGGTATTGAACGTTATAGTATTGCTGCAAAAACAGGAACTGCGCAAGTTGCTAAGCCAAATGGAGCGGGTTATTATGAAGATAGGCATACACATTCATTTATCGGTTTTTTTCCAGCCTACAATCCTAAATTTATAATTTTCCTTTATGCTGTAAATCCAAAAGGAGTACAATATGCATCACAAACTTGGGCAAGTCCTTTTTTGGATATTGCAAAATTTTTAATAAATTATTATGAAGTTCCACCTGATAGATAAAAAAATATGAAAGAAATATTTAAAAAAACAATTACATACATTTTAAGATTAGAATCAAAATTAATTCTTTGGAAATATAAACCAAAGATTGTAGCGATAACTGGATCAGTCGGAAAGACTTCTACTAAAGATGCGGTTTATGCTGTTTTGTCTGCTGTTACTTATGTTCGCAAAAGTGAAAAAAGTTTCAATAGTGAGATAGGTTTACCCCTTACAATACTCGGATGTCCAAATGGTTGGAATAACCCATATACATGGTTAAAAAACGTTTTAAAAGGCTTGTGGCTCTTTATATGGCCTCATAAATATCCAAAATGGCTTGTACTTGAAGTTGGTATAGGAAAGCCAAATGATATGAAGAAAACAGCTTCTTGGTTGAAAACAGATGCTGTGATAATGACAGCCATAGGTGAGACTCCAGTTCATATTGAATTTTTTAATTCCCGTAAACATCTCGTAGAAGAGAAAAGTGAATTAATCAAAACTTTAAAGAAAGACGGAATTTTAGTTTTAAATGCTGATGATGAAACAATACTTGGAATGAAATCAAAAACCAAATGTAGAATTGTGACTTACGGATTTTCAGATGGAGTAGATATTAGAGGGTCTGCTGATACAATTTTTTATAATTCTGAAAATGAATTAGAAGGAGTTATTTTTAGAGTTGATGAAAAGAATGGAAGTAGTTTGCCTGTCATCATAGATGGTGTTTTTGGTAGAAATCATATTTATGCTTCACTTGCGACATTAGGTTTTTCTTATGGCTTAAAATTAAATATGCTTAATGCAACGAATGCTTTGAAAAATTATGAAGTTCCGCCAGGAAGAATGCGATTATTGGAAGGAATAAATAATACAAAAATAATTGATGATACTTATAATTCATCTCCATTTGCTTGTGAGGCAGGCTTGAAGACATTGGGTGAGATAAAATC
>Ga0194052_1002092_pt1 | contig 11128 bp, 10 predicted proteins | sample SepL226m_MetaG_FD_160117 | JGI IMG/M metagenome (GOLD analysis project Ga0194052, IMG submission 160117) | Anoxic zone freshwater microbial communities from boreal shield lake in IISD Experimental Lakes Area, Ontario, Canada - Sep2016-L227-6m | ecosystem: Environmental > Aquatic > Freshwater >... | reverse complement strand
AGAATGCGGCCTAAGGGCCGCATTCTGATAGCTGCGCACAGGGTGCGCAGCCGGCTGAATAGATTGGTGGGACAATAAATCTCTAAGCTATGAAGCGTATGTCTTTTCTCGCGAAGCTTATGAGATGGTCCTCAATGGAGATGACCCTCCTTGAGGAGTCCTCATGGGCCCGCGCTGTGGGATTGCCGTTGCCGTCACCTTTGTGGGGGCGCTGCTGACCCTCGCCTGTGGCGGTGCCGCAGCTCCGCTGCCGACCTATCCCGCGGCCCAGCAGGAGGCCCAGACCGCTGCGCAGGAGGTGCTCCGCCAGGGCAGTGCGACCTCCCTGGGCATCGCCCTCGTCACCCCCGATCGGGTGGTCTGGGCCGAGAGCTATGGTTTCGCCGACCTGGAGTCGCGCCAGGCACCCACGGCCGCGACCATGTTCGGGATCGCCTCAGTCTCGAAGATGTTTGCCCCCGTCCTCGTGATGCAGCTCGTCGAGCAGGGGCGCGTCAAGCTCGATGAGCCGCTGGTGAGCTGGGTGCCCAGCTTCCGGATGGCCGACCCCCGCTCCACGGCCATCACAGTCCGGATGCTGCTCAACCACGCCAGCGGTCTGCCTGGCACGACCTATCGCAACTACCAGCCGACCGTTCCCTACCCCAGCTATGGGGAGGAGCTTCTGGCCACGCTCGCTCAGCAGCGCCTGAAGGCGGACCCCGGCTACATGAGCGTCTACTGCAACGACGGCTTCACCCTGGTGGAGGCCCTGGTGGCTGCGGTGACCGGCAAGAGCTACGCGGAGACCGTGCAGACGGCCATCCTGGATCCCCTGGGCATGCAGCACACGGCCTACACGCTGGCGCCCTTCCCGCAGGGGGCCTATGCCAAAGCCTATGGGAACAGTGTCCCCCAGCCGCAGGAGTTCGCAAGCTCCCTGGCAGCTGCAGGGCTCTACTCGACCCCGACCGATCTTGCCACGTTCGCCCGGATCTTCTTGAACGGTGGCACCGTTGGAACGGCGCGCATCCTGGGATCCTCGTCGGTGGACCAGATGGCCATCGATCAGACGAAGGGCAGCTTTTCCCCCGTGCAGCCGGCCTATCCGTCGTTTGGGCTGGGTTGGGACAGTGTCTTGGAGCCCGGACTGCAGGCGGTCGGGATCCAGGGCTGGGCCAAGAACGGCGGCTCGCTCCACTACGGAGCCCAGCTCCTGGTCGCTCCCGGCGCCGGTCTGGCAGTGGTGGTGATGGGAACCAATGGTGCCGGCTACGAGCCGGGGGCCATCGCTCAGCGGGTCCTGCTCCGGGCGCTCGTTGAGACCGGGCGGATCGCCGGTTTTCCGGCGCCGGTGCCGCCTGTGGCCGCGCCGGTGGCCACAGCTCCGGAGGGGCTCCTGGCCTCCCTTGTCGGCGAGTATGCGAACCACGAGGACCTGTATCAACTGCGGGCCGAGCCAGACGGTTCGCTCACGCTGCTGACGTTCCGCTTCGACGCGGGCCGCTTCGAGCCCAGCCTGGCGGGATTGCGCTACCGCAGCGATGGCTGGTTCACGGGGGACGCCGCGCCGCTCGCTTCCCTGAGGATGGTGGAGGCGGATGGCCGGCAATACCTCGGGATGCGTGGCGCGGACGGTGCCAAGCACTACCTGGTGCGGTTCGTCAAAGCCCAGCGGGTGCAGGCCAAGGCGCCACTCTCCCGGTCCTGGATCGATCGGCTTGGCCTCACTTGGCTGGTCGTGAATGAAACACCCAAGTCCCTGATCATTCCGGCGGCAGCGACCCCCTGTTTTAGCCTCAGCACGGTGCCGGAGCTGCCCGGCCTCATTGCCATCCGGCCAGCAGGGGGCCTGCTTTCGCCCAACCTCCTCGACCCATCCGGAAGCGCCAGTCTGGCGCGGATGATGCTCGTCATTCCGGGGAACTATGGCCGGGACCTGAACGACCTGGAGGTGGTTGTCCGGGGTGGCGAGGAGTGGCTGCGCTGGGGCGGCTGGTTGCACCGCCCCCTGGCCAGCGTGCCGGTGCTGCCGGCGGGCGGGACCAGTCGGGTGCTCATCGGGGCGGAAGGCCACTCGGAGTGGCGGGCCTTGAGAGCCGGGGCCGCGCCCCTGCGTGTCTCCGTGTCCGGAGCCAGTGCCTGGCGATGCTACGACCAGGGCTTCAGCCTGCTGGCCAGCGGCGAGGCCAGCGGCCAGGGAACGCTGCCGGCCGGGACCGGCCTCGGCTACCTGCAGCTCTTCGGCGCCCCAGGTGCCAGCCTCAGCGTGGTGGTCCCCTGAGGCCGTTCGGTCTCTGGGCGAGAAAACTTCAACAGGGGAAAGGGGTCTTCGATGCACCGTACCCATGAAACCAGGGACATCCCTAGCCCGGGCCCGGTCCACCCCCTCTCCCGCCGCGCCCTGCTGCAGGCGGCGGGTTTGGTCGGCCTCGGCCTGCTCGCTCCCACCCCGCTGGTCGGCTGTCGGGGCCCCGGCAAGGGGGCCGATCCGGTTGGCGACCTGCGCAGGCTGCTCCAGACGCGCTGGAACGACCGCTACGCGGGCAGGGCCGGGGGTCTGTCCCTGCAGGTGATGACCCCATCCTGCGACTACTTTGCGAGCACCCTCGAAGGAGTCACGGCCGGCCATCACTTTCGCGGAGCCAGCACCACCAAGACCTTCACCTCGGCGGCCATCATGCTGCTGGACCAGCGCGGCCTGCTGCGGATCGATGACCTCGTGAGCGAGGTCATGCCCGGTCGCAGCGACACCTACCTTCCCGACACCCCGGGCTACGCGATTCCCAACCGGAACCAGATCACGATCCGCCACCTCCTCATGCATCGGGCGGGCGTCTTCGACCTCACCAACCAGGTTGTCCCGCTGACCGCCAGCGTGCCCTTCGCCGGGAGGCGCTATCCGGACTGGTTAACCGATGAGGACCCCTTGCATACCTTCACCAAGGATGAGCTGGCTGGCGTCCTGGCCACGCTCCAACTCGTCAACTTCGCGCCGGGGGCCAGGTACAGCTACTCGGATTCCGGCTTCATGCTCCTGGGCAAGATCGTCGAGCAGGTCTCGGGGCTGCCGCTGGATGTGTTCAAGACCCGTGAGCTGCTGCAGCCCAACGGTTTGACCCAGACCCACTTCATCACGGATGGCGCGGAGTGGGCGTTGCCCTCCCCGTTCATCGAGGGATACACGCTGGCGGGGAGCACTCTCTATCCGGCGACGGAGTACAACTACTCCTACGACCCGGGATCGGGCAACCTGATCACGACTCCGGCGGAGCTTGCGCGCTGGATCCGCCGGCTGCTGCGCGGAGAGGCGGGCATCTCCCCAGCCCAGGTGGCACGCATGGGCGAGGCGCAGGCACCGGACTACTACGGTCTGGGGCTCGCGCGAAGGCTCGTGGGGGGGCAGGACCTGGGCCTGGGACACACCGGGGGCACGGCGGGCTTTGTCACCTTCGCTTTCCACGACCCGAAGACGGATGTGACTCGGGTCCTGCAGGGCTCACTCCTTGATACCGACGACATGCTGGGCGAGTCCCAGTGGATCGGCGGCATCGAGGCCGACGCGCTCAAGCTGCTGGGCTACTGAGCCAACTCACCCCGGTCATCGCAGAATGCGGCCTAAGGGCCGCATTCTGGTAGCTGCGCACAGGGTGCGCAGCTGGTCTCAAGGCTGGTTGGAACCTCAGCGCAACGGCTGGGGCTGGGGCAGGGGAGGGAAGCTGTTGGCACCCAGAGGCAGGCCGTCCTTGATGAGGGTATCCGCAGCCAGGCCCTCGCCGCCGGGCGCGAGGTCGATGCCGAGGCAGGCCAGGTAGTAGCCGTCGTATTTGGTGTTGAGGCGCTGCCGGGCCGGGCCCCGCTTGGTGGGTAGATCCTCGATGGGCCGGGTCACGTAGGGGCGATAAAAGAAAGGATGGCCCCAGGGGGTCTCGGGCAGGCGGTCCAGATACTCCGGCACCAGGTCGGTCAGGGCCGAAGGGTATTCGCCACGCTTGCCCCTGTAGCGGATGAGTGCGTCGGTGACCCGCTTGACGGCAGCCCGGACCTGCTTCTGGCGATCGGAGACATCCCGGCTCAGGAAGGCCTCGATGAGGAAGAGGTCCCGCTTGGCCTGGCGGGCGGCCTCGGTGTCCGGATATCGCTCGGCCAGTTGCTTCATCATGGTCCGCGCCTCGGCACTGCGGCCCTCCAGGTTCAGCTTACGGGCCTCCTCGTAGAGGTTGGCGGGCAGCCGGGGGTCCTCGGAGGCGCAGCCCACCAGCAGCAGCAGGGGCAGCAGGACGGGAAGGGCACGCAGGCGGAGCATGGACCGAACCATAGCAGGACCGGGGGCCAGCTTGAAGTAGGATGGAAGCAGCAAGGGGGGCGTGATGACGGACAGGCCGATGCTGGTGGGCATCGTGGGAGGCTCCGGAAGCGGCAAGACCTCGGTGGCCGCCGAGCTGGTGAAGCGGCTGCGGAAGAAGGCTGTGGTCACCATGCTCCTGGACATGGACGCTTACTATGCCCCGCTTGAGGTGGTGAAGGGGCGGTTCGGCGGCCGGACCGTGAACTGGGATCACCCCCACGCCTTTGACCTGGAGCTGATGGCGGCCCACCTGATGGCGCTCCATCGGGGTGAGAGCATCCGCAAGCCCCGCTACGACTTCACACTCTCCGACCGCACCGGCTGGGAGGAACCTGTGCCTCCCGGCAAGGTGGTCATCCTGGAAGGCCTGCTGCTCTTCGCCCTGCCGGAACTGCGGGAACAGCTGGACATCAAGATCTTCGTGGACACAGACGCGGACATCCGGATCCTCCGGCGCATCCGGCGCGACACCCAGGAGCGCGGCCGCAGCCTGGAGAGCGTCATGGACCAGTACGAGAAGAGCGTGCGCCCGATGCACCTGGAGTTCGTGGAGCCCAGCAAGCGCTGGGCAGACCTGATCGTCCCCACAGGGGTGGAAAACCGCACGGCCCTGGATGTCATCACCCACCACATCTGCAGCCGGGTTCTCGGCCAGGGAGAGCCCCAGCATGTTTGAGAGCGGCCACAACCTCACCGCCGAAGTCTTCCGGGACCTGCCGGAGAGCGTCCAACGCCTTGACGTCCGGGAGCCTTGGGAATATGAGCTGGCGCACCTCCCAGGGGCCCTCCTGATCCCCCTGGGCGAGCTGTCCGCCCGGCTGGGCGAGCTGGATCCGGCCCGGCCCGTGGCTGCCTACTGCCACCACGGGACCCGCAGCATGCAGGCACTGCGGGTCCTCCTTGGGGCGGGCTTCCGGGACCTTGCCCACCTGGCCGGCGGCATCAACGCCTACAGCCGGATGGATCCCACCGTGCCGAGGTACTGATGCGCCTGCTCCACCAGCAGCCCGAGGGCTTCGATCCCGCCGTCCCATGGACGCAGGAGTCCGAGAGCGTACGCCAGGACTCGCGCATCTTCCGGCAGATCGTGGCCCAGCGGCGCAGCCCCCACACCGGGCGCCAGCACGCCTTCTACCGCCTCGAGGGGCCGGACTGGGTGAACGTGGTGGCCTTCACCCGCGCCGGGGAGCTGCTGGTGGTCGAGCAGTTCCGCCATGGCATCGACGCCTCGACCCTGGAGATCCCCGGGGGAGGCTGTGATGCGGGCGAAGCTCCGGAAGGAGCGGCTCGCCGGGAGTTGCGGGAAGAGACGGGCTTCGTCTCCCGAAGCTGGGTGTCCCTGGGCTCCTGCACCCCCAATCCCGCCACGCAGACCAACCGCTGCCACACCTTCCTGGCTCTGGACTGCGAGCCTGCGGGCGGCCTGGAGCTGGATCCCGCCGAGGAACTCCAGGTCTGGGCCTGCGCCTGGGCCGAGTGGGAGACCCGCATGCGGCGGGGCGAAATCCACCACGCGCTGGTCCTGACGGCCTTCCAACTGCTGAGCCTCTGGGAAGGCTGGCCGGGGTTGCTGCAGAAGCTGGAGGCCTGAGATGCTCCGATCCGCCCTCCTGGTCCCTGTCTGCTGCGTGGCCCTGGCGGCCCAGCCCGCGGTGCCCTTCTGCCAGGTGGCCGGGGCCCCCAACCCGCGCTTCGAGGTCGAGCTGGACGCGGCCATCCAGGCCCTCGCGCCGACGGACCGGCGGGCCTTCTTCAAGGAGCTGCGAATCAAGCAGCGTGAGCTGCAATACCGCATCCTTGAGGTGGAGCGCGGTCTCCAGCAGGCCCAGTCACTCCGGAACACCCTCGAGCGTGAGGCCTCGCCGAACCTGCCCCAGGCCCAGTCCCTGGTGGAAGGCCAGTCCCGGATGCTGGCGGAGTTCCGGGAACTGGACCGGGTCATCGCCCGCAAGCGCTGGGTTGAGGATCCGCTCAAGCTCGACGCGGACGAGCTCAAGGTGGACCTCTACGGCGGGTTTCAGTTCTCCAGCCTCTTCAGTGAGGGGGACGCCCAGGGTTCCTTCTTCTCAAAGTCCCGTCCCTTCGTGGCCCTGGACATCCGGCAGACCTTTCGCCGGCCGGCCCAGGACAACTGGATGGAGGTCTTCAGCACCCTCGCCTTCCAGTCCTCCAGCATCGAGACCTCAGAGACCCTGAACGTGATCACCAGCAGCGGCCACTTCCGGGGCGAGGTGGGCCTCTGGTGGATGCAGACCCTCACCGAGCGCGTGAGCTGGGGCGTGGTCGGCACCGCCGGGGTGGTGGGCTTCAGTCAGCCCGTGGTCCAGGAGGACCTGATCGGCACGGCCCGCAATGAATTCCGCAACCGCTTCAAGCTCGGCCTCACAACCCGGCAGGAGGAGGGCTCCTTCAAGGGCTCCTTCGCTGAGTGGTCCTACCTGCGCGACCCCCTCTTCCGCTACCAGGACCGGCTCTTCATGCGGGGCCGGGTGGTGCTGTCCCAGTTCGGCTCCCAGGGCGCCAGCGGCGACTTCTACATGGAGGGCTCCGTGAACAAGGGCCGCCACGGGAAGGATGAGGCCGTGGTCCTGGTGGGCTTCCGGCTCAGCACACTGGCCTTCTTCCGCAGTCTGGGCGGTCCGGCACGGCCCTGAGCCAGCGCTTGGAAAAGTCGATCCCTCGGTCTTCATCTTTTCCAAGGCCGCTGTGGGCGTTAGTCTGGAAGCCTGCTCACCCCGAGGAGTCCCCATGGCCACCGAGTGCTCTTTTGACGTCGTCTGCAAAGTCGACCTGGACGAAGTCAAGAATGCTGTGTCCCAGGCCATGAAGGAGATCGGCCAGCGCTACGACTTCAAGGGCTCCGTCTCCAAGGTCGAGCTGAAGGACGACAAGGTGCTGGTCCTCAACAGTGACGATGAGGTGAAGCTCAAGGCGGTGATCGATGTCCTGCAAACCAAGCTGCACAAGCGAGGCGTCAGCATCCGCAGCATGGTCTACGGCAAGCTGGAGCCCGCGTCCAAGGGCAGTGTGCGCCAGGAAGTCACCATCCAGCAGGGCATCCCCATCGAGAAGGCCAAGGGGCTGATCAAGGCCGTCAAGGACGCCAAGATCAAGGTGCAGGCCAGCATCCAGGGCGACCAGCTGCGGGTCAGCGGCAAGAGCCGCGACGACCTGCAGGAGGTCATCACCCTCTTCAAGCGGGATGACCAGGGCCTGGACCTGCAGTTCACGAACTACCGGGGCTAAGGTGGCCCGCCTCGACCTCTCGCACTTCTTCCTCCCCATCGCCCCCAAGCTGGCCGCGGTGGAGGCAGAGCTGCAGCGCATCCTGCAGAGTGACGTGGAGGTGGTCCAGAAGCTGGCCGACCACGTCCGGGGCGGCCAGGGCAAGCGGCTCCGGCCCGCGCTGGTCATGCTCTCGTCGCGCTTCTGCGGCGTGGAGAACGAAGAGGACGTCCGCTTCGGGGCGGTCTTCGAGCTCATCCACACCGCCACCCTGGTCCACGACGATGTCATCGACCACGCCCAGCTGCGCCGGGGCATGCCCACGCTGAACCGGCTCTGGGGCAACACCCTGACGGTGCTGTTCGGCGACCTGCTCTACCTGGTGGCCATGGGCGAGGCCATTGCCGGCCGCAGCTGGCGGATGATGGAGATCTTCGCGGAGGTGACCACTCGCATGATCGAGGGTGAGCTCATCCAGAACGACGTGCTCTTCAAGCTGGACACCAGCCGCAAGGACTACTTCGACATCCAGGAGCGCAAGACCGCGCTGCTGTTCAGCGGCTGCACCGAGAGCGGGTCCGTCCTCACGGGCCGAGGCCCACAGGAGTGCCTAGCCATGCGGCAGTACGGCCTGGAAGTGGGCCGCGCCTTCCAGCTGGTGGATGACCTGCTGGACTACACCGCCACCAGCGCCGAGCTGGGCAAGCCTGCCTTCAGCGACCTGCGCGAGGGGAAGCTGACGCTGCCCATGCTGACGCTGCTGGAGCTCGCCCCGGACGAGGTCCGTGACCTGGTCCGCACCATCTGGGACCGGGGCGAGGAGGTGCCTATTCCCGCCGAGGAGGAGGCCCGCCTGCGGGAGCTCATCGCCCGGCACGACGCCCTGGCCGAGACCCGGGACCTGGCCCTGCGCGCTTCCCGCAATGCTGTGGCCCACCTGACCGCCGTGACCGGCGACGCGGCCACGGGTGAGCTGCTGCGCGAGATCCCCGAAGCCCTGCTGTCGCGCAGCAAGTAGCGGCAAGTCTTAGAGGGTCTCGAGCAGGCGCCGGAAGTCCGGAAGGTCCCGGAGGGTGTCCAGGTCGCCATCGTGAACCAGCCAGTTCTTCTGGGTGAGCCCTGCGGCCACGGCCTGCTGCAGACAGGCCAGGGCCTCGGCAGGCTCACCGGCGAGCGCGTTGATGCAGCCCAGGTTGTAGAGCAGCATGGGGTCGTCCGGGTCCATGCTCCGGGCCGCTCGGGCCCAGGCCAGGCCCTTCTCGCGCTCGCCCAGTGCCACCAGGGCGTTGGCCCCCAGGTAGCGGGCCCGCACGTCATCCGGGGTGCGCTCCAGCCGCTGCTCCACCAGGGCCAGACCCTGCCGCCGGGCCCGCTCGGCCTCGTCCTCGACCCCCAGGCTGTGGTAGGCCTGGGCCACGAGCAGGATGGCCTGGAAGTCCTCCGGGCGCAGGGCCGCCGCCCACTCGAAATACTCGATGGCGCGCTCAAGCTTCCCGGCGGCAAAGCAATGCCGGGCATAGAAGTAGGCTGCCTCGTAGAGGTTGGGATCTAGCCGGAGCGCGGTCTCGAAGGCGGCCTCGGCCTCGTCGGCCTGGCCTGCCGCGGACAGGGCCGCGCCCCGGGAGGCATGGGCTTCGGCGAGGGTGGGATCCAGCTCCAGGGCCTTTCCGCTGCACGCCTCGGCGAGCTGCCGCTGGGTCTCGGTGCGCTCGATGTAGATGTGGGCGTAGGCCGCGCAGTTGGCCAGCCCCGCCCAGGCCGAGGCGTAGCCCAGGTCGAGGTCCAGGGCCTGCTGGAACATCTGGGCGGCGAAGGCCATCCCGTGGCGGTTGAAGCGGTAGTAATAGCTTCGGCCCCGCAGGTAGAACTCGTAGGCCCGGAGGTCCACGGCCCGCCGGGTCCTAGGCGGCGCGGCGGTCTTGAGGGCCCCGGCGACGCCCTGGATGAGCTCCTCCAGGGTTGGGAACAGGTCCTTCCGGTCGAAGACAAATGCGCGGTTCCACAGCACCTGATTGCTCGCCACGGCGACTAGCTCCGCCTTGAGGTTCAGCTGGTCACCCTGGGGCAGGAAGGAGCCCCCCAGGACGGCGTCCGCCTGGAGCCGACGGCCCACCTCGGCCAGGGAGAGGCTCGATCCTCCATAGAGGAACGAGGTGGTCCGGGAGAGCACCCGGAGCCCGTCCAGCTGGTTGAGGGCCTGGAGGATCTCCTCGGCAAGCCCCTCTGTGAGCGGCTCTTCGTCGCCCTCGGGCCGCAGGTCGAGGAAGGGCAGCACAGCCACGACCGGATGGGACAGCCGGGATCGGGGGGGCTGGGGCGTCCTTGCGTGGACAGGGATCTGCTGAACCTGTGAGGACTTGCCTGATGGAACGGACATTTCCCACCTCCCACCATGTACAGCATGGGAAGGCCGCCTTGCCGCGCAAGGGCACCCTCCTGGTCGGGATTCGGAGAAGGGCGGTCTGCGTTTAGGCGTCGGGCTCCCCGATTCGCAGGTCGAAGGGGATACCGGCCCGCTTGCAGGCAGCGATGAAGGACTCCTTGTCCGGGCACCTGATGTAGGCCTCCATGGCCTCGACCTTCCGGTCCTTGATCAGCTCGACCAGGGCGTCGTTCATCAGGCGCTGGCCGTAGCTGCGGCCGGTCTGCATGGCGCTGGCGATCTGGAAGTTCTTGCCCTCGCGGATCAGGTTGGCGATGGCCGGGGTGATGAAGAGCGTCTCCAGGGCCGCAATGCGGCCGCCACCCACACGCTTCATCAGGATCTGGCTGACCACGCACTTGAGGGAGTCCGCGAGCATGACCCGGATCTGCTGCTGCCGGTCCGCGGGGAACTGGTCCACGATGCGGTCCACGGTGCCGATGGCGCTGCTGGTGTGCAGGGTGCCGAACACCAGGTGGCCGGTCACGGCGGTCTCCAGAGCGATGGCGATGGTCTCCAGGTCCCGCATCTCGCCGACCATGACGATGTCGGGGTCCTCGCGAAGGGCCGCCCGGAGGCCGCTCTTGAAGCTGTCCGTGTGGGTGCCCACCTCGCGCTGGTTCACCAGGCAGCCTTTCCGGGGGTGCACGAACTCGATGGGGTCCTCGATGGTGAGGATGTGGTCCCGGCGCTTCTGGTTGGCCAGGTCCACGATGGCGGCCAGGGTGGTGGACTTGCCACTGCCCGTGGGGCCGGTCACCAGCACCAGCCCCTTGGAGAGGCCGGCCAGCCGGCGAATCGGCTCGGGCAGGCCCAGCTTGTCGGGATCTGGCAGCTGGTTGGGGATGACCCGGCATACAAACCCCGGTCCCACCCGATCGTGGAAGTAGTTCACACGGAGGCGGCAACCGCCGGCCTCGTAGGGATAGGCGAAGTCCGTATCGTGGTGCTCCTGGAAGCGCTGCCAGGCCGGGGCGGGGGCCAGGGCCTCCATCAACTCCAGCAGGGTGGCGGGATCGAGCGGGCCGAAACCCTCGAGCTCCAGCATGTCGCCGTGGACGCGGGCCAGGGGCGGCTCGTGGGTGGTGCAGTGCAGGTCGGAGCCCTTCTTCTCCAACAGGGTGGAGAGGAGGCGCTCCGCGAGGGGATGGCCC
>Ga0194052_1002087_pt1 | contig 11136 bp, 11 predicted proteins | sample SepL226m_MetaG_FD_160117 | JGI IMG/M metagenome (GOLD analysis project Ga0194052, IMG submission 160117) | Anoxic zone freshwater microbial communities from boreal shield lake in IISD Experimental Lakes Area, Ontario, Canada - Sep2016-L227-6m | ecosystem: Environmental > Aquatic > Freshwater >... | reverse complement strand
GCCCAATCGTTTTCCCCGTGGCTGGATCGAAGAAGTGGGCGTGCTGCATCTCGAAAACGAACGCCACTCTTTGGTTCGCGCGCACGGGGTCGGAAGGCGGAACGCGAGCGACAAATGAATGGGCGCCGCTGACCAGATGCACATGTGTTTCCGAACCGATCGGCTGGACAACCTCTGCCAGCGCTTCCACGGTCCGTTCCGGCGCAGCATCCTGCCCCTGCGGTTTGTGGACGAGGTTTTCCGGGCGGATGCCGAAGATGATGTTCCTGCCAACGTACCCCTGCAAGGGGGGCGCAGTCGCATCTTCCAGTCGAAGGATAATGGGATGCGGTGCGGCCGCCGCATCGCCAATTTGTTCCTGGAAAAACAGCGCGTTCCCCTTCGACAAGATTGTGCCGTTGAAAAAGTTCATCGGTGGCGACCCGATGAATCCGGCCACGAACAGGTTCCCTGGCTTTTGGTAAAGATGCATCGGGTCGGCGACTTGCTGGATCACCCCGTCTTTCATCACGGCGATCCGGTCGCCCAGAGTCATGGCTTCAACCTGGTCATGCGTCACATAAATCATTGTCGCGGCCAGGAGGTGGTGCAGGCGGGAAATCTCCGCCCGCATCTGCTGGCGGAGGTTGGCATCCAGGTTGGAGAGCGGCTCATCGAACAAAAACACCTTCGGCCTGCGCACCAAGGCGCGCCCCACCGCGACCCGCTGGCGCTGGCCCCCGGAGAGTTCCCCCGGCTTGCGATTCAGGCACGGCGCCACCCCGAGGACTTCTGCCGCTTCGCTCACCCGCCTTTCGATTTACTCGCGGGGGAACTTTCGCACTTTCAGCCCGAAAGCGAGGTTCTCATAAACCGACATCTGCGGGTAAAGGGCGTGATGTTGGAACACCATCTCGAGATCGCGGTCCTTGGGCGCCACCTCGTTGACGATCCGGCCATCAATGGTCACGCTGCCCGCAGTGATTTCCTCCAGGCCGGCAATCAGTCGCAAGGTCGTCGTCTTGCCGCAACCTGACGGTCCCACCAGCACCAGGAATTCATGGTCTTCGATTGTCAGACTGACGTTATCCACTGCGCGAACGCACTCGCCTCTCGGCCCCATGAAGACCTTGGTCAAATGATCCAGGACAACTCGTGCCATGCCGGAATTGTCGAGAGAAGCAGCACGGAAGTCGAGTCTGCGCCTGCAAGTTGTAGAATTTGGACTCCCTGAAACATTCGCTCGCAATCCCCAGGGTGGTTTCAAGAACCTGCAAAATCGTAGCCGCTGACGGCAGTCGGCGCACTTTTCCTCGATTATCGGAGTGTTAGCGCCGACTGCCGTCGGCGGCTACGATTTCTTGAATCCGCCCTGCGCAATCCCGGCGGCATGCCGAATAGCGTTGACCCTGCCGCCGGCTTTTCCGCATCATCCATTCGACGCGGGGGAGCGGTTGGCGAAGTCCAGCCGGCCGCCGCTCTCGATTTTACCGAATTAACAAATACCAAATTATGAACTTGGATGCTCTCTATTCCGAATTGACCCTCAAGACCACCGCCAAGCTGGCGCTGGTCGTCCTCGACGGTGTTGGCGACGTCGCCACACGCGAGCAAGGCTACCTTACCCCGCTGGAAGCCGCAGCCACCCCGAACATGGATGCGCTGGCGAAAGACTCCGCGCAGGGCCGGATGATTCCGATCGCCCCGGGCATCACCCCGGGCAGCGGACCGGGCCACCTTGGGTTGTTTGGTTACGACCCGCTGGAATTTCAAGTCGGACGCGGGGTGATCGAGGCGCTGGGTCTGGGCCTGGAATTGCAGGCGGGGGACGTGGCGGCGCGCGCCAACTTTTGCACGCTCGACGCCAAAGGCATCGTCACGGACCGGCGCGCCGGGCGCATCGACACGGCTGTGTGCGAAAAACTCTGCGTGTTGCTGGCTGACAAGGTGAAAGAGGTGGGAGACGCACAGGTCATCATCAAAGCCGGCAAAGGCCATCGGTTCGTCGTGATCTTCCGGGGCACGGGTTTGGAAGGACCGCTCACCGATGGGGATCCGCACCGCGAGGGCCTGCCCATTCCGACGGTCGTGCCCGTCAATCCCGAGTCCGCCAAGGCCAAAAAAGCCGCCAAGCTGGTGGCGGAATTCTACAAAGCCGCCTTGCCCATCATCGCGCAGAAAAAACCAGCCAATGGTTTCCTGTTGCGCGGCATCGCGCACCAGCCGGAGATTCCGTTATTCAAAGATCGCTACGGGCTGCGCCCAGGCTGCATTGCGGTCTATCCGATGTACAAGGGCCTCGCGCAGTTGGTGGGTATGACGAAGCTGGAAGGACCGCAGACGATCGCCGAGCAGTTCGAGCGGTACCTGGCCGAATACGACAACTACGACTACTTCTTCATCCACTTCAAATACACCGACATGTACGGCGAGGACGGCAACTTCGCGGCGAAGAAGAAAGCCATTGAAGAATTCGACGCTGCGCTGCCGATTTTGCTGGGCAAGAAGCCCGATGTGTTGGCCATCACGGGCGACCATTCCACGCCGTGCGTGATGAAGGGCCATTCCTGGCATCCGCAACCGGTGCTCCTGCACTCCGCCTCTTCCGGTTCGGATAAGCTGGAGCGGTTTACCGAGACCGGCGCGAACTCGGGATCGCTCGGGGTGTTCGACGCCAAATACCTGATTCGCTTGATGCAGGCGAACGCCAAGATGTTCGATAAATTTGGCGCATAATGCCCTGAGAAGTTTGACAAGGTCACCATCTTCCGGCGGGTCCGGGATGGTTTGAATATATGGGCAAAGTTTGCCGTAGCGGCTATATTTTGGAGTGGTTCATCGGCGACCATGTGCCGCGGCATATCCATGTTTATACCAGCAAGCACAAGTTCCTGGGGCGGTTGGACGTGGACAGTCTGGTGGGGGTCGAAGGCTGGACGCCTGACCGGAAACTGATTAAGCTGATCGCAGATTTAAAGAACGAAGGCCGGCTATGAGAACGATGGTCCAGTTGAAAAAGAGTTGCGGCAAAGCAACGTTTTCCCGGGTGCGGCATGCGCGCTACCTGGGTTGGGAGGATGCCTTTGATGTCGAGTTTGAAGACGGCCTTGGTTTCCTGGAACCCCACTCGACTATTCGCAAGGCCAACCGCATTTCCGCCAAAGCGGTGCCGATTAACGTCGAGGTCGATCCGGAACTGGGCAGCCACTTCAAGGTGACCTACGACAATGGCCAGGTGGCGGAAGTCTCGTGGGCTTTTATCCGCGAACTCCCGCCCAGTAAATGAGACGGTTACGCGCAAGCGTGACGAACCCCGATTCAGCATGGCTAACCTGGTTTTCGACATCGAGACTTCCGCGCTGCCGTTGGAGCAGTTCGACGAAGCGCAACAAGAATACCTTTTCCGCGAGTGCGAAAAGATCACCGATGCGGCGGCGCGCGATGTCCGCCACTCCGAAATTCAGCGGCAATTTAGTCTGTGGCCGCTGACCGCGCAGGTCGTCTGCATCGCCATGCTCAACGCCGATACCGCCCGCGGCCAGGTGCTCTTCACGGCGGCGGACCATGAAGAGGAAGCGGACGAGGCCAGCCCGGTCGAGTTCATGCCGTGCGTGGATGAGGTCGAGTTGCTGACGGCGTTTTGGGATGTGGCGAAGCATTATGAGAAGATCGTCACGTTCAACGGACGCGGGTTTGACGTGCCGTTCATTTACCTCCGCTCCGCCCTGCTCAACGTGCCCATTTCCCGCAAAGACTGGCTGGGCTACCGCTTCCAAACCGAGCCCCACTGCGACCTCGCGGAACAGCTCACCTTCTACAACGTCAGCGGCCGGGATGGCGCGGCGCGGCGGTTCAACCTGGATTTTTACTGCAAGTCCTTCGGAATCGAATCCCCCAAGAGCCACGGCGTGACCGGCAACGACGTGAATTCATTGATGGCCGCCGGACGTTACCGGGAAATCGCCGACTACTGCCTGAGAGACGTGAAAGCAACGGTGCTGCTCTACCAGATTTGGAAGGATCGGCTGGCGGGTATTAAGTGATGGCCGAAGTCAGAAAACCGAAATCCGAAGGAAATCCAAAGGCCGAAATCCGAAAGGTATTGGTGTGTTTTGCGGTTAAGGAGGAGGCGCGGGCGTTCCAGAAGCTGAGCGGCGGGCACAGCAAAATCCAAGTCATCCTCGTGGGTATCGGGAAGCGCAACGCGGAGCGGGCGATTCTTGCCGCTTTGGCGAAGGAACGGCCACAATTGGTCCTCACCTGCGGGTTTGCCGGCGGGCTTAGGCCGGACCTCGCGATGGGCACCGTGGTCTTTGCCGCGGATGCGGAAACCGGTCTGGAATCCGCACTCTTAGCGGCGGGCGCTCGACCTGCACGCTTCCATTGCGCGGACCGCGTGGCCACGACGGCGGAACAAAAACGAGCGCTGTGGCAGGCGACCGGCGCGGACGCAGTGGAAATGGAATCGCAAATCATCTGCGAGGTGTGTCGTCAGGCAGGAATTCCGAGCGCCACCGTGCGGGTGATCCTGGATGCGGCCAACGAAGACCTGCCAATCGATTTCAACGAGTTGATGACCTCCGACCAAAAAATGAGCTGCGCCAAACTGGCCATGTCGCTGGTGAAGTCACCAGGAAAAATCGGCGCTCTCAGACGCCTGCAGCAGGAGAGCAAGGCTGCCGCGGAGCGGCTCGCGCAGGTACTGATAGTTTGCTGGAAAAGTCACCGATCACTGACCACCGACCACTGATTACCGACCACTGATTACCGCCCACCGATCACCGCCCACCGATCACCGATCACCATTCCCCACTCATCCGCGGTTTCATCGCCCCTCAGCCTTCGGCAGGAGCCAGCACCATGGCAAGGCCCACAGTTCTTGCCCCAGAGACCGCGCTGACCCCGCGTGCAGGACAACTCCGCAGCGGAGACGTCGCCCCCTTCCCAGGCTTTGGCGAAAGGCCGCAATGCCATCAGCGTCCGATGGTGTGGCCTGTTGAGATGCTTTGATTTCCAGCGCCACCAACACGCCGTCCTGCTCCAGGACAAAATCCACTTCGCGCCCCGACCGGTCGCGCCAGAAATAGAGTCTGCGCCCGGCAGGGTCAAGGGAGCGCCAGGACTGCAAGGACTGGAAAATCGTTTGCTCCAGCCAGTAGCCTTGGTCGAGACGATTGGCCAGGTCGGGGGCGCTCTTGATGCCAGCCAGCCAGGCCGCCAGACCGCAGTCGCTCCACAAAACCTTCTTTCCTTTCACGAGGCCAGTCGTGGGATTGGTCGTGTAGGGGGTAAGCCGGACCAGCAGGCAGCCGGTTTCCAGCAGGTTCAGGTACCGGTGGACCGTGGGCTGGGGCACCGCGGCGTCGCGGGCCAGGTCGGATTGGTTGAGCAACCGCGCGCAGCGGTTGGCCGCCAGCGCCATGACTCGTTGAAAATCCGGCAGGCTGGACACGGCGCTGAGTTGGCGCAAGTCGCGTTCGAGGTAGGTCTGCACATAGCCGGTGAACCAGAGTTTGCGGGCGTCGGCGGTTGGCGCGGAGAGGGCCGATGGAAACCCGCCGCGCAACAACCATGTTTGCCAATCGCCGGCTTCGTCCGGCCAGTCGCCGAGGGTGAAATGCGGCTCGAACAATGCGTCCAGCGGCCCCAGCCCGCCCGGTCGTTCCTGCCACTCCGTCGGGCAGAAGGGAGGAAGGTCGAGATAGACCGCCCGGCCTGCCAGAGATTCCGCGACCTTGCCCATGAGCAGAAGATTCGCTGAGCCGGTGAGGAGGAAGTCGCCTGCCTTTCGCTGGCGGTCCACATGGCGCTTGACCGGCAGCAGCAGCTCGGGGGCGCGCTGCACCTCATCCAGCGTGACCGGGCGTGAAGCGAGCAGCGAATCCGGGTCCGTGCGGGCCTGTCCGAGGATGCCCAGGTCGTCCAGGCTCACAAAAGTCCGCTTTTGCGGCAGCGCTTGGGCCAAAGTGGTCTTGCCCGTCTGCCGCGCGCCCGTGAGCACAACCACGGGCAGTGCCTTCAACGCGGCTTCCAGTTTGCAGGTCAGCCAGCGGTTCCGAATCGATTCCATGCCGTGAATAGAATCCATTCACGACTTGAATACAATCCCAAAAATGCGCGATCAGGCCACGCGCAGGGTGGTTTCAAGAAATCGTAGCCGCCGACGGCAGTCGGCGCTAACAGTCCGATAATCGAGGAAAAGTGCGCCGACTGCCGTCGGCGGCTACGATTTTGCAGGTTCTTGAATCCGCCCTGGGCCACGCGGCGACATCCTTTGCCCGTGTTAGCTGAGCGCGATGAGCGGCGGTTTCTCCTTCTGCCAGGCGGTGCTCTGCTCGTAAGCGTGGGCGATTCTCAGGATTGTCTCTTCCTCAAATGGTTTGCCCAGCAGTTGCAGACCGATGGGTAAACGTGGTTGAGAGATGGTGAAGCCGCAGGGGACGCTGATGCCGCAGATGCCGGCCAGGTTGCAGGAGATGGTGAAGATGTCCATCAGGTACATCTGCAATGGGTTCTCGGATTTCTCGCCGATCTTGAATGCGGCGGTGGGAGAGGTCGGCGTAACGATGGCATCCACCTTTTCAAACGCCTTGAGAAAGTCGTTGCGGATCAAGGTGCGGACCTTTTGCGCGCGCAGGTAATAGGCGTCATGGTAGCCGCTGCTCAGGACGTAAGTGCCCAGGATAATGCGGCGCTTCACTTCCGAGCCGAAGCCGGCGCCGCGCGTTTTGCTGTAGAGTTCGATCGGGTCGGCCCCTCCAACGCGCAACCCATATCGGATGCCGTCGAAGCGCGCCAGGTTGGCGCTAGCCTCTGCGGTCGCGATGATGTAGTAGGTCGCGATGGCGTAGTCTGTGTGCGGCAGGGACACTTCCACGACTTCCGCGCCCAGTCGAGTCAGTTGCTGCACGGCGCATTCGACGGCCCGTTTCACTTCCGGCTCCAGCCCGCCGATCATGTACTCTTTGGCCAGCCCCAGCTTCAGTCCCTTGATGTCACCGGTCAAGCTCGCCGGATAGTTCGGAACGGGCTGCGGCACGCTCGAGGAATCACGGGGATCGTGGCCGCTGATGACGCCCGCGACGGTTGCGGCGTCCCGCACATGTTTGGTGAAACAGCCAATCTGGTCGAGCGACGAGGCGTAGGCCACCAGGCCATAGCGCGAGACACGGCCATAAGAGGGTTTGAGGCCCACACAGCCGCACAGCGCCGCCGGTTGGCGAATTGACCCGCCGGTGTCCGAGCCGAGCGCCGCCAGGCACTCATCCGCCGCCACCGCCGCCGCGGACCCGCCCGAAGAGCCGCCGGGAATGCGCGAGGTGTCCCAGGGATTGCGGGTGATTTGGAAGGCGGAGTTCTCCGTCGAGCTGCCCATCGCAAACTCGTCCATGTTCACCCGGCCAAAAACCACCGCACCCGCTGTCCTCAGCTTTTCAATCACCGTCGCGTCATAAGGGGAAACAAAGTTGCCCAGAATTTTGGAGCCGCAATTGAGCGGCTGACCTTTCACGGCGATAACGTCTTTGATGGCGATGGGCACACCGAGCAAAGGTCGCTCGGCGTGGGTCTGGCCATTGGCGAGCGCCTGGTCCGCCGCGTCGGCTTGCGCCAGCGCGTCTGCCGCGTCGTAGCTGATGAACGCCCGGATATGGTCATCGACGCGGCGGACTTGGTCGAGACATGCCTGCGTGGCGGCGCGGGAGGAGACCTCGCGCCCGGCCAGCTTCGCCACGAGTTCGGAAATAGAAAGTTGGTTCAGCATGACAAATCAGCAGCCCACATTCCGGCCGCTGAACAGTGGAGAAGCTGACCGAGCGCGAGGGAAAAGGCGAGCGGGAAATGCGGCGCTGAGAGTCCTGACAGGGTGGTTTCAAAAAATCGTAGCCGCCGACGGCTACGATTTTGCAGGTTCTTGAATCCGCCCGGGAGTCCTGACAGCAGGCTTGTTGTCGCAGACAGGAGAAGAGTTTGATGCTCAGGCCAAACGAGTCCTTCTCGTCATAAGACCCCGGAATTGACCTCCGCCCGCCACCGCTCCATTCTGACGGGCATGGTTAATATTGCTTCGTTACGGGAATACCTGAACACCCAACTGCCGGCCGCGCTGGAGATGCTGCGTCAGATGGTCGGCATCAACAGTTACACTGCAAACCGGGACGGCGTGAACCGCGTTGCCCGGCTCACAGCCGAATCTTTTGCGCCCCTCGGCTTCAGCGCTGAGTTCGTGCCCTGCGCCAATCCGGCATGGGGCGACCACCTCGTGCTCACGCGGCGTGGGAGCTCGCCCAAGAGCATTGCCTTGATTTCTCATCTCGACACGGTCTTTCCGCCGGAAGAGGAAGCGCGAAACAACTTCCATTGGCAGCCTGAAGGCGACCGGATTTTCGGCCCCGGCACGCACGACATCAAAGGCGGGTCGGTCATGATGTGGCTGCTGTTATCTGCCCTCCGGACGCACGCCCCAAAGGTATTTGAAGCTATTTCCTGGAAGCTGATCTGGAACTCCTCTGAAGAATGTTTTTCGCCCGATTTCGGCGACGTGTGCCGCCGTCACTTCGACCGCGGCACGCTGGCGGCGCTGGTCTTCGAGGCCGAGGGCCGTGTCGGCAACCAGCGCATGATGGTGGTGGCGCGCAAAGGCCGGGGCACGTGGCGCGTCACCGTTAGCGGCCGCGGGTCTCATGCCGGCGGAAAACACGCTCACGGCGCCAATGCAATCGTTCAGCTCGGCCAGACGGTTCAGCGCGTTGCCGCCCTTACGGACTATTCCCGCAGCCTGACCGTCAACGTCGCCACGATTTCCGGCGGCACGGTTCTCAATCGCGTTCCGCATGAGGCGATGGCCGAGGGCGAGTTCCGCACCTTCACGCCCGAAGTCTGCGCGCAGGCCAAAGCCGACTTGCTCGCAATGGCAGGCCGGGGTGAGGTGTGCAGCCCGGCCGACGGATTGGCCTGCGAGGTAAAAGTTGAGATTCTCACTGAATCCCGCCCCTGGCCGCGCAACCCGGCCACCGACGGGCTTTATAAGCTGTGGAAACAAGCTGGCGACGATCTCAACCTGCCGGTCAACTGCGAAGAGCGTGGCGGCCTGAGCGACGGCAACCTCATCTGGGACGCCGTGCCGACCCTCGATGGCCTTGGCCCGTGGGGCGACAACGACCATTGCTCCGAGCGTAGCCCTGACGGCTCCAAACTGCCGGAATTCGTGGAGGTGACCACGTTTGTGCCCAAGGCGATGCTGAACACGGCGGCAATCCTGAAGCTCTATGAGTCTTCGGAAGGCCGGGAACGATGAACACAGAGCCACAGCCCGGCCAAAAGCTCGAACCCAAAGACTTTGCAACTGTCATCCGACTCGCGCCCCTGGCTGCCATCGATATCATTGTTCGTTCCCCCGGCGGGCGGGTGTTGTTGGGGCGCCGGAGCAACGAGCCGGCCAAGGGCTGTTTCTTTGTCTGCGGCGGACGCATCACGAAGAACGAGACCCTGGAGGCGGCGTTCAGCAGAATATCGCTGGCTGAGCTCGGGCGGGAGCAGAAGATTCGGGACGCCAGATTGCTGGGCGCGTTTGAACATTTTTACCCCGCTAATGCTTTTGAACAAACTGGATTCGGCACCCACTACGTGGTGCTTGCCTATGAGCTGACAGCGTCCCTGGAAATCACCTCGCTGCCGGCAGGCCAGCACGGGGAATACGTCTGGAAAACCGAGGCTGAACTATTGATGTGTCCGAAAGTTCACGGGAATACAAAAGCCTATTTCTTGAGGCCCGAATAAGGCAGACTCATGCGCTGGAATTAAAGCTCCCGCCCATTGCGGAAGTTGCGGCTGATTCGTCGGCGGGGGAGGATGGGAGGATGGGTTTGGGGACTGGAAAGGGCTGGAGAGGCGGGGTAAGGATGAGTCGTGGTGCCAGCACGATTCGGGTCTTCAGTCCCGCTATTGTCAGCCCCAGAAGGAATGGAGCGCCGGCTTGAGCCGGCTTTGGACGACCGAGCAGCAAGATCGTCAGGGGCAGGAGGTCCGATGTAAGCCGGCTAAAGCCGGCGCTCCGTTTGACGGGCCGTGGGGCAGGTCTCCGACCTGCCGGTCCACGGAGTCTCTGACTCCGTGCAGGGCCAGATGTCCAACCAGCTTGAATGAAACAATCTGCCGCAGGAGTTAAATTGCTCTTGCCGCCGGAACGGCGGCTGTTCTAAGGTTGCCGCCATTGAATTGTAAGCAATGCAATGCTCGTTTGCGCAGAGCATCGCGAAGCACTTAGTGACAGCAAAACGTAACTGAATAGACGTGTTAATATTGACATGAAAACCATCCCGAGCTCCAAAGTTAAATTCTTCAGCGGCGAAGAGGTTCCCCTGGAATTGCACAAGGTGAGAATCGTTCAGAAGCTGAACCTGATTCCGATTGAAGAGCGCCTCAAGGCCATGACCGAAGGGGGCTGCAACACCTTCCTGCTGACGACCAAGACCGTTTTCCTCGACATGCTCACCGACAGCGGGACCAACGCGATGAGCGACAACCAGGTGGCTTCCATGCTACGCGCCGATGACGCTTATGCCGGGTCGCAAAGTTACATGCGGCTGGAAGAAGCCATTCAGGAGGTGTTCAATTGCAAGTATTTCCTGCCGGTGCATCAGGGCCGCGCCGCCGAGAATATTATCTCGAAGGTGTTCATCAAGCCGGGTGACATCGTCCCCATGAACTACCACTTCACCACCACCAAAGCGCACATCGAGCTCAACGGTGGCACCATCTTCGAAATCTACACCGACGAAGCGCTCAAGACCAAGAGCAGCCATCCGTTCAAGGGCAACCTTGATGTCTCGAAACTGAAGGAGCTTATTAAGAAATACGGCCCCAGCAAGGTGGCGTTTATTCGCTTGGAAGCATCAACCAATCTCATTGGCGGCCAGCCCTTCTCCATCGCGAATATGCGCGAAGTGAAAAAGGTGGCGCAAAAACACGGCATTATGATTGTGCTCGACGCCAGCCTGATTGGCGAGAATGCCTATTTTATCAAGGAGCGCTAAGCGGAGTTCAAGAATAAATCGATCAAGGAAATCCTGCATACGATGATCGGTTTGGTGGACCTGACCTACTTCTCGAGTCGCAAGGTCAGCTCCACACGAGGCGGCGGCATCTGTACCAATAACC
>Ga0194052_1002086_pt1 | contig 11137 bp, 10 predicted proteins | sample SepL226m_MetaG_FD_160117 | JGI IMG/M metagenome (GOLD analysis project Ga0194052, IMG submission 160117) | Anoxic zone freshwater microbial communities from boreal shield lake in IISD Experimental Lakes Area, Ontario, Canada - Sep2016-L227-6m | ecosystem: Environmental > Aquatic > Freshwater >... | reverse complement strand
CGACGCTCCGAACGCGTGGGCGCTACGAATGATCGTGCCGACGTTGCCAGGGTCGCCCACTCCGTGCAGCCAAACGGCGAGCGGCCCCGCCGGCTCGGCCCAACGTTGCTCATAGATTGCGAGCGCGCGCGTACCGGATCCGAGCGCTGACACCTCAGCCAGCGCCTCTTCACTGACCTCGGTCCCCGCTAACCCGCTGCCCTCGGCAACGAACGAATCGACCGCCTGCCAGCCGTTGGCGACCGCTGCAGCGATCAGATCCTCGCCCTCGGCTACGAAGCGCCCGCTGCGGTCGCGACCGCGGCGGGTGCGCAGCAGCGTCACTTGATTGAGATTTGGATGTTGTGGATTGTGGATTGTCATTGGGCTGTCGTTTTGCTCAAAAAAAAGGGCGCCCCTCCTCGCGGAAGCGGCGCCCAGTAGCGGCGAAACGGCGGCGGAGTCTAGGACTCAGCGGCCGTCGCCTCTCGGGCGGCGTCAACAAATCGGCGGAAGGTTTCGGGGTCGCGCACGGCGATGTCGGCCAGCACCTTGCGGTCTAGCTCAATCCCAGCCTCGCTGAGGCCGTGCATGAAGGTTGCGTAAGTCATCCCGTTTAGCCGCGCAGCGGCGTTGATGCGGGTGATCCAAAGACGACGGAAATCACGCTTGCGGTTGCGCCGGTCGCGGTAAGCGTAGGAATCCGCCTTCATCAGCGTTTCCTTCGCGCGGCGGTAGTTCGAGTTCGCCGTTCCGCGGTAGCCCTTAGCGCGCTCGAGTGTTGCGCGACGCTTCTTCTTGGCCGAAACCGACCGCTTTACCCGTGTCATTTGTCGCCCAACATTCTCTTGACCCGTGGGACGTCGACGGCGGCGACTTCGGCGGGCTTGCGGAAGCCGCGCTTACGCTTCGGTGACTTCTTTTCGAGGATGTGGCTCGACATCGCTTTGCGCGCGCGAACCTTTCCTTTCGAGGTCAGCTTGAAGCGCTTCTTTGCGCCGGAATGTGTCTTCATCTTGGGCATCGCGAACCGGGAGTATAGAAACTCGGCGCGGCCGAGGCTCGGCGCCAGCGCTGTTTAGGCGATCGGCGAGGTCGAACTAGGCGGCGTCGGGCGTATCGCCGGACGTCTCTGCGGCGACTTCAACGACCTCTTCGGCAGCCTCAGCGGCAGCTTCCCCATCGGCCTCGACGGCTACCTCGTCGGCGACAATCTCCTCGGCGAGCTCGGCCTCTGCGACCTCGACCTCAGCCTGTGCGCGTGGCGGCGGAGCCGACGCCGCGATGGAACGAGCAAACGCCTCAGCGTCAGCTTCGGCCTGCGCGGCGGCGATCTCAGCGCTAAAGTCAAGCGGCTCGAACTCGGTGATTTCGCCGCTGATCACCTCTTTGCTCGGGCCGAGCACCATTGTCATGTTGCGTCCATCGAGGTTGGGGCGCTGCTCGACTGTGCCGATTGGCTCCAGTTCGCGCGTAAGACGGGCAAGGATTGCGCGACCCAGGTCGGGGTGCGTGACTTCGCGGCCCCGAAACATGATCGTGACTTTAACCTTGTCCTTGTGCATCAAGAAGCGGGTTACGTGGCCCTTCTTGGTCGCATAATCGTGCTCGGCGATCTTCGGGCGGAACTTGATTTCACGGATCGTGATCTGCTTCTGGCCCTTCTTGGCGGCCTTAGCTTTCTGAGCTAACTCGTACTTGTACTTCGAGTAGTCAAGGATGCGGCAGACCGGCGGGCTTGCTTCAGGCGCGACCTCGACGAGGTCTAGGCCCTTCTCGACCGCGAGCTTTAGCGCGTCGTCGATTTTGAGGATGCCGACCTGGCCACCTTCGTCGTCGATTACGCGAACTTCGGCAACGCGAATTTTCTCGTTGATCCGAGTCGTGTCACGATCCGGCATACGCCGGTCGAAGCGCCGAGGAACCGGCACTAGCTTCGGAGGCAGCGCGTCAAGGGCGCGGCGTCTGGACGAACATTCGGGTCAACGCGCAGCAGTATAGCCAGATTCACGGAGATATCGCCCTTCTCCGGCGGCAACCTCGACGACAGCGCGCGCCTGCCTGCAGCTGCGTAGGCGCCGCGGCGGCACGTCGTAATCAACACGAATCGCTCGTCCTTGCGCATCCAGCCAGAGAAGATCGAGTGGGAAGCGCATTCCGAAGGTGTGGATAGAGCGGCACCGGTTGATCTGGAGCGCGTAACCAGCCGGAATGCTTTCGCACCAGGCAAGCCCTCGGGTGCGCTGGACGAAACCTCGCGCGACTGTGACTGTCAAGCCGCTAGTGGCGCGTCGCGCCGCGTTTCGGTTTCAGCCACTAGATGGTCCGCAAAGGCTGCAATTGGGAACGAGCCGATGTCTCCGTCGCCGTGGCGGCGAACAGCAACGCTCTGCTCTTCGGCCTCTTTGTCGCCGACGACGAGCATGTAGGGAATCTTTGCGATCTCGTTGTCGCGGATCAGCTTTGAAACCGACTCGGAGCGAAGGTCCACTTCGACGCGGATCCCGCGCTCGCGGAGCTGCGCGGCAATCGCCTCAGCTGCCTCGGCGTGACGGTCGGAAACAGGGAGAACGACGGCCTGCACCGGCGCGAGCCAAACCGGGAACTCGCCGGCGTAGTGTTCGATCAGGATTCCTACGAACCTCTCATACGAGCCCATCAATGCGCGGTGGATCATCACCGGGCGATGAATGGCATCGTCGGCACCGGTGTACTGGAGGTCGAAGCGCTCTGGCATTGAGTAGTCGAGCTGCACCGTTCCGAGCTGCCAGGAGCGGTCGAGCGAGTCGGTCATGTGGAGATCGATCTTCGGCCCGTAGAAGGCCCCGTCGCCGGGGTTGAGCTCGTAGTCGAGGCCGCGCGCATCGAGCGCCCCAATGAGCGCCGCCTCCGCGCGGTCCCACATTTCGTCGCTGCCGATCCGCTGCTCGGGCCGAGTTGAAAGCTCGAGATGAACGTCGAAGCCGAAGAGCTCGTAGGTCGCGAACGCGAACTCAAGGCACGCTGCAACCTCGTCGGCTACCTGTTCCTCGGTACAGAAGATGTGCGCGTCGTCCTGAGCAAAATGCCGGACCCGCAGGAGGCCATGGAGCGTGCCGCTTAGCTCATTGCGATGAAGCAGCCCCGGCTCCGAATAGCGCACCGGCAGTTCGCGGTAGCTCCAGCGGCGGCCACCGAAGAGGTGCGCGTGGCCGGGGCAGTTCATCGGTTTGAGGCCGAACTCACGATCTTCGGTGCTGGTGACAAACATGTTCTCGCGGTACTTCTCCCAGTGGCCTGACGTCTTCCAGAGCTCAGCGTCGTAGAGCTGCGGCGTCTTGACCTCTTGGTAGCCCCGAGCCGAACCCATCTCGCGCGAGAGCGCTACTAGCTCATTGAAAACCGTTGTTCCGCGCGGCAGCCAGAACGCAGAGCCGGGAGAGACCTCGGAGAACTCGAACAGCTCGAGCTCTTTACCGAGCCGGCGATGGTCGCGGGCGCGTGCGGCTTCGAGCCGCTCCATCTCAGCTTCAAGCTCCTTCTTGTCAAAGAAGGCGGTGCCGTAGATTCGTGTGAGCATCGTGCGATCAGAGTCGCCGCGCCAATAAGCGCCAGCTACGGACTGCAGCTTGACAGCGCCGATCGCCTTCGTTGACTGACCGTGCGGGCCGCGACAGAGGTCTGTAAACGGACCATTGGTGTAGAGCGAAACGGTTTCAACGCCCTCGTCGCGAACGAGATCCTCGATTAGTTCGACCTTGTAGTCCTGCTGCTCACCGCGGAAACGCTCAAGGGCGTCAGCGACGCTTACCTCTTCGCGCTCGAACCCCTCCCCCGCTTTGATGTGCTTTTTCATCTGCGCTTCGATTGCCTCGAAGTCGTCTTCGCTGATGACAACGCCCTCGGGAAATTCGAAGTCGTAGTAGAAGCCGCGTTCGATTGCTGGACCGATCGACACCTTCACTCCCGGATAGAGCTCCGTCACTGCGGCCGCGAGAACGTGTGCGGCGTCATGGCGGATCAGCGCAAGGCCATCGTCGCCTGACGTTTTGGTGATGATCTCGATCGGCTCGTCGGCCGTCAAAGGAGCGGCGAGATCGCGCAGCTCGCCTTGTTGGCGGTAAGCGAGCGCAGCGCGCGCCAAGCCCGGGCCAATCGCCTCGGCCGCATCAAGACCACTCGCGCCATCTGCGAGCTCTAGCGCGGTCCCGTCTGGAAGAGTTACTTGCACGGGGCTGATGCTACGCGAGCGGCAGGGAGATCACTTCCAGACGCGGCGGTGAGCGGCCAAGAATGATCCGTTTCGTGGCTATTTGACCCGTCCTCTCCGCTACCTTTGACGTATGGCTGACGCATCGACAGAGCGCGTATACCGGCGCGGACCACTGCGCAACGTCTGGCCGTCGACGGCGCGTCCATTGAGCCACCGCGCGGCCCGTAAGGCTGACGCCAGCTACGGCGTTTCTGACACGCCTGACTGGCGCGACGTTGACTGGCCTGAGCACACCAAGCAGGTGGAGATCAATGGTCGCTCGGTCAACTACGTAGACATTGGCGAGGGCACTCAGACCGTCGTTTTCATTCACGGGCTTGGCGGCTCCTGGCAGAACTGGCTAGAGAACCTGCCACGCACGGCGGAGCACTGCCGCGCGATCGCGCTCGACCTACCCGGCTTCGGTCGCTCCGAGATGCCAGCCGATCCGATCTCGATCACCGCCTTCGCTGCAACCGTCGACGCCTTCTGCGAATCACTTGGCCTTGGTCCCGTGGTGCTCGTTGGCAACTCGATGGGTGGCTTCACTGCTGCGGAGGTGGCAATCCAGCATCCTGAGCGAGTCGAGCTCTTGGTCTTAGTGGACTCGGCTGGAATCAGCTCAGCCAACGTCACCAACTCGCGCTCGGGCGAAACGCTTGCGCGGCAGCTGATGATGCGCGGACAGGGCGACCCCAACGCGGCCAAGAAGATGCTGACCCGCCCCGGGTACATCGCGCTAGGGATGGGCCTCGTCGCGCGCTACCCGACGCGGATTTCGAAAGAACTCCTGTCGGAGCAGCTCTTAACCTTTGGCGACGCGGGCTTTGGCGACGCGTTCGAAGCGATCCTGGCCTACGACTTCCGCCACCGGCTCCAGGAGATCGGCTGCCCGGTTCTCGTGGTTCAAGGCGAGGACGACATTCTCGTGCCGCTCGGTGACGCGCTCGAGTTCTGCGACCTAATCCCGAACTCCAGGCTCCTGACGATGGCTGACACCGGCCACGTTCCTATGTTTGAACGACCGGTTCAGTTCAACGACGCTCTGCAGGCGTTCATCGCCGCACCGGCGGCGCCAACCAGTTAGCTTCTGCGCGATGGATTCTGCATCTGCCGCAATCAAAGCTCAGGGAGCCGTAGTCCGTGGCCTAATGCGGCTCGGCCCAGCGGCCCAGCTCCGTATTGCGGGCGGCACGCCAACCGTACGTGACGGCCAAACGCTCGACCCCGGCCTTCAGCTGCTGCTGAAGCTGATGGCGATGGCACCACAGCCCCAGATGGAGCGCCTCAGTCCTGTGCAGGCCCGCGCCGGAGTTACCGAGACGCGTTCGTTGATTAGCGCGCCACAGCTGCCGATGGCGAGCGTGACGGAGACGACCGTCGCCGGCGCAGAAGGCCCGCTGCGGGCGCGCCTCTATGTGCCGGAGGAATGCAAGGACAGCGCAAGCCCGCTGCTCGTCTTCTACCACGGCGGTGGTTTCGTGATCTGTGATCTCGAAACGCATGACGCGCCATGTCGCCTGATTGCCCAGCACTCCGGCTGCCGCGTTCTCTCAGTTGACTACCGCCTAGCGCCAGAGCACAAGTACCCGGCCGCTGCCGATGATGCACTGGCTGCCTTCCGGGATGTAGTCGCGCGGGCTGACGAGTTTGGCGCCGACCCCGAGCGAATCGCCGTTGGCGGCGACAGCGCGGGTGGTCAGCTAGCCACGGTGACTGCACAACAGGCGCTCGCCGACGGTGGGGCCGCGCCCGCTTTTCAGCTTCTGATTTATCCGGTCTGCGACTTTGCCGAGAAGTACCCCTCGTACCACCTCTTCAGTGAGGGGTTCTTCCTCACTGAAGCGCAGATGGATTGGTTCGGGCAGCACTACCTCAGCGTCGACGACGACCTAAACGATCCAAAAGCTTCGCCGCTAAAAGCCGGTCCTCTCGCCGGCCTAGCGCCAGCGCACATCATCACCGCTGGGTTCGACCCGCTCCGCGACGAGGGCGAGGCGTACGCCGCGAAGCTGAAGTCCGACGGGGTAGATGTAACTCTCCGCCGCCATCCTTCTCTGATTCACGGCTTCATCAACTTCGCCGTCGCCAACCGCACCTCTCATGACGGTGTCTGTGAGATGGCCGGCGTGCTGCGCGCGGCGCTAGCGGCTTAACTAGTCGCTACTTGAATGTGTAGGTTTTGCTGCTCGCGGGTCCGTTGACGGAACGCTGCGTTGGAGTTACGGCGGCAACCCACTTGCCCTGAGTGAGCTTCAGGGTGCAAGAGCGCCTGGCGAGTTTCGCTTTGCCTAGTTTGATCGTGACGTTCTTGCAGGTGCCCTTTTTGATCGTTCGTCCACTTTTCGCGGTGAAGGTGTAGGTCACGCCGACCACTGGAGTGATCACGGCACTGACCGTCCTCGCCTTCGCAGATGACGACCACGCGACCGCAGGCTTCGCAGGCGTCGGCGATGGTGTTGGGTCAGGAACGACGGCTGCCGGGATGACGCTGTTCGACGCCGTGGAGGCTGCGGTCTGCCAGCTGTTTAGGTTTGCTCTAGCCGTGAACGTGTAGGCAGTACCGGCGGTCAGGCCGGTAACACTGCAGGACGTGTTTGGGCTAGTGACAACGCACTGCTTCGACGCGTTCTGGACAGCGGTGATGGTGTAGGACGAAGGGGTTCCAAAGGCCGCCGAGATTGGGTTGCCTGCGGCCACTACGGTTGCGCTGCCGCTCCCAGGACTGTCAGCCGCAGCAGAGGGAGCGGAAGGCGGCGCTGGCGGGGCAGGGAAAATGTCGGGCGTACCGTTCGTAAGGGTCGGCGTGACCTTCGTCACGTTGTTCGACGTGAAGTTGGCGGTGTAGATGTCGCCGGCCGAATCGAGCGTCAACGCAGCCGGCGCCGTGCCCCCAGCCAAGTCACTGAGTACGCTCGAGACTCCACCTGGCGTGATCTTGCTGACGTTGTTCGAGATCGTGTTTACGGTGTAAATGTTGCCTGCTGAATCGACGCTGATCGCGCGAGTACCAGTGTCGGTGTCTCCAAGTATCGACGGAGTGCCGCCAAGCGTTATTTTCGTCACGTCATTGGTCCCGAAGTTGGCGGTGTAAACGTTGTCGAGCGAGTCGACAGCGATCGAGCGTGGGAGCGTGCCACCGGCTAGGCCGATAATGCTCGCTGCACCGGCCGGGGTGATCTTCGTGACGTTGTTTGATCCGGTGTTGGCGGTGTAGATGTTGCCCGCCGAATCGAGCGTGACACCCCTCGGCGAAAGGCCGCCGGCGATATCGATGAGGCTCGGCGTTCCTTCGGGAGTAATTTTCGTCAAGTTGTTCGACCCGGAATTAGCGGTGTAAACATTCCCGGCCGAATCAACCGCGATGCCCGCTGGGCCGCGACCACCTGCTAGCCCAGCGAGGACGCTTGCGCTGCCGCCCGGCGTGATCTTCGTCACATTGTTTGAGTCGAAGTTGGCGGTATAGATGTTGCCGGCGGAATCGAGCGCTATCCCCTGGGGACTAAGGCCGAAGGCGATCGGCAAGGTAGTCCGCACGCCTTCCGGCGTGATCTTCGAAACCTTGCTCGTGGCGCCATTGGCGGTGTAGATGTCCCCCGCCGAATCGATTGCCACCCCGGCGGGGCCTGCGCCGTAATCCAGGGCACTGAAGATCGTCGCCGATGCGTGGGCGGACGCAGCGAGGATGCCTCCGCAGCCGAGCGCGGCGCACAAACTCGCCAGCAAGACTGCAACCCGGCGCCATTGCGGAACTTCAGCCCAAGTTGTGATCATTAGCTTCTCGGTACCCCTTTAGGGAGTTTGATTCCAGCCTGAAGAAATAGCGCGAGCCCGAAGTAACTCGACCGGCCCAGCAACGGACAAAGTACCAGCGCGCACGTCGGCATGACGCAGTTCACGAAACGCTAGATCTGATGGGCGATACTGGGCTCGAACCAGTGACCTCCGCCTTGTCGAGGCGGCGCTCTCCCAGCTGAGCTAATCGCCCTGGGAAGAAGCGAAAGAGTATCAGCGCGGCGCGGGCAGGGACATTCCGCGCCGCTGATCGCGGGCGCTACGCTTCGAACCGATTGGCGACGTGGCGGAGTGGCTACGCAGCGGCCTGCAAAGCCGCGTACACCGGTTCGATTCCGGTCGTCGCCTCTGGGTTGCGCCGCGAATTAGGCCGCCGTGGCGGCGCAGGTCTCGCATATCGCTCAGGCGAACGAAACCTTGAGCCACTCGTTCCTGATCGCCGCGGCCTCGAAGGGCGGCCCTGCCTCGGTGACCGAGTACTCGGGCGCGGCAGCAAGCAGCTCTTCAAGGAGCACACGGGCTATCAGCCGCGCGAGCAAGCGGCCGAGGCATTCATGGATGCCGTGCCCGAAGCTGAGCTGCTGAAACGGAGCGCGGTGAACATCAAACTGCTCGGGATTCTCGATTACCCGCTCGTCACGGTTTGCTGCTCCGAACAAGAGATGGACTAGTCCCCCCGCGGGCATCGTGACGCCGTGAAGCGTGACCTCCCGCGTGAGCACGCGTATCTGAACGGGAGCGAAAACCGGTCCGTCCAATCGCAGGGCTTCCTCATAGGCCTGTGGAATCAGCGACGGGTTGGCGGCCAGGTCCGCTTGCTGATCGGGGTGTGCCCCAATGAGCGCGACGCTGTTTGCGACCCCAGCCGGAGCAAGGCCACCGAGCGGAGCGTTAAGTGTGTTCAAGAAACCAAAGATCAAGGGGTCTGAAAGCGCCTCACTTCCGTCGCTTCCTTCAGTTACAAGAGTGCTGATGAGATCGTCGCCCGGCGACTGCTTGCGAGCCGCCATCAGCGGTAGAAAGACGGCTGCAAGGCGCTCCTGCACGGCAGGCGCTTGCTCAGGGGCGTGTCCGAGAATGTCGACGCATTCGAAGCATTCGGCTACCTGGTCGTCGGTCAGACCGAAGAGGCGCCCCTCTAGGCGTCCAACGCAGTGGAATATGTAGTCGACTATTAGTTCGCACTCGCCCTGCGCGACGAGGACTGCGAGAACTGCGCGCGCGTCGGCTCGAAGGTCGTCTTCCATCGAGAGCATGCGCTCGTCACTGAGAGCCGCCTTGGCCTTGACAAGCAGCGCTTCGTGTTCCGGCGGATCGAGTGCACCAAGCTGGGAGTTCTCGTTGGTCCACGGCCCTACACACGAATACGTCTGCCAATCGGCTACGGCGGACGCGACGTCTTCGTAACGAGAGAGAGTGAAGGTGCCTGTCTCTTCGTCAAAACTCACTGGATCGTCATCGCGGAGCTTCGAATAGATGGCAGCTCGGTTCTCGTAAAATCCTGGTTCAAATCCGGCGTAATTAATCATGCGTCGAAGTATAGAACGTTGTTCTGTTCTTGACCTCCAGCGTGCTTAGTCAACTAGCGCGACCACGGCCGCCGACCGCGCCGAGTGCGGCTACAATCCGAGATATGGATGCCAAGAAGTCGCTGCCAATCTTGCTCGCAGTCGCAGCTGCCGCGATGGTTGGCTTCCTGCTGCTCAAGCCGAATAACGAGCCGTCCACCACTAGTGCACTAACGCAAACGTCGCAGCATAAGAACCCTGAGTCGATTGTGATCAAAAACGGCGAGCCGGTCGGCGGTGTTGCGATGCTGACCTACAAGCAAGGTTCGACCGTGCACTTCAGCGTGACGAGCGACGCCACAAGCGGCGACGTCCACGTCCACGGCTACGACATCGAGAAGCCCGTGGCACCGGGAAAGCCAGCCAGGTTTGTGTTCGTCGCCAAGGACGGTGGCCGCTTTGAGGTTGAGCTCCATCCCTCCACGCGGATCGCTCAACTCGACGTCGTTCCGTAGCCACGCGCAAGCGCTCTATACTCCGCCGTCACTGCGGCTGTAGCTCAGTTGGCTAGAGCGTCTGCTTGCCATGCAGAAGGTCGAGGGTTCGAGTCCCTTCAGCCGCTTGAACTTCTAGGAGGCGCCGAGCGCTTCGCGGTGCTCGCGGAAGAACTGCAGCGCGACGGCAGATGGATCATCGCTGGTCACGAGATCCGACCAGCTGAGTTCAGCGCCCGCAAATCCGACGGCCTGCCAGATCCGAAGATCAGCTGGCGGGCTCCACGGAGCGACATAAACGTAAGGCTCTGCGTGATCGGCATCTCCAGGCGAAAGACCATAAGTCGCCCTCGCGCCGGTCGCCGCGTCGCCGTGTTCGATGGCGACGTCGAAATGCTCGGGCCAAAGCTCGGGCATCGTTGCGGTGGCGCTGGTCTCTGCTTCTCCATAAAGCGCGCGCAGAACACCGTCGCCGAACGTGTACACAGCAGCGAGCACCTCAGCGGCGGCCAAGTCCAGAGTTAGCGGCTCATCGCTGAGCCCGTCTGCGGGCAAGCCAACCGCTCTGGCGCTTTCGGCCAAACTCGTTAGCCTGACTCGCTGTTCACCCCCATCGCTTCCCTCTACTACGAGATCAAGTCCGTCAACGCGGACGCGGTCTTGACCCGGCAGGGCCGGCGTGCCGAAACCGCCTGGCAGTGCGACAAGCGAGAACGCTTTACCGGTCGCCGCCGCCCTTGCCGGTGAGACGATCTGCTCGGCGACGCGGTGGAGCGACTCGCGCGTCTCTGCAAAGTCGTTAGGTGTTGCCTGAAGCTGAATCTGTGCCATGGTCGCGTGAGATTATCGTGCCTGCGTTAGCGCGCCGTGAGCGGTCAGGGCGAGCCGACGACCCCGGGGCGATTGACGACGGTCAGGTTGATCGCTGTCGAGGCCGACCGGCCGCCTGAGTCAACTATCTGAACCCTGATCGTGAAGTTGCCGTTCTCCGGGAACGCGAGCGTGATCTCGCCAGTTGACGTCGAGTGATCCCACTTACCGTCGCCGTTGATGTCCCAGCGGTATGACTTGATCGCGCTCTTCGAGGCAACAGCGTTGCGCACGGTTAGCGTTACCGGTTCGGTGCGGTA
>Ga0194052_1002085_pt1 | contig 11138 bp, 9 predicted proteins | sample SepL226m_MetaG_FD_160117 | JGI IMG/M metagenome (GOLD analysis project Ga0194052, IMG submission 160117) | Anoxic zone freshwater microbial communities from boreal shield lake in IISD Experimental Lakes Area, Ontario, Canada - Sep2016-L227-6m | ecosystem: Environmental > Aquatic > Freshwater >... | reverse complement strand
GCAGTTGGTCATGATCGTTACCGTCCAGGAGGGCATCTCCAAGCCATACGCCGACAACAATGGTGTGTTCTGGGTGAAGTCGGGGGCGGACAAGCGCAGGGTCACTTCTCGCGAGGAAGTTCAGCGAATGCTTCAAAGCGCCGATCTCGTTCACGCGGACGAGGTTCCTGTCGAGGGAACCACAACCGGCGACATGGACCTGGAGCACTTCAGCCGGTTCTTCGAGAAACTGCACGGGGAACCACTCGATAAGGCGCTCGATCGGGATGGCCTTTCGTTAGGCCGCCTGCTGAACAATCTCAGGCTGGCCCGGGAAGCAACGCTCAATCTTGCCGGACTCATGATCTTCGGGCGGGAGCCTCAACGGCATCGTCCCGCCTTCGTCGTCAAGGCCGTTGCCTTCGTCGGCAACGATGCTGCCGGCAACAAATACCGGGACAGCCAGGACATCGAGGGCTGCCTGCGGGTTTTGCACAAGGACACGATGTCCTTTCTCACGCGCAATTTACGACGACTTCAGGGCGACAAAGGGATCAACACGGAAGGAGATTTGGAAGTGCCGCTGGCTGCTTTGGAAGAGCTTGTTGTCAATATGCTCTTGCACCGTGACTACTTTATCTCCGCATCTTGGCGGGTGATGCTGTTCGACAATCGCATCGAACTGATCAGCCCCGGCTCTCTCCCGAACAATCTCACCGTCGAAAACATCCGCAACGGCGTGTCAGTCATCCGAAACCCATTGATCGCCTCTTTCGCAACCAAAGGCGGCGAACTGCCCTATCGAGGCATCGGCACGGGCATTCGACGGGCGCTCGCGGCAGTTCCGGACCTGGAACTGGAATCGGACCATGAGCGCAACTTGTTTACCGCGCGCATACCACGGAAGGCGATATAGCCATGAAACTTTCAAAGAGGAAGATTCGGAATCGGATTCCTTTTCGCGTCATTTCGCGTATTTAGCGGGCATCGACATTTTGGCTGTTCCTTTCCCTGACCGGCATATTAGACCCTGCCCATGCGATCGCTGGCGCAACCCGAAGTGCTCAAATCGGCAGGAACCGCAGCGCTCATTTCTTCCATCGCCTGTTTTCCCCGCCTGTCACTTTGGCTCAATCGGCCTTATTTTCTTTGGTATTTGGAGGCGGTGCTGTTCCTGTGCGGCATCGTGCTCTGGGCGTTCGTGTTCGCATGGCACACGAAATATACGCACCGGCCGGTATTCACCTTCAAAGTGGGGCTCGGGCCTTTCGTCACGGCGACGCTATCGGGTCTGGGTATTGCCATTCTCCTGCACGTCTGGCTCGATCCGGCTCTCCGCCTCAGAACACCCGAGGATTATCCGAAGACGCTCTTCCAATGGATGGCGCTGACACTGTTCACTCTGTCCTTCACTCAGCTCTACCTGGTATTCGCGCCTTATGCCTGGTGCATGAGATTGTTTCAGAGCATGGGGATGGCGGCTATTCTGACCGTCCTGTTTGGAGTCTTTGTCATGGCGGTCAAGAACCATTCTTCACCAACGCCGCTGCCGTCGGCGTTGTTGTTGGGACTTCTGGTTTCCAGATTGGCCCTCGGAACTCTGTCGGTGTACCTCTTCTTGCGCGGTGGAGTACTTTTGGCCTGGTGGTGGGGACTGTTGCTTCAAAGCCGGCATTTGTGGATACTGGAGTGACGATGATACGAACGAAACTTGATGGCGCGATTTGCCCGGCGATTTTGATCCTGGCGTTTAGCGCAGGTTTACTGGCCGGTGAGGAACTCAAGCTCATTCCTCTGCCGGCGCCGCAGACTGAAAGCGGCCAACCGCTTATGCAAGCGCTCAAGCAGCGGCGAACGACCCGGGAGTTCAAGCCTGACCAACTGCCGACCCAGGCGCTGGCTAACGTGCTATGGGCCGGTTTCGGTATAAACCGGGCTGAAACCGGGCAGCGCACCGCTCCTTCGGCGATGAATTCCCAGGAAGTGGACATTTACGTCGCTCTGGCTGATGGTCTCTACCTTTATGAAGCAAAACCGCATCAGTTGAAGCCGGTGCTGGGGGAAGACATCCGTTCCCGGATCAGCGGTCAACCCTTTCTAAAGCAAGCACCGGTAGTGCTCATCTTCGTCGCCGATCTGCCGCGCCTCGTTAAGGCGAAACCCGACCAGCGGCTTTTCTACGCAGGAATCGATACCGGCTGCATCAGCCAGAACATTTATCTCTATTGTGCTTCCGAAGGGCTGGCGACGGTGGTGTTTGATTTGGACCGGGCACCGCTTGCCGCCGCCATGAAACTCACGTCCGACCAGAAGATCATCCTTGCCCAAGCGGTCGGATACCCGGCGGTGGGCAATCCGAAGCCCGAAGCCCGAAATCCGAACTAAGTCTGAAGGCTCGGCTTTTCGTGCCTTCCCGCCTTCGCTGCTACGCTCAATTCCGGGGTTGGTTGGGTGCCGCCCTCAAACCAGCTTCTTCAGAATGCCGACGACCTTCGCAGCCTCTTGGGCGGTGTCCAGCGCCAGATAAGTGACGGAGCGTTTGCCGATGGCAGCGGCCGAGATCCCGCGGAGATTGATGCCTGCCTGGGCGACGGCGCTTGTAATTCTGGCGCCTATCCCGGGTTTGTCGATGCCCTCGGCGCAGACGGAGTGGATGCTCTCTGTTTTCTGGAAACCGGATTTCTCGGCGGCCTTCACCTGTTTGGCGCCCTTGATCGGCGTGACGAATAAGACCCCGCTGCCTCGCTGTTCCGGCATGCGGCGCGCGATAATGAACCCGAGATTCGCGCCTGCTGCCGCCAACGCCTCGAGTTTGTCAGCCACCCCGCCCGGGCGATCATCAATGGTCGTTGCCCACACGTCTGTTCGACTGATGCTAAGTTTCATAAGATTGTTCCTGGATTTGCTGTCGCTGACCCATGCAAGTAACTATCGTGCCAGTACGACAATTCCGCCACTGAAAAAATCGGACGGCTCAGTCTTGCAGCAATGCGAGGGCACTTTGGAGGGAACCAGGGGCAAGTCAAGTTCAGAAGGAATATTCTTTCCAACCCATCGTGATCTCGGCATGTTCCATTACGATTGATACTATGATTTCGTTCAGGCGTCGGATTTGTCGGAGCACGGTTTTGGCTGCAGCCGCAAGCTTCGCGGCGGGCTGCCTGGCGGCGAACGCCGGCACCAACCGTTTCGGCTTCACCGGCCCTGAGATTTTCCCCATCGAGAATCAAATCACCCAACTGCATGTGGCCGACCTCGACGGCGACGGTTTGAACGACTTGATTGTGGTGAACAACGCTCGTTCCAGGATAAACCTGCTGTACAACCAAACCGGCAAAACCAATTTGCCCCCGAAGCTCAAACCGATAGGCAGCCGTGAACTGAACGATTTGCCGCCGGATTCCCGGTTCCGGATCGAGTCCATCGCCTCCGAGAAACGAATTTTCTCGCTGGTTGTCACGGACTTGGATGGCGATGGCCGGCCGGACATCGCCTATTATGGCGAGCCCAAAGAATTGGTCGTGCTCTACAACCGTGGCACCAATGGATGGAGCCTTCCCAAGCGCTGGCCCATCGAGGACGGGCAGCTTTCGGCCAATGCGCTCTGCGCCGGCGATTTGAACGGCGATGGCCGCACCGACTTGGTGCTGTTGGGGGAGAATTTCACATATTTCCTGCCCCAAAAGGATGGCCACACCCTCGGCGAGCCGCAGAAGATTCCGTTCTCAGGCGCGGTTAAATCGGTCCAGGTGGTCGATATTGATGGCGACGGGCGGAGTGATCTGTTGCTGGTCAATTGGGAGGACCGGAATCCGTTCCGCTTCCGGTTGCAGAAGCCGGACGGCGAGCTGGGGCTGGAAATCTATTTCACCTCGGTCCCGATTCGCTCCTACTGGGCGGACAACCTGGAAGAGAACAAGAAGACACAGATCATTACCATCGCCCAGAATTCGGGCCGGGCGCAGATTTCAGAGTTCACACGCAAGCCGGCCGAGCCCCTCTCGGGGTCATTCAGCCAGGGCCAGTTCCAGGTGCTGCCGCTGACCAGGACCGACAAGGCCCGGCGCGGTTTATTGTGGGCTGATGTGAACGGCGACGGCCTGCCGGACTTGCTGGTCTCCGAGCCGGAAAGCGGCCAGATTTCGCTTTACCTCCAGCAAGAAGACGGTTCGCTGGCCGCCCCAAAAACGTTCCCGACACTCGCCGGCATCAGCGATCTGGCAATCGCGGACTGGAACGACGATGGCAAGCCGGAGATCTTCATGCTCAGCGCTGATGAGCGGCAGGTGGGGGTGACGCGCCTGGACGAAAAGCAACGGCTGCCATTTCCCACGCTGATTTCGCTGGAAGGCAGGCCACTGGCAATCGCAGCGGGCAAACTCCAGGCCGGGGTCCAACCTGTGCTCGCCGTCATCGTCGAACAGGAAGGCAAGGGCAGTCAGGAGGCCAGGCGTCTGCTGGTGGTGCGGACGGCCGACGGCAAGACCAAAACACAACGGCTGAGCAGGGATTTCAAATCCAACCCCACCACGCTCGCCTTTCAGGATGCCGACCAGGATGGACTGACCGATCTGGTGATGCTAATGCCCTATGAAAAGATCAAAGTGTTGCGCCAGGTGCCGGGGAAGGATTTTGAAGAATTGGACGTGGCGCCACCCGGAGGGGCGCTTGAGCAACCCTGGATGAGCACCGCCGACGTCGATGGCGACGGCAAGCCGGAACTGCTATTGCCGCAGAAGAACTTCCTGCGCGCGGTCGTGTTAAAGCGGGAGGGGCCGACGCCAAACTCGAGCAACCCGGGAGGATGGACCTTTAGCGTGAAGGAACAGATTAACGGCGCGGGAAGCAACTCGCGCCTTGTCGGCGCGGCCACGGTTCCCGCGGGCACCAATGCCATCCCCGCGCTTTTCCTGCTCGATACCGAACGCAAGGCCCTGACTTTGTGCGAGCGTGACAGCGTCGGCGTCTGGCGGGTCGTGCGCAACCTGCCTTTGCCCGTGTCCGACTTCACCACCATCCAACCGGTCATGATGGGCGGCCCCAAGACTAATGCGATTTCGTTCCTGGGTTTGAATGCTGTCGCGTGCATGCCTTTGAGCGGTCAGGCTTGGGAACTGACCGAGCTTGACAGCTACGAAACACCCATTAAGAACGGCCGGCTGACCGATGTTGTCACCGGCGATTTGGACAATGATGGCCGCAAAGACCTGGTGTTTCTCGAGACGGCCAGGAATTATCTGGACCTGGTGATCTTTGATGCCAACCGCAAACTGGTGCCGGCCAATCGCTGGCAGGTTTTTGAAGAGCGCACGTTCCGTAGCCGACGGAATGACTTTCCCGAGCCGCGCGAAGCAGCCGTTGCGGATGTCACCGGCGACGGCAAGAACGACCTTATCGTGCTGGTGCATGACCGCATCCTGGTTTATCCCCAAGAGTAAGCAGGGCGACCGTTCAGATTAAGGCCGGTCCCTGAGATTCCACGACCGGGCGGCCGCAAGAGGTTTTTGGCTGCGCGACACGGTTCAGTCGCAGTGGAAGACTTCTTCCATGCCGGCCCACCATTCATTCGGCGCGCGGCCATCAATCGGTTTTTGGCACGGCTTACAGACGGCCCACCAGCGTTGGGTGGTTTCGTCCGCGGCCATCGCGGCCATATCGGCTTGAAAGTCGTTGCCGGTGTATTCGAAATAGCTGAAGAGGTAATGTTGTCCATCATCGAGTTGGCGCAGGTGGATCGAGTAGTTCTGGATGTGAGACTGCTGGATGCGCCGCAGCACGTCCGGCCATACGGCCGCGTGGAGCCGCTTGTATTCTTCGAGCTTATCGGCGCGCAGGCCGATTATCATGGCATAGCGTTTCATGGTTTGTATTTCAGTTGGGAGCGAGCTCAGCGATGTGATTTCCGAAAGTCAGCAGCAACACGGCCGCAACGAGCACCAGCAGCGCCAGCGCGATAGTGCGGTGGGTCCAGCGCCCGCAGGCGCGCCATTCGCGGAGAGCGATGCCCACAAGGTTGCTGAAGAGCACCAGCATGATCATGTGAATCGCCCAGCTTGTGAACTTGTAGGCCCCCATTCGCACATGGCCGAGGTTATAGAAAAAGAACTGGCCATACCACAACAGCCCGGTCAACACGGCCATCAGCCAGTTAACCGCCAGGCTGGCTTTGCCGGGGCCGGCAGGCAACTCGATGACTTCGCCGAGGGTCCCGTGCCGCACGTGCAAGTACAGGCAATAAATCGCGGTGGTAAGAAATGCGCCGGTGTTGGCGAAGATGTAAACCACGTTTCCGCGCCACACACCCGCGCCATGAGCCGATGCCACATCGGCGATCGGTTCCCCCGCCTCCAGGGCGAAACCATACACGGCCGACAGAACACCCGCGAGCAGAGAAAGCAAGAGGCCCTTCATCAGTGAGAACTCGCCCCGGCCCGACTGCCGGCTCAAATCGCGCTCCTTCATTCTGCCGGCGGTTCCCGCCAGTGCGATGCCGGCGGTGCCGATCACAATGCCAGCCATAATCCAGACCGCCCCGGGCTTCTGCAGCGTCGGTCCCAGCGTTCCCTTAACCAGGGGCGGGATCAATGTGCCGAGCACACTCGACAGTCCGACCGCAATGGCGTAGGTGAGTGAAAACCCGATGTAACGAATGGAAATCCCAAACGCCGTCCCGCCCACCCCGTAAGCTGCGCCGAGGAGAAATGAATTGAGCATGGCCCCGCGAGGGGCCTCGCGCAGGACTGCAGCCAGGTCCGTGACCGTTAGCAGCGCGCCGATTATGGGGAGGAGGAACCAGCAGAAGACAGCCTGAGTGAGCCAGTAGGTCTGCCAAGACCATCGCTTGACTTGCTTCTGCGGGGTGTAGCATATCGCGGCGAAACAGGCCCCAACCCCGTGCAGGAGAACCCCGAGAATGGGATTGGGGACAATGGGATTCATTTGACGTTCCGCGAGTCGGTCTTGCTGATGCAGCAGGACAGCTCGCCATCCCTGGTCAGCGACGGGTTAATGGCGATGTCGCCGTCGCCGAGAGGCAGCGAGCCGTGGTGATTCGCGCTGGGTGAATTCCATGCCACATTGGAGGCGTCGCGAGATGCTGCGACCGCCGCAGAGGCCGCCAACCCGGGCAGAATGGAAAGGATGAATGGCAAAATCGCTCTCAAGGTTGTTCCTCAAATTCGCCAAGTTGAACCGGATAGGTTCCGTGTTCGCGCACCAACTTCACAATGTAGTCGTAGGTATGTCCGGATACAGCGCTGCTGACCGAGTGATCGCTTTGGAAGATGAACCCGCCCCCTTTGGCCGCGTTAAGCTTGCGCAGCACCTCGCGGCGGATGGCGGCACGGTCACCGCTTTCCCAAACTTGAATATCGCTGTTGCCGCAAAACCCGATGCGATGGCCATATTGCCTGCGCAACTCCAAGACATCCATGCCGGCTTTCACTTCGAGCGGGTTGTAAGCATCGATGCCCATCTCGATGTAATCGGCGAAAATCGCCTTCACATTGCCGCAGCCGTGGTAGATGACCGGCAGGCCATGCGCCTGGGCGTGGGTGGCAATCTGGGCGACCCACGGTTTGAAAAACGCTCGCCAGTAACGCGGCGACATGAAAGTGCATTTCTTGTAGGCGACATCGCCCCAGATCACAAACCCGTCGAGCAGGCTCGCGCCTGCCTTGATCTCGGCTTTGGCCATCTCGAGATAGAACGCGCCGATGCGGTTGATGATCGCGCCCATCCGCTCGGGGTATTCCGCCATCCACATCAAGGTGTTCTGCTGGCCAATGAGCCGCGTGAGGCACTCGCTCACTTCGATCATGCTCCCATACACTGGAAAGTCCGGCCGCAGCGATTTTACGGTTTCAATCCACGCGGCCGAGTTCCGCTGGAACCCGTCGCCCACTCCCGCGATTTGGTTGTCGCCCGCGGCGAAGAAACGCCGCCGGTCACGCGGGTCATCGAAGCGCGCCTGCTCCAACTTCTCGAACGTGTCGGTCTCCCAGCCCCGCATCTCCGGCATCGGAAACTCGAAATGCTTGTGCAGGATCGCGCCGAAGCCCGTCTTCACCACCACTTCCTCGGGCGTTTCGCTGAGCGTCTCGAACGGACGAATCCACGGATCCATGTTCGGCACCGTGACGATCCAGTCCAGGTCGTAATAGTAATAAGGGTTGGCATCGCCGGGCAGGCCCAGCTCCTGCCGCCAGCGCTCGATGAAACTGCCCCAGAAGAAATCGCCGATCGGCACGCGGTCAGGTTCCTGGTGGCGCAGCGCCTTGTTCATGCGGTCGAGTTTGCGCGCTGTGTTTTCCTTGCGGCCGCCCACTTCGCTTGTGGTATCGAACATGCTTATGGTAGGATTGGGGAGTTCGTTTTCATGGCTCATCACGATCCCCCCTTTTTCGGCTGCAGCCAAGGCGTGAGGCTCCAATACCACATCGACGGTTTCAGGCTCTCTGTGTGCCCATCCAGAAAAGCAATGGCGCTGCGCCCGTTGTGGCGCGGCCTCGGGCCACCCCAGTTTGGGTCGTCCCCAGCGACGCCGCCGGTGTCCGGGGCATCGTCGCCCGGGTCGTGGAGTATCCAGCAGCCAGGTTTTTCCGGGGTGGCTTCAGTGACACACAGGAGCGGATTCGTGGTATTCTTCGGTTTGGTGCCGGAATCGGTTAGGTAAGCCAGGCCGGCGGGTTTGGGAAGAACCCCGCGCACGCCCGGCCACTGCGAGTAAGGCCAGGGGGCAAAATCGCAGCCGCCAACGCGGAAGTTCATGCCGTAGTTCGAGACTCCCATATCATCGGGGCCCGTGGGGTACTCATTGATGAACTCATTGAAGATTTTGCTGCGGACAGGACAAAGGAGAAGGTTCGTTGTCTTTTGGTAGGGCATGAGGAAATTAAACCAAGCCCTCCGACCACCTCTGATAGTCGAAGAATTGTCGCCCGTCACCTGGAAAGTCAGGCAATACCTTCCGTTAAAGTCATCAGCATACAACTGGCTGGCGATGGACATCTGATGCAAGTTGTTAACGCAGGCGACCCCTTGCCCCTTTTGTTTGGCCTTGGCCAGCGCCGGCAACAGCAGCGCGGCGAGAATGGCGATGATGGCAATGACGACCAGCAGCTCGATAAGCGTGAACCCTGGGGAAGCGCCGCCACCGCCCCGGAACAGACTTGGACCGATGTCCGCTGATTTCAAAACCTTGCCACGCACAATAGAGGCTTTCACGACAACAAACGCCCGCCAATCAGGCTCCAATGGTTTGGCGCAGCACCTCGAAACTCCTGGCCACGGCAGTATCGGGGTTTTCTTTGCCCTCGAATTCGAGACAACAGTAGCCGGTGTAACCGGCGTCGAAGAGGATTTTGGCGATGCGCCCGTAATCCAAATCGAGCGTGTACCATTCGCCGCCGCCGTAATAAGTCTTGGCTTGGACGTAAACAGTCTTGGGCGCGATCTGTTTGAGCTTATCGTATGGCTCTTCCATGAAGTTCCCGGTGTCCATGAGGGCACCGAGCCAGCGAGAGGGAATGGCGTTGATGAGCCGGAGCTGGCCTTCGGGCGTGCGGCTCAGGCCCCAGTGGTTTTCCAGCGCCAAGACCACACCGCATTGCTCGGCTTTGGGAAGGCATTTTTCGATGCATTCGATGCACCATTTGAAGCCGTCATCCTCGGTGCAACCGGGCAGGATCGGCTCAAGGCCACGGGCCTTCATCAGGTCGTCGAAGTCCTTGATGGTGTTCCAGCGGCCGGAGTTGAGCCGGACGCAAGGGATGCCAAGCTCATAGGCAATCTCGATGCATTTGTGGGTATGCTCGACTTGCTTCCTGCGTTCAGCGGGATCCTGCTGGACGAAATTCTGGTGGATGGAAAGGCAGACGAGATCGATGCCGTTGCGAAAGGCATGGCGTTTGAGCTTTTGCAGGTAGCCGCGGTGCCCGGCCGTCAAAGGCTCTTTTTCCGGAATGTCCATCTGGCGATGGAGAATATCGACGCCGCTGACGCCAAACTCGGCGGCTTTCTCTATGACGGTCTCCACGGATACTTTCGGGTCGCGAAAGTGCCAATAGGAGTAGCTACACAGCCCGAGCTTGATGCGTTTCTTGCCAACTCCATTGGCGGGTTGGCGCACCGGGGTTTCAGCGCCAAGGGCGGCGGCGGCTCCCAGACAGGCCGTCGCAGTGAAGAAAGAGCGTCGATTCATAATGGGTAAGTAATCGGTAATGGGTAACTAGTAAAATGCAATTTGTCAGCTCATTTTGAAAACCCGTCACGTCCGAATTCAGATACATGCCTTGGCGGCTGATGAACCGCGCAGCAAGAAGCCGCTTGGTGGCCATGACGGTCCACCAAGCGGCTTTGTGCGAGTCTTCAATAAAACCAGCTCAAGCAACTCCTACTGCAAGCGCAAGCGGAAGAACTGCTGAGCCGACCCAGTATTAACGTATCCTGAGCGAGCCCCGATGACATCGGCATAGGGGCCGTTGACAATGCTGGCGCTTTGCAGCACACCGGCGCCGTTCCATTCGAACTTGAGACCGTTGCTGACCTTGGCATAGCGCAAATGGCTCGCGGCGGGCGGCGTATCAATGCAATAACGGCCAAACCCATACGTGGTGCTCCACCAGAGGATTTCGACTCCCGCAACTTCACTCGCGGCGTTTAGCACCGGGTACAACTCCACGCCGCCCTGCGGGATGGCATAGCAGTACCAGCCGGCGTAGAAGTCGATTGGCGGAGCCTGCGTGCCGGGGAGCACGTTCAGCGCTTCGGTGACATTGAGCTTGCGCAGGCCGCGGACCTCGCCGGAAAGCTGGTCGTGGACGGCTAGCCAGCCGGGTTGGTAGGGCATGGGATCAGGGGAATTGCCCTTCAGATAATCCTGGACGGTGGGGTTATCGAACGTGCGGAAGCTGGGGGTGCTGTAGGCGAGCACCCAACCCTGGCCGGAGAGCGCCTGAACGTCCGTGAGGAAGTACGTCCGGTAAACCTGATCCACGCTGTTGCTGATGGTGCTCCTATCCACCTGTTCGACCGGGCAGGAATCAGCGAGAAAATCGCCAGTGCCGCCACTCTGGCGACGGCGGTTCATCGTCGAGTCAATGCCGTTGCTGGTCGCGGGATAGCCGGTCTTGAAGATCACGTTGTCGCCGGTCCCGGAC
>Ga0194052_1002084_pt1 | contig 11147 bp, 9 predicted proteins | sample SepL226m_MetaG_FD_160117 | JGI IMG/M metagenome (GOLD analysis project Ga0194052, IMG submission 160117) | Anoxic zone freshwater microbial communities from boreal shield lake in IISD Experimental Lakes Area, Ontario, Canada - Sep2016-L227-6m | ecosystem: Environmental > Aquatic > Freshwater >... | reverse complement strand
TCACTGCAAAAGGCATCCCGTATCGCGGTTGATACCGAAACAACCAGCCTTGATACGTTTGAAGCCGAACTGGCAGGTATCTCAATCTCCGTTGAAGCCGGAAAAGCCGGCTTTATCTCTTTTGCACACGAAGCCCTTGACCTGAAAAGTGCTCTGGAGATACTCAGGCCTCTGCTTCAACAGGCATCACTGCCAAAAACCGGCCAGAATCTCAAATATGACATTCTCGTCCTGAAGAAATACGGCATCGACCTTTCACCTGTTGGATTCGACACCATGCTTGCCAGCTATGTGCTCAACCCCGAAGAACGACACAACCTTGATGATCTTGCCGCCAATTATTTGGGCTACCGGACTACAACGTATGATGAACTGGTCGGGTCAGGGAAAACAAAACTCCACATTTTTGAGGTTGATCCAAAAAAGCTTTCCGACTATGCCTGCCAGGATGCTGACCTTGCTCTCCAGCTCGAAGAGACGTTCCGCAAAAAACTCGATGGGGAAAAAGAGCTGCTCTGGCTTTGCGAAAACATAGAATTTCCGCTTGTCAGCGTCCTGGCTGCGATGGAGTACGCAGGCGTCTCTATCGACACCCCGCATCTTGCAAAGACCTCCGATATGGTCAAACAACAACTCGAGCTCTTGACAGAAACGATTTATACTGCAGCAGGATCTTCCTTCAACATCGATTCCCCAAAGCAGCTCTCACACATTCTCTTCGACGTGTTAAAGCTGCCAACCAAAAAAACCACAAAAACAGGTTTTTCCACCAATGTTGAGGTGCTTGAAGAGCTGGCGCCGCTTCATCCTGTCGCCAGCACCCTCCTCGAATACAGAACGCTCCAGAAACTCAAAAGCACCTATATCGACGCATTGCCTAAAATGGTCAATCCAGCAACCGGAAAACTGCATACCTCATTCAACCAGCATATAACAGCAACAGGCAGGCTCTCCTCCTCGAATCCAAACCTGCAAAATATTCCCATACGCACCTCTCTCGGCAAAGAGATACGCAAGGCGTTCATACCTTCATCTCCAGACAACTGGCTCCTTTCCGCCGACTACTCCCAGATTGAGCTCAGAATTGCCGCAGAAATCTCCAAAGACCCTCAGCTCATCGAAGCATTCCGCAACCGCGAAGACATCCACACCGCAACAGCAAAAGTAATCTTCGGCACCGATGAGATCTCCGGCGATATGCGACGCAAGGCAAAAGAGGTGAATTTCGGTGTCCTTTACGGCATCATGCCTTTCGGTCTCTCAAAGAGACTCAACATCTCCCGATCAGAAGCCGCGACCATTATCGATACTTACAAATCGAAATATCCTGCTCTTTTCATCGCACTGCAGAACATTATTGAACTCGGCAAAAATAATGGTTATGTCTCCACTCTTCTCGGTCGGCGCCGTTACCTTGCCGACCTCAACAGCCGTAACACAAACCTGCAGAAAGCGGCTGAACGGGCGGCCATGAACACCCCCATTCAGGGTACTGCTGCCGACATCATCAAATGCGCCATGAACCTCTGCAGCACACGCATGAAAAAAAACTCCATGAAATCTGTCATGCTGCTGCAAGTCCACGATGAACTGCTCTTCGAAACCACTGACGATGAAAAAGAGCCGCTTTCAATCATGATTGAACGGGCAATGATCGATGCTGCAATAATTTGCGGGCTTAAAAATGTGCCGGTCGAGGTCGATACCGGTATTGGAAAAAACTGGCTGGAAGCCCACTAAGCATTGACTTATAAGAATATTTTTCCTATATTTTCATCTCGTTGAGATAAGCCGTTCAGACAAAAAAATCAGGATACCGCATGACCTTCACAAATCGGTTTGTGACTCTGTCTGAATTCGGCAGGAAATTTTTGGCATCTCTGGATGTGTACCTTTCAAAAGGTGCATTTACTCTTTTTCTGACACTTCTCTTCTCTCTTTCATGCAATCCGGCAACTCTTCTGGCTGAAGACAAACAACCTGGCGATACAAAGAAATCCGAACCGGCAAAAACTGCTGAAGGACTTCTGGCAAGCACTGAACAGATCATTGAGCAAATGATCATGAAAATAGACTTTCAGAAGGAGAGTACAACTGAAGCGACCGAACTCGCTGAAAACCCAAATCCAACATCTTTTTTTTCCAGCATACCAAATATTAAACCTGTCATTGGTGCAATTTCCAGTGCATTTGGCGCCCGGGTGCATCCCATCTACAATGTCACTCTTTTTCACTCGGGCATTGATATCTCCGCTTCCGAAGGGACGAGGGTACAGACAACAGGTGACGGAATTGTTGCTTTTTCAGGATATGACAAGGGTTACGGACAAAAAATAACTATCAATCACGGATACGGTTATAAAACCATTTATGCACATCTGTCAAAGTCTCTTGTACGACAAGGACAGAAAGTCAAGAGGGGCGACATCATTGCGCTTTCAGGAAACACTGGGGTATCGACAGGCCCTCATCTCCACTACGAAGTACTGAAGGATAACGTGAAAGTCAATCCAACAGCTTATTTCTTTGATGAAACAAACCCGGACAAGTTCATCACGACACAAAAAACTGAACCAGATAGACGCGACAATAACTCTTAAACTGAACAACTCGTAGTATGTACTGGAATTTAGACCTTGCACGTTATATAGCTGATGCTCCATGGCCTGTAACAAAAGATGAATTGATCAATTACGCAAACAGGACCGGAGCACCTCAGCAGGTTATTGAAAACCTTGTTGATCTTCCCGACAGTGATGAAATGTACGAGAGCCTGGATGAAATATGGCCAGACTACCCTACTGACGAAGACTTTGGCTATGGGGATGAAGAACCATTGACATAGAAGAGTAATAAAACGGAATACATGTTTGGCAAAAGCGCTCACTATTATAGCCCTTGTGCTTTTTTTTGCCTTGTCTGTTTATGGTCAGCCTGACAGCAGAGGTGAAAAGAGTGCTCCTGCGCCACCTTATGTAGCCAAAATCAATTTCAGGGGCAATACATCGATTAGCGATGAGGAACTTCGCCTGATCATAAGTACCTCTGAAAACAGATCTTTTCTTGGACTCGGCCTTTTTGGCACTGCTCCAAAGCCGTTCAATTCAGAAGAGTTTGCAAAAGACATCTTTCTGATCAAAAAGCTTTATACCTATAAGGGATATTTTTTCACCGATGTGGACACCACAATTGTCCGAAAAAACAACGGGAGAAATGTTAACCTGGACATCCTGATTCATGAACATGAGCCATCAAAAGTTGATGCCTTTCATTATGAAGGGCTTGAACGTATTCCTGCGGAACTGAATACAGAGTACCTCAAAAAACAAAGACTCAAAGTAAATGATGTTTTTTCCGTTGAACGACTTATCGAAGAGCGTGACCGTACCATCTCTTTTTTCAGAGAGTACGGTTTCACTTTTTTTCACGAAGACAGCATCCGCATCAAGGTTGATACCGTCGGGACTCATGCAGGAATCCTGTTCAGGCTCAACCTGCCTGAAAGACTCAAATACGGCACAATCCATGCTGTAGTTCACAATCCCCTGAAAAACGATACCGCTCAGAAAGAAAAAAAATTTTCACAGGATGGCATCAAGGGAAAAGTATTCGGAAAACAGAGAATCTCGCCTGCTCTTGTCACTTCTGCCATAGAATTCCGGCCTGGAAACTTTACCCGACAGAGCCTTGAACAACGCACCTTGCAGAATCTCGGCGCAACCAATGTTTTTTCATCGATTTACATCACACCCGATTCGGTGCGCTCTGGCGAACTCTTCACAACAATCAACCTTGAAACAGCACCAAAACACCAGATTGAACCAAAAATTCTGGTTGATAACAGGTATGGTCCCCTCTTTTTCGGCACATCTCTTGCTTATGAAAACAAAAACCTTTTTGGCGGGGGTGAGCAGTTCCGTACATCAACCGAATACGGTACCCAGGCCAGTTCCAACAACAAACTGCTTACAAACCTTGATCCCGACCAATACAGCAAGATAATTCCATACGAATTCAGCCTGAAAAGTACTCTGGTGATGCCGGTTCTTAAAAAAACAGGCAACTTCTATTCGACAACCGTTGAATACGCAACCACAAAACAGCCTGTGCTGCTCTCAAGCAGAAGCGGATTGATCCGCGGCACCTACAACGCCCGCCTGAATCCTTCATCACGCCTGAATTTTGACTTTTTTGAAATCGAGTGGGTGAAAAAAGACTCTCTCAGAGGATTCAAACAACTCTTCAAAACCGATCTTGCCAATAATATCGGCATTGACCCTTCTAATGAAGCTGCCGTAAACGCAGGAATTGACAGTCTTATTAACACCCATGTCAACCAGACGTTCCGGCTTCGCTACAACTCCACAAACCGACAGAGCCTTCTGCCGGAAAAGACATTATGGAACATCGACCTTCTTCTCGAACAAGCAGGAAGCCTTGCCTGGCTGATAGACAAGTATATTGACACCAAACAGTACAGCGGGTTCACCGATAAAGATCCCCAGATATTCGGCACAACCTATTCTCAGTATGTAAAACTTGAAAGCGGATTAAGCGTTGCAAAAAACTTCTCAACACAAAGCCAACTGGCCGGAAAGGGACGGATAGGATGGATGATGCCTTATGGCAAGGCTGATGCAACACCTGAAGAACGCCGTTTCTATGCTGGTGGAGCAAACGACATGCGCGGCTGGCTTTTCAATACCCTTGGACCAGGAAGCAGTGCGAGCCAGGCTGCGGCTAATTTCGGTGCTGATATCAAGCTTGAGCTCAGTCTGGAATACCGTCTGAAATTTTTCAGATTTCTCAACCAGCCATCAGGAGTAACGTTCTTTACCGATATCGGAAACATCTGGGACCGAACCGGGCCATACGCACTCAACCTTGATTCTTTGACAAAAGACTTTGCCTGGGACTCCGGGGTCGGTTTGAGAATAGGCTCACCTATTGGACCGTTCCGTTTTGATTTTGCCTATAAACTCCACGACCCGACTGAAGTGAAACCCTGGCGTCTCTCAACCTTGAACATCGGTAAATGCACCTTCAATTTTGGAATTGGTGAAGCTTTTTAATTATTTGCCCAAGTTATTTTTTTCACGATTAAGTACCTGTTCCCATGCCAGCACCATCCACACTTCTCGCCCCTTCCATTCTTTCAGCAGACTTCACCCGACTTGAACACGCAATTGCGATTGCCACAAAAGCTGGCGCGGACTGGATGCACTGCGATATCATGGACGGCAACTTTGTCCCCAACATCACCTTCGGACCATTCATTGTACAGGCTATTGCGGCTTGCACGCCGATGATTATCGACACCCATCTGATGATTGCCGATCCAGACCGCTTCATAGAAGATTTTGTCAAAGCCGGTTCTCACCAGATTACTGTGCATCAGGAAGCCTGCCCTCACCTTCACCGCACCATTCAGTTTATTAAAAGCCTTGGAGCAAAAGCCGGCGTCTCAATCAATCCGGGAACTTCGCTCTCGACACTTGATTCCATTCTTCCGGATCTTGACCTTGTCCTGCTGATGACGGTCAATCCCGGTTTCGGGGGGCAGAAGTTCATCCCGTCATCAATTGGAAAAATCCGGAAACTTCATGAAATGCGCCAGCAGGTAAATCCGCAGATGGTCATCGCCATTGACGGTGGAATAACAGAAGAAAATGCCCAGGAAGTGGTTTCGGCTGGAGCCGATGCGCTGATTGCAGGCACTGCATTCTTCAAGTCAGCCGATCCGGCACGCACTGCGGCTACAATCAGGGCTATGACCAGATAGTTTCGCGAAGCTCGGGGCTGGTATGCAGCCCCTCTCCAATAAGCACGGCATCAAATGATGCCTGCTTGATCAGAGAAATATCTGCGGTGGTTTTCAGGCCACTTTCGGCCACCGATATAATCCCTGAAGGAATACAGGAGCGCAACATTACCGAGGTCTGCAGATCGACCGAAAAGTCCTTTAAATTGCGGTTGTTGACCCCGATTATTGTGGCACCCTTTGCAATTGCGACATCCAGCTCTGAGCGGTCATGCACCTCCACAAGCACATGCAGACCAACAGCAGCAGCAAGCTGCAGATAGTCGCCAAGTTGCGTCGCATCAAGCGCTGCTACAATCAGCAGAATGGCATCAGCACCAATAAGGCGAGACTCAAAGATCTGGGACTCATCAATAATAAAATCCTTGCGAAGGACTGGCAGCGAAAATGAGCGGCTCACCTGTTGAAGATAGTCAATGGAGCCCTGAAAAAACAGGCTGTCAGTAAGCACCGAATAGGCCGCAGCGCCCAGCTCACCATAACGACGGGCCATCACCACAGGATCAAAATCCTGGACAATAAGACCGCGCGAAGGAGAGGCTTTTTTGATTTCGGCAATAAGCTTCAACCCCCGATCCGTACGCTTGACTGCACTGGTAAAATCACGGGTGGAAGCCAGAGAGCCCTGCAGCTCCAGATAACGCTCTGCAGGCTTCTCCTTTCCAAGCTCCACTATTTCCCGCTTTTTCTCCTCTAATATCCGGGTAAGATAGGTCATGGCAGATCAGTCAGCGGCTGCCAATTCGCGCAGTTCGTCTTCGAGCTCAACAATCTGGAGGATGTTGTCAAGGAACCAGGGATCAATACCGGTCGACTGATGCAGCTCATCGATGGTAGCTCCAGCCTGGAAGGCATAACGAAGATAAAACATACGGTCAGCTTTGGGTATCCTGATTTTTTCAAGAATATCCTCTTTGGCAAACTTCTTTTGCTGCGGAGTCATATCAAGCACATTCATGACATCCTTGCCGTCGGAACCAAGCCCGGCACGGCCGATTTCAAGCCCGCGGAGGGACTTCTGCAGCGCCTCCCTGAAGTTTCTTCCGAAAGCCATGACTTCACCAACAGACTTCATCTGTACCCCAAGACGGGCATCAACATTCTTGAACTTTTCAAAATCCCAGCGAGGAATCTTGACCACACAATAATCAATAGCCGGTTCGAAACTGGCCGGTGTTGTTTTGGTAATATCATTGAGAATCTCATCAAGCCTGTAGCCGACCGCCAGTTTGGCCGCCACCTTGGCAATCGGAAAGCCGGTTGCCTTTGATGCCAGCGCCGAACTGCGCGACACACGGGGATTCATCTCAATAACCACGATACGACCATTGACAGGATTGATCGCAAACTGAATATTGCTGCCGCCGGTTTCGACACCGATCTCCCGGATAATTCTGATGGAGGCATCCCTGAGCTCCTGATACTGGCGATCCGTAAGCGTCTGAGCCGGTGCCACGGTAATGCTGTCACCGGTATGCACCCCCATCGGATCAACATTCTCAATAGAGCAGACAATAATTACATTATCAGCCAGATCGCGAATAACCTCAAGCTCAAATTCTTTCCATCCGATCAAACACTCCTCAACAAGCACTTCACTGATAGGACTTTCCGTAAGTCCTCTGCGCACTGCTTCATAATAGTCGGCTTTTGTCTCGGCAAAACCGCCGCCGGTTCCACCAAGAGTAAACGAAGGGCGAATAACAATCGGAAGACCGATCTCGTCAAGTGCCTCTCTTGCCTCTTTTTCGTTGCGGACAAAAACACCTTTAGCCATTTCAAGGCCAATTTTCTTCATTGCATCGCTGAAAAACTCACGATTTTCAGCTTTTCTGATGGCACGAAGCTTGGCGCCGATAAGTTCAACTCCGTTGCGCTCAAGAATACCAGACTCAGCCAGACTGACCGCAATATTCAGTGCTGTCTGACCGCCCATCGTCGGCAAAAGCGCATCGGGTTTTTCACGTTCGATAATTTTCTGCACATATTCCGGCGTAATCGGCTCGATATAGGTCGCATCAGCAAACTCTATATCCGTCATAATCGTCGCAGGATTACTGTTGACCAGCACTACACGGTAACCATCCTCCTTGAGAGCACGGCACGCCTGGGTACCGGAATAATCAAATTCACAGGCCTGACCGATCACAATAGGACCGGCGCCAATCACTAAAATCGACTTGATATCTTCCCGCTTTGGCACGTTTTTTCGGGTTTAATACTTGGTAAGCTTTAAGAGAGGTAATGTACAAAATATTTCACGAGTTTTGTTCCCCCAGGCGGCTGCAAACTACTCGACAACACGGATCTGCTCCTGATGAAACCCGCCCGACTCCCTTCTCAGCCATGCGGTCACCTCCTTTGGTTGCCCATTCATCAATGCAATGATCAGCAACGTATGACCCGAGTGAGCAAAATCCACATCATGGAGTGAAGGAATCGCCGGGGAATTGATGTGGGAATGATAAGAGCCGATAATATTGTAACCATGTCTTGACGCTTCCCGCTCTACCTCAAGGTACTCCTGATTGGTAATCTCGAAACCCTGCTCTTTGCCAAAATAGAGACTGTTTCTACAGGGAGCAACCTCATAAACAATGTTTTCGATATTTCCCCTGTGATCATTTTCCCGTATTCCGACAAGCAGCCCGCAACACTCGTAAGGCAACTCCCGAAAAGCCTGCTCCTGGATAATCTCGAATTTACGCCGGAATAGTTTCATAGTACAAGTCCCCTGGCACCAATGTCTCTACGGTGATAGGCGCCGTCAAAACTGATCTTGTCAACAATACTGTAAGCACGGTCAATGCTCTCGCGGAGGGTGTCGCCAAGTGCTGTTACCGAAAACACCCTGCCGCCCGCGGTAACAAGCTGCCCGCCTTCGCAGGCCGTACCAGCATGAAATACCAGGCAATCCTCCATTTCAGCAAGATCGCCGGCAAGAGTAATCTGCTTGCCGATTTCATAATGATCGGGATAGCCGCTGGAAGCGATTACCACCGTCGCAGCCGATTTCCGGTGCATCTCGAACGGAACCTCATCAAGCGTTCCATCAACACTTGCCTGCAGAGCGGCCACAAAGTCACTTTTTAACAAAGGAAGCACCACCTGGGTTTCAGGATCGCCGAGACGTGCGTTGTACTCAATAACAAAAGGCTCTCCCCGGTCAATCATCAGTCCGACATATAAAAAACCGGTGTAAGGAAAACCCTCTTCAGCCATACCCTTGAGGGTCGGCCTGATAATTCGCTCCTCAACCCTCTGCATGACCTCAGGAGTCACTATCGGGGCTGGAGCATAAGCTCCCATGCCACCGGTGTTCTTGCCGGTATCTCCGTCGCCGATACGCTTGTGATCCTGTGCCGGCAAAAAAAGGCGATAACGGACACCATCGGTCAAGGCAAAGACGCTTGCTTCCTGACCCTGAAGAAACTCCTCGATAACCACCTCATTTCCGGCATCTCCAAAAATACGATCTTCAAACAACTCCCTGACTGCCTTCAGCGCCTCCTCTTTGCCGGGGGTAATAAAAACTCCTTTTCCCGCACAAAGACCGCTTGCCTTGATCACCAGGGGGAAGATGGTCTCAGGAGAGGCGATAAAGCTGCCTGCCGCATGAGCATCCCGAAAAACATGGTAGCCAGCCGTAGGAATACCATGACGCTGCATGAACTCTTTGGAAAACACTTTGCTTGACTCAAGACGGGCTGCCGCCTGTGTTGGACCAACAACCGGTTTCTGCGCGTCACGGAAAAGATCCACAAGACCCAGTTCAAGCGGGGCCTCAGAACCGACAACAGTGAGATCAATACTATTATCAACAGCAAACCGGAGCAGATCATCCAGCGCTGTTGCTTTCAAGGGCACATTACGAACCTTTCCTCCCATCAGGGCTGTTCCGCCGTTCCCTGGTGCGACAAAAACAGCCTGCACACGTTCACTTTGTGCCACAGCCCGGCAAAGGGCATGTTCACGGGCACCACTTCCTATAATTAAAACATTCATAGCGTTCACTGAGGACACTGGCTGTATTTCATCATCTGGTTTATCTGACCGGGTTTGTTAAATTGCGACGTATCCATTTTAACAAACAGCAGTTCTATATAAGGCACACAACCTGAAAAAAACAATAAAAATAAATATTTTCTGTACACTCACGATCTTCGATGGTCAATTATTCTTGACTCCCATGCCACTCTCCCCGATAATTTCCCGCTATATACTTCCCGTGGTGCTGAAGCTTCTCTATGCAAGCCTCAGAATATCGATAACCCCCGAACCATTGCCGTTTTCAGACAAAGGAGCCATCATTGCATTCTGGCATGGAAAAATGATTACCGGCTGGATTCTTGCCAAAACCCTCTCTTCAGCAAAGAAAATTAGTGCCGTGGTCAGTCTTTCTGAAGATGGCCGAACTCTTGCCGACACCCTTGAGCGACTTGGTTTTTCACTGATCCGCGGCTCAAGCTCAAAGGGAGGCGATGAGGTCAAACAAACCATGCAAGAAGCCCTTCAGAACGGGAATATTGTCGTCCTTACACCAGACGGACCGCGAGGGCCGGTCAACCAGTTCAAATACGGCACCTTGCGGCTGGCCTCAAACAACCACTACCCGATTGTTTTTGCCGAGATAAGCTATGCAAAAAGATGGACACTCAAAAGTTGGGACCAGTTTGAAATTCCCAAACCGTTCAGCAAAACCTCAGTCAAACTCCACCTTCTTCAGCTTCCCGAGTTCAACAACGAAAACGCGCTGCAACTCTATACTAAACAACTTTCTGACCGTCTCAGCCATGCATAACCCGTTCTCCATACTCCTCAGACCCCTCTCGCTGCTCTATCGCTCTATAGTGCAGTTTCGCAATACACTTTTTGACCGGAAGCTTTTTAAATCTTGGGAATCTCCGATTCCAGTTGTCTCAATCGGAAATCTTTCAGCAGGCGGCACAGGGAAAACTCCTCTCGTTGACTGGGTTGTCAAGTACTATCTCTCGATCGGCTGCAAACCTGCGATTGTGTCGCGCGGTTACCTGAGGGAGTCAAAAGGTGTACAGCTTGTATCCGACGGGCAAAAAATTCTGCTCAGCAGCAAAGAGTCTGGCGACGAAACGGCGATGCTTGCCTGGAACAACCCTGATGCCATTGTCATTGTCGCAAAAAAAAGAGAGGATGCGGTTACTTATCTCGCCAAACGCTTTGCACAAAGAACCCCATCGGTTATCATCCTCGACGACGCATTCCAGCATCGCCAGATTGACCGGGCGCTCAATATCGCCATCATCAACGCCGAAGAACCATTTCTCAAGGCAAAAATGCTGCCAGAAGG
>Ga0194052_1002083_pt1 | contig 11147 bp, 10 predicted proteins | sample SepL226m_MetaG_FD_160117 | JGI IMG/M metagenome (GOLD analysis project Ga0194052, IMG submission 160117) | Anoxic zone freshwater microbial communities from boreal shield lake in IISD Experimental Lakes Area, Ontario, Canada - Sep2016-L227-6m | ecosystem: Environmental > Aquatic > Freshwater >... | reverse complement strand
GGGACATGGACCGGGGGCGGGCGATGGGCAGGATGCGGGCGCGGTAGCGGGTGAACACCTCCCGGGCGCTGATGAGGTGCAGGTTCTCCTCGACCAGGTGCTCCCAGCGCTCGGAGAAGGCGTGGGCGTCCAGCTGGCGGTTCTGCTCCATCTCCTGGACCAGGGCCATGAGCCCGTTGCGGAGCATCACCTCGCTGCGCTCCAGCTTGCCCAGCTGGTCAGAGACTGTCTCCAGGTAGGTCTCCACCCGCCGCACAGTCTCCTCGAGGCCCGTGATGCGTTCCAGGAGGTGCTCTTCGAGGTCCTCGCCGGAGTCCGTTTCCTCGCCCTCGTCCTCCCAGGTCTGGTCCCCAGGCAGGATAAGGAGGCGTGTGCCGCACTTGGCGCAGGTCTCCCGCTCCCCGGGATTCCAGGAGAGGCAGTTCTGGCAGTAGGAACCGGGCAGGTCGTTGGCCATGCTTTTAGTTTAAGGGGTATGGTGGTCCCCGGGCGGTGAAGGTTTTATCCTGGTAACGGCAAGGAAGATCCCATGAGCGATGAACAAGATCGGCAGGCCAAGCGGCAGGAGGCCATGGAGTGGGTGGGCAAGGCCTACCAGCTCCATATGAAACACGAGGTGGAGAAGGCCATCGCCCTCTACACCAAGTCCATCGAGATCTGCCCCACGCCCGAGGCCTACACCTTCCGGGGCTGGGCCCGCTCCTTCGAGAAGGACTACGCCGCGGCCATCGAGGACTGCCACCGGGCCATCGACCTGGACCCCGAGTTCGGCAACCCCTACAACGACATCGGCGCCTACTACGTGGAGCAGGGCGAGCCTGACGAGGCGATTCCCTGGCTGCACATGGCCCTCAAGGCCAAGCGCTACGAGAGCTACTGCTTCCCCCACTTCAACCTGGGTCGGGTCTTCGAGGCCAAGGGCCAGATGGAGAAAGCCCTGGAGCACTACCACCAGGCCCTGGAGCAGAACCCCCGTTACGCCCTGGCCGCCAAGGCTGTCGAGCGCGTGAAGGGCAAGCTGGCGGCGAAGAACCCCGAGACCATCAGCTGAGTGGCATTACTCTGCTGGGCCGGAGCCTGCGGGCCGCAGGGTGATGTCCAGGTCCCGTTCCGCCTCCAGCTGGGCGAGGTCGGCTCGGAGCTGGGGCAGGGAGACGGAGGGGCCCAGGATGAGGGTCGCCCGCATGCGGAAGAGGGGCGCCCCGGTCCAGGGCGCGGGCTGGGTCAGGGTCTCCAACTCCTCGATGTTGATGGCATGGACCTTCAACAGGGCGGTCACGGACTGGACGATGCCCGGGGTGTCCAGGGAGACCGTCTCCAGGACGTAGGGGCGACCGTCCAGGGGGGCCTCGGGCCGGCGGGTGGGCTTCAGGGCCAGGCGCAGGCCAAGGGTCTCCTCCTGGGCGCCCATGTCCGCAGCCAGGGCGTCCAGGCGCTCCGGCGCCAGGGCCACCAGCATGATCACGGCAAACTCCCCGCCGAGGATGGCCATCTTGCTTTCCTCGATGTTGCCACCCTGCCTCGCCACGAGGTGGGACAGGTCATCGACGATGCCGACCCGGTCGGGTCCGAGGGCGGTGAGGACGGCGAAGGCGGAGGGGCTCATGGCTCCAAGTCTACCAAGGGTCGGGGGCTGCCGGGCGTTCCGCCGGTCCCCGGGGCCCTCGATCTGTGCTGAACTGGAGGAGAGGTCTCCCATGCAGCTCACCATTGCCCACAGCCCCGACTCCGATGACGCCTACATGATGGCGCCCCTGGCCCTGGGCTGGCTGGACCCGGACGGCTTCGAGATCGAGTTCATCCGCAAGGACATCGAGCAGCTCAACGCCGAGGCCACGGAGGCCTGCTACGACGTCACGGCCATCAGCTTCGGCGCCTACCCCGAGCTGCGCGACCGCTACGACCTGCTCACCGCCGGCAGCAGCATCCAGGAGGGCACGGGCCCCCTGGTGGTGAGCCAGAAGCCCTTGGCGCCCGCCGCCCTCAGGGACCTCACCATCGTCATCCCGGGGCGGCGCACCAGCGCCTACCTGTCCATGCGGAAGTGGTGCGCCGAGCAGGGCTTCGACCCCACCGTGGAGCTGCTGCCCTTCGACCAGATCCTGCCGGCGGTGGTGGCTGGCCGCTACGAGGCGGGCCTGCTCATCCATGAGAGCCAGCTGATGTATCGGGAGGCGGGCGCCCACCTGGTGGCGGACCTGGGCGCCTGGTGGAAGCAGGCCTACGACCTGCCCCTGCCCATGGGCGGCAACGCCATTCGTAAGGACCTACCTGCCGAGGTGAAGCAGCGCTTCGCGGTGCTCATGCGCCGTAGCGTCGAGCTGGCCCAGGAGCGCCACTGGGAGAGCGTCGACTACAGCCAGTCCTTCGGCCGCGGCATGGACCGCGAGATGATCGGCCGCTACGTGAACGCCTGGGTCAACGAGTTCACCGTGGACCCCGGCCCCCGCGGCCGCGAAGCCGTGGCCAGGCTGTTGGGCCTCGAGCCTGTGTGGATCCAGGGCTGAACCCGAACGGAAAAAGTGAGAAACCACGCTCGCGGAGAAGGGACGAAGCGGCAGAGGTGCGCGGAGAAATGCAGCCGAATTATGGCGATCCTGGCCTATCTCAGCTGGAAGGAACAAACGCTTTGAGTGGAGTGCCACCTTCGCTCAGTGACATGCCTAATTCAGCTCGAGGAACGGGTCGTCACCCCGGCGAAGCCATGGTTCGAGATGAAAAAGCCCCCAAGGCGGGGGCTTCACCTACGGCAGAAGCGTGACTGGCCTACTTGCAAACAGCGCTGCACTTTGAAATCGCCAGCACGACCTTGGAGGAAGCGTCATAGTAATCGCCGTCGAGCAGCGTGTTGGCGCCGGCCTTGTCCCCGACCTGGGCCTTCTTCAGCACACTCGCGGCAACCGTATGGAAATGCGCGTGGGTCGTCTTCACTTCGGTGAATTCGGGCTTGGCACCCATGCTCTGGCCGCCTTCCCCATGAATCCACTTGCCCAAGTCGCACTGGTCACTCTTGCAGACAAGGTTGGGATCCAATTTTTCGGGGCTAATTCCATCAATGACCATGCGAAGCCGGACCTTCCATTTCTGGTGAGCGCCAATAGCTGCTTGAAAATCCATGAGTACCTCCGAGGGGCGCTGAATGCACACCCTGTCATCGGAAGCCGAGGGGGGCAGCCCTAGGAAAATGTTCGAATCTCATGCAATGTCTAGATTTTTGATTGTCGCTGTCCCGTCTCACCTTGTTTGGCTCAGTCCTGACCCATGGACAGAACCCGTTCGGGCCCATCGTTAGGCCCCTTCCCCACGGCGGACCTTGCAGCGGAGGGGTCCAGCCAGAGGCCCCTTGCGGGTTGGTCTAGCGGTTCAGGCTGCCAAAGGGGCGTGTTTCCTCGCCAGCAGGGAGCGCAGCACCAGCGTCTGCGCCAACGCCAAGGCATTCGAGGTGGCCCAGTAGAGTCCGACTGCGGAAGGCAAGGTGGCGATGAAAAACAGGGAGACCAGGACCGAGACCGCCAGCATGACCAGCATGGAGGTGTTCGCCGTGGCGCCCGGCATGAGGGCCGATCCCAGCAGCATGAGGATGCCGATGATCAGCGTCAGGGCGAGATCAGGCTTGGCCAGGGAGGTGATCCACAGGAACCTGGAGTTGAACCCCCTCCGGTTGAGGCACTGGAAGACCCCAAGACCGAAGATGCCCTGGGTGCCCATGTTCAGGACGGAAACCTTATCAAAGAACGTGATCCCATTTGCGCGGTGCAAGGCCATGGTCCGGGCAGCCAGCTCCGAGGGGTCATCCTTGTAGGTTTTGCGAAGGTCCTCCAGCTGGGGCTTTAGTCGCTCCATGGCCTCTTTGCTTTTCTGCGACCGGTAGGCGGCAGTCAGAGAAATGGGCATCAGCGCCATCCGGGCTACCACGGTCAGCATGATGATCGAGACCGCCTCCGAGAGCCCGAAGTGGGCCGACAGGAACCCAAGCGATGCCTGGAGGAACTGGGTCCACCATGACCAGATTTCCATCTCTACCCCCTTGGTTGCCGGAAGGTTACCTGGAAACCGTTGGTAAGTGGCATCAACGCCTCCACCGTCTAGAATTATTGATTGCCCCAAGCCCGCCTCGGCAGGGCTGCCTTCAGGCCTTGATGCCAAAGGCCTTGGCCCGTTTAAGGGGCAGGCATCACCCCTCGCTATGCACCCACCGAACGATGCCAGAAGTGGGAGGATGCGGCGGGTCGCTACTCCCGCGCCGCCTCGAGGCGGATCGTCACCCGCTGCTTCCGCCCTTCGCGCGTGATGTCGAGCGTGGCGCTGCTGCCCAGCGGCAGGGCTTCCGCCGCATCCAGGAGGGCGTCCCAGTCCTCCACGGCCTTGCCGTTGAGGGCCTGGATGAGGTCTCCCGCCTGGACGTGGCGGCCGTCCACGGCTACGCCCAGGAGGCCGGCGCGGGCGGCGGCGCCACCCCGGGCCACCTTGCCCACCATGACGCCCTTCTGGGGGCCGAAGGCGCGCTCCACCAGGCGCGCGGCCACGGGCTCGAAGCCCAAGTCGGGGCGCTCGAGGCGGCCCCGGGCGATGAGCTGGGGCACCACGCGGTTCACGGTGTCCACGGGCACGGCGAAGCCGATGCCGGCGCTGGCGCCGCTGGGGCTCTGGATGGCGGTGTTGACGCCGATGAGTCGGCCCGCGCTGTCGAGCAGGGGCCCGCCGCTGTTGCCGGGGTTGATGGCCGCGTCGGTCTGGACGACCCCGGTGATGCGCCGTCGGGTGACGCTCTGGATCTCCCGGCCCAGGGCCGACACCACGCCGGTGGTGAGGGTCTGATCCAGGCCAAAGGGGTTGCCGATGGCCAGCACCGACTGGCCCACCTGCAGGTCCGCGCTGGTGCCCAGGGGGATGGGGCGCAGCTTCGGCGGCACCTTGGCCAGTTGCAGCACCGCCAGGTCCTTGTCCGGCGCGCCGCCCACGTAGGAAGCCTCGTGGCGGCTGCCATCGGCCAGGGTGATGGTGGCCCGGGCCGCGCCCTGGATCACGTGGAAGTTGGTGACCACGCGGCCCTCCGCATCCCAGATGAAGCCTGTGCCCGAGCCTGCGGGCACCTCCACCACCTCAAAGCTGAAGAAGCCCCGGCTCCGCTCTTCGGTGGTGGTGATGTAGACCACGCTGGGGGCGGCCTCCTTGAAGCGCTGGATGGAGATCCGTTCCCAGTCGTAGAGGACGCCTCGGGGCTCCACTGGGCGCGGTCGGGCGGTCCCGGGGGCGACCGCATGACCGCACCAGCCCGCGAGCAGGCTGGCGGCGATGACTCCTAGAACGAGCAGAGGCTTGCGCATGGAGGCTCCTCCGGGGCCGAGTGTACCCGCGGCAGGCCCCGCCGGGAGGGGGCGGGTTCAGCGTGCTGTTTTCAACATCAGAGCTTGAAGGACCCCACCACGGCCCGGAGCCCCTCGGCCACCCGGGCAAGCTCGTCCGAGGTCTTGGCGATCTCCTGGACCGTGGAGGCCAGCTCATGGGTCGCGGAGGCGTTCTGGGCGAGGCGGCCGGTGGTCTGTCCCATCATCGCGGCCACCTCCTGGCCCGTGCGCTCCTGGTCCCGGGACAGGCCGCCGATCTCCCGGATGCTCTCGGCCACGCCGTCGATGCGCTCCCGGATCGCGGTCAGGCTGGCCAGGGTGCTGTCCACGCCCTGCACGCCGCCCGCGACGGCCTCCTGGGTGCGCCGGATGAGCCCCTCGATCTCCCGGGCGGCCCCGCCGGAGCGCTCGGCCAGCTTCCGGACCTCCTCGGCCACCACGGCGAAGCCCTTGCCCTGGGCGCCGGCCTTGGCGGCCTCGATGGCGGCGTTTAGCGACAGCAGGTTCGTTTGGCGGGCGATTTCCTGGATGACCGTTACTGCGTTCACGATCTGACCCGTGACCTGCTTGATGTCAGCCATGCCCTGGGCGGTGCCCTGGCCGGCCTCGGCGCTGCGGCTCGTCTCCTGGACGGCCTCCTGGCTGCGGCTCTCCGCCTCCCGGGTGCGGGCGGCCACCCGGCCCGCGCTGCCGCCCAGGGCCAGCAGGGCTTCGGCGACGCCCTCACCGGCCACCTTCAGGTCTTCACTCAGGCTGGCGATCTCGTTCACCGCCTGGGCCATCTGCTCGGCGGAGGCGGCGAGCTGGGTGCTGCCCGAGGCCACCCGGGCCGCGTACTCCGATACATCGAGAACCGTCTTCCGCATGCTGCTGTTGTAGTCATTGAAGGCCTGGGCGGCCTGACCGACCTCGTCCTCCGAGGAGACCTCGATCTGGTGGGCGAGGTCGCTGTTGCGCAGGCCCTTTACCAGGTGCCTGAGGGGGAGGATCATCCGGCGGGACAGGCCCCGCGCCAGGAAGTACAGAAGCAGCGCGATGGCCAGGATGCCCCCCAGCATCGTGAGGGCGATGCCGCGGATCGCGCGGTCCACATCGTCCACGTAGATGCCAGTCCCCACGGTCCAGCCCCAGGGGGCGAAGGTCCGGACATAGCTCTGCTTGGGCAGCAGGCCCGGCTGGCCCGGTTTGGGGAACTCGTAGGCATGGAAGCCCCCGGCCGGGTTCTGGGCCACGCGTTCCATGTCCCGGAAGAGCTTGGCGAGGGCCGGATCGCCCAGGTCATCCGTGAGCTTGCCCGCCCAGTCCCGGCGGATGGCATGGGTGATGATTCGGGGACCCGGGGCCTGGATCCACAGGTAGTTCGTCTGGTCGTAGCGAAGATTCTCGATGATCTCCTTGCCTCGGGCGTGGGCGGTCTCCAGGCTCCGCTTCCCCGCCTGGACCTGGGCTTCCTGCTCCTGGAGGAGGGTGATGGCCAGGTCCACCACCTGCTTCAGGCCGTCCTGCTTGGAGGCCAGCACAGAACGGTGGAGGGTCGGCAGCACGTAGGCCCCGAAGAACAGGACAAAGAGCGCCACGGGCATGAGGCTGATGGCCAATACCTTGCCGGCCAGGGAGCGGAACCGGAAGCCGCTGGGGAAGTTCATGGAGGCTCCAGTTAGAGCGAGTGAGAAGCTCTTTTCGTCGCCTGAAGGAGAAGCTTTACTTCGGGTAATATTGTAATCCACAAATAAGCAATAATTGCTTACAGGACTTGACAGCACTCGGATAAGAACGAGATTTTCTGCGCAGATGAGGTTCCTTTTCCGCCACCCCTGGGAGGTAAAAAAAGGAACCTGCGTTCCGCATCCAAGGAGGCGTTATGACGATCCTTCGCACCCGCGCCCCTCAGGCGCCTCAGACCACGGCCTCGGCCCTGGAACCCTTCCGGCTCATGCGCGATTTCATGCGCTGGGACCCGCTCCGGGACTATGACCTGGGAGGTCCCGAAGTTGCCTTCATGCCGAGCTTCGACGTGAAGGAGACCCCGGACGCTTACCAGTTCAAGGCCGACCTCCCCGGCATCATCGAGGCCGATCTTGAGATCAGCCTGGAAGGTACCCGCCTCACCGTGGCGGGCAAGCGCGAGGATGAGATCCTCAAGGAGGGTGAGCGCACCCACCTGTCTGAGCGCAGCCACGGCCGATTCAGCCGCACCTTCACCCTGCCCGAGGATGTGGAAGGGGAGAAGGTGGTGGCCGAGCTCCGCAATGGCGTGCTGACCCTGATGGTGCCCAAGCGGCCCGAGGTCCGGCCCCGCAAGATCAACGTGAGTCTTGGATGAATCTCTTCCGGGGGTTCCACGCTCCGCTGCGCTGCGCGAACACCCCCGGACCCCCGCGCCCTATCCCGGCCAAGCCGGGCTAGGGCTTTCCCTCCGGGGGTTCCACGCTCCGCTGCGCTGCGCGAACACCCCCGGACCCCCGCGCCCTATCCCGGCCAAGCCGTGCTAGGGCTTTCCCTCCGGGGGTTCCACGCTCCGCTGCGCTGCGCGAACACCCCCGGACCCTCGCGCCCTATCCCGGCCAAGCCGGGCTAGGGCTTTCCCTCCGGGGGTTCCACGCTCCGCTGCGCTGCGCGAACACCCCCGGACCCCCGCGCCCTATCCCGGCCAAGCCGGGCTAGGGCTTTCCCTCCGGGGGTTCCACGCTCCGCTGCGCTGCGCGAACACCCCCGGACCCCCGCGCCCTATCCCGGCCAAGCCGGGCTAGGGCTTGCTATCAGGGGTGGGGGGGGCCAGGAATCTCGGGGCTCACTTTCTCAGTTGTAGAAATAGAGCCTCGGCCCGAAGGTGCCGGTGACGACGTCGTTGAGCCGCACCACGATATCGCCGTCGGCGATCACCAGATCGGGCTTACCGTCGCCGTTCATGTCCGCGATGGCCACGCCCATGGGGCCGTAGCCGCCAGGGTAGTTGACTGCCGTCAGGAGGGTGCCCGCGGCGCTGGCGCTCTGGAGGAGGACCGAGACCGCGCCGGGAGTGCCGGGCAGTCCTTCGCAGGCCACAGCCACATCAGGCCTGCCATCGGCGTTGAGGTCGCCCACGGCCAGGGCCGTCGGGCGGTATTCGGTGGCGTAGCTCATGGGGGCGGCGAAGACCCCGGGCGTGGTCTGCAAGAGGACACTGAGGCCCTGGGTGCCGGGGCCGGTCGCCGCGCCGTAGTTGGCGGTGAGCAGGTCCAGCTTGCCGTCGCCGTTGAGGTCCGCGGCCTTGATGGCCAAGGGCTGGATGCCGGTGGCGTAGCCCACGGCCGGGGCGAAGACGCCCGCGGCGGTCTGGAGTAACACTGACACCGAGTTTGCAGCGGTGGCGACGGCGAGGTCCGCCCGGCCATTGCCGTCCAGGTCGGCCACCACCACGGCCAGAGGATCGCCGCCCACGGCATAGGTCACCGCCGCGTTGAAGGTGCCGCCCGCGGCCTGGGTGAAGACCAGGACGTTGCTGGCGCCGCTGGCCACGACGACGATGTCCGCCCGGCCATCGCCATTGAGGTCGCCCACGGCCACGTCCAGGGGGCTGCGGCCCGGGGTGGCGAGCACCGTGGCCGCCAGAAAGAAGCCGGGCCGGGTGGGATCCGCCAGTCGCACGGAGACTGTCCTGTCAGCGGTGTTGGCGACCACCAGATCGGGGCGGCCGTCCCCGTTCACATCCGCCAGCACCAGGTTGGCCGGCCCCGCTCCGACCCCGAAGCGAACGGGCGTCGCGAAGACCCCCTCGGGGCCCTGCCGCCGAGTGGAGACAAAGCCGGGCGTGGCGGTTCCCTCGAGATCCGTGGACACCAGGCCTAGGATGTCTTGCATCCCGTTGGCGTCAATGTCGGCCACGGCGATGGCGTTGACGAGGTAGGAAGAGGAAGGGCCGAGGTGGAGGTCGGAGCTGGAACACCCGAGCAGGGCGAGCACGCCCAGAGAACCAAAGAGCAACGCGGAACGGGAACGCATGGGCACCTCCTTGAGTCTGTCCTGGAAAGGATGAAAGCAAGGCCGCGACCCTGCAAGGGGCCGGTGGGGGCGGTGCACCCGAACCGGACCCCTCAGGGGGTTCGCGTCCGGTCCAGCAGGTGGGCGACGCCGAGGGCGTAGTAGTCCAGGAGAGGCGCCTTGTGGGGCGGCAGCACCAGGTGCCCGTCCACGGACAGGAGGATGCGCCGCAGGGTCAGCACCCGCAGGCCCACCTCGAAGGTGCGCTGGAAGGAGCCCCGGGGCAGGTGCAGGGGCAGGCCCAGCTCCTGGGCCCGGGCCAGGGTCTCCAGCACCTGGTCCCGGAAGGGGGCGCGGCCCGGCGCCTCGCCGCCCAGCTCCCGGTAGACCCAGGCCACCACGGCCACGGGAGTGATGGGAACCTCGTTCCCCACGGCCTGCAGCAGGCCCGCCGCGAAGGCCTCGAGGAGGGGGCGGCGGGCCTCCCAATCCAGGTCCCGCAGGTTGGCACCCCCCAGGGCCGTGGCAGCGTGGATGGGCGTGCCGAAGTTGGCCACCGCGTAACCAAAGCGGTGGAAGCGGCGGGTGGCACCCCGCCACACCAGGCCCAGCAGCCAGAGGGAGGTGCGCCGCAGCAGGGCCAGGGGGCCGCGCTTGGGCTTGCCCAGGCCCTCCCGCACCAGGTTGCTGTCCTCCACCACCCGGTCGTAGTTGATGCCCACGGGGATGAAGACCAGGTCCTTGGCTCCGGCCCGCAGCATGTAGTCCAGCAGGCCCAGCTTCGGGGCCTGGAGCCGCCCGTCCCGGCTGAGGCCACCCTCCAGGAAGATGCCCTGGGTGGTGCCCTGGGCCACGGTGCGCTGCACGTAGCGCTCGAGTACCGCGTGATAGAGCGGATCCCGGAAGCGGCGCCGCACGAAGAAGGAGCCGAAGCTGCGGAAGAGCTTCTCTAGGGGCCAGACCCGGGCCCACTCGCCCACGGCGTAGGAGATGGAGACCCGGTTGGCCAACAGGAAGGCCACCAGCAGGTAGTCCGCGTTGCTGCGGTGGTTCATGACGTAGACCACGGAGGCGTCACGGGGGATCCGGTTCAGCGCGGCCTCGGCGCTGCGCCCGATGCGCACCCGGTAGCAGGTGCGCAGCAGCCAGCCCGCCAGGCGCTTGCCGTAGCGGTAGGTGGTGATGAGGTTGAAGCTGGGGATGATCTCGTCCAGGTAGAGGCTCACGTCCGCCAGCAGGCTGGCCTCCTCCCGGCCGGTCTCCTGGGCCAGGGCCGTCACCCGCTCACGCAGGTCGGTGTCCGCCAGCAGCTCCGCCTTCATCCGCTGCTTGCGGGTGACCGTGACGGGGTTCAGGCGGAAGCCGAGCTCCCGCCGGGTCCGGAGCGCATGGCGCCAGGCCCAGCGGCGGAACCATCGCTTCCCGAAGCGCCCGAGGAGCGCCAGGAACACAAGACCCCCCACCGCGAGGGCCAGCAACCACTGTTTGGGAGTCATGCGCCGAGTATGGACCGGTCCCGGTGAAAAGCACTTGAAACAGGGTTGAAGGGGATAACTGCAAAAAGCTTTCACCACCGATAAACACCGAGGAACACCGAGAAAAGCTGATGAACAAGAAAACTGCAGGATTAACCACAAAGGACACAAAGAGGAGGGCGACCGTTTTGCGTTTGCAGTTAGATCCCCTTCATCCCTGTTCCCTGTTTTTTTGATTCATCGCGTAATAGCGTGTGCCAAAGTGTGGACCTTTATGAGGTTGTGCCGCGCAAGGGGACTCCGCACCCGGACCAGATCATCCCCGGCCCAGGGGCGTTCCCATTCGGGCGCATAGACCTGAAAA
>Ga0194052_1002082_pt1 | contig 11148 bp, 7 predicted proteins | sample SepL226m_MetaG_FD_160117 | JGI IMG/M metagenome (GOLD analysis project Ga0194052, IMG submission 160117) | Anoxic zone freshwater microbial communities from boreal shield lake in IISD Experimental Lakes Area, Ontario, Canada - Sep2016-L227-6m | ecosystem: Environmental > Aquatic > Freshwater >... | reverse complement strand
GGTCAAAAGATTTCCTTTTTCCTGATGGTTTCCACCCCGGAGGCTGCCGCCAAGGCATGGAATTCGTTTCTGGCATTCAGCGGACGCTACGGAGGCAAGGCCGAAGCGCTACCGGATATCGCCGGAGCAAAGATTTTTCAGGCTCAGAATTTCGGGAAATGGAAATTGATCTACCAGCGTGACGGCGAACTCGGGGGTGTTCTGGACGCGCAAGATCCGGCGGCCGCGAGCGCATTTCTCAACAAGGTATTGGACGGCAGCCTGCGCTGAGTGCAAAGGCTAACGCGGAGTTTCTGAAGTCTCCCTGATCCTGAAAAAAATCGCATAAAGCACAGGCGTTACGATCAAAGACAGGACGGCAGCGAACGACAGTCCGAACATGATGCATACGGCCATGGATCCGAAGAACGGATCGGTAAGGAGCGGGATCATCCCGAGGACGGTGGTCAGCACGACCATGCACACGGGGCGCATTTTGCTGGTGCCGCCATCGAGGATCGCCTGATACGGCGGAGTTCCTTTGCCGATCAATGTCAGGATTTTACTGAGGACAACGATCTGGTTCTTGATCAACTCCCCGCCAAGAGCCAGCACACCAAGCGTGGCCATGAAACCGAACGGCATACGCGTGAGAAGCAGTCCGGCTGTCACGGCGATGATGAAGAGCGGGATGATCAGCCAGATGAGGACCGTCGTGCGGATCGAGTTGAACAGGCAGACGACGATAAAAACCATGATCGCCAGCACGTAGGGCAACGGCTCAGCGAGGGCGGCGCGAGCGCGGGTGGAATCCTCATGCTCGCCTCCCCAGGCGAGTGAGTAGCCCGGAGGAATATCGATCTGCTCGATTTTATCTTTCACCCTGTCGCGCAACTGGCTTGGCAGGCCGGTTCGCGGGTCCGCGTGGACCGTGAGGGTCGGAAAGCGGTCCCGGCGGGCGACAAGCGGGTCTTCCCAAACGAGCTCCGAGCGGCCAATGACCTGATTCAGCGGTATCATCCGGGCGGCGACCGGGCTCCAGATTTGCAGACTGTTGATCGCGCCGACATCCGTGCGCTCGGCCAGGGGTGCTCTCGCGATGATCGGCAGCAACCGCGTCTCCTGCGGAAACGTGCCTGCGCTGGCATGGCCGGGCTCGCGATAGAAACCCACCGGACGGCCCTCAAAGCTGCCCTCCAGCGCACGGGCCACATCAACTCGAGTGATGCCATTGCGGCGTGCCTGGGATTCCAGTAGCACAGGCCGGATCGCCTGCACCCGCTCGCTCCAGTCGCTGCGGATGCACAGGGCCTGGCCATCGTCGTGCAGGATCCTCATCGCCTGATCGCCAAGTTGCCGGAGAACAGTGGAATCCGGCCCGCTGAAGCGCACCTGGACGCGCCCGCCGGCACCCGGGCCCAGCAGGAATTTCTTGGCGATCGCGTTGGCGTCCGGGTAGTTCTCGTCCAGCCGGTTCTGGATCTCGTCCACCAGCCCGCGGATCTTCGCGGGATCATCCACGTCCACCAGGAACTGCACGTAGGCGCGGTTCTCATTCTCAGGGGAATAAACGAGCAGGAACCGCAGCCCTCCTCCGCCGATAAACGAGGTGATATGCGTGACGCCCGGCCGGTTCTGGATGTAACGCTGGATCTCGCCCGCAACCGCTTCTGTTTCTCGGATGTGAGTCCCGGCCGGCAGAAAGACATCCACCATAAACTGCGGCCGCGTCGCGGGCGGGAAGAAGCTCTGGTCAACTTTTCGGAACCCGAACAGCGCCGCGACAAAGGCCACGATGCACACAATGACCACCGCCCAGCGGAAGCGCAGCGCGAGGACGAGAAGCTTACGATAGATTTGAAACGGCAGACCCTTGTAAGGGTCTCCGCTATCGGACTTCCCGCTGCCGGCGAGTGGCTTGAACATCATGTAGCTCAGCAGCGGGGTAACCGTGACAGACGACACCCAGCTCAGGCTGAGGGCTATGAGGATAACCCAGAATAGCGAGTTCGTGTATTCGCCGGTGGCATCCTCCGAGAGGCCGATCGCTGCAAACGCGATGACGCCTATGGCCGTCGCACCGAAAAGCGGCCATTGATTTTCCGCGACCACTTCACGGACGACCTCCAGCTTGTTCCTTCCCGACTCGATCCCGACCTTGATCCCCTCGATAATGATGATCGCATTGTCAGTGAGCATGCACAGCGCAATGATCAGCGCACCGAGCGAGATCCGTTCCATCAGCAGATCGCCCTTGAGATACATGACGAGGAAGGTGGCCATGATCGTCAGGAAGAGCACGAGTCCGATGATGAACCCGGTCTTGCGCCCCATGGCAAATATCAGCACCACAAAGACGATGAATACCGCTTTACCGAGGTTGAACATAAATTCGCTGGTCGCCTGCGAAACCGCCTCGGGCTGGAAATTGATCTCACCGATCTCCATGCCGACCGGCTGGTTGACCTTCAACTCGGCGAGCTTTTTCCGGATCGCCTCGCCCATCTTGACGACATTGCCGCCCTGCACGCTGGAGATGCCGAGCCCGATGGCGGGTTTGCCATCGTAGCGGAGGAGGCGGCGTGGCGGATCCTGGTCGCCGCGTTCGATCGTCGCGATATCCCGGAGCCGGAGCTGCCTGCCCGATTGGTCCGAACCGATGACGAGGTCGAGCATCTCATCCGCCGAAGCGAAGGCACCCGTCGGATCGAGGGCAATGTGCTGGTCACCGACGCGGATGCGTCCGCCATCGGCCGCGATATTCCGCTCCTGAAGCTTGCCGTAGATGACCTCCTCGTTGAGGCCAAGCTGAGCGAGACGTTGCCGCGAGATTTCGAGGAAGACGACTTCCCGCTGTTCGCCAAAAAGCGCTATGCTCTTGACGCCCGGCACCTGCAGGAGTTCGCGGCGCAGATACTCGACGTAGCGACGCTGCTCCGGAAACGAAAAACCATCGCCTGTCACTGCAAGAAAAATGCCATACACGTCGCCGAAATCATCAACCACCATCGACTGGCCGCGCACGGAAGGCGGCAGTTGTGCCTGGACATCCGCGATCTTGCGGCGCAACTCATCCCAAACCTGCGGGATACGGCGCTTGTCATACTGGTCTTTGATGGTCACCGTGACCACCGACCGGCCGCGCGAGGACTCGGACTCGACGCGATCGAGCTGGCCAAGTTGCTGGCATGCCGTCTCGATGGGGTTCGTGACCTCCTGAGCCACCTCCTCGGAACTGGCACCAGGATAAGGGGTAATGACGAGCGCCTGCTTGATCGTGAACTCCGGGTCTTCAAGACGCCCGATGTTCCGATAGGCGATGACTCCTCCGACAATGGCCATCGCCATGGCCACCAGGACCATGCGGTTGTTTTTGACCGAGAATTCGCCGGGGTTCATGGCTGGCTGCCCCCAAGGGCGTCGCCGAGGTCGCGAACTTTCATCCCTTCACGAAGAACGTTCACTCCCGCCACAGCGATCATCTCGCCCGGCTGGAGCCCGTCCAAAATGACGATCCGCCCACCCGTCGCGCCACCGGTTTTCACCACCCGCCGGGAAGCGGTGTGCTGAGGTCCAAGAACCCATACCGCCGACTGTCCGGGACTAGCTTCAAAAATGGCGGAGACAGGCACGAGAATCCGTCCGCCCAGAATGCTCGCTCTCCGATAGCTCAAAGTGACGCCTGCGGTCATGCCCGGCAGCAGATTCAGGTCGTCCGGAACTTTCATCGCCACCCGGACCGCAAATGTCTGGGTCACCGGGTCCGCCCGCTGCGCGATCTCTTTGATGTGAACAGGAAATTGGCGTCCGGGAGCCGCGCTGAACTCGGCCACCAACTGCACGATATCCGAGAACCGGATGTCGGCAGCCATGACGCTTTCCGGAACGTCCACGGAGATCTCGATCTCAGCCACATCCTGAAATTTGACCACCGGCTGCTTCGCGCGGACGTTCTGCCCCTGCTCGACAAACCGCTGCGCGATCACTCCATCGTAAGGCGCACGCAATGTGGAGTCGTTAAGCTGAAGGTTGGCTTCCACCACCCGCCCCTCGAGTCCGCGAACCTCCGCCTCTCGGGCCAGGATGTCCTCGTCACGCCCGATGGAACTCTGCTCCAGCGTCTGGCGGGCGGCTTCTAGATTTTCCTTGGCCACACGGTAAGTGGTCTCCGCACGCTCGAACTCGACACGCGAGATAGTGCGGGAATTCAGCAGTTGCCTGGCCCGGCCGAATTCCGCTCGCGCATTTATCAGCGAAGCATCCGCCGAACGCACCTGGGCTTCAAGCCGCTGCCGTTCCTCCGGCCGGACACCAGCCTGTGAAGCCTGAAGATCGGCGCGCGCGCGATCGAGCTGACCTTGCAATGCGGCGAGACGTGCTTGAAAATCTTCCTGCCGGAGTTGGGCAATCACATCATTCTGCGCGACTCTCTGCCCCTCGCGGACCGGTAGGCTTGCCAGCAATCCGGGAACTTGAAATGTCAGCTCAACCTGCTTCGAGGCCTCGACTTTTCCGGGAAATGTTCGAACAGACGCATCGCTGTCGGCGGTGATGACCAGGGTTTTGACAGGACGGATAGCTTCCGGCGGGGTTGGTGATGCAGGCCGACACCCGAGCGCAAGGAGTGCAAATGCGACTGGTGCGCCAAGACCGAGGGCTGACAGAGTGTTGTGCGTCCGCTTCATGGTAATGCCAATGATTTCGTTTGATGCCCACGACCCGCCGCAGGCGCGGGGGTATCGCTCAGGAAGCTATCCATCAAAATCCAGTCGCCAAGTCCAAAGTATGCAGTTGTGTTTCGGAGGTTTTGTTGAGATGGACTCCTAACGTTCAGTCACCACAACTATAACTATTACACCCCCTTATGGAAAAACTATCACTTCCCCTTCTCCTCACACTGGCGGCATTTATCTGTCCGACCTCCTACGCCGAGGCTCCGCCAGCGGCGGCGGTGATGACCAAGGAACGTCAGCAAGCCATGACTCCTCAGGACGCATTGCTGCGGCTCAAGGAAGGCAACGATCGTTTTGTGGCCGGCCGGCTGGCGCATCGCGATCTACTGCAGGAAGCTCGCCTGACCGCAGTCGGGCAGCATCCTTTTGCGGCCATCGTGTGCTGTCTGGACTCCCGCACCGCGCCTGAGCAAGTATTCGATCAGGGGATCGGCGACATTTTCTGCGCCCGAGTGGCCGGCAACGTGGCGAACAACGACATCGTGGGAAGCCTCGAATACGCCTGCAAAGTGGTCGGAGCCAGGCTGATCGTCGTGGTCGGACACGAGTCCTGCGGGGCCGTGAAGGGAGCCGTAGACAGAGTCAAACTGGGCAAGCTGACGGGCTTGCTCGATAAGATCGAACCCGCCGTGATCGCGGCGAAGAGGGAAACAGGAGGCTCCAGATCGTCAAGCGACCATGCCCTTGTCCAACGCGCAACGGTCGACAATGTCGCTCTGCAGATGAAAAACATCCTGCACAGAAGCAAAATCCTGAGAGGCATGTTTGACAAAGGGGAGATCGCCCTTGTCGGAGGCATTCAGGATTTGAAAACCGGCCGGGTGACTTTTGTGAACCTCAATGAAGGCGCAGCCCCGGGCCACTGAACCGGAGATCCGACCGCATGTCGGAAAACGGGCACTTATTCGACGAACTCAATCTCTCCGACCGGCGGAATCAGCCCCTTGGCGGTCGCCTCTCCGAGAAATCTAGTGATCGCCTCGCGTCCGGTGTCTCCGTAGTCCAGAGTGTAGTCGTTGACATACATTCCGATGAACTCGTCGGCAAGCGGGACATCCATACCCCGGGCGTGCGCCATGCTGTGCTCCACCGCTGGCTTCCGGTTCTCCAAGCCGAAGCGGATGCTTTCCCGGAGGATGTCGGACAGATCGGAACGAACTGCGGAGGGGATGTCTTTGCGGATGACGTTTCCGCCCAGCGGGAGGGGAAGCCCGGTTGATTCTTTCCACCAGGCCCCGAGGTCGCGCACGAGATAAAATCCATCCCGCGCGTAGGTGAGTTGTCCCTCGTGAATGATCAATCCCGCATCGACCACGCCGCTCCGCACGGCTTCAAAAATCCCGTCGAATGGCACGACCACATGACGGAAATCCGCCCCCAGGTAAAGCTGGGCAGCCAGATAGGCGCTCGTCATTTTTCCGGGGATCGCCACCGTCCTGCCGCCGAGCCAGTCCCGCCGCGAATCGTCATCCGGCAGGTCGCCGGCACTTTTGTCCAGCGTGATGAACATCGGCCCGTATCCGTCCCCCATGCTCGCCCCGCTCGGTAGGGGAGCATAACGGTCAAGGATGTAAGCCAGGGCATGGATCGAGACCGCCGTGATATGCAGTTCCCCCCGCGATGCCCGCTCATTCAAGGTCTGGATGTCCTGGAGAATGTGTTCGAACCGGTATCCCCGCAGGTCGATCTTCCCGGCGGCCATGGCATAAAACATAAAGGCATCGTCCGGGTCCGGCGAATGTCCGAGAGTGAGCGTAATCGATTTCCAGTCCGTCATATCGGCGCAGATCAAAGCAGGTCGCTCACGGACTTGCCAGATATTCGGGATGCCCGCCTGCGGAATTCTTTACTGTCCGCACATCCGGAATTACGCTTCAAATGCCAGGCTGCTCCATACGAATACCTGCCGCACGATTGGATTCCGGAATACCAAAGAATAGTTTTTCAAAGATGACGCGCCCCCCCGAGCCGAAAGCCGTTCTGATCGTCTGCCTTCGGTATCTCGGCGACACATTGTTGCTGCGCCCAGCGCTGCGCGCTCTCCGCGCGGCTTATCCCGGGGCCAGAATCGATGCCGTGGTGACGGCCGGAACGGCCTGTGCGCTGGAGGATTGCGCGGATGTTTCGCGGGTGATCGAGTGGCCGCGACGCAGCCTCCTGCGCGAGGCGGCGCTCGCATTGGACATTTCCCGCGGCGGATACGATTGGGTCATAGATTTCACCGGCAACGACCGCAGCGCACTCGTGGCGCTGGCTTCGCGGGCACCGTTCCGCGTGGCCTACGAGCGCCCGAAACTTCCGTCATGGTCGCTGAGACGCGCTGCCTATCATTTCCGGCCGCGCCATAAAAAAACGAAACCGCACACACTGATTCAACGTCTGGAATTGCTGGAGGCCTGCGGCGTTCCCCCGCAGGGGTTTGACTTCGGCCTCGCGCCTCGTCCCGCGGCTATCGGCAAGGTCCGCCGGGGATTGGAGGGACTGCCGACAAAGCTATTTCACGCGCACATCACCTCCCGCGACATGCAGAAGGCCATTCCGGCGAGTGTCGTCAGGGAGGTGCTGGCGGCCGCCATTGGGGCCGGTTATGGGGTGGTGGTGACCGGCGGACGCGATCCGGCCGAGCGAGGTCACGTGCTCCGCTGCACCGAGGGACTTCCCTCAGAAAAGATCCGTGTGTTTCACGAACTCGACTGGCACGGGCTAGTCGCGGCGATTTCGCTCTGCGACCGGTATTGGGGATCGGATACGGCTCCCGCTCATATCGCCGCTGCATTCGAGAAGAAAATGCTCATCCATTACGGACCATCACGCGCGGAGCATTGGAACCCTCTGCACCCCGAAGGCCGGGCCGACGTGCACCCGTGTCCCTGCCTAAAAAATAGAAAGGTGGATTGCCCGAAAGGCGTGCCCGGTGCGTGCCTTCAGAAGCTCAAAGCCGCGGACATCATCGCCTGGCTGAAATCCTGAACCGCCCGTGCCGGAGCGGAAGGCCACGTCCCGCTCGGCAACTTCCGGGCCATGAGTCGTTTCCCATCCCATCATCAAGAAAAACATGGAACCCCGGGCATTCCTGGGTTAGGGATGGAACAACATCCCATCACCCATGATCAATCCCTACTCAGTTCCCGTATCCGAGCTTCCCGCCGAGGCCCGCGGCACGTTTATCGTCCGCACTTACTCGCACCTGACGGTTGCAGTCCTTCTCTTTGTGGGGCTGGAGTTCTGGTTCTTTTCGAGTGGCATTGCCAACGTCATCATGCACGCGGTGACGAGCGTTTCCTGGCTGCTGATACTGGGGGGCTTCATGGTGCTTTCCTGGATGGCGACATTTTTTGCGAGCCCGAATCTCTCCAAGCCAGTTCAATATCTTGGCCTGGCTCTTTATGTGCTCGGTCAGGCGATTATCACAGTGCCACTGCTGATGTATGCGAACCAGGTGGCTCCGGGGACGATCGCCAGCGCGGCGCAGGCGACCTTGGGAGGTTTTTTTCTGCTGACGGGCGTGGTGGTCACGACAAGGAAGGATTTTTCCTTCATGCGGACTTTTCTGTTCTGGGGCGGAATCCTTGCGCTCGCAACTATCGCCTGTGCGGTCCTCTTTCATTTTGACCTCGGCACATGGTTCTCCGTCGCGATGGTGCTGCTAGCCGGAGGCTCGATCCTTTACACCACTTCCTCGGTGATGCGCGATTTTCCGGAGGACGCCTACGTGGCGGCATCCATCCAGCTATTTGCGGGCGTGGCCCTGCTGTTCTGGTATGTCCTGCGACTGTTCATCGGGTCGCGGAGGTAGCGTCACCTGGCCCGCAGCGAGCTCACGGAGGTGAGGATTCCGGCGATCATCGAGTAGGCGACGACGCCGACGAAGAGCGCAACAAGGAGGATGATCGCCGGCTGGATCAATGTGGTCAGGTGTCCGATCCGCGACGTGAGTTCGCGGTCGTAGCGACGCGCAGCCCGTTCGAGTGCTGACGCAATATCCCCGGTCTGTTCACCAACACCCAGGATATCCATGAGCACGGGTGGGAAAAATCCCACACGTCTCAGGGCGGCAGCCAAGCTGGTCCCCTCGCCCACTAGATCGGCCACCTTGCGAAGCAGGCCTTGGAGATAGACGTTTGCGGTTGCTGCCAACATTAGGTTGATGCCGTGCAGGAGAGTTACCCCGTTTGAGACAAGCGTTGAGAGGGTCTGCAACATTTCCGCGTAAAACTTCGCCTTGAGGACCGGACCGACGACCGGGATATCCAGCATCGCGCGGTGCCACCAGGCGCGGCCCGGCGGCGTCTGCACCGCCACCCGGATAAGTAGGGCTGTCGCGCCGACGATGGCGATGATCGCCCACCACCACCGTCCGCAAAACCCGCTGACCGCAATGAGAATCTGGGTGATGAGTGGCAGCTTTTGGCCGGTTTTCCCGAGGAGCACGGAAAGCTGCGGCACCAGGAACGTGAGGAAAATAAACATGAGCACGATCGCCGAGGCGAAGACGATGCTCGGATACATGAGCGAGCTGACCACCCGCTTGCGCAGGTCCTCGATGAGTTCGAGATAGGCGCACTGGCGTTTGAGGATCTGCGGGAGCGCTCCGCCCGCCTCCCCGGCCGCGACCAGATTGCAATAGAGCGCGTCGAAAGTTTTGCCACATTCCCGCAGGGCCTGGGAAAAACTGACGCCATCGCGCACCCGCTGCCGGAGCTTTGCGGCAACAAGTTTTACCTCCGACTTTTCCTGGCGCTGCTCGATGACCTTGAGCGCACCCTCAAGTTGAAGTCCTGCTTCGAGCAGTTCGGCAAGCTCTTCGGTGAAGTAGAGCAACTGCGCCGAGGAGAGCCGCGTGAGGCCGATCTCCACCGTCGAGCCCTTCTTGGGCGAAACCTCTCCGCCCTCCCCCACGCTCACCGGCTGCAAGCCCTTGCTCCGAAGGATGCGATACGCATCCGCCCGGGTATTGGCCGAGATCACCCCGCTCGAAATCCCACCGCCCGGTTCGGTCGCTCTGTAGGAAAAGTCAGGCACGTTGAAAAGAATTTGAAATTTGAAATTTGAAATTGGGAATATGGGGCAACCCGAGCGGAGCGCAGCTCCTCATTTCTAATTTCACATTCCTCATTTCTAATTTATTCGTCGAGGGCTTCGAGTTCGCTGGTGGTGACGCGGAGGACTTCCTCGATCGAGGTGACGCCGTCGTGGACTTTCTGCCAGCCGTCCTTGCGGAGCGGGATCATGCCTTCGCGCATGGCGAGTTCGCGAAGCTCCGGGCCGCTGCCGCGGCGCTGAATCGCTTCCTGCAGGCGTGACGACATGAGGACGATCTCGAAGAGGGCGGTGCGCCCGGAATACCCGCTCTGGCGGCATCGCTCGCAGCCCACCGGACGGCGGACCATCTCCGTCCATTCGACCGGAAATCCGATCTCGGCCATTTCTTCCGGCTTCCGATAGGCTGGCTGGGAGCAGTGCTTGCAGAGCCGCCGGACGAGCCGCTGGGCGATGAAAGCGCGAACAGATGAGCCCACGAGAAACGGCTCAATGTTCATGTCAAGCAAGCGGGTGATTCCACCAACAGCATCGTTTGTGTGCAGGGTGCTGAAGACCAGATGGCCGGTGAGAGCCGCGCGGATGGCGATCTCGGCGGTTTCGTGGTCTCGCATCTCTCCGACCATGATGACATTCGGGTCGCCGCGCAGGATGCTGCGCAGGGCGTTGGCAAACGTGAGGTTGATCTCCGGCTTCACGGCGATCTGGATCACGCCGTCCAGCTTGTGTTCGACAGGATCCTCGATCGTGACTATCCGGCGTTCTTTGACATTCAGGCTGCTTAGAAACGTGTAAAGCGAGGTGCTCTTTCCGCACCCGGTCGGGCCGGTGACGAGGACGATGCCGTTCGGGATCGAGATCAGATTGCGGATGCGCTTTTCGGAGGCGGCATCGAGACCGAGCCGTGCAAAATCGAAGTGTTCCTGTCCAAGAAGCCTCAGGCTGACGTTTTCTCCATAAACGGACGGGATCGTGGCCACCCGCACGTCGATCGCCTGGCCGGCGTGTTCGAGCGAGATCCGGCCATCCTGGGGGAGCCGCCGTTCGGCAATGTCGAGGCCGGACATGATTTTGAGGCGCGAGATGACGGAGTCTTGAAGCATTTTGATCCGCGGAGGAACCGGGGTTTCGTGCAGGACGCCGTCAATGCGGTAGCGGATTCGGAGATCCTGGCCGAGCGGTTCGAAGTGGATATCCGTCGCTCCCTGCTGGAGCCCCTCGCGAAGGATCGAGTTTACGAACTTCATGACCGAGGCCTCGCTGTCCTCCTCATCGACGACATTAACCTCCTCCTGAATCCCGCCGGTATCGTTTTCGCGCCCCTCTATGAGTTCCTCGAAGGTATCCGCACCGACTCCGTAAGTGGTCTTCAATGTCTCGACGAGGCGCCTGCGAG
>Ga0194052_1002079_pt1 | contig 11156 bp, 10 predicted proteins | sample SepL226m_MetaG_FD_160117 | JGI IMG/M metagenome (GOLD analysis project Ga0194052, IMG submission 160117) | Anoxic zone freshwater microbial communities from boreal shield lake in IISD Experimental Lakes Area, Ontario, Canada - Sep2016-L227-6m | ecosystem: Environmental > Aquatic > Freshwater >... | reverse complement strand
AAGTAAGCTTGCCCTGGCTGGCGTGCCACAGGCCCATGATGGTGCGCAGCGTGGTGGTCTTGCCGGCGCCATTGCGCCCCAGCAACATGGTGAGCTCGCCGCGCGGCAGCACCAGGTCCACACCGTGCAGGATGTGATAGGCACCGATGTGCGTGTGCACACCGTCGAGCCTGAGAAGTTCAGCACTCATGTCTGCGCTCCAGCGTCCTTGGGGGCCACCCCAAGGTAAGCCTCCTGAACAATTGGCGACGCGATCACGGCCGAGGGTTCGCCATCGGCCACCAGAGCGCCGTTGTGCAACACGATGATGCGGTCGGCCAACTCACGCACCACGTCCATTTTGTGTTCAACCAGCAAAATGGTCTTGCGCGGGTCGTCCTTGAGTTTGCGGATCAGGTTCAGGATCACTGGTGCCTCGTCGGCGCTCATGCCGGCGGTTGGCTCATCGAACATGAATACATCGGGCTCCAGCGCCATCAACAGCGCGACCTCCAGCTTGCGCTGGTCGCCGTGCGGCAAACTGGCTACCGGCGTATCCGCTTTGTCGTTCATCGCCACTGCTGACAAAACTTCCTGTGCCAACTCGATCAGGGCTTTGTGGTCACTCCAGATGCTCCACAGGTTCAGGCCCCTGAGATGGGAGCCAGCGCGTGCCGCCTGCACCGCCAGGCGCACGTTTTCCAGCACCGACAGATTGGGGAAGAGATTGGTCAGCTGAAAAGCACGCCCCAAACCGGCCCTGGTGCGCGCCGACGGGCTCAGCCCGGCCAGGCTGTTGCCATTGAGAAAAACCTCACCCGAGCTGGCCTTGAGCTGCCCAGAAATGAGATTGAAATAGGTGGTCTTGCCAGCGCCGTTGGGGCCGACGATGGCTGTCAGTGTGCCGGGCTTGAAGGCGCAGCTGACAGCGTTCACCGCCACATGGCCGCCGAAGCGGACCGTGAGTTCTTTGGTTTCGAGCATCGGGGACCGACCCAAAAAGGATGGGAGCCGCTGTGTTGGCCTGTCATTGCGGGCTTGACCCGCAATCCATGGTGCTTGTGGCACTGGATCCCGGGTCGAGCCCGGGATGACAAATTCAACTAGCGTTTGTTGCGGATTGGAATAGCCATCTCTTCGGCCTTGATCTCGTGCACCAGTTCCGGCACACCCCAGACAAAGGCCGGATCCACCTTGATCTTGAAGTGGTACATGCTCTGCAGCGCCTGGTGGTCTTCCTTGCGGAAGGTCATCTTGCCCTTGGGCGTCTCAAAGCTCATGCCTTCCATGGTCTTGATCAGTGTGTTGGCCGTCGCATCGCCCTTGCTGTTTTTCAGTGCGGTCACCACCGCCATCGCTGCCGAGAAGCCGCCTGCCGTGAAAAAGTCCGGCGGCGACTTGAACTGGCTGTAATGACGCGCCACCATGGCCTCGTTGACCGGGTTCTTCGGGATGCCGAAGTAATAGTAAGCCGCACCCTCCATACCCGGGAAGTTCTTGTAGGCGGCCATGGCAGGCAGGATGTTGCCGCCCGTGGCGATCTCGATGCCGTAACGCTTCAAGTCCATATCAGCAATCTTGAAGGGATTGCCGGCACCGGCCCAGATAATGAAGATGACCTTGCGACCCGGCTGGTCCTTCAGTTTGTCAATCAGGCGCTGGGCACCGGCGGTAAAGTCCGTGGTGCTGGTCGGCAGGTACTCTTCGTGCACCAGCTTGGCTTTCTTGATCGCATCCTTGAAAGCCTTGACGCCATCGCGACCAAAAGCGTAGTCCTGCGCCAGCGTGGCGATCACCGTGCCTGGCTTGTCAAGCGCCACCGCGTTGGAAATGGCATCCTGCGAACTGTTGCGCCCGGTACGGAAGATGTATTTGTTCCACTTTTCGCCAGTGATTGAATCGGCCACTGCCGGCTCGACCAGCAGGATCTTTTTGTACTCTTCGGCAATCGGCAACATGGCGAGCGCCACACCGGACGAGGTCGGCCCCACGGCCAGATCAGCCTTGTCGTCCGAGTAGGCCGCAGCCAGCAGCGACTTGCCCAGATCGGGCTTGCCCTGATCGTCTTTTTCAATCACGACCAGCTTTTTGTCTCCGATCATCATCGTGCCGCCCGTCGCGTAGTCCAGCCCCATCATGAAGCCGGTCGCCGTTTGCTTGCCATAGGCTTCCAGTGGTCCGGTCTTGCTGTAAATATGGGCGATCTTGATTTCTTTGGACTGAGCAAGAACCATTGGCGATGCCAGAGCGCAGGCCATGGCCACTGCAGTCAGTGCGGTGCCCGCAACCCAAGTACGACGAAACATAGCTATCTCCTGTTGTGGTAAACGATTCAAGGAATGATGATGCACCAAACGTGCCAAATTACAAGTGCTTGATTCTATGGGTCTAAAGTGAATTGGATCGCGATATGTATAACTATCAGACACTTAAAGTGTCTTCGATTCAGTCATGTGACTGACTATCAGGCATTTTTACTCAATCGGTCGTACAGCTTGGCGCGGGAAATACCGAGCATTTGCGCCGCCGCCACCTTGTTTCCACGCGTTGCAGTCACGGCAAGCGCAATCGCCTTGCGCTCGAGTTCTGCCACCTGATCAGCCAGCGGCAAGACGCTGGGCGCAGTCGCAACTTCAGTCGGACCGGGCGCCGCCCTGATCGGCGCCGGTGCCAACTGTTCAACGCCCGATTCACGCAGTACCAGTTCCAGGTGCAGCGCTGTAATGTGATTGGAGTCGCTGCGCATCATGGCCTGCTCCAGCACGTTGCGCAGTTCCCGGATGTTGCCGCGCCAGACCTGCGCGCAAAGCAGCGCCAAGGCGTCCGGGCTGAGTTCGGGCGGCTGCTGGCCATTGCGCAGGGCCATATCCTCGCCCAGCACCTCGACCAAGGCCACCATGTCTTCACGCCGTTCACGCAGTGGCGGAACGCGTATCGGCAGCACGTTGAGGCGATAAAAAAGATCTTCGCGAAAGTTGCCCTCGCGCACCAGCCGGCCCAGATCGCGTGAAGTGGCCGCGATCACCCGGGCATCAAAGGGAATCAGCTGGTTTGACCCGAGCGGTTCAATTTCACCCTCCTGCAAGGCACGCAGCAGTTTGGCCTGCAAGGCCAGCGGCATGTCACCAATCTCGTCCAGAAACAGCGTACCACCATGCGCCAACCGGAACTTGCCCTCGCGCCCCTTGCGGTCCGCCCCCGTGTAGGCGCCCGGCGCCACGCCAAAAAATTCAGCTTCCAGCAAGGTGTCTGGCACGGCGGCGATGTTCAGGCTGATAAAGGGCCGGTCTGAACGAGACGAGGAGGCGTGAATCGCATGCGCCAGCAGTTCCTTGCCGGTACCGGTTTCACCCAGCAGCAACACGGTGCTTGAAGTCTGCGCGGCGCGGCGCGCCTGGCGCTTGACTTCCACCGCTGCAGGACTGGCGCCCACAAAGCTGGCAAAGGTGTAGCGCGACTGGCGCTGGCCGGCGCGCTCGCTGTTGCGTTGACTGGCCAGTTCACGCCGCGCGTCGTCCAGATCACGCTGCAGCAGGGCAAACTTGCCAACCAACGGTTGCAGACTGGTTTCGGCGTGGTCAAAAAGCACGATGCCCAAAGCGCCAATCACCTCTCCCCCACTGTCACGCAAAGGAATGCGGCTGACGACAAAGGTGCCTGCGCGATTGGTCAGCAAGTCGATCAGAATCGGTTTGCCGCTCTCCAGCACCTGGTGCATCTGGGTGTTTTGCACGACGGCGGCCACCGGGTGTCCGACAAAATCCTCCACCCGATCAAAACCCAGAGCCGGCAGGAAGCGCTTGTACTGCTCGTTGATCCAGACCACCCTGGCCTGCCGGTCCACCAACATCATGCCCTCGCTGGCGTTGGCGAACAGGTCGAACATGGAACGTGCTGCCAGTTCCAGAATGCTCTGGGCGTCGCGTGGCAGTGAGTCGGGCGCTTGCATGGCCAGATGTTAGCTTGCCCACACCCGCCCTTCGGCAGAGGCGGCTTCTGGGAAACTCAGAGCAGCGCCGGTGCGCGCCGTCTGAGCAAGCGCGGCAGCACCAGCACTGCCAGCACCACCAGCAGCAGGGCCAGTGACATCGGCCGTTGCAGAAACACCATGGCACTGCCTTCGCCGATCGAGACGGCATTGCGGAACTGCGCTTCTGCCAGCGGACCCAGGATCATGCCGACCACCACCGGTGCCGTCGGGAAATTGAAGCGCCGCATCACGAGGCCGAGCACACCGATGGCATACAAGAGGAACAGGTCGAAGGCGCTTTGGCGCATACCATAGGCTCCCACCGTGGCGAAAATCAGAATGCCGGCGTAGAGCTGCGGCTTGGGCACCTTCAACAGTTTGACCCACATACCCACCAGCGGCAAATTCAGAACCAGCAGCATGACGTTGCCGATGTACAGCGATGCGATCAGGGCCCAGACCAGGGCCGCCGAACTGGTAAACAACTGCGGCCCGGGCTGAATCCCATAGTTCTGGAACGCACCGAGCAAGATCGCGGTGGTGTTGGACACCGGAATGCCCAGTGTCAGCAAGGGAATCAGGGCGGCAGTCACGGTGGCGTTGTTAGCGGCCTCAGGCCCGGCAACGCCTTCGATCGCACCCTTGGTACCAAATTCGGCCAGGTTGCTGCCCTTGGCGAGTTTCTTCTCAGCCGCGTAGCTCAGAAAAGTAGGTATCTCGGTACCTCCGGCAGGAATGCAGCCGAAAGGCGCCCCAATCGCCGTGCCGCGCAGCCAGGCCGGAATCGAGCGACGCCAGTCTTCGCGCGTCATGCTGACCCGGCTCATCTTGTTTTCGTGCTCGACCACCTTGCCTTCAAACAGAACCGCGTGCAAGGCCTCCGCCACTGCGAACAGTCCGACCGCTACCAACACGATCTCAATGCCATCGAGCAGTTCCGGCACGCCGCCGGTATAGCGTGCCTGGCCGGTGATCTGGTCCATGCCGACAAGTCCCGCTGCCAGACCGACAAAGAGGGCCGTCAAGCCGCGCACCGCGCTCTGCCCCAGCACCGCGCTGACCGTGGTGAATGCCAACAGCATCAGCATAAAGTATTCAGGCGGACCGAGCTTGACAGCAAAGTCCGCTACCACCGGCGCGAACAGCGTCACCAGCACGGTGGCAATGGTGCCCGCCACGAAGGAGCCAATGGCCGATGTCGCCAGCGCGGCGCCAGCGCGGCCGCTCTTGGCCATCTTGTTGCCTTCCATGGCCGTGACCATGCTGGCCGTCTCACCGGGCGTGTTGAGCAGGATGGAGGTGGTCGAGCCGCCATACATGGCGCCGTAGTAAATGCCGGCGAAGAAGATCATGGAGGCGGTCGCATCTACCTTGGCGGTGATGGGCAGCAGCATGGCCACGGCGGTCGCCGGACCAATGCCGGGCAGCACACCCACGGCGGTACCCAAGGCGCAGCCGACAAAGGCCCACAACAGGTTGACCGGCGTACCCGCCGTCATGAAGCCTTGCAAAAGCTGGTTCCAGATGTCCATCAGAGCCACCCGCCTTGTGTCAGTCCGGGCAAATTGATGGCCAGGAATTGCGTAAACATCCAGTACACCGGCGCTGCAATCAGCAGGCCGGTCACGGTGTCACTCAACCAGGGTTTGAGCCCTCTTGCGGACTGCCCCTGAGCATTGCGCAAACCGCGCGCCGCCAGCACAAAGCACAGTGCACAGCTGAAAATAAACCCGATGGTCGTAATCAAGGCGGCGTTGGCCAGCAAGCCGGCTGACATCCAGACAAAACCACCCCAGTAGGGCGCGCCGTCACCGGTGGGCTCCTCCATATCACGAAAGCCACCGGTACGCGCCTCGTAGACCATGAAGGCACCACACAGTAACAACGCTACGGCGACCAGCCATGGCAAGAAATTCGGGCCGACACCGGCGTAGCCAGCATTCGAGGGAATGCTGACCGCGCCCGCCGCCAGCCCGAGCGCCAGCACGATCACGCCGCCGCCAACGATTGACTGCAGACGCGTTGACGGCGCGACGGTAGTGTGCTGATTCATGTGCTGTGCCCGTTCGTTCAGACCATGCCGGCCTTGACCATGGTGGCGCGCAGGGCCGCAAAGTCATCGTCGACAAACTTCTCGAATTCCGGGCCCGACAGCACAGCCGCCGTCCAGCTGTTCTTCTCCAGTGCCTCAGCCCACGATTTCGACTTGGCCGCTTTGAGCAGCATGTCCGTCAGTGCCTTGCGCTGCGCCGGCGTGATGCCGGGTGCACCGTAGACGCCACGCCAGTTGCCAATTTCGACGTTGATGCCCTGCTCCTTGAGTGTTGCAATATTCACACCCTTGAGCCGTGTGCCCGAGGTCACGGCGATGCCTTTCATCTTGCCAGCCTCGATGTACTCCGACAACTCACTGTAACCACCGCCCCCAATCGTCACATTGCCCCCCAGGATGGCAGCCGTAGCCTCACCGCCGCCCCGAAACGCCACATAGTTCACCTTGGTGGCATCGACGCCGACTTCGCGCGCAATCATGGCCGCTGCAATATGCTCTGTGGAACCGCGTGAACCGCCGCCCCACTTGACGCTGCCGGGATCCTTCTTGAATTGTTCAACCACGTCTTTCATGCTCTTGAACGGCGAGTTGGCTGGCAGCACAAACGCGTTGTACTCGCTGGTCAGTCGCGCCAGCGGAGTGGCTGTGCTCAAGTTCACGGCCGGCTTTCCGGTGATGATGCCGCCCAGCATCACGGCACCCATCACCATGATCGCGTTCGGGTCGCCCTTGCTGGCATTGACGAACTGGGCCAAACCCAGCGCACCGGCAGCGCCACCCTTGTTTTCATAAAGGACTGTGTCAGCCACTTTGGCGTCCAGTAGCGCCTTGCCAAGCGCGCGTCCGGTCGTGTCCCAGCCACCGCCGGGGTTGGCCGGAATCATCATCTTGATGTTGTTGGCGGCCAGCGCTGACAGCGGCAGACCACCGGTAGCAGCCAAAGCTGCCATGGATTTGAGGAAGGTATCGCGACGCATCAAAGTTCTCCTGTGGGTTTTGTCACGAGCGTGATGATGCACCTGCAGGCTGTCAAGCGGCTGTCCACAGATACTAGGGAAACTACCAATGCCTCGCTTCTGGCTGCAACTTGCAAGATGCTATGGTGTGACCCATGAAGCTGCTTCTGGTAGAAGACGATACTGCCTTGCACACGACCCTGCTGCGCACCCTCACTCGAGTGGGTTGGGAGATTGAAGTGTGCGCCGATGGCCGCGCCGCTGTGGGTCGCTGGCGGGCCGGCCAACCCGATGTCGTGTTGCTCGACTTGACCCTGCCGGGACGCGATGGCTTGCAGATTCTGGAGCAGGCGCGGCAGGAAGGCCTGTTGACACCGGTGCTGATCCTGACCGCGCGCGGTACAGTGGGCGACCGGGTGATCGGACTCAACACCGGTGCGGATGACTATCTGGTCAAGCCGTTTGACCTTGACGAACTCGAAGCGCGCTTGCGCGCACTGCACCGCCGTCACGCCGACAGCATGACGGACTCGTCAACCCAGCGCGACACCCACACTTTGCGCTATGACAAAGATAGCGGTGCGATTTACCACCAGGACCAGATTCTGGAGCTGACACCCCGCGAGTTGGCATTGCTCAAAACCCTGTTGGCACGCCCCGGTCACGCCGTTACCAAGGAGAAGTTGTTTGACTCGGTGTTTCCCGGCGCAGCGGAGGTGCAATTCGAGGCGGTCGAGGTTGTAGCCTACCGATTGCGCAAAAAGTTGGTGCCAACCGGTGCCAAACTCATGACCCTGCGCGGACTGGGCTATCTGCTGAAAATGCCGACGTGAAAACAGTCTCACTACGCCGTTACCTGCTGATCGGCATCCTGCTGCCGATCAGTCTGTTCACCGTGGTCGACACCGTCAGCCTGTACCGCCAGGCATTGGCAGCCGTCAACACGGCCTACGACCGCACGCTACTGGCTTCAGCCAAGTCGATCGGCGAGCACATTACAGCCGATGGTGTGGGGGCCGCTGCCCGCTTGCGCGCCACCGTACCGTACTTTGCCCTGGAAGCTTTCGAAGCGGATAACCGCAGCCGAATGGTGTACCGGATTTCCAACCTCCAGGGTGAACTGATCGACGGCTTTGGCGCCTTGCCAGCGTGGCAAGGGGAGTTGCCCGATCGCGGACCCTATGCAGCCCTGGTGGATTTTTACGATGCTGTGTATCAGGGTGATCGGGTGCGCGTCGCGGTGCTGCTGCAACCGGTGGCCATGAACCAGGCGCGCGCGATGGCGGTCGTGCAAGTCGCCGAGACACTGGAATTGCGTCACACACTGGCACGCCAGATCCTGATCGATACCTTGTTGCGGCAACTGGCTCTGGTGTCCATCATTGCGCTGGTTGTGATTGTGGTGGTGCAGCGCGCGACCCGTCCGGTGCGTCGTCTGAGCGCACAGTTGCAAGCGCGCCCTGATGGCGACCTGACCCCTTTGCAGGCGGCAGATGCGCCACGCGAACTGATCCCCCTGATTGAAGCCACCAACAACATCATGAGTCGTCTGCAGCACTTGCTGGAACACCAGAAGCGCTTTGTGCGCGACGCCTCACACCAGTTGCGCACCCCACTGGCAGTGTTGAAGGTTCAGGTGCAGTCCGCTTTGCGCGGCGACCTGGACGCACTGCAAGCACTGCACGAGATCAATGACACGGTGCAGCGCGCCACCGGCCTGGCCAACCAGATGCTGTCGCTGGCCAAAGTGGCGCAGTTGGTCCAGCAAGCACCTGACAGCAGTGTTGACTGGGCCCAGGTGCTGCGCGAACTGGCCATCGACATGTCTCCCTTGATCGCAGAAAAAGACCTCGATTTCGAAATTTCGACCGAGGCGGCATGGATCCGAACCCACGACTGGATGCTACGCGAGCTCTCGCGCAACCTCCTTCACAACGCCATCGTCCACTCGCCGGCGAATGGAACACTCAGTGTGCACCTGACTTGCGATGCCGACCGTGCGAGCCTGGTCATCGGCGACAGTGGACCGGGCATTTCAGGTGAATTGCGCGAACGCCTGTTTCAGCCCTTTTCATCAGGTGAAGTGCGCTCGGGGTCCGGGCTGGGTCTGGCCATCAGCCACGAAATTGTGCAGGCGCTGGGGGGCAGTATCAAACTGATCAACCGCGAGTCCGTCATTGGCATCAGCGGACTCGACAGCCATGTTGAACTGCCGCTGGGCCCGCAGACCTGACAGAGCACTTCGGCGGCGTGTTTTGCACCCGGCTGAAGAATCCACGATACTGACCCTCATCAGAAATAAGCAGACCAGCCATGCCAACAAGCAGCGACGTTTCCGGATTCCCCGTCATCAGCTACACCGAAGAGCATCTGGAGACGCGGCCAACACCGCTGCACGAACAGCCCAAACAGGCCCGCCTCGACTATCAACTTGAAGTGATCAGGGCGCAGCATGAGCACATCGTCAAGATTATCCTTGTCCTGTGGGGACACCAGGAGTGCCTTGACTACATCAGGCAACTGGTATTCGACGGCGGCGATGGCGTCGGCAGAAACAGAGTCGGCTTCAAACAGGAAGTCTTGTCGGCGCTGATCGATTTGAGCAATCTGCACGAAATGGCACCAACCGAGCCACCAGTAGCAGGCCGGTAAGATGTCGTCTGCCCTATCATCTTTTTAACCCAGGAGCTTTTCATGAACCGTGAAGTCGTCGTCGTCAGTGCAGTGCGCACCGCTATTGGTACCTATGGTGGCAGTCTGAAAGACATTGCCCCGACCGAACTGGCGGCGCAGGTGGTACGTGAGTCGCTGGCGCGCGCCAGTGTGCTCGGCACCGAAGTCGGTCATGTGGTCTTTGGCCACGTCGTCAATACCGAGCCGAAAGACATGTACCTGTCGCGCGTGGCAGCGGTCAAGGGTGGTTGCTCTGAAGAGACACCCGCCTTCAACGTGAATCGCCTGTGCGGCTCCGGTCTGCAGGCGATTATCTCGGCCAGTCAGTCCATCTTGCTCGGTGACGCTGACATTGCCATTGGGGGCGGTGCCGAAAACATGAGCCGCGCACCCTTTGCCAGCCTGAACATGCGCTGGGGCGCCCGCATGGGTGACACCAAAATGATCGACATGATGGTGGGCGCCTTGCACGACCCGTTCCAGACCATTCATATGGGTGTGACTGCCGAGAACATCGCTGCCAAGTGGGGCATCACGCGCGAAGAGCAGGACGCGATTGCGGTGGAGAGCCACCAACGGGCCCAGCGCGCCACCGAAGCGGGCTACTTCAAGTCACAGATCATGCCCGTCATGCTCAAGAGCAAGAAGGGCGACATCGCCTACGCGACCGACGAACATTTCCGCCCCAACTGCTCGCTCGCAGACATGGCCAAACTCAAACCGGCATTTCTGAAAGAAAACGGCACCGTCACGGCTGGTAATGCCTCCGGCATCAACGACGCCGCCGCAGCCGTGGTCCTGATGGAAGCCGCCACCGCCAAAGCACGCGGCCTGAAGCCGATGGCGCGCTTGGTCGCCTATGCCCATGCCGGTGTCGACCCCAAGTACATGGGCATTGGCCCGGTTCCCGCGAGTCAACTGGCGCTCAAGAAGGCCGGCCTGACGGTCAAGGACCTGGACGTGATTGAGGCCAACGAAGCCTTTGCCGCACAGGCCTGCGCCGTCAGCCGTGATCTCGGGCTCGATCCCGCCAAGGTCAACCCGAATGGATCGGGTATATCGCTCGGGCACCCGATTGGCGCCACCGGCGCCTTGATCACCGTCAAGGCGCTGTACGAGTTGGAGCGCATCGGTGGTCGCTATGCACTGGTCACCATGTGCATCGGTGGCGGCCAGGGCATTGCGGCCATTTTTGAGCGTACTGCCTGATCTGTCAGGGCTGCAGTGCCGTCAGGGTAATTCCCGTACACACACTAAATGTAGTGGATATATAGTCGTGGAAACACTACCGGTAGTGGTTCCACGTGTACAATAATTTTGAGAATTTAACCAGATCGTCGCCTCCAGGACGCTCTCACTGCAAGCCCTGATATTTCAGCCCAGACCTCAAGAAACCAAGTCATGTCGCAAAAAACACCCGAAAGAACAAAACCAGCGCTGGCGCTGGCGCCGCAGCAAATCAGCGAGGAAGTTCTCCTTGAAAAGTATGGCAAGGGAGACGAGAAGACTATTCTGGATGTCAACC
>Ga0194052_1002074_pt1 | contig 11165 bp, 8 predicted proteins | sample SepL226m_MetaG_FD_160117 | JGI IMG/M metagenome (GOLD analysis project Ga0194052, IMG submission 160117) | Anoxic zone freshwater microbial communities from boreal shield lake in IISD Experimental Lakes Area, Ontario, Canada - Sep2016-L227-6m | ecosystem: Environmental > Aquatic > Freshwater >... | reverse complement strand
GGACGGCACGCGGTGAAGCCGGGTTTCCCGGCGGAGAACGGCGGAACGCCGGGCGGAGACGGGAAGCACGGTTTGACCGCGTGCCGTCCTTGGAAGGCCGCCGCCGACCTCGGCGGCCTGACCAACGCGGCAGCCCCCACTGATCTTCGGCAGCTAAAAGAAAGACGGGTTAAAGCAACTGACCGGGGGCGTCGGCGCAAGGGGGACAAGCGGGCGGATGCCCGCGCACCAAGAGCGACCGCCGGGCGCCGGGAACAACAACAGCCCGTTATGCGACGTGGCCTTGCGCGGGAAAGGGCGTAGCCCAGCGCAAGGACATGTGTGACCCTGAGCAAGCGAGCTCGCGAGCGCGTCGAAGGGGAACGAACGCATAACGGGGGTTTTGTTCACGGCGGCGAGCCCGAGCCTGCCGAGGGGGAGCGTACCAGCAGGAGGCGTGACGGGGTGCGCCCTGAGCGCCCACCCGGACATCCCCAAGCCCATCAAAAGATCTTCCTGCTCAGGGGGCAACCGGCGCGGCTCCTGCGAGGCGGGCGCGTACCTTGCGGCCGTGCCCACGGCACGGACGCTCTTCAGGGGCTGACGCGTTGGAGCGGAATACTTGGACGCTCGAACGCGTCGCGGGACAAGTTCCAGAATGGTGCGCAGCCATGTCCCTGTTCAAGTGACTGAGGAGATCATAGAGAGTCCCGGCGGCGCTACCTGATGAGCGGAGCCGCTGGCGGGCGCCGTGGCCTTTTCAAGCACGGCGCATGACGGAGGCGGAGCGGTCAGTCCCAGGGGCAAATCGGAACTGTAGCTGGAGTGGCGGGATGAACATGTTGCCGGCGGGATGATCTTCTTCGGGCTGATTTTCTTGATTTCACCGGGTTCAAATACCCATCTTCTTCCCCTGTTGGTTGTTCTTTGCGTGGATTTCGGGTGACGATATTCATGGCGGTCAAGATGATGGCCGGATGAAACGACCGATGCCTCGCAAATGCCTTCATTGCAAAGAGTTCTTCCTCTCAGACTACCGGAACAGGCGGCACCAGAAGTACTGTTTCAGTGAGACCTGCCAACGAGAAAGCCACCGGCGTGCGCAAGCGAAGTACCGCGCCTCACCGAAGGGGAAAAACTGCGATACAACAGAGGACGTGGCGGCACGTGTCAGGAAGAGCCGGGCGAGGCGGCGGGAGGCCCGGGTGGCAGAAGAGGCCATGTTACGTGATGACTGCAAGTCGGAACGTGTTGCCGCGCAAGATGATGGCATATGCCTGGGTGTGTTACGTGATGACTGCCTTGAGCAGGATCCGTTGATTATCGGCCTGATTTCGCATGTTTTGGGAGAGTTACGTGATGACATCGCCACGACGGTAAAAACGCTCCAAAGTCGAGGGCAAATGATCCTGGGGAAAGGCCCCGGGATCGCAACCCAAAACTGAGAGGAGCGATGACGATGAAGGTGGAGAAGCGGGTGTTGTGCGAGGAGCGGGTGAGGCGGGTACCGGAACAGTTCAGCTGGGTGGATCACCGGCTGGTACGCGATGGGCTGATGCGGCGATGCCCGGCGGCAGCATGGGGGTTGTACTTGTTCCTGGTGACGGTGGGCGATGCGGAAGGGCTGTCGTATTACTCGGACCGGAGCCTGTGCCAGGCGCTGAACCTGACGGAGGGTGACTTGTCAGCAGCCCGCAGGCGGCTGATGGAAGAGGATCTTCTGGACTGGGAAGCTCCGCTATACCAGGTGCTGTCGGTTCCCGAGAGGAGGACGGCATGATCGAGTACGGGACCTACTGCCGGATCCATGAGTTGAGCAACCGGGACAAGCTGCTGGCGCCGCAGATCGCTGCGGAGCTATCGCTGGACGAGCGCACGGTCCGGTTCTGGCTGGATCAGGAGAGTTACCGCCCGCGTCAGGGCATCAAGCGGGAGAGCAAGCTGGACGGGTACAGGAAGGACGTTGCGCGGTGGCTCGACCAGCACCCGTACACGGCGAAGCAGGTGCTTCGCCGGCTACGGGAGAGCGGGTACACGGGGGGCTACAGCATCCTCAAGGACTACATCCGGACGATCCGCCCGGCGACGATGCAGCCGTACCTGACGCTGGGGTTTGCGCCGGGGGAGTGCGCGCAGGTGGACTGGGGCAATGCGGGAAGGCTGACCATGGGGAACACGCAGCGGCGCCTGAGCTTCTTCGTGATGGTGCTGTGCTACAGCCGGAAGCTCTACGTGGAGTTCACGCTGTCCGAAACGATGGAGCAGTTCCTCGCCTGCCACCAGAACGCATTCCGGTTCTTCGGCGGCGTGCCGGGCACGGTGATGATCGACAACCTGAAAACGGCGGTGCTGTCGCATCCGTTCGGGCAACGGGCCGCGTATCATCCGCGCTACGAGGACTTCGCGAAGCATTACGGCTTCGAGCCAAAGGCGTGCGGGGTGCGCAAGCCCAATGAGAAAGGCCGAGTCGAGAACGCGGTGGGCTACGTGAAGAAGAGCCTGCTGGCCGGGTTGGAGCTGAAGAGCCTTTCCGCAGTCCAGCTGGAGGCGGACCGGTGGCGGGACGAGGTGGCTAACTGCCGGGAGCACGGCACCACGCATAAGACGCCCAATGAGCTGTTCAAGGAGGAAAAGCTCCGCCCCCTGCCGGCGGCGGGTTCCTACGATGTGGGTGTTCCGCGCGAGACGATGGTGAACTGCCAGTACCGGGTGGTGTTCGACACCAACCGCTACTCGGTGCCGTCGAAGTATGCAGGCAACAGGGTGACGTTGCGGGTCTATCCCGAGCGGTTAGCCTTCTATCACAACAACGTGCTGATCGCCTCGCCGTTGCGGTCCTATGGACGTTACCAGGACCTCCTCGATCCCGAGCATGACCGGGAACTCGTCCAGCAACGGCGATCTTCCAGGGATCAGACGATGTGGCAACGGTATCTCCAGTTGAACGGCAAGGCCGAGTCGTTCTTCCTCCAGATGCAGGAGCGGCGTCCCAACACCCGGATGCATATGCGCAAGATCGTGGGGCTGTCCGAGATCTACGGCACGGACGCGGTGAGCCGGGCGATGGACGATGCCTTCGAGTTGCAGGCCTTCAGTAGCGAGTATATCGCCAACATCCTGGAGCAACGACAACGGTTCAGGCATCAGGAGCCCGGTGTCCTGCATGTGCCGCGAGCCGGCGACCTGCTGGAACTTGACCTGCCGCCCGCCGACCTGTCGATCTACGAAGGAGACCAGGAATGAAACTCCCCGATCTGCTTGCCGACTTGCGTCTGGCGTGGAGCGCGGAAAACCACGAGGAACTGGCCGCCGAGGCCGCCCGTAAGGAGTGGACTCATCACCAGTTCCTTCAACGCCTCATGGAAGGCGAATGGAACCGCCTCCATGGAAACCGTGTGGCCCGACACCTCAAAAAGGCCCGCTTCCCGGTTGTTAAAGCCCTCGACCAGTTCGACTGGAACTGGCCCAAGAAGATCAACCGTCCCCAGATCCAGGATCTGTTCCGGTTGGGCTTCCTGAAGGACAAGGGCAATGTCCTGTTCGTGGGCGGAGTCGGGCTGGGGAAAACCCACCTAGCCACCGCGCTGGCCTATGAAGCCTGCCAGCAGGATCACTCCGTACTCTTCACCACGGCGGTGGACATCGTTAATACGTTGGCGGCAGCCCAGGCGACAGACAGGCTCCAGGCTTGCCTCAAGCGCTATACCCGCCCGGAAGTCCTCTTGATCGATGAGCTCGGGTACCTGCCCATCGACAAGCTCGGCGCCGACCTGCTCTTCCAGGTCTTCAGCCAACGCTATGAACGCGGTTCCACTATCATTACAACCAACAAGATCTTCAAGAAATGGGCTGATATCTTTAACGGTGATGTCACTATCACGGCCGCCGTTCTCGACCGCGTGCTCCATCACGCCGAGGCCGTCGTTATCGAGGGAACGTCCTATCGAATGAGGGAAAGAAAGGAAGACTAACCAACCCGGATGCCGGGCTCCGCACGGGGCCCGCCGTCCTCGGCATGTTCATCCCGCCACTCCAGCTACATGTTCGCACCGGCGCTCATAGTCAGCATGGGGGCCAGCACAAAGCCCGGAGGATCAGCCCAAAAGTGCAATCATGATTGCACTCCATTACATGATCGGAATCACCCACCGGATCGCAAGTTCGGCTATTTTCTAGTTTCCAGGTCCGACCCGAATGGCATGGCAACCAAACATTACTACAGCTCATCTTCAGGTATTTCGATAAAGATGTCAGAGTGATAACCTGCATAAACTTTGCCAGTGTCAATATCCACAACTGCACAATGACCAGGCATATTATCGATCTCCCCCAGATACAAAAGTGCTGAGCTTTTATGAAAGGGGTACGCCGACCGCTCTTTTGCTGACAGCCCTCCATCGATTTTCACCAATCTCAAGCCTCTATCAAATGGCCGCACTTTATTTGTTCTTTGTTTTCTTGTTCTCATGCGAATAAATCCCACCTCACATATTCAACAGGGGGCGATCCATTACAATCGCCTCCGTTTGAGTTGTCATAGCGAGGAATGTATCCAGGCGGGACAGCATCCCCTGGCACATACGGCAACGTTGCTGGACGCGGATCTCTCGGGAGAAATTCAGGTGGTATGATAACAAATTCAAATACGCCAAGCACTCTGTCAAACAAACTAAGAAGACGAGGTAGCGCTTTCTTCCCTATCTGCCCAATTCTCTGTCTGTTTGCCTTATTAAAAATCGATCCCGTCTTATCGACTACTAAATTCTTGTCATAAATATGCCCGTGAGGTTGACTGGGCCATGGGTCTACATCCGCTTTATGGACTGTAATAATATGTCCATCAATCTTATCCTTCACCAACCCCCAAACATCCGTAAAATTCACCGGGTTATCCTCGCAGAACACATACTGGTTCAGCCCCCCGCTTATCCCTATGGGGTCATTAGAGAGCCAGCGCCCGGTGATGGGGTCATACCATCGTATTATCCCATTGCACGGGTCGTCGCCCGCCGACGTCGACCCGGTATCAGCATCCCGCGACCAGGTGACGGCGGTCTCGGAAGAGGTGCTGGCGATGAAAGCGGAAAAGACCGGCACATCCTCCTCCGGGAAGATGTCCGGCATGAATCGGTTAACTGAAGAAGCTCGATATTCCATGACCGCCGTCATGGGGGAAAAGGTAACGGAAAGGCCTGCGAAAGGCCAACGCTTTTCAGGCGTCCTTTTCGCGCGGTCCGCCTACGCACAAGGCTACGGCGAATCTCCGCTTTGCTACGAATGGAACTGGGTTACTGGTCGCGTTCCCGCGGGTGGAACTTGGCGTGGGCTTCCTTCAGGTCGGTGATGGTGAGGTGCAGGTACTGCTGGGTGGTGTTCAGGTTCACATGGCCCAGCATCTCCTGGACGTGGCGGATGTTGGCGCGGTTGCGGATCATGTGGGTCGCGCACGAGTGGCGGAACGTGTGCGGTGTGACGGGATGCTTGATGCCGGCGGCCTTGCGGTAGAACTCGACACGCTCGGCAAGTGCGTTCACGCTGAGCGGCAAGCCGCGCATACTGATGAAGAGTTTCTTTTCCCGTGACTTGGTGTCGAGCGCCCGGATCTGCAGGAGGGTCGGACGGACACCGGCAAGGTAGGTCTCCAGGTATTTGGCGGCGAGCTTTCCCAGCGGGACCACGCGGTCTTTCCCGCCCTTGCCTCGCCGGACTGTCAGCAGGCCGGACTCCAGGTTCACATCGTCAACCGCCAGGTTCAGGAGTTCCTGCCGCCGGATGCCGGTCGAGTAGAGGATCTCCAGGATCACGCGGTCCCGGTAGCCCATGACCGTGTGCGCATCGGGGGCGCGGAGTATTTTGCGCATCTCGGTGACGCTAAGGATGTCGCGCGGCAGTTCCTGCGGCACCTTGGCGTACTCGACATGCTGGGCCGGGTTGTGGGCCAGCAGGCCTTCGGCGTGGAGATAGCGCAGGAACATGACGATGCCTATCAGGTGCTGGTTCTGCACCTTGACGTTGAAGCCGCGCCCCCGGAAGTTGAGTTGCCCCGCCAGATGCCGCTGGTAGGCCAGCAGGTGGGCGGAGGTGATATCCGCCGGGGCCTCGATGCCCTGGGCCCGCGCGAACGCAAAGAACCGTCGCACCCATTGCACATATTGCCGGACCGACTTGGGCACACGGTTGAGCGCGGCCAGGTGCCGGGCGTAAAGATCGATCATTTCATCGAGCGTCATCGCTTGTCCCTTTCCCGCGGGTGTGTCGTCCGGTGCGTCTTCTTCACCTCGGGCTGGGCCGCCCGCGTGTAGACCTGCGTGGTGTTGATCATCACATGCCCCAGCAGCCTCTGGACCTGGGAGATGTCCGCCCCGCCTTCAAGCAGGTGTGTCGCGCAGGTGTGGCGGAAGACATGCGGAGAGACCTGCGTCCTGATGCCCGCCTTGCGGGCATAGGCCCGTACGATCTGGTTGACCCGCGTGGTGGTCAGCCCGTTTCCGCTCTTGCGGAACTCGGCGACGAAGAGCGCCCGCTCGTCGCGGCGCTCCCGCGTGAACGTCCCGCGCACATGGCGGAGGTATTCGCTCAAGTACTCCCTCGCCTTCCTGCCCAGCGGAACCACCCGGTCCTTGCAGCCCTTGCCACAGTTGATCCGCAAGTATCCGTTCTGCAGGTCCACGTCATGCACCGTCAGGTGGCAGAGTTCCGCCACCCGCAGCCCCGTCGAGTAGAACACCTCCAGCATGGTCCGGTCGCGGATGCCGACCGGGCGCGAGGTGTCAGGCTCGTTCAGGAGTTGCCGGACCTCGGCCCGCGTCATGACGTTGCGCGGCAGGTTGCGCTCAAGCTTGGGCATGCGGATCCCCACCGCCGGATTCATCAGGATCCTGCCCTGATCCTCCAGCAACTCGTAAAGCCTGCGCACGGCGCGCAGGTGACTGTGCGTCGTATGCACCGTCCAGGTCGCACTGGAAAGCTCCGCCTGGTAATCCCGGATGTCGCCCCGCGTCACGGCGCGCAGGTCGCTCAAGCCCCGCTTCGCCATGAAGGCGAAGAACCGGTTGAGGCGTCCGGCATAGCTGTTGATGGTGCCGGGGTCGCGCTTGAGGGTGGCGAGATACTCACGGAAGGCCGCCTTCACCGAGTCTGGATCAAGGGCGGCCGCCGGATCGGCGGCCCGCATTGCACCCGCGTCCGGCTCCGCCGCAAGGCTACGCCGCGACGCGCGCATAGTATCTTTTCCGCCGTTTCCAAAAGGTTCCGCCGCAACTCCCGTGTTTCCAGTCTCTTGATTCATTTTTGCCCGTCCAAAAGGTACCCAAAAGCTCCCCAAAAGGTTCCCTCCCTATTCCAAAAGGTCCGCCGAAAACCCCAAAAGGTTGGCTTCATTCCGGAGTTCCTCCACCGTCTTCAGCCCCAGCACGAAACGCTCGCCGTCCTTGCCCTGGCCGTCCCACACCAGCCGGTACTGGAACTGCTGGCCGTTGCGCCCCGCCACCGGCACCAGGTATTCAAGGCCCACCAGTTGGGTCAGGTAGTGGTGGATCTGGTAATCGCTCCACCGCGCGAACTCGCGCAGTTCCCGCCGCGTGAAGAGCACGCCCGGCGCCGTTTCTCCGCGTGCGCGGGCTTTCCCTGCAACAAGATCCTCGATTAACAGGAGAAGCCGCCGCCCCGGCCCGCTGAGCTCGTCCAGACTACGGCCCAGGATCTCCACGGCCATTTCGTTGGCCAGCGCGATATCGCCAAGAGCAACCTCGATGTAATCCACCGGCGGCGCCGCCTGCCCTGAGCCTGCCTGCGGTGAGCCCGTCGAACCTGTCGAAGGGTCGGCGGTGAGTTGCTTCACCGGCTTCTGTATCTGGCGCAGGAAGGCGATGGTGTCGATCAAGGCCAGGTATTTCGGTTGGTCGCGCCGCATGAGCAGCCGCTCATCATTGAACGTCAGCAAGTCGGCGAACGGATTGAAGACCGGCAGCGGCCGTAACAGCCGCTGGAAGGCATGGTGCCGCTTGAGCACGTCGGCGCGGTTGAGTTCGCGCCGGAAGCCCGCGAGCGTGTGCGCCTTGCGCTGGGACTCCAGGATGCGCGCCGTCTGCGCCCGGCTTTCGTCGATGGTCGTCACCAGGAACCGGCTGCGCGTCTCCGGATCCACGTCCGGCCGTGTCGTGGTCTGGAAGACCGCCGTGGGGCCGTTGACGCGGTTCTCCATCGTGGTCAGCCGCCCCGTCACCGGATCCTTGATGGTGCTCTCGATCACCAGCACCTTCGAGCTGATCAGGTTGCGGATCGCGTAGGCCGCATCCTCCGCACCGGCCAGTTCCTCCAGCGCCAGCACCTTGTGTTTCAAGCTGTTCTCATCCTTGTAGAACAAGGCCCGCTCGGTGAGCGACGTCACCTTGATCAGGTCTTCCGGTGGACAGAACGCGAGCGCCGCGTCCTGCAACGCCGATTTCCCCGCGCCGGATCCCGACACGATCAGGAACGCCAGCGGGTCATCCATCTTGCGGCTGGTCATGCACAGGTACGCAGCCAAGGCGTTCGCCCGTTCGCCGACATAGCCGGCCTTCTCGATGTCCTGGGCGATGGCCTCCAGCAGATCCTTGCGCCGCCCGAACCGCTCCGCCTCCTTGCGATCCTCTTCGGTTAACCGGATGATCTCTCCCTCGCCGGGACTGTCCGGCCTCGCGGCCTTCGCCTCGCAGTGCGTTACGATGCGGTTCAAGTCCAGCGTCATGACCGCCGGTTCCTCGCGGTAGAGCTCCGCCGCGTCGGCGATGAACGCCTTGCGACTGCGGGCGCTGAGCAGGTCCACCGTGTCGATGTGGAAGCGCGTCCGGTCCGCCGTCACCGCCTTGACCGTCGCCCGGAGTTTGCGGGGATCGGCTTCGAGTAACCGCACCTCATACGCACGGGCCTTGCCTGCCCCGAGCCCTGTCGAGGGGACGGCGTCGGATGGCAAGAACTTGACCCGGAAGCCGTCCGGTATCGCCTCGATGTGCTCCGCCCCGGCCATGGCGGCCTCTTCCGTCTGCGGTGCTTCCGCCGCCTTTCCGCCACGGTTGGCCTGCCCTGAGCCTTGCCGAAGGGCGGCTTCCTGCAAGAGCGCATCAAACTCCGCCGCCGTGTGGCGCTGGAAGAACGAGTTCGGATCCTCGCCGTCCGGCAAAGCCACGGTGAACACGTCGAGGCCTTCGCCCTTGAGCCGCGGCGTCATGCGCTCCGCCGCCTCGCGACCGGCATCATCGCCGTCCATCACCAGGTAGACCGCCTCGGTCTGGTTTTCCCGGAAAAGCTGCAGGTGCTCCTCAGTCAGGCCGTTGGTTCCGTAGCAGGCCAGCGCGTTCCTGTAGCCCGCCTGCCACAGCGTCGCCGCATCGAGGATTCCTTCAGTTAACAGAAGAGTCTTATAAGAACGCGCCCCCGCGCGATTCCAGACGCCGCGGTGCGGCCCCGGCAGGTAGAGATGCCGGAGATTGGAGGACGCCGCCACCTTGCGGCCATAGAGGCCTGCAATGCTGCCCTGGATATCATGGATCGGGAACACCACGCAGTCCCGGAAGTGCTCACGACCCCGGGCATCGAGGAGCCCCACGGCCTTGAGGTCGTCGAGGATCTCGCCTTCAGGCGGGATGGCATCCAGGATGGTCCCGTTGGCGTAGCCGACCCGGAAGGCCTCCAGCAAGGCTGGCTCATGCAAGCCCCGGCCCTTCAGGTAGGCCCGCCCTTCCGGATGCTGGAAGAGTGCCTTGTGATAGAACTCCGCCGCCTTGTCCAGCAGCGTCTGCTGCTGTGGCGTCCAGGGAATGAACCCGCGGTCCTGGAGCACCTCGCAGGCTGGCCGGATGAGACCGCCCGAAGCATCGGCAAGCCTGCGGATCGCCTCGCCGGTGGTAACGCCCTCGGCGAAAGAGACGAAGTCGATGGCGCTACCGCCCTTGCCGCACCCGAAGCACCGCCACAGGCTTTTACCCGGCGTGATGATCAGGCTGGCATCCTTGTCCTCGTGGAACGGGCAGTTGATCTTCCAGGTGGCACTGCCGTGCCGCCTGGGCTCGTGGCCCCGCGAACGCACCAGTGCCAGCAGGTCTATGGATTGTTTCAACGCCTTCAGGTCTATGCGGTCCTTCCCCCGCGGTGATGCGGCGGCGATCATGGTTTCCTTTCTGCTCGAACCGCCGCCCCGCCGTGTGGTAGATTCCCACACGTCATGAGCTTCGGCTCGTGTCGTTTGGCCGACCGCCTTAAGTCTTCCCGGACCGGCGGTTGGCCGTTTTCTTTCCAGATCCCTGTCAAGCCGGAACCTGAAAAAAGTTGCCATTTGGTAACTTCCCGCGTAAGTTACCAACTATAGTTTGTAAGTCAACCGCCTTCTTCGACGCTACCGGGAGGATCTTGATAATGAGCCTGTATATTGGCCGCCTCATGGGCAGACCAGCTACAAAACCAGCGACCGAGTTCGGACGCAACCTGGCACAGGCGCGCCAAGCCATTGGCTTGACGCAAAGCCAGTTTGCCGTGCGTATCGGACTGACTCAACAGATGGTTGATTACTACGAGCGCCGCGCCAGGAACCCTACCGCCGACTTCATCCAGAAAGCCGCGCAGATCCTCGACATCACCGTCGACGAACTCCTCGGCGTGAAGCCACTCCGCAAGATCAAGCCCGGCCCACCTTCCAAGCTCCAGCAGAAGCTGGAACAGATCCAGAAGCTTCCGCCAGCCAAACAACAGGCCATCATGCAGGTGCTCGACATGGCTCTGGCATCCCGCTCCTGACAGGCGAACCCTCACCCAATTTGCAATCTAAAGCGCTTTAGATGCAAGGTTTCCTGCCGCCCAGGCTCTTTGCCTCACTGCAAATCCCCGTCCCGCAGGGACACAGCGCGGGAACGGCGCACCATGGTCAGGACACCGCTCCTTCCGCGCGTTGACGTGGCCAGCCACTCTGGATGCAAATGCCATCATCCAGCTTTCCACCGGTGCGAAGCTCCCCTTGCGGCGGTGCCGGTTCCCGGTGGCGGTACTCCGCCAGCGGGTACCGGTGCCGCCGCAGCTACAACTGAACCCGGCACGCGGTGAAGCCGGGTTTCCCGGCGGAGAACGGCGGAACGCCGGGCGGAGACGGGAAGCACGGTTTGACCGCGTGCCGTCCTTGGAAGGCCGCCGCCGACCTCGGCGGCCTGACCAACGCG
>Ga0194052_1002071_pt1 | contig 11169 bp, 4 predicted proteins | sample SepL226m_MetaG_FD_160117 | JGI IMG/M metagenome (GOLD analysis project Ga0194052, IMG submission 160117) | Anoxic zone freshwater microbial communities from boreal shield lake in IISD Experimental Lakes Area, Ontario, Canada - Sep2016-L227-6m | ecosystem: Environmental > Aquatic > Freshwater >... | reverse complement strand
GTTCTAAAAGATTAGAGGGAATGCTTACCGGTATGGGTGGAACGGGTGTGTTTAAAGATCCCACTTCAATAGTTAATTCAGCAGGCGCTTTACCTATTAGCACCGCTATAGCGTGTTCGAGTTGAGCGCGTTGTATGCCCAGATTAATAGCCTGTGCACGTGCAGATTCTAATTGTGTTTCTGCTTGAACAATATCGGATTTGGCTGCAACTCCAGCAGCATAGCGGTTTTTAATGATAGTCAGGTTTTTTTCGTAAGATGCGACAGTTTCGTTAAACAGTTTCATCTGAGTATCGAGTGTTCTCAATTGAAAATAACTTTGAGCCAGTGTTGCCTGGTTGGTTAGCCGTAAAGCATGCAAAGTTGCGGCTCTTGATTGGGCTGTAGCGGTGTTGGATTCGACCTGTCTGCGCAGGCCACCGAATAAATCAGGTGCCCAGGCCGCACTTAATACACCTCCAAAGAGATATTTAACGCCGCTAACGGCAACACTTTGTCCGCTTGCAGCACGAAACCGATTAGTGGTAGCAGTTGCGTTTGCAGTCGGAAAATAGGCAGCCGTAGCTGATTGCACCAGCGATTGGGACATCTTATATTGAGATTCCGCTTGAGCAATAGACTGATTTGCACTATTGACTTGCTCTTCGAGTTTGTTAAGTTCGGGGTTTTTAAAAATTTCCCACCATTTATCGGGAATAAACTCTTCGGGTGGTTGAGCTTGTTTCCAGCCTTTGACTTCTTTGTAGGTATCAGGAAAACCTGTTGATGGTTTTGTATAATCAGGCCCTACCATGCAACCAGCAAATTGAGTCATTAATAACGAATACTACAGCGTTGGAATAATACGAAAATTCATGAAAATCTCGAAGGCACTAAGCGGGTTGTTTATCCGCTATTTTAGCGGTACGGTTTAAAAAACGGCGATGAAACCAAAGCCGGAAGCGATCTAGATAAATATATACGACGGGTGTTGTATATAACGTCAACATTTGACTAAAAATCAATCCACCTACGATAGAAATTCCCAGTGGCTGGCGGAGTTCTGCGCCATAGCCACTGCCCAGTGCCAGTGGCAAAGCACCAAATAATGCGGCCAAGGTCGTCATCATAATGGGACGAAAGCGAAGTAAACAGGCTTGGAAAATAGCGTCCTTAGGTTCCAGGTTATATTCGCGTTCAGCATATAAAGCAAAGTCTATCATCATAATGGCATTCTTTTTAACAATGCCAATTAATAAGATGACACCGATTAAAGCAATAATGCTAAATTCGGTACCACAGACCATCAGGGCCAAGAGGGCGCCAACGCCTGCTGAAGGTAGGGTTGATAATATGGTTAAAGGATGTACATAGCTTTCATAGAGCATACCTAATACCAGATAAATACTAAGTAAGGCAGCCAGGATTAATAAGGGTTGATTACGCATGGATTCAATAAAGGCTTTTGCTGAGCCCTGAAAACTGCCTTGTACAGAAACAGGAACACCAATATCACGCATGGTTTTTTCAATTAATTCTGTTGCAGTCGATAATGAAACCCCGGGTTGAAGATTAAATGATAGGGTTGCAGCAGCAAATTGACCTTGATGATTAACCGATAAGGGCGTGGTCGTTGCTCCAAAGCTCGCTACCGCCGATAAGGGTACCTGATGCGCAGCCACTAGGGTGCCGTTAGGTAAACGGCTTGCGGGCACATTGATATAGATTTGCTTTAAGGCTTCTGGACTTTGCCAGTATTCAGGTGCCAACTCCATAACAACCCGGTATTGATTTAAGGGGTTATAAATAACAGATACCTGACGCTGGCCGAACGCATTATTTAAGGTAGCATCAATCATTGCTTGAGAAATACCATACCGGGCTGCCATAGCGCGATCAACAACTAAACCAATTTGCTGACCTTTGTCTTGTTGGCTAGTATTTACGTCACTCAGTTCGGGTAGCTTAGAAAGTGCGGCAATGACTTTTGGCATCCATTCTCTGAGTAAAACCAGATCGTCTGACTGTAATGCATAATCATAGGAACCGAACGAAGGCCGGCCTCCGACTCTTAATTCTTGTGCCGGGAACATATGTAGATCAGCCCCTGGAATTCGTCTGACTTTATCACGTAAACGCCGCATGACTTCTTCTATGGGTTCGCGTTCATTATGCGGCTTAAGCACCACAAATATTCTCGCGCTATTGCTACTCGACCCCCCACCACTAAATCCTGCGACATTGACCACTGCTTTATCTTGCATTAGGATTGAAGAAAATTCAGTCAGTTTCTTTTGTAATGAGATAAAAGACGTGCCTTGGTCCGCTTGAATTTCACCCAGCAGTCTGCCTCCATCCTGGGTTGGGAAAAATCCTTTGTCAATCGCGCCATATAAATAAATATTTAAGCCAATTGTCCCCAGTAAAATGAGCATCATAATCCGGCTATGACGAATAGCCCAACGCAGTGACGCTTCATAATTAGATTGAAGCCAATCAAAGGCCGCTCCAATGCCTTGATAAATGCGCCCATGTTTTGGGCTTTCTTTACCTAGCCAACGAGCACATAGCATTGGCGTTACTGTTAATGAAATTAATAGAGAAACCAATACGGCTGCCGATAGAGTGACTGCAAACTCTCTGAATAAACGTCCGACTACGCCACCCATCAATAAAATCGGCAAGAAGACGGCAATGAGAGATACGCTCATGGCCATGACAGTAAAGCCGACTTCTTTAGCGCCGAGTAATGCAGCTTTAAAAGGAGGAACGCCTTTTTCGATAAGACGATTTGTATTCTCCAGGACCACAATGGCATCATCAACAACAAACCCTGTCGAAATAGTTAAAGCCATTAAGGTAAGATTATTAAGACTGTAATTAAAAAAATACATGACGCCACAAGCGCCTATCAATGAGACGGGAACAGCCACTATTGGCACAAAGGTAGAGCGAAAATCCCGTAAAAATACCAGCACAACCAGAATGACGAGCGCGATTGCGATTAATAAGCTGTGCTCAACTTCAGTGATGGATGAGCGGATGGTCATTGACCGGTCTACTACAACCGATAAGTCAACCGAACTGGGCATGGTCGCGCGTAACTCAGGCAACAAAGCCAGAACCGCATCAACTGTTTGAATGACGTTAGCGGTGGGTTGTTTTGTTAGAATGAGTAATACAGAAGGCTTGCCATTTTTAAGTCCGGTATTGCGAAGGTCTTCAACCGAATCGACGGCTTCACCCAAGTCACCAATGGTCACAGGCGCACCATTCCGATAACTGACGATGAGTGACATATAATCAGCTGCTTTACGGGCTTGATCATTCGCCAAAATTTGCCAACGATAGGGCCCATCTTCCATGACACCTTTTGGGCGATTGACATTCGTTTGATTAATGGTCGCTCTGACATCATCCAAACCAATCCCGTATTTGGTCAGTGCATTGGGGTTAAGTTCTATTCGAACCGCAGGTAAGGCTGCTCCTCCTAGCTGTACCTGGCCCATGCCCGGAATCTGTAAAATCTTTTGAGCCAGATTCGTAGAGGCAATATCATACATTTGACCTCTGGTGAGATGATCAGACGTTAACGCTAATATCAAAATCGGGGAGTCCGCCGGATTAAAGCGCCTGTAAGTCGGACGAGAAGGCATATTTAATGGCAACATTGTGGTTGCAGCATTGATGGCGGCTTGTACATCTCGGCAAGCACCATTGATATCACGATCCAGATCAAATTGCAGCGTAACCTGTGTAGAGCCCACTGAGCTACTGGAGGTCATTTCAGTAATGCCTGCGATGCGACCCAAGGCTCTTTCCAGTGGAGTAGCAACCGAACTGGACATCGTTTCGGCACTGGCGCCGGGTAACTGTGCCTGAACGCTAATGGTCGGGAAATCAACTTGAGGCAAAGAAGACACAGGCAAATTTATAAATGCCAGTGACCCTGCTAAACCAATAGCAATAGTGAGCAATGTGGTTGCTACCGGTCTATTGATAAATAAAGCCGACAAATTCATTATAAGCTCCTATCGTTCTCAATAGCTTCAGGTGGATTTAGGTTAAGCCAGCCAGCTAAGTTTCTAGCCAGGTTATCCATTCCCAAATAAATAACAGGTGTTGTATACAAGGTTAATAATTGACTGAGTAATAAACCGCCGACCATCGTAATCCCTAAGGGATGACGTAACTCTGAGCCCACTCCTGTACCTAGCATTAGGGGTAATGCTCCTAATAAAGCGGCCATTGTTGTCATTAGAATAGGTCTAAAGCGCAATAAGCAAGCCTGGAAAATGGCTTCCCTAGGCGATAATTGTTGTTTGCGTTCTGCTTCAAGAGCAAAGTCGATCATCATAATCGCGTTCTTTTTAACAATACCGATTAATAAGATGATGCCAATAATGCCGATAATGCCTAAATCCCCTCCAGACATCATTAACGCTAATAAAGCACCGACGCCTGCCGAAGGGAGTGTTGATAAAATGGTCAAAGGGTGAATGTAGCTTTCATATAAAACCCCCAGCACAATATAAACAGTGACAATTGCAGCTAAAATTAACCACAAGGTATTATCCAAGGAGGCTTTAAAAGCTAATGCAGCACCTTGATAACTGGTGCGTATGCTGATAGGTAAGTCAATCTCTTGCTTGATACGATCAATCGCTTTTACAGCATCGCCTAAAGCAGCACCCGGCGCGAGATTAAACGATAAGGTTGCAACAGGAAATTGATCAAGATGGTTAATAGACAGTGGCGTCAATCGTTCAGAAATTTCTGAGATAGCCGACAAAGGTACCTGAGTGCCATTACTGGAAGGAATACGCAGATCCTTTAAAGTTTCAGGTGAGTTTTGTGCAGAAGGATCAACTTCAAGTACGACTCGATATTGATTGGCTTGAGTAAAAATTGTAGATACCAGACGTTGCCCATAAGCACTGTATAAGGTGTTATCAATGGCGGCGGTAGTCACACCCAAACGACTTGCTGTGCTACGGTCAATGTTGACATAGACCTGTTGACCTTGATCTTGAACATCACTGGTTACATCATTAAATTCAGGTTCGTTAGTCAGCCGACTCACTAAGAGTTGAGTCCAGCGATTCAGTTCATCAGAGTCTGGGGTTTCTAAGGTAAATTGATATTGAGTACGACTAACCCTGTTTTCCATGGTCAGATCTTGTACAGGTTGCAAGTAAAGTGTGACACCGTTTAATTGCGCTAATTTGGGTTTTAATCTGGCTATCACAGCGTTTGCATTTTCATTACGCTCAGCGTGGGGTTTAAGGTTAATCAAGAACCGACCGCTATTAGGTGTCGTGTTAATGCCATCAACACCAATAAACGAAGACAGGTTTTCGACGGCAGGGTCCTCAAGAATGATTTTGCCTAGCTTTTGCTGATATTCACCCATAGCAGAAAAAGAAACATTTTGGGGAGCTTCAGAAATCCCTTGAATAACGCCTGTGTCCTGGATAGGAAAAAAACCTTTTGGAATCGTAATGTATAAGGCGACGGTTAACCCAACGGTAGCAAAAAACACCAATAGGGTTAACGTCTGGCGTTTTAAGACCCACTCCAAACTACGTCCATAGAGTGTTATGAGTTTATCGAACCAGTCAGTAGATTTTTTGCTTTCTCTTGCATGATGCGAAGGATCTAAGTGTAAGAGCTTCGCACACATCATTGGGGTGAGGGTGAGTGATACAAAAGCAGAAATCAAAATGGCGACAGCCAAGGTGATGGCGAATTCTCTAAATAATCGGCCCACAACATCACTCATGAAAAGTAAAGGAATCAATACGGCTATCAATGAAAATGTCAAAGAGATAATGGTAAAGCCGATTTGTTCCGAACCTTTTAAGGCCGCTTTTAAAGGTGATTCTCCTCGCTCGATATAGCGGGATATGTTTTCAATCACCACGATGGCATCGTCAACTACAAAACCGGTAGCAATCGTTAGTGCCATCAAGGTTAAGTTATTGATACTGAAGCCCGCCATATACATGACGGCAAAAGTACCGACCAATGATAATGGCACCGCAACCCCGGGAATAATTGTGGCGCGTGCATTGCGTAAAAACAGAAAGATAACCATAACGACCAGCGCAATAGCGAGTAGTAGCTCGAATTGTACGTCATGAATAGAGGCCCGTATGGTGACAGTGCGGTCGGTTAAAGGGATTACTTCAATGCTTAAGGGTAGGGAAGCTTGTAATTCAGGGAGTAGCTTTTTAATATCATCGACGACTTCAAGGACATTGGCGCCGGGTTGACGCTGTATGTTAACAATGACAGAGGCATTATCGTTAGCCCACGCTGCTAAACGGACATTCTCTGCGCCATCTATAACTTTTGCGACTTCTGATAATCTGACAGGGGCACCGTTACGGTAGGCTACGACCAGTTCACGGTATTCTGAAGACGAGCGTATTTGATCATTACTGTCAATGATAGCCGAGCGCAATGGGCCATTAAACATACCTTTGGGTTGATTAACATTGGCGGCAGCGACAGAGGTTCGAACGTCTTCAAGGCTAATGCCATAAGCAGCCAGGGCTTTGTGATTAATCTGTATACGTACTGCGGGTCTTTGGCCTCCACTAATACCCACCAAACCGACGCCCGGTAATTGGGCGATTTTTTGCGCTAAACGGGTATCGACTAAATCTTCTACCTTATATAATGGTAGCGATTTAGAGCTAATCGCTAGTGTCATAATAGGCGTATCAGCAGGATTAACTTTGCTGTAGATGGGTGCTTGAGGTAAGTCCGTTGGTAAGAAACTGGCAGCGGCATTAATTGCGGCTTGCACTGTTTGTTCGGCAATATCCAGATCCAGGTTTAGATTAAATTGCAAAGTAATGACCGAAGCACCACCTGAGCTGGTTGAGGACATTTGAGTTAAGCCAGGCATTTGTCCGAATTGCCGTTCCAATGGCGCAGTGACAACTGATGTCATAACATCAGGGCTGGCACCTGGATAGAGAGTGACCACCTGAATCGTTGGATAATCAACCTGTGGTAATGCTGAAACCGGAAGGAGTCGATAAGCCAAGACCCCAACTAACAGCATGGCTACCATCAGTAACGAGGTAGCAACAGGTCGTAAAATAAACAGTCGAGACGGATTAAAGCCCGATTGGGATTGCGTTGAGGCTGTCATAATGATTAATGTTTATTCCGTCTACGAAATTTATTTTCAGAGGCCGCAGCCGCTGCAGCTATTGCTTCTGGAGTAGCGGCGACTGCTAACCCATCTTTTTTGGCGACATCAACCTTGCTACCCTCGTGTAATCGGTCAACTCCTTCAACGACGACAGTTTCATTAGGGGCAAGATTATTTTCTATGATGACCTTATCTGCTTCAGTTGCACCGACTTTGACTCTGCGAATCTGAACCGTATTGTCTGCTTTAACTACATAAACAAAGGGGCCTTCTGAATCTTGTTGAATGGCAGCACTGGATACTTGAATTACATTAGGCTGAGTTTCCAAGTGCATTTTGATGTTAACAAACTGATTAGCAAACAAGGTACTTTCAGTATTATCAAATTGCGCTTTGAGCTTGAGTGTACCGGTTGTTGTGTCGATTTGGTTGTCAATGGCCAATAATTTACCTTCGGCTAACTTGTTTTTTCCACTTCTATCATACGCAGTAATAATGACAGGTTCATTAGACCGAAAACGCTTAATAACAGGCTGTACTTTGTCTTCAGGTAAAGTAAAAACCACGCTGATCGGTTGCAGTTGAGTGATAACGACCAGGCCATTCGTATCATTAGCATGTACGATATTGCCTTGGTCGATTTGGCGAAGCCCTACTCGACCTGTAATAGGTGCGGTTAGTCTAGAATAACTGAGTTGAAGCTTGGCATTATTAACCTGAGCTCTATCCATTGTGACCAGGCCTTGATATTGTTTAACTTGGGCTTCTTGGGTCACCGCTTGTTGAGCAGCGATTGAATCTTGTTCAAGCAGCTTTAAGTAACGATTGTGATCGAGTTCAGCATTTTTTAACAAGGCTTCGTCTCTCAGTAACTGACCTTCTGCTTGCTGCAATTGTATCTCATAGGGGCGTGGATCAATTTCAGCTAATAGATCCCCTTGCTTAACTAATTGGCCTTCGGTAAACCCGACTTTGACTAATTCACCATCCACTCGCGCTTTAACAGTGACGGTGCGTAAGGCTGTGACTGTTCCTAAGCCGTTTAGATAAATGGGGAAATCTGCTGTATTCGCTGTTTCTATTGAAACGGGAGAAGGAGTATCTTCTTCATCATGACGATCTCCTCCGCGCTTGTCTCCTCGTGCGTCGCCACGTGATGCAAACTTATTGTCCGTATTAGAAGACGCAGGTTGCAAGAAATAATAGCTGCCCGCAGCGATTAGTAGCACGCTCAAGGTGCCTAGCAAAAAAATAGGTTTGCGTCGCTTAGAAATTGGGGAAGGGGATTGATTATTTTGACTCATGCGAACACTGTTAATTTAAAGTTTGAGAGCGAATGGCTTGAATGCCAGCCAAAGAAAATAGTACGACATGATCTGCAAAGTCTTGAATGTCGCTTAAGTAATTGGGATGATTATGTGAATGACGTGCCTTTTGCATGTGTTTTAAACGCAATAGCTGAAAACATTGCCCCATAATACTGGTATGGCAATAATGTATCTGTTTATCACTTGCGCTATGACCAAGACATTCTTTTAATAGATCGAGCATTTGTAAGCGTTGAGGATTGATTTCCTTTTCTAAAATATCCGAAAGCAGTCGAGTAGGTTGAGCCATTTCTTTATTAATAATTGCAAATGAATAAGATTTATCGTCAGCGACCCGGTTTATTATCGAGCGAATGCGGATTGCCAAGCGCTGTTCTGCGGTGGCATCCGCAGCTAAGACACCTTCGGGCGGATAAAGTTTTAGCTCCTGGTTAAAAGCAAAGCGCCAGGACTCAAGGTACAGAGTTTCTTTGTCACGAAAATGATAGTTCACTGAAGCGATATTAGTTTCCGCCTGCTCGCAAATTTCGGCAATAGTGGTCTCTTGAAAACCCTTTTCAGCAAAAATGCGACTTGCCGTAATTAATAAACGGTTGCGGGTTTTTTCAGACTTGGTTTTAAGGTCGGTCATTCGAACAAGTTGAAAATATAATAGACACGTTAATGGGTTTGAAATACTTAATTCAAATGTGTATTTTAAAATTAGCAAATAATATGCCATTGAGTGTCTTTATGAATATTCATGCGTTTGGGGAGAGGGGTTCTATAAAGGTTGTTTGCTGATCAGCAATAACTGCTTGATGAGTGTTGATTATTCAGCAGGTGAGCGACTGGTTTGTTGACAATCAAATGGACGATTGGCTTACTGACCCAATCGTCGGGCTAACAATGCAGTTAATTGGTCAGTCACCAATGGTTTGGTTAAATAATCATCCATTCCAGCCAATAGACATTTTTCACGTTCTCCATCGAGAGCGTTGGCTGTTAATGCAATAACTGGTTGATGGGATAAACCCAACCGGCTTTCTAGCAATCGCAGTTCTCGGGTGGCTGTATAACCATCCATAACTGGCATGTGGCAATCCATGAAAATTAAGTCATAGCTTGTCTGCTTTAACTTATCGAGGGCAACTTGCCCGTTTTCTGCCACGTCGGGATTAAGGTCAAATTTAGCAAGCTTTGCAATAATGACTTTCTGATTGATTTTATTATCTTCAACGACGAGTACTTTTTTGTTCTGATAGCTAATGGGTTTGTTATTGGCTGGCGTCACTGGAAAAACTAAGGGTGAAATTTCCTGACTGTTACGGGCAGGTAAAGGTAAGGTAAACCAGAAACAGGCTCCCTGTCCTAGGGTACTATTGACACCGATTCTGCCACCCATCAGCTCAACAAATCTTTTGCTGATCGATAAACCCAGACCCGTGCCCCCAAATCGTCTCGAAGTAGCGCTATCTGCCTGGGTAAACGGGTTAAATAAGTGTAGTTGTACCTCTGGTGAGATGCCGATACCCGTATCACGGACTTCAAAACGCAGTTCATTGGGTTTATCGTGGCTGATATTCAGAGAAACTTTGCCTTTATCAGTGAATTTAATGGCATTGCCGATTAAATTGGTGAGCACTTGCCGGATTCGCATAGGATCACCGCACCAGTTCGAAGACGTATTGATAGATGTAAAAAAGTTTAATGCCAGGCCTTTGGCATGAGCTTGACTAGCCATTAAGGCGCAGCAGTCCTCCATCAGATTAGTCAGATTAAAGTCAATTTGTTCCAGTTCAAATTGGCCTGCATCTAGCTTCGAGAAATCCAGAATATCATTAATGATTTCCAGCAGGTTTTCACCAGAACGATGCGCTGTCTCCAGCCAATCCAGTTGCTTGGGCGTCATTGCTGTTTCGCGTAGCAAGTCCAGCATCCCTAAAACCCCATTCATGGGAGTGCGTATTTCATGACTCATATTGGCCATAAATTCGGATTTTGTTCGGGTGGCTTCCTCGGCCATGATTTTTGCTTTAAGTAGGCTTTGAATGGCTTCATGCTCTAGGGTAATATCATCAATAATAGCTACTAATCCCTGACCATAGTCGTTGTTGTCCAGTGCTTTTCCTGAAAAACGGGCCCAAAATAGACTACCTTCCTTGCGGATGAATTGTAGTTCAAGACGCTGAAATTTACCTTCCAGGATAGTCTGATAGACAGGGTGTCCCCCTGACTCATAGGCATTATCGTCGGGATACCACAGGCGTGTTGGTTGACCGTTGAGTTCTCCAGGTGCATAGCCAAAAATCTCTTCTAGCTTACGGTTGCAGCGTTGAATCACATTATCCTTGATAAGGACAATGCCTGAGGTGGCAGAATCGAAAATAGCGTGTTCTTCAGCACTTGCGATGCGTAAAGTTTCTTCTGCTTGGCGTTGACGTTCCAGTTGCAAGGCTAGTATTTTACGGGCTTCCATTAGCTCGGTGACATCATAAAACCATCCCAATACTGCACTTTTATTTTGATACTGGATAGGCATATAGGACGATAGCGCCCAGAAGGTCAAACCGGTATAAGGATTTAAAAACTCAATCTGACGATTAAGTACCGTATGCCCTTGTTCCAGTTCTGACAGTATGGCCAGGTAATCTTCTTTTTTGGCGTAATATTCTACGGGGTTGACCTCCAGTACCTGAGGATTCTTTATAAGAC
>Ga0194052_1002070_pt1 | contig 11170 bp, 7 predicted proteins | sample SepL226m_MetaG_FD_160117 | JGI IMG/M metagenome (GOLD analysis project Ga0194052, IMG submission 160117) | Anoxic zone freshwater microbial communities from boreal shield lake in IISD Experimental Lakes Area, Ontario, Canada - Sep2016-L227-6m | ecosystem: Environmental > Aquatic > Freshwater >... | reverse complement strand
TGTATTATCATTATCTTGTGTTGGTAAATTTTCCATAAATTATGTAGGTAAGTTTGTAGGAGGTGAAGCTTCTTTTGATTCGATACGTTCCAATGTTGGAACTTTCAAAATTTGACCTGGGAAATGCCAAATAGTAGCCAATTCTTCAGCATTCAAAACAAAAGTAGCTGGATGATAATAAGGTTTAAATAGAACGTTAAAAGGAAAAAAGGATATTGTGTGAACATTGAAGAGATGGTGTCTCATTGGAAGATGAAAAAACTCTCTTTCACGATAAGCATGCAAATGTCTTCTTTTTAAAAGATTAACTGTTTTGTTTGATGCCATAAATATTCCACTATAGGCATCTGCCTGAGTTGAATTACATCGAGTAAAAGAATTCAAATATGGGTTTGAATACTGACGCCAAATAAGACGAATATTTCTGGAATTATTATTTCTAGTACCAAAAGGAAATATTTCTTTTTTGGCAACATAGGCTACTCTTATACCTGTATCAAAACCTATCTTCGTCATTTTAGCACTTATGCCTTTGATGATTGGATCCAAAAATCCAGGGGCACGTATTTCTGTCGTTATCTTATCGCCCAAACTTAGCTTTTTACTAGTATATGGCAACAAGACATTATCCAATTCAAGCTGTGCTTCTTTAACCCAATCATGACTTTGAAACATTTTTTCTTTTGTAAAGAATTTCTTTTTTGAAGGACTTACAACAATTTGTATCCACATCTGTTCTCCTTTTTGAAGTGAACCAAAAAGTTCTATTACTGGAGAGATAGGATCAACTTTATATTCTTCTTTCGGATCTTTGTCTAAACCGAAATCAACATAAGTTTTAATTGGATAAGCGTCCTTTTTTTCAAGTTTAAATTCACAACCCCATAAATTCCAACCACTCTCTTCAGATATTTCACTTATAGCCAAAGTATAATCTTCTGCAACTTTTACTTGTGACTGAGGGTACTGAGCATACATCTGAGTTTCAATTAAATCTTTGATACGACTTGGGGTACGAATATAAAAATGCACTTGCCCATCGATTGAAACAATTTCTAGAGAATACCAAAACCAAACAGCTCCTTGCCAATATTCTTCAAGCCCTCCTTTAATACTCCAGTGATATAGTGCGTTCGTAAAAAACAACTCCATAGCTTTCGGTGAACGCAAAACGTCTCTGGGTGGAACAATTTCAATCATTGAAAACTCTATACCAGAAATAAAATCTTGCCTTATGTAATGCACCCACATTTTCCAAGCAATGACACCTAATAAAAAAGTACCCAACAAAGGCAGAAGCCAAATTATGGCATTAAACAGAAAACTGAAAGATGTTGCTAAAATATTGTCCATTCCTTATATTTTAATATAAATAGCCCTTAATGTAAACGAAAAAAAACAAACTAGTAGACCTCATTCTGACCCTCCTTCGCAAAGGCTACAAACGGGCACAGTAACACTTTCTAATATACTTCTTGTTGGTAGCATCGTTCACAATATATTGTTTCGGGTCGCTCAGGTGCATAGCTAGTCTCAAATTCGTTAGTACAACCTTCTTTCATGCATGTTCGATGCCAAAGTTTCATTGGATTAAGCTTAGAAGATCTCTCGTAATGTCTACAATTTGGGCAAAGTCGGGGTAGCGGCACATTAATTTGTCTGTAAAAAGATAATTCTTGTAGGGTTATCTTAAAAGCAGTTGTGCATCTTTGTCTACATTTACCAGAATGAGCACAAGCAATAATATCATCAAAAATAAAATCACCTACACCCCGAATATGGTCAGGTAAATCATCGGTTTTTTTAGTAATAACATAATTTCTTTCTATTTCATCTACATATCGGTACCCTCGCTTTATGATTTCTTCTTTTTCTAGGGGCATATATTCGTAAGCAAAAGTTTCATTATAAGCAAAAGGAGAAAGCTCTGGAGGAAAAAATTCTCCATATTTATATATTATCCCCCGTGCATCAATATATGGAAGTGAATCCATTTCTTTAATTATTTTATCTTTCAATATATAATATTCTTCTTTAGTATATTGCTTATTTAAAATACAATAATTTTTACTACGCATACAAATACAACCAAAAAGTTCTTGTGAAGACATACAGATATCAGAATATGTAACGTCTCTAGAGAACCAACATGTAGTTGAAAAAAGTTTATTATAATTTTTTTCAATATTTGCACTTTCATATAATAATTCTGAATTATCAGCATGGCTAAAATCATAACTATCTTTAATATTAGAACAAAAGGCTGCGTATTTTAAATTTTCAGATTTTCTAACAAAAAAAGAACTATGGCAATTTTTGGTTTCTACAAGTTCATTTCCATCTGAGCCAATAGATGATATGGCTCTTGAAAAACGGTGCGGTGTTTTTAATAACAAATCTTTGAAATCTTTCTTTAATTTTTCTAATTTAGAATATGAACCGAGTTCTTCTCTTTTAATTTTATATTCTTCTTCTGAAAGCATTTTATTAAGATAATAATTCTTTTTATTTCTCAAATTTATACAACCAATACAATTACTAATGTTTTTACAGTCTACCGCGAAAGTACTTTCTAATACATTTTCACAATTTTCAATAAAATTTGATTTATAACCTTTACTACTTTCTATGTTTTCATAACAAAGATTAGACTCTTGCAAACCAAAACAATCCTGTGAGTTTTTTGATTTAAATGTTCGATAAACATATGAACAATCTTCATCCTTGTCACACCCAACTGCAAAATAACAATTTTTTAAACCTCCAGAATAGTTTACATAATTACAATTCACATTACTCTCTGCAATCAATTCTGGTCTTGGAACAGACATCATTAATTCACTCCATTGACTAAAAAAAGGTTTGGACGAATCGTATTCTTTTCCAAATGAACCAGAATCCCAACCATCGCTCCACCAACATTTATTACAGTAAACTGGAAACGAAGCTTTGCTCGAATGAACTGATATTATATTTTCATTACATAAATCACAAATCCGCTTGTATAAATAACGCTCATTACGATAAGTCATTCTTCGCTGAAATCGACACTCCGGACAAAAGGTTGGTGGTGGAACTTTTATCTTTTCATAAAAATTAAAATCTTCGATTTCTATTGTGAAATCCTTTTTACAGTTTTGACAGGTCTTTTCTTGCATGAGAATATTATATCATTCTTAAAACAAAAAACCCCATTACGGGGTTTTTTGTTTTTTACGCTAGCGTGTAGAGTCCAGCTTTATTTTTCTTAAAATATTTTGAATTTACTAGATTGACTAGTATCGTATTTTTCTTAAAATATCTTTCTTTCATTACTTTCTCAACGACTTGTTCTTTGGTCATAGGGCCTTCTCTCTTTAGTATATCTTTAATGATGTCTCGAGCTATGCCTGCTTTGTATCCCCATTCAGCAAGAGCATACATTCCTCTTCCAACTAAAACAAAGCGAGGATCTTTGATAAGTTCATTGTGACAAGTTGCATAGTGAGTCTTACGATTAAAAGTTTTTGAAATATTATCTGCTACTTCTCGAAAATGCATCGGGGAACCATGTCTTCGCATAACCAAGAAAGCATAATCTTTAACTCCTCGAGTTCGGATATTTGGAGAAGAAGCACGACCCCATTCTCCAAGTGGATTTTTAGAAATTGTCTTAGACATTGAAAGCCACCTCTTTACTATTTCTTCATTCTTGTATTGCTCTGCAACATCTTTCATATTATCAAAAAACTTTTTGATCATTTCAGTTTCAACAATAAGATCTTCATCTTTTAGACTAGTATAAAGCTTTCGAAGTGAATCATGTACTTTTTCTGCCATTTCATCGTCCACACTCCATCGAGTATGAAAATGATTGTCTTCTCGATGTTTTTTGAAAACATCACCCAATACTAGATAAAAATGAATATGATTTTGAGTAGCTTTATCTTTTGAGATGTGAGGCAATAATTCATGTTCAGCAACTATTGAACCTAAAGAAAGAATTAATTGCTTAAGCTCGTCAAAAACAGCAGATTCTTGTTTGTAAGCATCTGATTTTTTAATTAAACTTAACGCAGCTTCTTCAATTTGCCTTACTCGTTCTCGAGTAATGTTATATTTTTTACCGATTTCTTCCAAAGTCTTTCTTTCAGCATCAGCATTCAAACCAAAACGATTCATAATCACATCATTTGCTCGGTCTTGCAGATTTGAAGTTATTTTTTTTGTTACTTGTTTTGGTTTAAAGGTTATTGTTGACATATTTTTTTAATTTTTACTTTAATAATTTTATTTATACTATATATTATACACACACATAGACTAATGTCAAATTAGTGACCATTAAATTAGATTCATTCTGCTAGCTCGAACACGATCAAGCTCTGTTAGATATTTTTTTCGAAGTCGAACACTTTTTGGAGTAATTTCTAAGTACTCATCGTTGTTCATTACTTCAAGCCCGCGCTCAATACTTAAGGTAAAAGCGGGATAAAGCACCGTAGCTTCATCAGTTCCTGATGCTCGCATGTTCGTAAGTTGTTTTCCTTTAGTAGGATTGACGGCCATTTCAGTTCCTTTTACGACATTACCGATAACCATACCTTCATATACTTCCGTTCCATGCCCTACATATAATATACCACGTTCTTGTAAATTTGCAAGGGCAAAGGCGACAGCTTTACCAGCCACCATTGAAGACATTGAGCCATATTCTTTCTTTTTTATTTCACCTGCAAATTCCTTAAAGCCTAAAACTCGAGAAGACATAATTCCTTCTCCTTTAGTGTCTACGATAAATTCTCCACGGTAGCCAAGAATTCCACGAGTTGGCACTTCAAAAGTAATTCTAGAAATCCCCTGTTTCTCACTCATGTCTTTCATAATACCTCTCCTCTTTCCAACTTTTTCAATTACAATACCTGAAGATTCGTTTGGCACATCAATAATCAATTCCTCATAAGGTTCTGTTTTTATTCCATTCTCTTCTTTGATGATTACTTCTGGTTGTGAAACTTGCATTTCAAATCCTTCTCGGCGCATATTTTCAAGCAAGATTGCAATGTGTAATTCTCCTCTACCATAAACTTTAAAAAAACTTGGACCCATTTTATTTTCTGCTTCCACTGGAGAAAAATCTACTTTCAAACCTACGTTTATTTCTAGTTCCTTTTCTAATCTTTCTTTTATTTGTCGAGAAGTTACAAACTTGCCTTCTTTCCCGGCAAATGGAGAATCGTTTACTAAAAAGTTTAGAGAAATTGTTGGCTCATCAATAGCAATGTGTGGCATTGGTTCTACTGATTCATCTTCACAAATCGTCTCACCAATATAGATATCTGGAATTCCAGAAAACAAAACGATATCACCAGCAGTTGATTCTTTAGTCTCTTTTCTATTTATTCCTTCAAAGCTAAAAAGCTTAGTAATCTTACCCGTCCTTGTGCCATTTTCTCCTTTGACAAAAACTTGACTAGCAGAAGAAATTTTTCCTGAATAAACTCGAGCGACAGCAAGTCGTCCCAAGAAATTATCATAACCTAAATTGAAAACTTGAGCACACATTTTTTCACTTTCATTACTAGAGACCGAAGGAACTTTTTCCAAAATCAAATCAAGTAATGGATTTAAATTATCTGATACATCATTTAAATTTCTTTTAGCAATTCCATCTCGTCCAATAGCATAAATAGTCTCAAAGTCTGCTTGTTCTTCAGTAGCACCTAATTCAAAGAATAGATCCAATACCTCTTCATGAGTTCGATGTGGGTCAGCGGCTGGCTTATCAATTTTATTGATAACCACAATAGGTTTTAAACCTAATTCCAAAGATTTTTTCAAAACGAACCTAGTTTGTGGCATAGGTCCTTCTACTGCATCCACTAGCAATAATACTGAGTCAATGGCTCGCAATACCCGTTCTACTTCTGAACCAAAGTCTGCGTGCCCTGGAGTGTCTACGATGTTTATTTTTGTACCTTTATAAAAAATTGAAGTATTTTTTGAGTAAATAGTGATACCACGTTCCTTTTCAAGATCATTTGAATCCATCGATGCTCCTTCATCTAGTCCACCATTTTGTTGCATCAAAGAATCAGTAAGTTTTGTCTTACCATGGTCGACGTGAGCTATAATCGCGATATTTCTAATTTCCATAAATATATTTCTTTATTAATAATTAATACTTTGCCCTACAGTAAGCATAATTCTCACTGTTTTTTCTAATTCAACGATTTTATCGAATTAAAAAAAGCCTTTGGGCTTTCTTTAATAATAACATACTTTTCTAAAAACTACAAATTCTACTAATCAACTTCATAGTCTCCTCCCTTATTTGTATTTGTATTATTTACTTGTGCATTTTGTGTATTAGTATTTATTGTATTTTGACTAACTTGCTGATTTAAATTACCAACTAGAAATTGGTCGAGTAAGTTATTTGCAGAAGTCGAGTGAGAACTACCTTGTCCACCCTTAGTGTCAAAAGCGTTAGTTGCTTCTTTACCACAATAATTAGCTATATTTCTAGTTCCACCAGGATGAGAAGACGCATAACCTGAAATATTATAAACCTTACTATTAACGATAATCCAGCAATCTGAAGTTGTATTGTGCTTAGTAACTTCCGTGGTAGTTAATTTAGTATTTGTTACCGTATCTGTGGGAATAACATTTGGAACAATATTATTTGAATTACTTGTTGTTGTATTTGCTTTTGCATTTTGAACATTTTTACTCAAAGTACTCTGATCAATTTTTTGATTTAAATCTCCGATTAGGAATTGTGCAAGCTCTTGATTGGCATTAATTGAATGTGTCTGTCCTCTACCTCCTTTTGTGTCATAGCTAGTCGTTGATTCTTTTCCACATGAATCTGCAATATTCCTCGTACCGCCCGGATGAGCTGATGCATAACCTGAAATATCATAAACTTTATTATTTACAATAATCCAACAATCTGAAACTATATTATGTTTGCTAACTTCTACTGAATCTAATTTCGTAATACCAGAAGAAACTAAATTATTAATATCAGTATTTTTATGCTGGTTTACGGTATTGACGTTAGAGCTAATATTATTTTGATAAAAAACCAAACCTGCAGTCAAAACTGCGGTCACTACTGCAAAGAATATAAATAATGATATAGTAGTAAATTTTTTCATAATTATAGGAAATTAAATTCTTCAAAATGAATATCGTTTTTATCGACTCCTTTATTTATAAATTGACTATATAATATTTTCATAAATGACAAAGGACCACAAATATAAATATCAGTATTGCCTAATCCATTGCTTCCTTTTTCAATCACTTCACCACTAATATACCCTTGCGTATCTGAGTACCATGGCAAAACTCGAAATTTACTATTTGAAAGAGATATAGCATTGAGTTCTTTTAGTAAAACTGCCTCATTCGGATTTTTTAAACAATAATACAAATCAATATTGTGATTAATGTTTCCAATACTTCGAGCCATACTCAAAAATGGCGTAATACCAACTCCGCCTGCAATCCAGATTTCTTTTTTAGTAGAATTATTATTCTCATAAAAACTACCAAAAGGCCCTTCTACTTCTGCCAACATTCCCGGAGTAAGTCTATTAATCGTACTCGTATAATCACCCAATGATTTTATAACAATTTTTAAATTATCATCCCCCGTAAAAGATGCAATAGAAAATGGGTGGGGCTCAGAGCTAATGCCAACCCCCACAAATCTAATAAAAATAAATTGCCCAGAACGAAATTCCATTTTTTTATTAAGTGGCTCTATTTCTATTTCGGCAACATTATTATTTAAAATAATTACTTTTACAACCTTAAATTCAAAATCTTTATTAAATATTTTTCGAAAAAATGATCTGTAAGCACCGAGGGTAAGTCCAATAAAAGCAAAAATCAAAATATAATATCTCAAAAACATGTCATTCGATATATCGCTAGAGATAAGCATCGTATGTATAATAGCAAATACAAAAACGACAACCATAAACTTATGTGAGAATCGCCAAATATGATATTTAATTTTAGTATAAATAGTGATTACTAAAAGTACAATCATTAACAGTAACGCAATAATTCCTAGAGTTACGGCAAAATTAGTCCCAGGCAATAAAAACATAGCGGCACTATATACTGATGTAGTTAAATATTTTACCATCAACAAAAGTGGATGAAATAAAATCATACAAAATGAAAGCATACCCAATTGTTTATGGTAATTATAAAAATGGTGCAATCCTCCAAACATTCGATCAAAAAATCTTGATCTATTACTTAGAATTAAGTTTAATGAAAATAAAATCATGCCAAGCAAACCAGTGATCTGACCAAAACTTGTTGTAGTAGAATTTAAATCAAAAAACCTAAAAGACATTGATTCCATCAAAAACCAACGTATGATTGGAATTAAAGCTAAAAGTATAATAATGAATATTGGTAAATATTTTTTAAGTTTCACAAATTCATTATAACATATAGACCAATGAACTCTTCATGAAGTAATAAAAATTATTTATTGTTTAAAATCAATCTTTAATACAACGAACAGAAAATCCTGACCCACGAGCATAACTCGTAGAAGGATAAACAGCAAATGACCAAAAGCTCATCGTAGAAGAAGTCGTAGACCTGTATATTCCTTGAGTTCCTTGATTATTTAGAGTAGCATCAGCTGCGCTACGCATTCCACTTGAAGGGATTTTTAATGCAGAATTATATGCAATATTTAAACAATTATTTACAGCCCCACATGTTGACGTAGTGAAGCCACCCATTGCTGTAATTAGCGTTTGCCATTCTCCTATAGTTGGAATGCGGAAACCAGAAGGGCAAGGATTATTTATTCCACTTACCCCCAGCCATAAATTAAAATTTTGAGGACTACGCCAATCAAATGGAGAAACAGTACTAATTATAAAATCACTATGCCCGGGACTATCAGAAGAACTTAGGGTTGTTGTCGTTCCACTTGAAGAAATTTGATGTCCATCAGCATATCTTCCCCATTGATATAAATGACCATATGAAGCAGAATCATTATAGGCAGTTGCAACTCGAGTTGCCCCCAAATTACGATCTAGCCAAATTCTTCCATCAGGACCAGTGACAATGTCATAGTTAAGCCCATCTAAACCAACTATTCCCCCTCCTATTCCTCCATTGTTTTCAGTTGTTATTAAAGTTAAATTAGTTCCCGCTTCATAATAAGAATCATTATTACCTCCATCCTTAGCAGCTTTGTTGTCAGTAATGGTATAAGCTTCACTTTCAAGTACTGCGTTTATTTCGTAAGTTAAATCTTTTTCGGAACAAATGTAGCGGTACACTAGATCGGCACTTGTAGGACTAGTAGGATCAATTACTCTATTGGTTGGATCAACTGGAAGGTTTGATATTGGTGAGCCACCTGGTAATGAAGAGAAGTTAATAGGTATCCAACCATTGCCGTCATTTCGTCCTGCGTTTGCTTTCGTTGCTTGGACTGGACCTCCATTTCCCGTGAAAGTAGTTCCGTCTAACGTCATAGATGATATTGTACCTACGTCACTTGGCAAACTGTAGTATATGTGATCTGTTGCTGGTTGCCATAATGCTGAGGTTGTTGTGCCTTTACAACCTGCGTTGTCAGCACCTGCTAACTTAGGATTAGATGTATTTGTTTTATACACTTCTATAGCTTTCTCTAGAGTTATAACGTCAGAGATTCTTTGAGCATCTCTTGTTTTCTTTAGTACTTCACTAGGATTTATAACAAACAGTAATGCGACTGAAAGAACTGCTATTATTGCTAATACTATAAGTAATTCAAGGAGAGTAAAGGCTTTTCCTTTATAATCTTTTTTTAAAAGATTTATTCTAACTATTTTTTTAATTTTTTTTAAAAAAATCATAATAAAATAAAAATCTGTTTACGAATTAAATCCACTCGTACTTTTTGATAAACCAAACTTTCAAAGATTGAGTAACCAAGAAATACAATATTAATCCGACAAATAACAATGCAAAATAAAGTGGTGGTAATGGTAAGAATTGAAAAGCAGAAGCAAATGGTGAAAATGGCAAGTATATTCCAATTGCAATTACGCAAATAGTTGAAATTATTAAAGGCTTCGATGCCCAACTCTGGAAGAATGGGATTTTACTTGTTCGGATTATGTGCACGATTAAAGTCTGAGTCAAAAGAGATTCAACAAACCAGCCGGTGTGGAATAATGCAGGATTCCCCCAAGCGTGAAATACGTAAAGCATCACAAAGAAAGTTGCATAGTCAAACAAAGAACTTATCGGACCGAAGAATAAAATAAATCTTTTTATATTTTTAAAATTCCACTTTTTTGGTTTTGACAAACTATCTTCGTCGACAAGATCAGTTGGTATAGTCATTTGTGAAAAATCATAAAGCATATTATTTGCAAGTATCTGAATCGGCAACATGGGTAAAAATGGTAAGAAAATACTACCACCTACTACAGAAAACATATTTCCAAAGTTTGAGCTTGCTGCCATTTTGATATATTTAATAATGTTATCAAAAATTCTTCTTCCCTCTTTTATACCATCCTTTAAAACTACTAAACTTTTTTCAAGTAAGATTAAATCAGAAGATTCCTTGGCAATATCGGCGGCAGTGTCGACAGAAATTCCAACATCAGCCGCAATGAGTGAGAGTGAATCATTAATACCATCCCCCAGAAAACCAACTACGTGTCCTGCTGCCCTTAGGCTCTTAATTATTCGCTCTTTATCATATGGAGACAATTTAGCAAAAACTGACACAGTTTCTATTTTTTTAGATAATTCCTCATCACTTAATTTTTCAAGATCTTTACCTAAAAGTATTTCGTCAACTGCTATTCCTACATCTTTACAAATTTTTCTAGTAACAATATCATTGTCTCCAGTTAATATTTTCACAGTTACGCCCAAAGCCTCCAAGTCCTTTATTGTCTCAGTAACACTTATTTTAGGTGGATCAAAAAATGCCAAGAATCCAACAAAAATTAATTCTTGTTCATCATTAAATGAAAAAACTTTTTGATTTGGATCAATCTCTTTATATGCAATTGCTATAACTCGAAAACCTTCTTCGTTCAACCCCTTCTCAATTACTATTTTTTTATCATCAGAAAAATCTTTCATAGAAACAATTTTCCCATCAACTAAAACAGAAGAACAAGAAGCT
>Ga0194052_1002068_pt1 | contig 11171 bp, 5 predicted proteins | sample SepL226m_MetaG_FD_160117 | JGI IMG/M metagenome (GOLD analysis project Ga0194052, IMG submission 160117) | Anoxic zone freshwater microbial communities from boreal shield lake in IISD Experimental Lakes Area, Ontario, Canada - Sep2016-L227-6m | ecosystem: Environmental > Aquatic > Freshwater >... | reverse complement strand
CCATACGTCCATTCCTTGCTGGCTTTCGCTTGTTGCACATCCAGGAAATGACCGGAAAAATAGCTTAACTCATCCAGGGGCTTGGCAGGCATCACCTGAGCGACGGGTTGGGCCGTCGCGGGCGACGGGGTTGACCAGGCGCGTTTGAAAAGTTCATCCATCATCCGGGCGATCAGGGCCTGGCCGACCGGTCCGGGATGGACGCCGCCATATTGTTCAAAGGTCATCGTCCCCGAGGCGATCTCAGCCGTCATTTCCTTGGCAACGTTGATGGTCGGAATTTGGTAGTGCTTCGCGACCTCGTCGTGGGCAGCGATGGAGATGGGAGTCTCCCCCTTTTGCAACATGCTGATGATGTGACCATTCACCATGAAGGTCATGACGATGTCCATGTTGGGATTTTGCAGCCGGGCATGCCGGATGACTCCCTCCATCCCGCGGATGGCCTCGGTCCGACTGAGGTGTCCATCCTGATCATCATTGACGGCAAACTCCACGAACAGCAGATCGACCGGCCCATGTTTCAGCACATCCCGCTCAAGGCGGAACGCGCCGGTGTTCGAGCAGGTGGACCCGATGCCTGCGTTGGTGAAGGTGAAAGCGGTTTCGGGGAAACGCTTTTTGAGGATCGCCTCAACCATCGGCCGATAGCCGGCCGCCTCGGTGATCGACCCGCCTAGGAAGGCGACGTTGCCGGTTTTTTTCTGCTCAAACTGAAGGCGAGAGTTGTTCAGATCTCCTCGCACGACGATGTGGTCTCCGAAAGGCGCGCCGCTTTCGGCAGAGAAGGCAGGCGTGCTTAAGGCCATCGCGACCAAAGGGAGTGATAGGAGAAGGCCTTGGTATTTTGTTTTCATTCCCATTGGGTCTGATACCCCGAAGCTTGCTTCGGCTTTTCTTCGTGTCGTGAAATCATATTCTTAAATGCCCCGGAGCTTGCTCCGGGGTTCTTTACTTCGATTTCTCTAAGCTCAGGACTTTTTCCGGCATGGCGAGGGCGATCGGCTTGGCAACATCCTCGAAGGTATTATTGCTCACAACTGCGCGCCCGACATCGGGTCCGATTTGAACCCCGACATCGCTGTGGCTGATCTGATTCCCGTCGGCCACGACATCCAGGAAAGCATCGCCGCCTTTTTGCGGGCCGCCGGGTTTTTCCTGCCACCAGAAATCCGCGCCAAGCCGCTGGCCGTATTCCAGGTTGTTCCCCCGGAGAGTAAGTCCGAGAGTTGTAGGGATAGTGGCTCCGATCAGGGTGTCCACAAAGAGCGGGACGTTAGTCGGCTGGTCTGGAAATTGGAAGGCGGTTCCCTTGGTCAGGCGCAACCGGCGGCTGGTCAGGCCAGTGATACCATAAGGAATGTTCCCTTCGGGATTCGGCCCGCGGGCAGTAATCCCCTTGTGGTAGCTGTAAGCATACTTGACCGTGTTGTCCCGCATCTGGACGAACCATCCCATCTGCCCCCAAATCCCCTGCGTCCGCTCGACCTTGCACCGGTCAACAATATAGTCGAAAAATGGCCCGTAAAGCTGGGCAAATGCGCTCGTGTCGTAGCCCTCGCACGCATACACGATCATGTGCCGCATCAGCGACCATACGCTCACAACGCTTTTGGCATCGGGCACGACATCCCACGGGCGATCGAGGGTGGCGCGGTTTTCCGAGTTGGAAGTGATCACCCGGTATTGGCCGGCTCCGCGTCCGTCGAGGATGAACACCGCCATCCCGACAAATTCCTGGGGAATCCATTTGGCCTCGACCGCCGTGAATCCGGTTTCTTTAATGTCCGAGAGGCGTCCGACCCAGGCGGTGGTGCCGCCGTGGGCGCTGTAATGGCGGGGGGCGATTTCCATATAGAGGCGGCGGGGAGTCGTCTCGGGCATGGATTTATTAAATGGCGAAGCCAGAAAGATCGTGTCCTCCGAATTCTCAACAATTTGCCGGCTTTGCCCGCCGCCGGTGCCCCCGTCGTAGGCGCGAATAAACGCCGTGCCGCCACGGAAACAGCCGGGAACCCATCCGGTTTTGAAGCCGTCGAGGTTGGTTTCCTTGGCAGGAGGGAATTGGAGCGAGGGCTTTTGAGCATCCGCATCAACATTGATGGGGGTGCCCCAATACTGGCAGACCGGCCGGGCGGTGGGCATCGCGCTCACATCAAGCGTCATGGCCTCGCGTTCGCCGCGGACAAAATTGTTGCTCACATTGTGAGCGGAGTAAACGCGTTGCATGCCGTTCCACCCCCATCCAAACGATGAGGAACCGGTGGTGAAATTTGCTTCACAAACCAGATCGATCGCCCCGCCGCCGAAAAGGGTGTAGCAATATCCCAGCGTGTTCGTGAAGGAGTTGCGAACGATCCTCGCGTTCTCCACGTTGGCAAAAAGCTGCCGGCCACCTTGAAAATCGCAGTCGCTGACCTCAAGATTCCGCAAATCGAATCCTATGAAGGTGTTGACATCCACACCTTCGTAAATTCGGGCTAACGCCAGCTTCTCCGGCTCAATTTTTATGGGATCGGGTTTCTCCCCTTCCGCGGGTTTTGGAGGATTTAGAGCATTCTCCGGGTGTTGAACCAAGAGCCAGTGCTGGATGCGCAGGCGGCGCAGAAACTTGTCGCGGTTCTGGCCCCACGGCTTGCAGTAGGCGGCTAGCTCCGGCGGGATCGAGCGGGCAGCCCGCATTTCCTGGCTCATGTCGAAGATCGCAGCCTTCGCTGTGCGCACCAGAATCGTCAGGTCCTCGACCGCGTAGCTGTTGCCGGCATAGATGGCGGCCTTGGTGAAATCCTCAACTTTTTCCGGTTCAGCCATCGGCCATTTGAGGATGGTGGCATCCCGGCCGGCCCCTCGAATGACAGTTTTTTCCGGGATGTGGATCCAGTCGCTGAGCCGGTAAGTTCCCCAGGGGAAAACGACAACTCCCCCACCATTCTTTTGCACCGCATCCAGGACGGCACGGATGGCAGCGGTATCATCTGCCACGCCGTCTCCCATGACCCCGAGCTCTTTGACATTAAAAATCTTGTCCGGCCAGCGATCGGCCTTCTTGATCTCGACCTTCAAGGGCTCGCTCCAGGCGGCATCACCGCCAAAGCCGTTGTGGACGAGCAGATCGTAGGCCCCGACTGCCAGATCCGCAGGGAGCTTCACATAAAACGTGAACTTTTCCGCCTTTTCAGCCGGAAGATCCACCGCCTTGCCAGCCCGGCGAAGGCTGATTTTTGGGGTCCCTTTGTCCCCGGGAAGGAGGAAATTTTTCCCGACGACCTGGATCGTGCAATCCGGTGGCGCCTGGTTCTTGTCGAGTCCGGGCTGCAGGACGGTCGGCTGCAGGAACCAGATTTCCGGGCGGTTGAGGAAAAATGGCTTCCCTGCACCGCATTGAACCGAATAGACGCCGAGGGCGATGTTCGCAGGCAGCTGAAACTTCACCGAACTATCGCAGGCCTGGAGTGCTGGAGCAGAAACGGCTCCGCCGTCGGGAAGGGGCATCACCTTCACCTCCTTGACATCCCCCAGATCCCCGCCGTGCAACATGACGACATTCCCCGGGGCCAGGCTGTCCCCGCCGCTGAAAACGACAGGCGCAGCCATGCAGGCAACCGGCATCACGATCAGGCTCCCTGCCAAAGCGATGATTGAGCGTAGCGCAGGGTGCGCAGGTTCTCGGACATTCGTGGGGAAATGTGTGTTGCTTTTTTTCATCGGGGAAGCGTCTTTCACGACCAGAACATACCGATTTCAGCACTCCAATCCTATTGATAATCTTGACTTTTTTATGTAAGATCTTGTCCATGCCAAACCTCAAATACAGAAAGAACACATTCGTTGGAATTCATCCCGAGCCAAGGCCCGCGATCCTTCATGCGGCCGTGGTCGATTTGAAGTTTTGGACGTGGGATAATATTTCTTCTCCGTTTTGGCGTTGGTATTGGAATGAGCAGCCTGGCGCCTACGTGGAAAGGGATGGGAAACGGTGGGAGTTGCACCCGGATTTTATCGTGCTCGTGCCCCCGGGCATTGAGCTTTCCTGCCATACGCCCCGGAGGCTCAACCATTTTTTTATCGACTTCACGCTTCCCAAGACCGGATTGCTGCCGCCACGCGAACCGATGGTCAAGCGCGTGGATCCGGTTGAAAAGAAGTGGATCAACGCTTTCGTGCAGGGCATTTCCGCCAAGGAACAGGCTGAGTCATGGCAGCTCTCCAATCTTGCTCAGCTGCTGGTCGAGCATTCGATTCCCTGTATCAAAACCCAGAGCTCAAAGATTCCCGAATCCGATCCGCGCATTGATCGCGCGATCCACCTGATCCATCTCCAGCCAATGAACAAGTATCCGGTTTCCGAACTCGCGAAGAATGTCGGCATGAGCACCTGCGGGTTCATCAGGCTTTTTTCAAGATTCGTCGGGCAATCGGCCAAACAATACCAGCTCAGCCACTGGGTGGAAATGTCCTGCCATTTTTTGCTCAACCCCAGCATAAGCATTGATGACATTGCCAGCCGATGCGGGTTTTACGACCGGTTCCATTATTCGAAATCATTTCGTGCGCTCATGAAATGTTCCCCAGGCGCATTCCGGAAAAACTATCGAGTCAAGGAGAGTTAGAAAATCTGTCGCAGCGTCTTTATCCGCGACCTGGCGTTCCATGTCTTCCAAGTCGGACGGCTGCGGCGAGCCGTCCCTACCATGCAATAACCGGCTTTGCCCGCCGCCGGTGCCCCCGTCGTAGGCGCGAATAAACGCCGTGCCGCCAGGGAAACAGCCGGGAACCCATCCGGTTTTGAAGCCGTCGAGGTTGGTTTCCTTGGCAGGAGGGAATTGGAGCGAGGGCTTTTGAGCATCCGCATCACCCTCGGGAAAACATTTCTGCATTCTGTTTTGCTCTCATTTGAATTTATTTCTCCGCGTCCAACACCTTGAGCAACGTTCTGCCTTCGGGAGAATGGGTGAGCTTGTAGGTTTCCTTGCGCCCTGCGATCCCGACGGTCAGCACGGTCCGGTCATCGTTCCAATTTGTTACCGGCAGCTCGTCGCCGGCGCGGTGAGGGAAGAGAAGGATCTTGAAATCCGGAGCAACTGCTCGGCTCGCGATGACGAGGCGCTTATCGAGAGCGAACGAACGTCCGCCCGAAAGAGCGCCCGCCGTCATTTCCGGCACGAGCGTGTCGCGCCGCTCGAATGTTTCCAGGCGCGTCGAGGGTCGCGTTTGGTAATGCCGCTCGAGCTTGGGCTCGTTCAGGTTCAGGATGCGGACGAGGAGCTGACGGTCGCCCTTCGCCGGTTTGACGACACCGTTGGCATCGCGCATCGCAGTGGCATCGCAGAGGATGATGTCGCTCCCCGAGAAGGATGCCATCTCGGTATCGAGGCCGGTCTGCATGAGCCATTCGTAGAGCCGTTCCTGCCCGTCCTTCTGAAAATCATCCACGATCAGAAGATACGGGTGATCGCCGCGAGAGAACGCGAGCGTGCGGAACGCGCGCTGAACGGGGTTGTGGGGATAGCGCACAGGCCGACCATCCTCGTCCCAAAGCCGTGGTCCGCCGCCCTTGTCGGCAAAGCCGTCCCACTGCGCCTTGACAGCATCGCGCCGCTCCGGCTCAGGGGAGAGCCCTTTAAACCGCTTGTGAAATTCAGCGGCCGCCTTGCCATAATCCTTCCATCTTTCAAAGCCGAAGCGGACAAAATCTGCGGGCTCGGTTTCAATTTCTTTCGGCCACATCCAGTCGTAAGCCTCTTTGGCATCGCAGGCGGCGATCAGGATATTTCCCTTTTCCTCCAGGCCGAGCCATTTGCCCGGCCCCGGCCAGAACCCTTGGCCCCCGCCATCGACGAGGATGCCGTTGTGGTACCGGGTCTCGACCGAGCGGAAGTTATCCTTCGCCCAGTCGCGCCCGTCCGCAGAGAGGCAGAAGCTCCCCCGGTCCGCATGCTCGTGGCTCGAGCCGAGCGAATCCGTGCGGCACTCGAACTGCACGGCGGTGGCATTTGCCGACCAGGCGTTGCGCGCGATCAGCGAGCTTCTCACAGGATCGAACCATGTGAGCGGCTCGTTGAGCTTCGCGCCCGCCGAATAGTCCACCGGTTTTCCGCTGGCATCCTTGAGGCCGTCCGAAGACCAAAGCAGCGCCTCCACCAGGTGGGGTTTGTCCTTGAACGGATCTCCCCCGGCCGCCAGCAGCAGGTTCTGCCAGAGGTAGTCGGCCTTGGGATCGGACGGCAAAAAATATTTCCACATCGCCAGGGTGCTGAGCGAAGGTCCGGCATGGCCCCCATCCCCATGGCTGAGCCAATGCCCGCCCGATGGAGCCATGGCATTCAGATACCAGCCAAGCATCGTCCGGAAGTGGCTTTTTGTCAGGAGGTCTTCCCCGCGGCGCGCGGCCGCGATGACAAACGGGTTGAGCCAGTTGAGCCCGAACTGCGTGTAGCCGACGGCCTCGGTCGAGCAGCCGCCCGGCGAGATCCCGTAGGTCAGGTAGTCGCGGGCGATCTCGACACCGAGCTTGTAAACGCGCGGGTCGCAGCCGTCTTCGCCTTCGATCGCCAGCGCAAGGAGCGGAGACTGGGTGCCGATGGCCACCCAGTTCCAGTTGCGGAGATGATGCGGGAGGCGGGCCCCCATCCAGAGCTTTCCTTTGGTCGCCTTCGAGATGAGCCGCCGGACATCCGAGCGTTGAGCGTCGCTCATGAACGGATGGGCGAAGTCGTAAGCGTAGCCCAAGAGGTGGTATCCGGTGATGTCGCGGAAGCTCAGGTTGTCGCGCCAGTTGCCCTTGTCGGGGTTCGGGATTCGCGCGCGCCAGACATCGTCATTGAGCGGCGTGTTGGCATAGCGATCCAGGCAAGGCTCCATCACGCGGGCATACGTGTCGATCGCCGTCGCAACTTGTTTTCCTCCGGCCTTGTCCTCCTCGATGAGGCATCGGAGCGCCTCCATGGTCAGCGCCATCAGATACGGCTGGTAGTGGCCTAGCGATGGGAGTTCGCCCTTGTGCGCATCGAGCCCGGCCTCGACAGCCTTGGCATCACCGGCGACAAGGAGCGAATAGAGTTCCTTGCCCCAGCCGGGCTGGGCGATCGCCCTGTCGATCCGCTCTTTGAGCGAGGCCATGCTCATCCGACCGGTTTCGGTATCCTTCAGCCGTCGCCGGAGGTCCGGCAATTCGTCCGGGCTGATGAGGATGCGCGGATGCACGCCGGGAGGCGGCGTTTTTCCGAGACGCGCTTTGTCAAGGCCGGCACCGTTGTCGGCGGAAGGAAACGCGTGCGACGGGGGAAACGGGTATTCGCCGTTGAGGACGGCCTCGGCCGACAGCTCGCCGGGAAGGTGCGCCGGAACAGGAGCTCCGGCTCTCACCGTGCCCGTTAATATTAGCAGGGCAACCAGTATCTTATACCAAACACACAGCGGGATAGGTAGAATGAGTCGGGCACCTCGGCGATGTGCCCCCACCGGTTTTTGGATCGGGTGGCTCGCCGAGCCATCCGTCGATTCCACCCGTTTCGATATCACAATGTTATGATTCATAAGGTTATGGAATCTCAACACGGGTTCTGCCGTCATTTCCGGTGGCGAATTTCAGAACGCTGACTCCGTCCTTCCAACCGATGCGGACGGATTGTGCGTCCGGGGCGCAGGTGACGGTTGGCAGGGGATCGCCGGCGCGCACGGGCAGGAGAAGCACGCGGAAGGCGACGGATTTCGCACGCTGGTTGATGACCAAGCGGTCGAAGAATTGGGCAGCACCTTTTTTGTCTTTTTGTCCCTCGATGGTCTCGACCTGAATGAGCGGCATTTTAGGATCTCCGACGGCTTTCATGCCGATGGCATAGACAAGAAGGATCGGATCGCCCGGCTTGGGAAGCAGATCGGGCTTGGCGGAGGAGGACTTCGGATCGGGATCGCTGCCACTGTAGCCGAGGGCGACGGCGTTATCGGGGAGGCCTTTCACGTCTGCCTTCCAAACGCCGCCGTTGAGCATCGCGGCCCACTGGTAGAGGTGCGGGGCATCATCCTTTTTCAGGTCATCGACGACAAATCCGAACGGGTGGGCTCCGCGAGCCAGCCCCACGCTTCGGAAGACATATTCCATCGGATTGAACGGTGCGCGGGTGGTCGGGATGTAGTTCGAATACGTGTAATTCGCCCACCACGGCCGCAGCTTGTAGCGGGCGGTGCCCGCCCAGATGCGCCGCAATTCGGGGGAGGGATCCAGCTCCCACGGCATCGCCTTGAGCTCCTCCGACCAGACCTGCGGCGGCTGGGTGATCCAGCGCCAGGAATAGGCATAGGTCAGGTCCGCGCTGCCGACAGCCATGGCTGGCGTCGCCTCGGATCCCAGATAGGTGGCGGCACCGTTGTAGCCGTTCGGCCCTCCGGGGATGCCGGTCGGTTCGGATTTGCCATCGACCTGAACAAGGTTGAAATAATTTCCGTCATAGGCCTGGGTAAACGGCGACTGCGTGAACCAGTCCACCCCGAGGGCGGAAAAGTGGAACATCCCGGCATCGGCATGATGGTGTCCGGCCCCGAGGTAGTGGTGCGGGCGGACGTAAAGATGCATCCATGCGGCATCCGGGGAGCGGTCGCTCGAGCTGGAAAACGCGCCCTGGAACGGCGCGCTGAAGTCCAGCGGCAGGTTCAGGTCCGCCCGGGTGGTCGGCGTGATATCCGCATCGTAGAGAACATTTCTGGCCATCCCCGGGTAAGTGAGGCTCGGGAGGCGGAGGTTCGACATGGAGGCAACCCGTTTGCGGTAGTCCTCGTCGGAGAACTTTTCCGGGGGCACGAAACGCGCGAGCTCGTCCGGGTCGGCACCCTGGCTGTGCAGCGCGTTGCTCAGCCAATAGTCGGGCAGGCGGCTGTCCGGGTAGAAGGCCTTGAGTTCGGTGACGAGGTTTTGGGAAAGTTTTTGCCGGCTGAACGGCGCGTATTGGGTGCCGCTGTTGACCATGACCCGGCCGCTGGGCGACAACATTTGGATCGACCCCTCGACCAGCTTGCGCAGGTGGGGGTGGCCGAAGAGGTTTTCCCCCCGGCGGGCGAGAGCGACCAGGGAGAGCGTCTGGAACTGGAGGCTGCCGCCATTTTTTCCAGTGCTTTCATAAATGACGCCGGAGCCGTCGATGCCCCAATCGCAGAACGCGCGCACGCTTTCGGCACCGGCTGCATAAGCTTCGGCATCGAAGCCGGGCAGGCCCTCGATCGCGGCGACCGCGAGGTAATGGGGGAGGTCCCACGACATCCAGTTGACATCGCGAAAACGCACCGGCGCGTCCTGCCCGTAGGAGCGGCGTCCGTAGGTCGCCTTCGCGATGAAGCGGCGCATAACCTCTTTTTCTTCCGGCGTCATCCATTTTCCGGCGAGGTCGAGCGAGAGGCCGAGGTTCATATGGGCGACCAAAGCATGGATGTTGCGCCAGTGGGTTTTTGCCCCGAGCGACCCGAGCTCGACGAGCGATCCGTCCGGATTTTTCAGCGAGGAGCCGAATTCGGAATCGCTGATCTGGAGCCATTGATCGACGAGCGGTTCGCGCAGCTTGTAATAGTTGGAAATGGCTGCGGCAGCCATCCGGCCGTGCTTGTCGTCGTTGGTGAGGAGGCAATAGAGCGCCATGGCCGTCAGGCACTCGGGGACGTAGGCGATGTGGGAATGGTAGATGCCCGGTTTCTGGCCTTTGAACAGGTGGGCGGCAAAGATGGCGGGTTTTCCGTCCGGGACATCCCATTCCAATCCCTCCAGATTGCCGGCGGCCAGCTTCTCAAAAATCCGTCCGTCGCTGGTATTGGGATCCCACCATGTTGTGCGGAAGAGGTGTTCCATTTCGATGAGCGACATCCGGCCGACGGTGGTGCTTTTCACGCGCGCCGCAAGCATGGGCACATCTTCCGGGCTGAAGAGAAGCCGCGGATAAACGCCAGGAGGCGGGACCTTCGAGCCGAGCAGCTTCTGGTTGAACCCGCGGAAGTCGTATTCGGATTTCGGGGTGGTCGGCCACTCGGTTTCCGGGCCGTTGAGCATGGCAAGCTGATCGGGGGTGACCTTGACGTGGTCGGTCCATTTTCCTTGGCGGGCCAGCGAAGGGATCGATTTGGCGGCGATGTCCGGATCGGCCAGCTTGTCGGGCGTGTCAAAAAGCGTGATGACATTGTCGAGCAGCGCGGATTCGTCCGGGCCGAACGCCAGTTCCTTTTCGCCGGCAAAGAACAAGCCGCGAGGATTTTGGGTCACTTGGAGGCCGACGGCATTTGCCACATCGGCCAGAGAGAAGTAGTCGGCCTCCCCGACCTTGATCTTTGCGATGCCGGGGCCGGGATTGTAATCCAGTTTTCCGTCAGGCATGGCTTTCGATGGTGCCAGCTCGCCGGGCGCGTAAACCCAGCGGTCGGCGATCGCGGCGAGATCCGCCGGAACAGGGGCGGGGCGGATGTCTTTCGACCCGACCAGGGCGGCAAACGATCCGGGCACAAAAAGAACGCCGTCCTTCAAGACCGCCTCTCCGCGCAGGAGGTCGCTGTCGCTGAGGCGCACCCGATAGCCGTTCACGTAGCCGTAGCGGCTCCCGGCAAATGCGGCCGCGCCGCCCTTGATTTTTTCAAGCGCCCGCGCCTCGCCGGTCCGAGTATACGGCAGGCCCTGATCCTGCGGGGGGGGCGGAAGCGGCGGGGTTTGTGCCTGAAGGGAAAATCCCAGTGATAGGAGCGCGAGAAGAAGGGTGTTTTTCATGAGCGGGTGTTAAGGTGTCCGGAGCATGACCTTCCGGGTGAGTGTGTGGCCATATTTTTGCCGCACGTAGTCCAAGCTTTTGCCATTTTTGAGCGTCTTCTCGCCCGCATCCTCAATGACGGTGACCGTGATTTCGGCGGTTGCGATCTGGTTCGTGTTCACGGCCGAGTCAACAGTGACTCCTGCCCCTCCCATTCTGACGACGTTCGTGACGCTCGTGTTGACCGGCACCTGCGAGCCCGGCGGGTAGAGCCTCACTTGGAAATCAATGATGCTCCCGGCCAGATAGTCGTCGTTGGTGGCGGCCTGCGAAAATCCTGAGGCCGACGCGAGATTCGTCTGCCCGAGATAGTTTGTGAAGACAACGCCCGCGTTGGTCTCGCAAAACCGGAAGAGCCCGTAGGTGATGTTTGTTCCGCCCGACTTGAGGACATCC
>Ga0194052_1002067_pt1 | contig 11171 bp, 8 predicted proteins | sample SepL226m_MetaG_FD_160117 | JGI IMG/M metagenome (GOLD analysis project Ga0194052, IMG submission 160117) | Anoxic zone freshwater microbial communities from boreal shield lake in IISD Experimental Lakes Area, Ontario, Canada - Sep2016-L227-6m | ecosystem: Environmental > Aquatic > Freshwater >... | reverse complement strand
CCGAAGCCCAGCCCCAATACTCGGCGCATTTGGCAGCCAGATAGCCTGCGATGCCGCCGCCGACGTTATGCGAGATATTCCACACCCCGAAGATCGTCCCGCGCTCCTTCACGCTGTACCAATGCGACAACCCGCGCGTGCATGGCCCGTAGCCCATCCCCTGCACGAACCCGTTCAGCGTCCACAGGAGCAGGTGGGTCCAGTAATGGGTTGTCGCGCCAAAGATGAAATTGCACCCCGCCGTCAGCAACATGCCCACGGCCACATATTTCCGCGCGTCGCTCCGGTCGGCGAAGTAGCCCATCACCAGCTTGCCCAGACCATACGCGATGGCGGTCCCGGCGAGGATGTCACCAATCATCGCCTTGTCGTAATGCAGCGCCGCACCGATCTCCTTGGACACCGGCGCAAAGTTATTGCGCACGATGTAGAAGGTGGCGTAGGCGATGAATGCCGATTCAAAGATGCGCCAGCGGTAACGTGGGTAGAGCCGCGCCACCTCCGCCGGCGGCAACCGCGGCGTTGGCGGGGCGGGTCTAAACCACTGGAACAGTGGGCTGATCATGCCGTTGCTTCGCTTGATCTGAGCATTGCGGCTTTGGGCTGGTCAGGCAACTTCCGATCTGGCCGTAGCGCGCGATTTCGGCCGCCCGTTGGACCTCCGTCCAGTCGAGCAGTTCGGCCATCCAACCGGCGACCTGCTGCGCTTTAGCCGCGGCGTCCCTGAAGTAGTAATGCCAACTCGTCCGCCGCACCATCACATCGTCCAGATGCACGGCCCATTCCCTGCCAACGTAATGTTCCACTGTCCTCCCGCTGAGTTCCGGCGGCAGAATTCCGCTCACTCCGTCAGTCTCGGCCGTCGCCAGCAACGGCTCCTGCGCCGTGCGGCACCGCTGCACCGCCCCATTTAACTTCTTAACGATCTGGTCAACGGTCTGCTCCCCCATCAAACGGTAGGTGGTCAGCTTGCCCCCCGCCACATCCCACCAGCCCGGCTCGGGATTGTGGATCTCGTGTGCGCGCGATATGTCCGACGGCTTCCCGCTCGGGTCCGCAACCAAAGGCCGCAGCCCGGCCCACGTGCTGATCACGTCCTCCGCAACCAGCTTGGCGGCCGGGAAAAACTGGTTGGTGATCCGCAACACATACCCGATGTCAGTGGCATCCGCCCGCACGTCGTCGAGCGGCCCGTCGTAATCAGTGTCGGTTGTCCCGAGGATGGTCCGCTCTCCCCACGGAATGGCAAAGAGGATGCGTTTGCCTTCGGTCATCACCACGGTCTCGGGCACCGGCACCCGCACGCGCTCGACGACAAGGTGAATGCCTTTGGTCACGCGCAACTTCACCCGGCTGTGCGGCAGGCCGTCCGCCCACGGCCCCGTCGCGTTCACCACGGCGCGGGCGCGCGCTTGAAAACTGCTCTGTGTCAGACGGTCCTCCAGATCGCATTCCCAAACCCCCGACCGCGACGCGCCCTTGAAACGGCAGTAATTCAGCACGCTGGCCCCGCTCTTCGCCGCCGAGCGCAGCGTGTCGATGGTCAGCCGCGCGTCATTGGTGAAGCCGTCGTAATACCGCACCGCCCCTTTGAGGCCCCTGGCAGCCAGGTCCGGCACGCGCTGCAACACCTGCGTCTGGCTAAGCCACGTGGACTTCCCCAGGTTGCGCCCACTGCAGAGCAGGTCGTATATCTTGACTCCAATCTTCAGTTGCCAAAGCACCCAGTTCCGGTTGCCGCGATAGGTTGGGAAGATGAACGGCAACGGGTCTGCCAGATGCGGCGCGATGTGGTGAATCACTTTCTTCTCGATACTCGCTTCCCGCACGAGGCCGATGTGCCCTTGCGCCAGGTATCGCAGGCCGCCGTGCAGCAGCCGACTCGAACGGCTGCTCGTGCCGAAGGCAACGTCGTGTTGCTCGACCAGCCCGACCCGCAGCCCGCGCATCGCCGCATCCCGCGCGATGCCCGCACCAACGATGCCGCCGCCGATGACCAGAACATCCAGCGGCCCGTCTTTTATGCAGCGCAGCGCGGCCCGCCGCTGCTCAGCCGGGTTGGTGCTCCCATTGTTTGGCTTCTGGTTTTTCACAGTGAACCTTTTCGCTGCCGCGCTGAACGCAACTGCTCACCGAATTCCGCCAGCCCGGACACCACCAAATCGGGTGCCGGCGAATGATTAGCCCCCTCCTCTGCGGTGGTCTCGCCGGTCAGCACCAGCACCCCCAGGGCCCCGGCCAGGCGCGCCATTGCCATGTCGGTGTACAAACGGTCGCCCACCATCGCGAGCTGACTTGGCGCCAATGCGTTTCGGCTCAGGATACCCCGCAACATGCAGGGATCAGGTTTGCCCATCACGACGTCCGGAGCGCGCCCAGCAGCCTGCTCCAACGCTGCACAAACAGCCCCGCAATCCACCAGCACCGTCGGTTGGTCGGTCGGGCATATCCGATCAGGATGCGTAGCGACGAATGATTTGCCTTTCCTGATCCAATACGCCGCGCGGCACAGCCGGGAGAAAGTCAGCTCCGTATCGAACCCCACCAGCACCCCATCCGGTTCGTCGCTGGCACTGTCCGCCGTCAGGACAAAACCAGCGGCCTCCAATTCCCCCCTCATGCTCATCGTGCCGAGCACAAATAACCGTCGCACCGCCGAGAGGTGCTGCCGAAGATGCTCGATGGTCGCCTGCGTCGAGGTGTAGAGCTGGTCCGGCGTCGTCGGGATGCCGATCTCGAGCAGCCGCGCAAGGTAGTCTTTGGCGCTCTTCGAGGAGTTATTCGTCAGGAAGGTGTGACCAATGCCCAGTTCTCGCAGCAAAGCCAGAAACGGCAGGGTGGATTCAAACAATGTGCCACCGCTGTAAATCGTCCCGTCCATGTCCAGCGCCAGATGGCGAATGTCATTTAGTCGTCGCTTCATCAAGCCACCACTTCCACCGGGCACTTTGGCAAAGCCTCGATGAATGCCTGGCCGTATTGCTTGGTCAGGATGCGGTTGTCCAGCGCCACAATGATGCCCTGGTCGGTTTTGGTTCGGATGAGCCGGCCGACCCCCTGGCGGAACTTCAGGATGGCCTCCGGCAACGAAAACTCACGGAAGGAATTGCCGCCCCGGGCTTCGATGGCCTCGATCCGCGCTTCAATGAGCGGATGGTCTGGCACGGCGAACGGCAGGCGCGTGATGATCACGTTGGACAATGCCTTGCCAGGCACATCAACCCCCTGCCAAAAACTGTCGGTCCCGAACAGCACCGAGTCCACGTCCTCCTTGAATTTCTCGAGCATTAGCGACCGGGGCGTGCCAGTGCCCTGCACGAAACACGCGATGCCGATCTTGTCGAAAAACGGTTGCATCAGCTCGGCGACCTCTTGCATCAGCTTGAAGTTCGTAAACAGGACGAAGGCTTTGCCGTGCGTCAGCTTCACGAAATGCTCGATCCAGTGGATCAGCGCGTCGCGATAACCCTCGGCGCGCGGGTCGGGCATTTTACCGACCACGAACAGCTTCATTTGCCGCTCGTAATCGAATGGCGTGCCGACTTGCAGACTCTTGGCCGCCTCCGCCCCGACTCGGCGGGCGAAGTAAAGTAGGGCAGGCGTCCCGCCTGCCCCCTCTTTCGTAGATATGACCGGTTTCGCACCATGCTGGCTGTCCGGCGTCTCATCCTGGCCGGGCAGGCGGGACGCCTGCCCTACTCCAAGCCTGTATTCGCCTCCTTTCAGACCCGCTTTAGTTGGATTCTCGCGGATGTAGCCGGCGTATTTTTCCAGTTGCGCTGCGTTGCGCACGATGCAGTCGAAGGATTCATCCTGCCAAAACTTGCCTTCGCGCCCGAGAGCCTCGTTGAGTTTGTGAGCGCTAAAGGATTTCCAGGTATGCAGGATTTCCTTTAGCAGATGGCCTTTCACGGGCCGGACCAAGACATGCACATGATTGGGCATGATAACGTAGTGACTGAGCACGTAGCGCTGGCCGTCAAAGAACCGCAGCGCTTCCTCAACAATCGCTGATCGCGCCGAGTCGCGCAGCCAACAGGCGCCATGTCCAGCGTCCAACCACTGGTGAAACCGCTCGGTAAACCGCTCGTGGTAATCCACCCGCTGTTCCAGGCTGTGTGGTTCGGGATTCCGACGATGCCATTCCTCGAACTCCTGTTCCCACTGGCCCAGTTTGTCCTGCGGAATGGAATCGCCCAGCCTGAATGTGACGAAGTAAGTGCAGTCTGCTTGCCGCCAGTGCGGAAGATGCCGCGAATAAATGCCAACGGGATCTTCCGGATGGAATGGGCTGAAAAGTAGGGGAGGCGTCCCGCCTGCCCCCTCTTTCGTAGATATGACTGGTTTTGCGCCATGCTGGTTGTCTGACGTCTCGCCCTGGCTGGGCAGGCGGGACGCCTGCCCTACTTTCGTGGACATGACTGGTTTCGCGCTATGCTGGTTGTCTGACGTCTCGTCCTGGCTGGGCAGGCGGGACGCCTGCCCTACTTTCGTGGCCAGCGTCGCGCTGGTCATGATGACCGAGGTGTCGCTGCCGAAAAGCCTGCGTCGCAGGAACTCGGCCACGTCAATCGGCGCGGCATTGAGCGCCAAAGTCCGTTGCCCCCGCCCCGTCCTCTCGACCCAATAGACCGAGTTCTCGGCGCTCTGATTGAGAAAGGTTCCAACCTCCTCGCGCAACTCGGCCAGCCGCCGGTTGCATTCCATCAACTCCTGCCCGATCTCTTTGTCCTCGCTCAGCTTGATCAATTCGCTGATCGCCTCTCGCAGGCGCTGGATCGGAAGTGTGACGTTGTCCTGGACCAGCTCCGGTTGGCGAATGCGCAACTCGGTCCATTCACGGCGGCGCGCGAGGGTCGCTTCGCCGCCGCCAAAGCTGCGCTTTTTGGCCGCCTGTTGCAGCTCCTCGCACACCGTCTCGACGTTCGCGAAGAATTCAGTGGCCTCTTTCAGCAGCTCGCCGACCAGCTTCACTGCGCCGCCCTTGCGCAAGGTGGCAAGCAGGCCCCTCTCGGTGCGCGGATTCCAGAGGCGGTGCAAAGCGTAGCGCACTTGACCACTGGATACGCTCAGCCCGATGTGCCTTGAAGCGACCTGTTCCATCTGGTGCGCCTCGTCGAAGATGACAAAATCATTGCGGAACAGGATGCCGCCTTTGATTTCCTCCGCCAGCCCGCCGAGCAGCGTAAAGAACAACGTGTGGTTCACAACCAACACGTCCGACGAAAGGATGCGGTTGCGCGCGCGCTGGAAAAAGCAGAGCGGATGATCTTTGGCGAAATCAGACGGGTAACCGCACAGCTTCGGCGCGCATAGCCCGCGCTCGGAGCATACCTGCGCCCAGACTTTCGGGTCTGGTTCCACCTCGAAATCCGACAGGCTGCCATCGGTGGTGGTCTTGGACCATTCGTGAATCCGCTGCAGTTCCTCGGCTTCCGAGGAGGTGAAGAGGTTGCCGGCCTGTTGGACGGCCTTTTGAAGGCGGCGCGTGCAGAGGTAATTGCCCCGGCCTTTAAGCATCGTGAAGCTGAACTTGCCCGGCATAATTTGCTCGAGCATCGGCAAGTCTATCTGCGTGAGCTGTTCCTGCAGGTTGATGGTGTGCGTGGAGACCACCGCCTTCTTCTTGTTCGCCACGGCATACAGGATCGCCGGCACCAGATAGGCCAGGCTCTTCCCGACTCCCGTGCCAGCCTCGACCGCCAAATGCTCGCCATTCGTCAGGGCCTGCGCCACCGCCACCGCCATTTCCTGCTGTTGCGGCCGAAACTCGAAATTCTTTGACCGCGACAGAATGCCCTTTGAAGAGAAGATGTCAGCAACCTCCTGGACCAAGTCTTTGGCTGACCCGGCGGGTTGGGATTCGATGACGCTGATCATGGGGGATTCGGGACAGGCGGGACGCGCTGTCCTACGCTGGCCGGCGCACGACCACTTCCTGGGCGGCCTGATTCTTCACAATCATGTTGGCGGGAAGAATGCCGCGCCAGTTCGTGTTCGGGTAAACCACCGACCCGCGCCCGATGATGCTACCGGGGTTCAGCACCGCGTTGCATCCGATGTCGGCGTCGTCGCCCAGCAGCGCCCCAAATTTGCGCAGCCCGGTATCGAACGGCCGGCCTTCGATGTCCACGGTGATATTGCCCGAAACCAGCTTGACGTTGGAAATCTTCACACCAGCCCCCAAATGTGCCCGGTAGCCGAGAATGGAGTCGCCAATATAGTTGAAATGGGGAGCGCAGGCCTTGTTGAACAGAAGCGAGTTCTTCACCTCGCAGGCGTTGCCCACGACGCAGTCGTCGCCGATGATCACCTGCTCCCGAATGTAGGCATTGTGGCGAATATGGCAGTTGCGGCCAATGATCGCCGGACCTTTAATCATCACTCCATCCTCGACCACCGTGCCTTCGCCGATGTAAACCCGCTCGCCAACGAACGCCACCCCCTCGCAGCGATTGTGCAGACCTGGACGCAGGTTGGCCTCCAGGTAAGCATCGATTCTCTTTAGCGCTTCCCAGGCATACTCGCACCCGTCAAAGATCGCCGCGTGCGCCGTCTCGCTCAGGTTAAACAAATCCACCGGCTTGAACATGGCGGCAACTTAGGCGAAATCGAGGATGCCGCAAGCTGCGTCTTGGTGTTGAGCCGACATTGATCTCTGGCAGCGCGGTCGGGTCTGAGATACTCTGTGCCGTCCGAACACCAGAACTGGCATCATGCGAACGGTCTATTTTGATTACAACGCGACCACGCCCCTCGATCCGCAGGTGCGCGAGGCCATGCTCCCGTTTCTGGGCGAGGTCTGGGGAAACCCGTCCAGCGTTCATCATGTCGGACGCCGGGCGCGCGCGCTGCTGGACGATTCCAGGGACCGCGCCGCCAAGGTCTTGGGCTGCAAACCGAGCGAAGTCATCTTTACCAGCGGCGGAACTGAGAGCGCCAATCTGGCGATCTTCGGCACAGCGCGCCGGTTAAAATCCAAGGGCCGTCATATCCTCACCTCTGCCATCGAACATCATGCGGTGCTTCATTGTTGTGAGTACCTTGCGAAGAACGAAGGTTTTGAAGTCAATTATCTGCCGGTGGATCAAGCAGGGGTGATCTGCCCGGATTCCCTGGCACGTGCCATTCGTCCGGACACGATTCTGGTTTCAGTCATGGCGGCGAACAACGAGATCGGGACGGTCCAGGACTCGGCACTACTCGGCGCAATTTGCCGGGATCGCGGAGTTCTGTTCCACACCGATGCCGTCCAATGGTTCGGTAAAGAGCCGTTCCTGGACATCCACCAGTTTAACGCCGACCTGGTGTCCATCTGCGCGCACAAACTCCACGGCCCGAAGGGGGCAGGGGCGCTGTTTGTGAAGTCGCCGCTGCAGCCGGACTCGATTCTGTTTGGCGGCGGCCATGAGAACGAACGGCGCGCCGGCACGGAGAATCTCGCGGGGATTATTGGCCTTGTGGAAGCCGTGGAACGGTTTGTGCGTCAACCGGTGTTCTCCCGGCAAAAGCTGGCGCCATTGACTGATCGCCTGCTGCAATTGATTGACCGGCTTCCCGGAGCGCAGTTCGTCGGCTCGCGGGAGCGGCGTCTGGCTAACACGCTCTCGTTTGTGGCGCCGGGTTCCGACAGCATTGCTTTGCTGGCAGGGCTCGATTTGGAAGGCATTTGCGCCTCAAGCGGCTCAGCCTGCTCCGCTGGATCATTGCAACCATCACACGTAATTAACGCGCTGGGGATCGGAAAGAATCTGGCGAATTCGCTCGTGCGGTTCTCGCTCGGCCGCGAATCCACCCTCGATGATGTGGTTTACGTTGAGAGTGTCCTGCCGGAGGTGCTCCGCCGCGCGCTAAAGCAGGGCGCAGCCGTCACGCGCGCCGAATAACATGTCCAATAACTGCCTATTCTGCTGTGAATGACTTGTGCAGAAAGTGAATAACTAAGACTTGCGGCGTTTTCTCGCCCGATTTATTATACCCGCTCAATCTTTGGTTTTTTGTAAGTTGTTGCTGTGACCTTGACGGCGAGGGTTGTTTGCCTTATTCACAGCCCTTAATACGGATAATAATTCAAAGATAGAAACATATATATTAAGCACGCGATGAATCTGACTATCTCGAAGGAGCAAATCATCAATGGCCTGCAGGCGGTGCAGAACGTTGTGAGCACGCGAACGACGCTCCCAATCCTGTCCAATGTGCTGCTGCGTGCCGAAGGAGATCGCTTGGAGCTTACCGCGACAGACCTCGATGTGACCGTCGCATGTGGGGTTGAGGCGAAAATTACAAGGCCAGGCGCCACCACTGTCCCGGTTAAAAAGCTCTTTGGCATCGTCCGGGAATTGACCAACCTCGATATTGACATCGAAGTGGACGAGAAAAATAATTGCACCGTCCGCTCAGGCCCTTCCTTTTACAAGATTAATGGCCTGAGCGCCGATGAATTTCCGCCACTGCCGAAATTTAAGGAGGAAAAGAAGGTCGTCCTCCGGCAGGAAACGCTCAAGAGCATGATGAAAAAGACATCCTTCGCCATCTCGACCGACGAGTCGCGATACGTGTTGAATGGCATTTTCCTCAGTTTGAAGGACCACAAAATGACGATGGTGGCCACTGATGGACGGCGGTTGGCCCTGGTGGATGAGGAAATTGACGTTTCTGAGGCCAGCCAGGGTGAATTCATCGTTCCTGCCAAAGCCGTCAACGAGCTAAACCGCCTCCTGCAAGACAAAGGTGAGGTCGAAATCCAATACGCCGAAAACCAGGCCTCTTTTACTCTCAAAGACGAGAAAGGCTCCTCCATCTTGATTATTTCCAAGTTGATTGAGGGCAACTATCCAAATTACCGGCAGGTCATTCCGGCGGAAACCAAAGAGCGCGTCGCCCTGGTTCGCGAAGAGTTCCTCCACGCTTTGCGCCGGGCGGAAATCATGACCAGCGAGAAATCCAACTCGGTTAAACTGAGCTTTGGAAAGAATAAGCTGGAAATCACCGCCAACTCGCCTGAAGTCGGCGAGGCGAAGGAAACCCTCGCGATCAACTATAAAGGCCCGGATATAGCCATTGCATTCAATCCGAAATACATCATTGACCCCCTCAACGCGCTGGTGAATGACGAGATTTTCATCGAATTGATCGACGAACTCAGCCCGGGTGTCGTCAAAATCAACGGGCCGTTCCTCTACGTCGTGATGCCAATGCGGCTGACCTAAAAACGCTTAACGCGACAGGCTCGGCGCCGTCGCCAACCGAAACCATTCAGGCAATAAAAAAGGCGCAGTGAAAACTGCGCCTTAAAGTTTCTTGCGGGTGCGCGCTTACTTTCTTCGGCGGATAACAGTCCAAGCCAGCAGACCGAATCCACCCATCAACGAAAGGCTTGTCGGTTCAGGAATTGCAGCGACGGTGAAATTGTCAACCCGGTCAGTGCCAGTAACGGCTACTATTCCACCACTAGCGGAGATCGTGTCCGTGTTAATCAAACGGAACCAGACGGAGGCTTGGTTATCCACCGCACCAGCCAAGTTAGGTGAAAATGTGAAGGCGGCATTGTTAGTAGCCGAGCTCCAAGCACCATTTGGGGAGCCATTGAGAAGCACACTGTAGGCGTTAACTGTCGTCCAAGATGATCCGCCATTAAGGCTGTAGTCCAGACTGAAATCTCTTGGCCCGGTGCCGCTGCTGGTCTGGTCCCAGGAAAGGCCCACGTTACTCAAACCTGTCGTACTTACCTTGAACAGCCAGAAGTCGTTCACAGCCCAAGTGTTGGCGCTAAAAGAATGAGCCGATCCGTTTCCAACCGGGCTGCTAAACACTGCCGCGCCGACATGAGAGCCTAGAGCCGAGCCGCTTCCGATTTCCGGAGAAAATGGACCGGCGGTCAACGGGATAGAGGTTTCAAAAGTCCACTGGGCAATGGTTTGCGCTTGGAGGATGGATGCGCTAACTAACAATCCGAGAGAGGCACATAGAACTTTTTTCATAATACTAAATATTATCGTCTGTTACAAAATTGACTTGATCGGACTAAACTTGGCTTAATTTCAGCAATGTTCCACCAAAAGGCAAGAAATAGTTTACTAAAAAAACATTCATACACCATTAGCGAGTATTCTCTGTAGCGTGTAGCGAGTACTTGAATCAGGGCGGGAGGCTGGGATCGCAGCTTGAAATTACGTTCCAACGGCCTATGCTGTTTTCCGACATGAAAAGTCCGGTTCCTATTCCGACGGCTCCTCTGCCTGCTCAAAACATGGCAAGCTAAACGCATGGGCGCATCTAAACGCTTCCTCGCCAGTGTGGCCGAGAGCTTCCGCACCGAAATCCTTGGCCACCCACCGACCGAAGTCGGACAATCCGCGCTTGCGGACATGAAACGCTTCGTGCCGGCCGATGCCCGCCCAGTTATTCTAGATGTCGGCGCAAATACGGGACAATCCGTGAAACGCTATCGAAAGACATTTCCTTCCAGCGTCATCCACTCCTTTGAACCAAGCCAGCGGATTTTCGAGCAACTCAAAGCCAACGTGGCGGGCAAGGAGGGGGTATTTGCGTGGAATTATGCTTTAGGCGCTTCCGCGGGAAAACAAACGTTTCTGGAGAATGTGCATTCGGACATGAGCTCATTCCTGGAGCTGAGCAAGACCGGCTGGGGCAAAATCGAGAAGGAATCCACGGTAGATGTGATGACCGTGGATCAGTTCCTCGCCAACAACAAGCTCGAATCGGTTGATATCTTGAAGTCGGATACCCAAGGCTACGATTTCGAGGTCATCAAAGGAGCCGAACAAGCAATGCGTCGCAATCGGATCGGGCTGCTATACTTCGAGTTCATTTTTTCCGAGATGTACAAGAACCTGCCCCGCTTTGACGAAGTATTCCGCCACCTCACCGACCGCGATTTCCTGCTCGTGTCGATCTATGAGATGCGCCACCAAAACAACCTCGCAAGCTGGGCGGATGCGCTTTTTGTAAATAAGCAATACGCTCGCAAAGCCAAAGAGTGCGGCTAAGCCGTGGAAAAGCCAACGGCAAGGAATTAATCCGGGTCATCAGCCTGACGCCCTTCTCACGCGTCGAACTCGTCAACGCGTTGACCCCGGCGCCCAGTCTCACCAGCCTCGAGCGTGCCCGACGCTTTTTCGTCCGCGCCCGCCAGACCAGGACCGGCC
>Ga0194052_1002064_pt1 | contig 11175 bp, 9 predicted proteins | sample SepL226m_MetaG_FD_160117 | JGI IMG/M metagenome (GOLD analysis project Ga0194052, IMG submission 160117) | Anoxic zone freshwater microbial communities from boreal shield lake in IISD Experimental Lakes Area, Ontario, Canada - Sep2016-L227-6m | ecosystem: Environmental > Aquatic > Freshwater >... | reverse complement strand
TACAGGGACTACCCGTTTGGTGCCGCGATCATGCCGGATGGCCGCACGGGGCTGATCTCCAACGAAGCCACCGGGACACTTGCCGTGGTGAATATGAAGACCGCCACGAGAATGCACACGATCCGTGTTGGCCCGATGCTGTCGCATCCGCAGGACATCGCCATCGATGCGGCTGGCGCGCGGGCCTATGTCGCCCTGTCCAACCGTGATCAGGTCGCAGTGGTCAACCTCCGCACCAGAACCCGCGAGCGGCTGCTTTCGGTGAAGCGGAGCGAGGGCCTTGGAACCATGCCCACAGGCGTCGCGCTCTCGCCCGCAGGCGATCGCCTGCTCGTGACCGAATCGGGTGCGGATGACGTCGCCGTGTTCCGCATTCCGGGTGCCGCGACACCCACGGGAAGCGAATGGACAATGGTGGGCCGCATCCCGACGGCATCCCAGCCGGAGGCAGTGCTGGCATCCCCCGCCCGCGGCGGCCGCCCCTCTCGGCTCGTGTGGATCGCGGCCCGGGGAATGGACGTGGGGGCCAACCCAGCGGGCCCTAATCCGACTCTCGCGGACGACCCGATCTTCTTCGCCTTTCATCCGCAGACGCCACCCGACTACAACATCTTTGACTCAGGAGTGACGTACGGCGCGGCAATGCTCCGCGGTCGCGCCGGGGTGATGCCGTTCCCATCCGATTCGCAGATCCGTGCGATGACCCCAACCGCGCTGGCCCAGCTGCAGCCCGTCGGTGCGCCCAGTGCCCCGTCCGTTACGCCAGTTCGTGCCAACGGACCAATCAAGCATGTCTTCTTCATCGTCCGGGAGAACCGCTCGTACGACCAGATGCTCGGTGGGATCGGTCGCGGGCGGGGTGACCCACGACTTCAGGTATTCGGGCCCGAGGTCCTCCCCAACACGCGGGCAATCCTGCGCCGCGCACCGCTGCTCGACAACGTCATGGCGAACTCTGACGCCTCAATCCAGGGGCACTTCTGGACCGGATCCGCGGGCGTTCCCGACTACGTGAGCCGCAACTGGGTGCACAACTACGACGCCCGCATGCGCCCCGCCGACTTCGGCATGTTCGCCGTCAGCTGGCCGGGGAATGGATTCCTGTTCGATCAGGCCGAGCGCCAGCACATCTCGTACTTCAACTACGGCGAGGGCATCGCGGGCACGATGCCGGAAATCGATGACCAGGACCGCACCCCCGCCATGCAGACCGGGGTTGCAACGGTGGCCGCCCACTCGGACGTGCTCACCACCCCGGACGGAACCGGGTGTTACCCATCAGACAACTCAATCGGCACCCTGCTTTCCACGAGCGGACCGTTGACGGGCGAGATCTTTGACTCAGTGCTCCCGGAGGGTGCTCCGCCGGGCTCGTATTCACACATGTCCTGCTTCGCCGCGCGCTTCCGCGCGCAACTGCGCCACGGCACCGTGCCGGCCCTCAGCTACCTCTCGCTCACCAACGACCACACCCGCGGAACGCAGACGGGTTTCCCAACCCCAACCGCGATGGTGGCTGACAGCGATCTGGCCATTGGGCAGATCATCGACATGGTTTCGCACTCACGCGTCTGGTCATCGTCGGCCATCTTCGTGGTCGAGGACGACTCCCAGGATGGGGCCGACCACATCAATGCCCACCGCATTCCCGCATTTGTCATCAGCCCCTACGCCCGGCGCAACGTGGTAATTCACACGCGGTACGACCTGGTGTCGGTGGTACGCACCATCGAGATCATTATCGGCATGAAGCCGCTGACGCTGAACGATGCGCGGGCGACTCCCATGTACGACGTGTTTTCGGGCACACCCACCAATTCCGCGCCGTTCACCACCATCCCAGCCAAGGTGGATCTACTGGCGCGCAACGACTCCGCGAGCCCCGACGCGAAGCTCTCCAACTCCCTCAACTTGCAGAGCATTGACCGGGTGCCCCAGGACACACTCGATCGCATCATCTGGCACTCGGTCTATGGCCCCAGCAGCACGCCACCGGCACCCGGACCCGGCGCGGAGGACGAGGCGGGTGCGCGACGGGAAGTGGATACCCGGGGGGCCGCCCGCCCGTAACTGCTGGACTACAATCTCGGTCCGCAATACATCCCGCCCCTCGTCCCCGGAAGGCCGCCATGCGTCCCGTCCTCGCCACTGCCAGCTGCGCAGCAGTGCTGCTCGCCATGCTTGCTCCCGCAGCCAACGCAGTTGACGTCGTCGTCCCCAGCAATCAGATCGTTCAGGGCTTCGGGTGCATTGGAGCGACCTGCCTGGATGGCGAGGTACTCGCTGGCCCGACAATCATGTCGAAGAGCACAGACACGCCCGGACTGCGGCTCTTCCAGACCGGTGGCGGCTTTGGGTCGCAGACGTGGGATGTCGCCGGTAACGAGACGAACTTCTTCGTGCGCGACATGACCAACGGAATACATCTTCCCTTTCGTATTCGCCCCTGACAAGCAGCATTGACATCGCTGCGACTGGCGAGGTCAACACTGCGGGTGTGATTCAGCAGAGCGTCCTCGGCGTCGCGCCCACCGACACCGTCGATGGCGACGCCACCCTCGCCGCGCTTCGGGGTCTCACCATCTCGCATTACACGGCGGCCGGGGCCACGCACGCGGCGCCCGCAGGAGCAGACTTTCGCGCGGCATTTGCCCTCGGGTTTTCCAGCAATACCCTCGCCCCACAGGACGTCGCAGCGATTGCGCTCGCGAGCGTGAAGGCCCTTGACAGCCGGGTGAGCGGACTTGCCCTCACGCCCGGTCCGAAGGGTGATTCCGGCGCGAAGGGAGAGGTCGGTGCCGACGGAGCATCCGCGCAGACGGCGAGCGCATCTGATCTCGCCGCCGCCAATGCCCGCATCGCCAGCCTTGAGCGATCCAACCTGCGAATGGCAAAGGCGCTCGCGTCCCTGCAGAAGCAGATCCGGCCGCTCGCGCGACTGCGATCCAAGGGCACCGCGGCGCGCACGTCGTCAACGGAGGTCGGTCAGCCGGGTGCGCACGCCAGCGGGAACGCAGACGGCCGGGGCTGACCTGCGGGTGCCGACGCCGCGGATGGGTCACGGGATAGGCTGACGGCATGTCTGAAGCCCGCTCCCTCCAGATTGTCTTTCCCGGCGATACCAACCACCTGGGATCCCTCTTCGGGGGCACCCTCATGGCGTGGATGGACCGTGCGGCCTATCAGGCGGCCACGCGGCGGGCGCGTGGCACCTGCGTCACCCGCAAGGTTGATGAGATCGAGTTCCGCACGGCAATCTTCGCGGGCGACTTCGTTGAGCTGATCGCGCGCGTGGAGTCGGTGGGGCGCACCAGCATGGTGGTGGCAGTTGAGGTGTACCGCGAGAACCCAGCTGATGGGTCACGCGAGCTGTGCACCACCGGCCGCTTCACCATGGTGCATGTGGGAGACGACGGCACTCCGGTGGCCGTACCACCAGAGGCCTGAGCCGCCTGCCTCAGCTCAGGTAGAAGTACAGCGCGTACAGCAGCTCAACGGCGGGGCTTGAGGTGTGCACCGTCACGTCGCTCGGCACCGACAGCAGTGCATCGGAGTAGTTGAAGATGATCTTGACGCCCGATGACACCAGATCGTCGGCCACCTGCTGCGCTGCGGCGGCGGGGATGGCCAGCACGCCCACCTCAATTCCCTCGTTCTCAATGACGAGGGGCAGCTCGCTGTAGTTACGCACCGTGAGGTCGCCGATGCGCAGGCCAACCTTGTCGGGGTCGACGTCGAACATGGCCGATACCCGAAATCCGTGGTCGGCAAATGCACCCGACCCGGCAATCGCCTGGCCGAGGTTTCCCGATCCGAACAGCGCGATGTTGTGCTGACCCGATGTGCGCAGGATCTTGCGGATCTGCGCGATGAGCGTGTCGATGTCGTAGCCCACGCCCCGCTTGCCAAACTTGCCGAAGCCGGAGAGGTCGCGGCGGATCTGCGTGGGGTTCACGTTGGTGTACTCGGAGATGGCCTGACTGGAGATGGAGGTCTTCCCCATCCGCTTGGCCTGGGTGAGCACCTGCAGGTACCTGGAGAGCCGCGCTGCGACCCCGAGTGTGAGTTGTTCTGCCACGTGAATCCGTTCACCGCTTGTATCAGGACGTTACAAACTAGCCCGTCAGCACTTGCCGTCGCAAGCGCACGCAATACGCGGTGTCGCTAGCGAACCCGGAATGGCGCCGATACGGTGCGAAGGTCCGCCCCGCCCGAACCGCCCGCGGTGACCACAAGGCGATAGCGCCCAGGGGGCACTTCAGTGCCGCGGGCATCGCGCTGTGAGAGGGCCAGGCGGTAGGTGGAGGCCGGCCAGTCGCCCGTGGGCTCGGCACCGGTCATGCGGATGGCCACGCCGCCGCCCACTGGCCGCAGCGACAGGCTGACGTCGTGCAGGGTGACCGCCGCGAGGCCATCAGCGCGCACATCGCGCATACCAACGCGCACTGTCACCTGGCCGATACCCGCGCCACCCGTATCGATCGTTGGCACGCCAAGTGCGGCCTTGGGCGATGGCGCCACCGGTGCCGACCACACCAGCGCCGAGCCGGCGGCCACCTGGCCCCCGTCCGGCACCACGAGAATCCGTGCCCGGAAGACCCCGTCTCCGCTCTCAGGGCCCCGCGGAATCGTGACGGTGCCACGGTGGCGCCCGCCGGGTGCCAGATCGAATGCCCCGCCGATCGGCGCGTATGCGCCGTCATCACCCTGCTGAAGAACGCGGTAGGTGCCTCCGGTACCCGTGAGGTCGTGCACGGTGAAGCCCATCTGGGTGTCGTCGCTGCGCGAGCGCGGGCCGCTGATGATGGGTGGGTCGATAGAGACGCCCGGAAGCGCCCGGGTCGGCAGCGACGCCGCGTCGGGTGCCTGCCCCGCGCCCTGATCGACCGCGCCCGCACCCGGCACCTGCCCGGTTGACTGCACCAGCGCACTGCGGACGTCGGCCGGGGTCCAGCCAGGGTGATCAATACGCAGTCGCAGGGCCTCGCCGACGACCGTTGCGGCTGCTGCCGACGTCCCACTGAGCGGCGCCTGAAGCGGAGTGCCCCCGGAATCGATGCCGGGGAAGGCCGCCTCCACACCCACCGCAGGGGCGACCAGATCGGGCTCCAACCGACCGGTTGGCGACGGCCCGCGTGACGAAAACGATGCGACAGCCGGGGTTGCGTCGGCCACTGCATCGGGTGAAATTGACACCGTCATCGACGGGTTCTGCCGGAGCAGGCCAATGAGCGCAGATCCCTGCTGCGGGCCGAGACCAACGATGGGAATGGGGGCGGCCGAGCCTCCACTGATGCCCGGGAACGCACCGGTACCGGACTCATCCCACACCACCAGTGCGATGGCACCCGCGGCGGCGGCTCTGCGCGCAACCTCTTGGATGGGGGCGCCGCTTCGCGTGACCATGGCAACGGCACCGGCGATGGTGCTGCGGCCGTCTGGGCCTGCGAAGTCGCGTGTGTCGAGCCCCGTGCCCACGCCGGACTCGCCGCTGGCGGGCACAAGAGTGGCACCTTCCAGCACGGCCGACCCGGGGTCGGCTCCCATCAGCGGGAGCGTTCCGAGCATCGCTCCCGCGGGGCCCACCGATGCACTGAGGTCGGCAGTACGTGGCCCCCCTGCCCCGGCGACGCCTCCAACGGTAAGCACGCCCGGGGCTGAGGCGGGATCGCCCACCGAACCCGGGAAGAGGCCGGTGGGGCCGTCGTTGCCCGCAGGCGCCACAACCACGGCGCCCGCACGGTTGGCAGCCGACAGTGCACGGGCCACCGGGTCAATTCCCCCACCACCGAAGCCGCGGGCCAACCCCAGGGCAATGACATCGGCGTGATCATCGGGCATGCCGTCGCGGTTGGGGTCGGCGGCCATCTCGAGGGCCGCAAGCACCCGATCGGAGCGGGCGAGAGTGCGCACCTGCCCATCCACGTTCTCCCGTGCCGTCACGCGGTACGCGAGAAGACGGGGTACCTGCTGAGGGGACAGCCCCGCCAATGCGGGGGACCGCAGAATGATGGAGGCGATCTGTGTGCCATGGGCCTCAGCGGCGGGGTCAGCCGGATCGGGCGAGGGGTCGGAGTCGGCCTGCACAAGATCGAACCCACCGACGATGGGGCGATTGGGGCCAATTCCCCCACCCAACCACGGATGAGACGCGTCCACACCGGTATCGATGAGCGCGACGTGGGCAGGCGCCCCGCCAGACGGGGCAAGGGGCGGAGTCTCCTGCCCTCCGTCGCCCGTTGGGACGGCCTCCGACGTGGTGGCGGCGGCGGGCGCCAGATACTGCACGGGCACCACAGCCGCGATACCCGGAATCTCCCCGAGCCCTGCGAGGTGAGCGGCGGGAACCCGCACCGCCAGCCCGTTGATGAGCGTGCGGTACCGCTGGGTTACGAGCCCGCCCATACCCTGCACGGACGCCTCGACGGCAAGCTGATCGGCCTGAATACGGGTGAGTGCGGCGGCGCGATCGGCCTCCGGGGTATCGGTGATCGAGTCGCCCTCGAGAACAATGATCGCCGACTCGGTGTCGCCCGGCGGCACTACCTGCGGTGCGCGCTGACCGTCAACCCAGTCATGCCACGCCGTTGCCGCGAGTAGCGCCTGCTCGGAAGCGCTCCCGGAGCCCGCCCCACTCTGGGCCACGAGCACCGCCGGGGTGGCGATCACAGCGGCCACCGCCAGAGTGATGCCCAACCGTCGCGCCAGATGGCGGCTGCGTCGAGATGAGCGGCTCATGCGGCGATACCCCCCGGAGGCGCAGTGGCAATGGCGTCTTCACCCACGTAGTGAGGCCAGGGGATGGCAGGGGTGAACGCCGCCGCCGCACCGATCATGGCGGCGTTGTCGGTGCACAGGGAGCGGTCGGGAATGGCCACCCTGAGGCCACGCGCCGCCGCGCCCTCCTCCACCAACTGACGAAGGCGGCCATTGGCTGCGACGCCACCGCCAATGGAGACAGCCGGCATGCCATGGATTTCGGCGGCACGCAGAAGGCGGTCGGCCAGCGGGCGCACGATGGCCTCCTGGTACGACGCCGCGAGATCGGCACGCCGGGCAGCGGTGCCCTCCTCACCAAGGTCGCGGACGACGTAGAGCAGCGCGGTCTTTACCCCTGCGTACGAGAAGTCGAGCCCTGGCCCCCGGCCCCGGAGCCCGACCGGGAAGTCGAACGCCGACGGGTCGCCCTCGCGGGCGAGTTGCTCGAGACCGGGCCCTCCGGGATATGGGATACCAAGAAGACGAGCGCCCTTGTCGATGGCCTCCCCGGCGGCGTCGTCGAGGGTCTGCCCCAGCAGTTGCGGCGCCGCGTAGTCCTCGACGAGATCGATGCGTGTGTGGCCGCCGGATGCCGTGAGTGCAACAAACGGGGCATCGAGCGAGAGCGGCTCAAGCCATACAGCCGCGATATGGCCGTGAAGGTGATCGACCATCACAAGATCCTTGCCCGTGGCGTACGCCAGTGCCTTGGCCGTGGCCACTCCCACCAGCAGGGCCCCGATAAGCCCTGGCCTGCGGGTGACCGCGATGCGCGCGATGTGGTTGAGGGAGACCCCCGCCTCACGCAGGGCCTCATCCACAACCGCATTGACCGTGGTGAGGTGGTGGCGTGCGGCGACTTCGGGGACCACACCGCCGTACACGCTGTGAAGCTCGGCCTGCGACGCCACGATGCTGGAGAGAACGCGGCGGCCATCCACCACGGCGGCGGCCGTCTCGTCGCACGAGGTCTCGATGGCGAGTACGAGGCCGGTCATGCCGCTGTCTCCCCCTCCTCGAGCCACATGATCAGCGCATCCTCTTGGTTATTTGAGTAGTACCGCGGCCGTACGCCGGAATCGGTGAACCCACGACTGCGATACAAGCGGATGGCGGGCTCGTTGGAGACGCGAACCTCAAGTGTGTAACGGCGGTACGGATTGCCGTGCAGCACCGCGAGGGCGGCATCCAAGAGCTGCGCGCCCACCCCGCGGTTTCTGCACCCCCGGTCAACCACCAGGTTCAGCACATGCCACGAGTCGCCCTGGCCCGCGCAGCAGATGTAGCCGATGACCTCTTTCCGCTCGGTGGCCACCAGCAGCACGCCCTCCGAACGCTCAAGTTCAGCGGCCAGCATCGGTCGGCTCCAGGCGACCGGGTCGCTGCTCACCTCAAGGCGCACGATGGCATCAAGGTCGCCACCATGCGCGAGCCGCACCCGCACCTTCGTGGCTCCGCCCGGCGCCCGGGTCATGCCGGTGCCTCCGCCGCGAGGCGCTCCAGGCGCTTCTCCTCCGCGTCGGGCAGACGCAGGTACGACGGGAGAACTGGCAACGGGCCAACCTGGGCGACTCTGGCAACCAGCTGCGCTGCACTCACCCGCTGCACCGTGCCGTCGGGAGCCATCCGGGCAGTTGGCCCAGCCGGTACGAGCAGGGCGCCGTCGCCCGCGAGCACTGCTGGCCCTCCCTCCCCAAGAGCGAGGCTGAACGCCGCTGGATCCCAGGCAGCCGGTGCGATGACCTGACGCAGGCCACCGTCGGCGTCGGGCGCATACGCACCGGCGAATACCTCCCGCCGCCGGGCGTCAATGACGGGCGCGATCAACTCGCCCTCCCTGCAGGCCACAGACGCCCCGAGCGCGAGTGCCTCCAGACTCGACGCCCCGTGAACCTGGATACCGAGCGCCTGCCCCAGACCCAGTGCGGTGGCGATACCAATCCGGATCCCCGTAAACCCGCCGGGGCCAACCCCGACCACGATCTGCTCAAAGTCGCCGGGCACAACACCGCATGCGCCCAGAAGGTGGTGCGCCGCCTCAAGCACCCGGCGCCCGCCTCCCGGCACCCGGCCCAGCCACAACTCGGCGACCACGCCATCGTCGCCCACGAGCGCGAGCGACGGGGTGGGAGTTGCGGTGTCAAGCGCGAAGGTGATCAACAAGTTCCCCGAGTGATTGGTCGGTGCCCGGATCGCGGCCCGTCAAGCGAAGCAGCCGTGCGTCGCCCCCGCCATGCCCGATGTCCACACAGACCCTGGGCTCCGGAAGCCCCGCGGCGATGGAATCGGGCCATTCAATGAATGCCACCCCGTCATCACCGATGGCCTCGAGGGCCAGGCCGATCTCCTCGTCATCCGGATCGCTCAGGCGCCAGGCATCGAGGTGGGCCACTGGTATGCGCCCGACGTACGCGTTGGCGATGGTGAACGTGGGGCTGGTGATGGGCCCCTCCACCCCGAGGGCGCGCGCCGCACCGCGCACGAGGGTGGTCTTTCCCGCACCGAGGTCGCCGCGCAGAAGCACGATGTCGCCCGCCACCAGCAACGAGGCAATGCCCGCGCCAATGGCCTCGGTCTGCTCGGCAGTGTGGGTGGTGATCTCGGCGACGGCGGTCAAAAGAGGTCCATCTGGGAGGTGGCCGGTGCGTCGCCGGCTGGCCCGGTCTCGTTGGGAGCAGCCCCGGCGCGGGCGTTCCCCTTCAGGCCGATGAGCGGGGGTATGCGATCGAAATCCTCCTGGAGCGTGCCGAGCATCGTGCGTGTGTAGAGCGCGGCAGCCGGATGGAACACCGGAAAGAGGGTGATACCCACCCCGCCGAACTCCACCTGCTGCACCTGTCCGTGCACCGTGCTGATGCCATCGGGGCGGCCCGAGATGAGTTTGGTGGCGAAGTTGCCCAACGTGCACACGAGCCGGGGACGGATGAGCGACACCTGCTCGGCCAGAAATCCCTGACAGGCCTCGATCTCGCCGGGGAGCGGGTCGCGGTTGCCGGGAGGCCGGCACTTGAGCACATTGGCAATGAACACGTGATCGCGCGTGAGGCCGATGCCCTCCAGCAGGGTGTCGAGCAACTTGCCGGCCTGACCCACAAATGGGACGCCGGTGCGGTCTTCATTGGCACCCGGGGCCTCGCCCACGAACATGAGATCGGCGTTGGGATCTCCCGCCCCCACAACCACGGTTGTGCGCCCCTCCGCGAGGGCACAATGCGTGCAGGAACGCAGCGAATCACCCAGTCGCTCGAGGGCCTGCGCCCGGACGGCAGCATCGCTCATCACCGCCTGAGGCTACGTGCGACACCGGACGCCCCAACGGGTTCACGTCACGCCCTTGTTACATGGGTACGTGGCGGTCTAGATTGCCGCATCCGAGCACGGCGAGAAGCCTGGTACCCCCGTGGGGGACTGGAGCGAGTCCGGTTCGGCGTGGCCCACCCAAAACCGGTGGGCGCGTCGCCCTGCGCGCTTCCCCACGATGGTCAGCCAGTCGCCATTCTGACGATGACCGCGACCTCAGCCCACACCACGCCGCAGGCCCCGCGACCCACAGTGGTCCGCACCATTGCGCACCTGCGCGCTGCCATCGCAGCGCTGCGTGCCGACGGCCGTCGCATCACTTTGGTGCCCACAATGGGTGCATTTCATGAGGGTCACCTGTCGCTCATGCGCATTGGGCACGAAGCAGGGGACGCCGTGGTGGTGTCGCTGTTCGTGAATCCCACGCAGTTCGGCCCCACCGAGGACCTCGCGGCGTACCCGCGGGACGAGGACCGGGACCTCGAACTGGCCGCATCGGCCGGAGCGGATCTGGTGTGGGCGCCGCCCGTTGATGAGGTCTATCCGGATGGCTTCGCGATGACCGTGGAGGTCGGCGGCCCGGCCGGGGTGCTTGAGGGGGCCATCCGCCCCCACCACTTTGCTGGTGTCGCGACCGTGGTGGCCAAGTTGCTCACGGCTGTGCGCCCCGACCGGGTGATCTTTGGCCAGAAGGACGCTCAGCAGGTGGCCGTGATCCGCCGCATGATGCGCGACCTGCATCTGGACGACATCGAGATGATCGTGGCGCCGATCATCCGCGAGGCCGATGGCCTGGCGATGAGCAGCCGCAATGCCTATCTGGACCCCGACGACAGGGTGGCCGCCGTAGTGCTGTCGCGGGCCCTTGCGGATGCCGCGTCACTTGCCGAAGAGGGCGAGTGCGACGGTGCGCGACTTGAGGAAGCCGCGATGGCCGCCATGCGCGCAGAGCCACGCTGCGAGCCCGAGTACGCCGCGGTGGTCGACCCCAACACCTTTCTTCCCATCTCACGCCTGGAGGGTCCGTCCCTCCTGTGCGTTGCAGCCCGCGTCGGTCCGGCGCGATTGATTGACAACCGGCAGTTGCCCGTTCCCACCACACGGAGGACCGCAGTG
>Ga0194052_1002063_pt1 | contig 11175 bp, 9 predicted proteins | sample SepL226m_MetaG_FD_160117 | JGI IMG/M metagenome (GOLD analysis project Ga0194052, IMG submission 160117) | Anoxic zone freshwater microbial communities from boreal shield lake in IISD Experimental Lakes Area, Ontario, Canada - Sep2016-L227-6m | ecosystem: Environmental > Aquatic > Freshwater >... | reverse complement strand
GCCGGTTGTCGGTCGTGGTGCGCAGAGCCTGGCGCACACCGGACACCAGGATGTCGACATGCTGGTGCAGTACCGCCAGATACAGATCCAGCTTGCTCGAGAAGTGTTGGTAGAGAACTGGTTTGCTGACCCCGGCCCGGTCGGCGATTTCGTCCATCCCGGCCGCGTGATAGCCCCGGTCGACGAACAGATCGCTGGCTGTTTCGAGCAGCTGGCCCCGGCGTTCATCACGGGGCATCCGGCCGCCGCCGCGGGCACGTTTGCGCTCGCTGGTGGGCGTCAGGTTGCTCATCGCATCGACACTACTACTCGCGGCTGTTGGCCTCTCCGCACCTGCGCGGGGGGTCGACACGCGCTAAAGCCTGGGCCGCGGACCCACTGGCTATGCCATTCTGGGACGGTGACCAATGAGCGGGGGCCGCGCGCGGGAGGCCGCGTGCCGGTACTGCGCACCGAGGCAGGCGAGCCGCTGCGGGCCCTGCGCGACCCGATGGCGGTGGGCTCCGGTCGGCCCAGGGCCAACCGCGAACAGCACGACCAATTGCGCCGACAAAGTCCACTGGGTCGGTTTCTGGCCACCTACGGCTGGCGCGCCTATGCGTTGCCGGTGTTGGTCGCGGTGACCGGTGTCGTGCTGTACCAGACCCTTACCGGTACCGCGGTTCCCGTCGCCGACGACATGGTGACGGGTCCGCCGACGATCGGGTCCTCCGGCACGACGATCATCGGTGGGCCCCCGCGCGGACTGACCGAGTTCGACGCCAGCCTGCCCACCGGAATCCTGCCCGCGGGCGGGCCGTTCACTGAGGCCGGCGATAAGACCTGGCGCATCGTGCCGGGCACCACGCCCAAGATCGGTCAGGGCACCGCCAAGGTTTTCAAGTACACCGTCGAGGTGGAGAACGGGATCGACACGTCGTCGTTCGGCGGTGACGAGGGATTCGCCCGGATGGTGACCGAGACCCTGGACAACCCGAAGAGCTGGACGCACAACCCGCAGTTCGCTTTTCAGCGCATCGACGCCACCACGCCCGACGTCAAGCCTGACTTCCGGGTATCACTCACCTCGCCGATGACGATCCGTGAAGGCTGCGGCTACGAGATCCAACTCGAGACGTCCTGCTACAACCCGATCTACGGTCCGAACGCCGAACCGCGGGTGTTCATCAACCTGGCGCGCTGGGTGCGCGGCGCGGTGCCGTTCCAGGGCGACATCGGTTCATACCGGCAATACCTGATCAATCACGAGGTGGGCCACGCCATCGGCTACACCACCCATGAGCCGTGCGAGCGCAATAGTGCGCTGGCGCCGATCATGATGCAGCAGACGTTCTCCACGTCGGATAACGACGCCACCCGATTCGATCCGGAGTACGTCAAGCCGGACGGCAAGACCTGCCGGTTCAACTCCTGGCCCTATCCGATCGCCTGACGGGTCATGTCCCTGCCGCCGCTGGTCTCCCCGGCAGCCGACCTGACTCGCGACGAGATCGCCCGCTACAGCCGTCACCTGATCATCCCGGACATCGGGGTGATGGGGCAGCGGCGTCTGAAGAACGCCCGCGTGCTGGTGATCGGCGCCGGCGGCCTGGGTTCGCCGACGCTGCTGTATCTGGCTGCGGCCGGAGTCGGAACGTTGGGCATCGTCGACTTCGACACCGTCGACGAGTCCAACCTGCAACGCCAGATCATCCACGGCCAATCTGATATCGGCCGGCCCAAGGCGCGCAGCGCCCGCGACTCCATCCGCGATATCAATCCGTTCGTCGCCGTGGAGCTGCACGAGTTCCGGCTCGACGCCGACAACGCCGTCGCGTTGTTCGGCTCCTATGACCTCATCATCGACGGCACCGACAACTTCGCCACCCGCTATCTGGTCAACGACGCCGCCGTGCTCGCGCACAAGCCGTACGTGTGGGGCTCTATCTACCGTTTCGCCGGCCAGGTCTCAGTGTTCTGGGAGGACGCGCCCGACACCCCGGACGGCGAGAAGCGTGGCATCAACTACCGCGACGTGTATCCCGTACCGCCACCGCCGGGCACGGTGCCGTCCTGCGCCGAGGGTGGTGTGCTCGGAATCCTCTGTGCGTCAATCGCTTCGGTGATGGGTACCGAAGCGATCAAACTGATCACGGGGATCGGCGAGTCACTGCTGGGCCGGTTGATGATCTACGACGCGCTGGCGATGACCTACCGCACCATCGCGATTCGCAAGGATCCCCACGCGCGAGCGATCACCGGCCTCATCGACTACGACGCGTTCTGCGGCACGACGGTGCCCGGTGTCCCGGCCCCGTCGGGCTCCACGATCACCCCGCTGCAGTTGCATGAGCTGATGGCGTCGGGGGCCAACATCGCCCTCATCGATGTTCGTGAACCGGTCGAGTGGGAGATCAACCGCATCTCCGGTGCCGCGCTGATCCCGAAATCCGACATCGACTCCGGCAAGGCGCTGGCCGGCCTGCCGCAGGACGCCACCGTGGTGCTCTACTGCAAAACCGGGGTTCGGTCGGCCCAGGCTCTGTCCGTGCTGCATCAGGCCGGGTTCGCGGGTGCGCTACACCTGCAGGGCGGGATCGTGGCCTGGGCGGCCCAACTCGACCCCGACATGGCGATGTACTGACGGTCTCCTGTCGCCGGCACGCCTTACCCTGGCCATGTGACTGACGAACGCCCGCCCGAGCATGTCCTGGCGACGTTCGGCGTCAAGTCCGGCGAACCGGAGCAACTGGGTGCCGGCTGGGAGGGCGGCTGGCGCTACGGAGAGATCGTCCTGGCGCAGATCACCGATCACGCCCGCGCCGCATGGTCGGCCAAGGTCCGCGAGACGCTGTTCGTCGACGGCCTGCGACTGGCCCGGCCGGTGCGCTCCACCGACGGACGCTATGTGGTCTCGGGTTGGCGGGCGGACACCTTCGTCGCCGGGGCGCCCGAGCCGCGCGATGACGAGGTGGTGGCCACCGGGGTGCGGCTGCACGAGGCGACCTCCAAACTGGAACGCCCCCGATTCCTCACCCAGATGCCGGTGCCGCCGTGGACCGATGTCGATGTCTTCACCGCCGCCGATCGCGCCGCCTGGGAGGACCGTCCGCTGCAGAATCTGCCGCTGGGGGCTCCGGAGTTACCCGAATCAGAAGACCGCACCAAGGCGACAGAGCTGCTCACCCAACTCGCCGGGCTGCGCAAGCCCACCAAGAGTCCCAGTCAGTTGGTGCACGGAGATCTCTACGGCACGGTGCTGTTCGCCGGCGCCGCAGCCCCCGGCATCACCGACATCACGCCCTATTGGCGGCCGGCGTCCTGGGCGGCCGGGGTGGTTGTTGTCGACGCGCTGTCCTGGGGTGACGCCGACGACGGTCTCGTCGAACGGTGGGATGCGCTGCCGGAGTGGCCGCAGATGTTGTTGCGCGCCTTGATGTTTCGGCTCGCCGTGCATGCCCTGCATCCGCTATCGTCGGGGGAGACCTTCCCGGGTCTGCTGCGTACTTCCGCCCTGGTGCGGATGGCGCTCTAAGCGCGTCAGAAGTGCCAACCGTCCGCTCGCACCGAGGGAGTTCCATGCGCACCGACGACGATAGCTGGAGTATCAGCGACAGTGTCGGAGCGACCGCATTGATGGTGGCCGCTGTTCGCGCTGCCGAGAGCAACAGGCCAACTCCGCTGATCAATGACCCGTATGCCCGCATGTTGGTCGCCGATGAGGGCGGCGGGGTGTTCTCCAGCATTCTTGACGGCTCGCTGACCGACCGGCTTGCGGCCAAAGATCCTGCAGCCGCTGCCATCTTCTCCTATATGGAGGACTATCAGGCGGTCCGCACACATTTCTTCGACACGTTCTACACCGAGGCTGCCGCTGCCGGAATCCGCCAGTTCGTGATCCTGGCGTCCGGACTCGACACCCGTGCCTACCGGTTGAACTGGCCGCAGGACGCTGTCGTCTACGAGGTCGACCTGCCGAAGGTGCTCGAGTACAAGGCCAGCGAGCTCGCGGCGCACGGTGTGCAGCCGCAGGCCACCGTTCGTGAGGTGGGGGCTGATCTTCGCGATGATTGGCCGACGGTGCTCAAACAGCAGGGTTTCGATCCGTCTGAGCCGACCGCGTGGCTGGCGGAGGGCTTGCTGATGTATCTGCCCGGCACCGCCCAGGATGAACTCTTCGAACTGATCACACAATCCAGCGGGGTCGGTAGCCGAGTGGCTGCCGAGTTCATCCCGTACACCGATGATGTGCGCGCCGACCAGATTCGCGAGCTCTTCATCCACCTAGCCGACGAACTTGGTGTTGAACACATCGTGTTCGGATTCGTCGCCGATACCGAGGGGCTCACGTTCCGCGATCCCGACCGCGCCGATCTCGCCGGATGGCTACAGGCCCACGGGTGGGGTGCGTCGTCGATGCCGGTGACCGATGAGATCGATCGACTCGGGTTCGCAGGCGACGAGTCGGCGCGTTACGGCGAGGATCCCTTCGCGTACTTCGTCGTTGGTGAACGCACCGGCGGATATCCACGCGGCTGACGCTCACCGCTGTAGGTTGATGTGGTCAGCAAAACCTGATTACGGAGGTACCCACCATGCAGATCTCGCTTCGTTCCCAGCTGATCGCGGGTACCACCGCGATCGTGGGCGCTGCCGCCGTCGCCATGACGCCGATCGCCCCCGCTGCGCAACTGCCCGCCCTGTCGTCGTCGAATGCCGCCGCGGCCCTGGCCGCTTATGCCAACCCGTTCAGCGCTCTCTACAACAGCGTCAACCTCGGCATCAACTATGTGATCAACGGCAACTACAGCCTCGATGCCGGTGGCGGCGCGACCAACTGGCCTGCCGCGGGCATCTCCGACTACACCAATAGTGTTCTGCCCTTTGGGTATTGGAATGACGGTTCGGGGTACCTGCCGGCTATCACCAACATCGGCCTGATCCCGAACTTCCTCACCGTGCCGTTCCCGGTCGGAACCCAGGTCATCAACAACTGGATCGGCTACGTCAACACCGCCTACCAGGCAGGTGCGCAGGTGATCAATGCCGGCCTGAACCTGCTGTGGGCCCCGGTCGGGCTGACCATCGCCATCATTTCCGACCTCGCGAGCGGCAATATCGCCGATATCCCCGTGCAGATCCAGGCCAGCCTGGCCTACGCGGTAACCCAGATCCAGGACGCGGCCGCGGTCGTGGTGGCCGGCGCGGGCGTTATCGCGGCGAACTTCGTCGCCAAGGCGTCCGCTGCGGTTCAGGTCCTGGCCGCCGCTATCCCGACTTCGCTGGCCAACCTGCCGCGCCAGCTTGGCGTCATCGCCGCATCCGCCCAGACCGCCATCGGCAATATCACCGCCGCTCTCTCGACCGGCAATGTCGAGGGCGCATGGAACGCGGCCGTGGCCGGCCTGCTCGGCCCGACCGGTGTCCCGGGCACGCTGGTGAACCTGAGCCTGGGCGCCGGCGTCCAGACCGGTGAGGTCATCGATTCCCCCACCTACTACGCCAATGTGGTGCCCAGCATCCGCAACGAGGTGCAGACCCTGGGGCAGGGACTGTCCCTCGCGCTGTCCAGCACAGCGGCATTGCCTGCGGCGGCTGTTCGCTCCGCGGCCGCCAGGACCGCCAAGGCCGCGCCGGTCGCCGCGGCACCGGCGAAGAAGGCTGCGGCCAGGGTCAGTCGGCACGCCGCGGCCGCCAAGTAATACGGACGGCAGCTCAAGCCTGCGGGCTCGGCGCTGCGAACTCGTGGCGTACCGATCGTGCTCCGGACAGCCGAACACGGCCCTCGGTGGTGAGCACGCCTTCGGCGCGCAATAGTTCCAACTGTCGGCTCGCCAGGTGCGGCGCTGGCCTGCCCGAGGCGGTGATCACCCGGTGCCAGGGCAGATCTTGGGAGTCGGTGCGCATGATCCAGGCGACGATCCGCGGGCTGGAAAGGCCTGCCGCGCAAGCGATATCGCCGTAGGTGGCGACACGGCCCGCGGGTATCGAGGCCACCAGTGCGCGCACCTGCTCCACCTGAACATCGGTGATCTTCGCCATGGTTGTTGTTGGGTGGCGATCAGCCGCGGGCGAGCATGTCCCGAATAGCGGCGGCGGTCTCGACAGGTTTGGCAAGTGGCACCATGTGGCGACAGTCCAGCGCGGTCAGGGTGAAATCAGAACCGAGTCGCTCCGACAATCCGTTGATCAACGTACGGCCGACATACGGCGGGTCGGACTGGGCGCCCTGCAGCAGGGTTGTGGGAGTTCCGTTGCGCGGCAACACGATATCGCGGGCCAGTTCGCTCCAGTAGGACATCATCGCCGGCACGCAGATCCGCCAGCGGTACCGACCACTGGGTAGTTCGACGAGATGTTCATCGAGTTCGTCGTCGATCAATTCGGCAGGCACGTCGGCCCAGGCGGCGTTGACCTTCTCGGCGCGGGCCTCCTCGGGATCCGGGTAGTCCGGGGACTCCAGCATCGCCTCGGCGACGGCTAGCATGCGCTCGCCGTTGAGGCCGATCGCCGGATCCAGCAGCACCAGTCCGGACACGAGATCCGGGCACGCCGCGGCCAGGTGCAGGCCAACCGCCCCGCCGAAGGAATGGCCCACCACCACAACCGGGCCGTCCGCCTCGCGCTCAATCAGGCTGGACAGGGCGGCGACATTGGCATCGATCGTCCACGGCGCCGACCACGACGAGCGGCCGTGGCCGAGCAGATCCGGTGCCAGCACGGTGAACTCCGCCAGGTGCCCATTGGCCAGGGTGTGCCAGCGCCAGCCGTGCCCGGTCAATCCGTGGATCATCAGGACGTGTGCGGGGCCGGGCGGGCCGAAGCGGTTCAGGTGCAGTTCGTCGGACACCGACCCATGCTGACACCATGGGGCCATGACCACCACACCGAGGTCCGGTAACGGCGTGCTCCCGCCGTGGAGCCTGGCCGTGGCGGCGATAGTGATGGTGCAACTCGGTTCGGCGCTGTCGATGGACCTCATCGCCACGGTCGGGCCGGCCGGGGCCGCGTGGCTGCGACTGAGTGCCGGCGCGCTGATCTTCCTGGCGTTCGCCCGGCCCCGCTTCCGCGATATCTCCCGCCGGGATTTCCCCGCCCTGCTCGCACTCGGGGTGTGCACCGGGGTGATGAGTATGGCGTTCATGGCCGCGATCGAACGCATCCCGTTGGGAACGTCGGTCGCCATCGAGTTCCTCGGCCCGTTGACGGTGGCCGCCGTACAGAGTGGCACCAGGCGGGCGCTGGTCTGGCCGGTGCTGGCAGGAGTGGGTGTCGTCCTGCTGACCGAACCGTGGCAGGGCAGCGTCAATGTGGCCGGTGTGGGATTCGCCGTGCTGGCCGGTCTGGGCTGGGGCACCTACATCGTGTTGACCCAGCACGTCGGGGATCGTTTCGAAGGTGTCACGGGACTGGCCGTGACCATTCCCATCGCCGCCGTCACCACCGCCATCGTCGGCATTCCCGAGGCCAGCGGGCACCTGTCACCCGGCGTGATCGCCGTCTCCATCGGTCTTGCCCTGCTGTTCCCGGTGTTGCCGTTCGCATTGGAAATGATCGCGCTGAGCCGGATGACACATACCGCGTTCGGGACGCTCATGGCGCTGGAACCGGCGATGGGATTGTTGTTCGGATTGGTTGTTCTGCACCAGAAGCCGACGTTCATCCAACTCGTCGGCATCCTGCTCGTCGTCGGCGCCGGCGCCGCCGCCCAACGTGGTGGGTTGCGTGAATCCGGCGAGGTCGACGTGGCGCTGCCCTACCCGCCCTAGTAGGACCCGTTCCCTGTTAGGCCCCCGGATCTGTCAGACCCCCGTGGTGTCATGGCGCTATGACGACGGTTCGAGTGGTGGGGGGGCCGGGCACCGGCAAGAGCACCCTGCTGGTCGAGGCCGCCGCCGCCCATATCGCCGCCGGCACCGACCCGGAGTCGGTACTGCTGCTGACCGGCTCGGGCCGGATGGCCGCCGCGGCCCGCGGCGCGCTGACCGCGCGGCTTCTCACGGCGCGTTCCGAGGGACTGTCGGTGGTCCGCGAGCCTCTCGTGCGTTCGGTGCACAGCTATGCGTTCGGGGTATTGCGCAACGCCGCCGCCCGCGCCGGTGATCCGCCGCCGCGGTTGGTGACCGGAGCCGAGCAGGACGGCATCATCCGCGAACTGCTCGCCGGTGACCTCGATGACGGTGCGCACGGCTGGCCGCGCGAACTGCGGCCCGCGCTGACCACGGTCGGGTTCGCAGGAGAACTGCGCGACATGCTGGCCCGCTGCGCCGAGCGCGGCGTGGATGCCGACGAACTCAAGCGCATCGGGCGGGCCGCCGGACGCCCGGAATGGGTGGGAGCCGCGCGCTTCGCCCGCCAGTACGAACAGGTGATGCTGCTGCGCGCCTCGGTGGGCACCGCCGCACCACAGGCGACGGTGCCGGCCCTGGGTGCCGCCGACCTCGTCGGCGCCGCACTGGAGGCACTGGCCGCCGACGCCGATCTGCTGGCCGCCGAGCGGGCCCGGATCCGGCTGCTGCTCGTCGACGATGCCCAGCACCTCGATCCGCAGGCGGCCACGTTGGTACGGGTGCTGGCCGCCGGCGCCGATCGCACGCTGATCGCCGGTGACCCGAATCAGGCGGTGTTCGGTTTCCGCGGTGCTGACGCGGATCTGCTCTCGGCGGATGCATCCGCGATCACCCTGACCCGTTCGCACCGTTGCGCACCGGCGATTGCGCGGGCGATCAGCGGGATGGCGGCCGGGCTGCCCGGCGCCGGTTGGCGCACGCTCGAAGGCCGCGATGGTGATGGGGACGGGGACGGGGACGGGGACACCGACGGTTCAGTCACCGTGACGGTCGCTGCGTCCGCGCACGCCGAGGCCGCCGTGATCGCCGACGCGTTGCGGCGGGCGCACCTCGTCGACGGTGTGCCGTGGTCGCAGCTTGCCGTGATCGTGCGGTCGGTGTCGGCGGCCGCGGCGCTCACCCGGGCACTATCGGTGTCCGGGGTTCCGGTCGATCCGCCGACGGCCGGCGGAGCCATCAGCGAACACGTCAGTGTCCGTTCGCTTTTGGGTGTGCTGGCCGCCACCGACACCGGACTCGACGATGATTCCGCTGAGGTGCTGCTGACCGGACCCATCGGGCGGGTGGATCCGGTGTCGCTGCGTCAACTTCGCCGCGCCCTGCGCCGCACGGACCGATCACTTCGCGATGCGCTCACCGGTTCGGCCCCGCAGCTGCCGGCCACCCTGGGCGCACCGGTCAAGCGGGTGCGTGCGGTACTCGCCGCGGCAGCCCGCAGCCACCGCAGCCATCACGATCCGCGCTACACGCTGTGGCAGGTGTGGGAGCGCAGTGGTCTGCAGCGCCGCTGGGTTGCGGCCGCCGATCGCGGGGGCGCCGACGGCGCGCTGGCCGAGCGCAATCTCGCCGCGATCACCGCACTGTTCGATATCACCGACACCTATGTGGCCCGCACCGCCGGCGCATCGCTGTCCGGTCTGCTCGAGCATGTGGCGGCCCTGCAACTGCCGCCGGTCGCCGCCGACGCCACCCCCGCCGGTGAGACGGTGGCGGTGCTCAGCCCGCACGCCGCTCTGAGCCGCGACTGGGAGATGGTCGTGATCGCCGGCCTGCAGGATGGACTGTGGCCCAACATCACACCGCGTGGCGGTGTGCTGGGAACCCAGCGCCTGCTTGATGTACTCGATGGTCTGGGTGAGGACGTGTCCGTGCGGGCACCGCTGCTGGCCGAGGAGCGGCGGCTGCTGATCGCGGCGATGGGCCGGGCCCGACGTCGGCTGCTGATCACCGCGGTCGACAGCGACGCCGGTGACGAGGCGACGTTGCCCTCGATATTCATTCCCGAATTGGCCCGGTTGGCGAGCGGCGATATCGGCGCCGCGGTGGCGGCACCGGTGCAGGCACCGCCGGTGCTCTCCCCGGCTGCGGTGGTGGGTCGGCTGCGGGCCGTGGTGTGCGCCCCGGCCGGTGCGGTCGAGGAGGACCGTCGGGTGCGTGCCGCAGAACAATTGGGTCGTCTGGCCGCGGCGGGGGTGCCGGGAGCCGATCCGCAGCAGTGGCACGGCCGTGGTCAGGTGAGTACTGACGAGCCGCTGTGGAGCGGTGACGACCACATCGTCACGCTCAGCCCATCCACGCTGCAGACGTTGACGGACTGCCCGCTGCGCTGGCTGGCCGAACGCCACGGCGGCACCGAGACGCGCGGACTGAACTCGACGCTGGGTTCGGTGGTGCACGCCCTGGTCGCTGAGTCCTCCAAGAGTGAGGCGCAACTGGTCACCGAACTGGAAAACGTCTGGGCTGCTGTGCCATTCGACTCGCCCTGGTACGCCGCCAACGAACTCGACCGCCACCGCGGCATGCTGGCGGCGTTCATCGCATGGCGCGCGGCGACCCGCCACGAGCTCACCGAGGTCGGTACCGAGGTCGCTCTCGACGGTGTCCTTGCTGACCCGGGTGATGGTCTGCCCGGGGTTCGGGTCCGCGGTCGGATCGACCGGCTGGAACGCGACGCGCAGGGCCGGTTGGTCATCGTTGATGTCAAAACCGCCAAGAGTCCGGTCACCAAGGATGACGCGCAGCAGCACGCCCAACTCGGTCTCTATCAACTGGCTGTGGCGGAGGGGCTGCTCGAGGGTGTCGATGACCGCGGTGTCGATGACTGCGGTGGCGATCAGCCCGGTGGCGGTCGGCTGGTGTACGTCGGCAAGCCCACGGCATCCGGTGGCGCCACCGAACGCGAGCAGAACGCACTTGGCGCCGAGGACGCCGAGAAGTGGCGGGAGACGGTGCGCGCCGCCGCGGCCGCCACCGCCGGGCCGGTCTTCGCGGCTCGGGTCAATGAGGGTTGCTCGCACTGCCCGATTCGCCCGTCCTGCCCGGCGCATAACACTGCCCGGGAGGAGTCGTGACGTATAGCCCTGTCGAACTCGCTGCCGCACTGGGACTTCCGGAGCCCACCGATGAGCAGGCCGCGGTCATCTGCGCGGAGCCCGGCCCGCTGGTGGTCGTCGCCGGGGCCGGCGCCGGTAAGACCGAGACCATGGCCGCCCGGGTGGTGTGGCTGGTGGCCAACGGATACGCCGACCCGGGCCAGGTGCTCGGTCTGACCTTCACCCGCAAGGCCGCCGGGCAACTGCTGCGTCGGGTGCGCTCGAGGCTGGCGAGGCTGTCGGGCTACCTGGGC
>Ga0194052_1002059_pt1 | contig 11182 bp, 12 predicted proteins | sample SepL226m_MetaG_FD_160117 | JGI IMG/M metagenome (GOLD analysis project Ga0194052, IMG submission 160117) | Anoxic zone freshwater microbial communities from boreal shield lake in IISD Experimental Lakes Area, Ontario, Canada - Sep2016-L227-6m | ecosystem: Environmental > Aquatic > Freshwater >... | reverse complement strand
GACAATTGTCTCGCGCGCCGTCGGATCGCCGGTCTCGGCGACGACGTTCCACGTCGCCCGCTGCGGCAGCGCGGCGCGGCGGAACCACTGCGTCCCGCCGCTGATGTCATCGGCTAGCGCTGTGGCAGTGAACGCACCGGCGATAATTCGGATCAGTCGCGAACGAAACAGGGCGGCCACACCAGACGCGAACGTAAGCAGCCCAAGCGGCCACCAGTAGGTGCCGTGGGCTTGTTCACACTCGATAGCTGCCGCGCAGCCTTCTGCCTCTAACTGCGCAGCAATAAGGACGCCAGCGCGTCGTTCGGCGTCGGACGCAGACGGCCGTTCAAACTCAGCCAATTCGTTTATCAGCGCGCGTGCTGATTTCGCAAGCTGATCTTTCGTCGCTCGAGGCACAGCTAGAGGTTACGCTTTGGGGTATGACGGATTGCCTCTTCTGCGCGATTGTCGCTGGCACGATCCCAGCCGAGATCGTCGCCGAGGACGAGCGCACGATCACCTTCATGGACATCAACCCGGCTACTCGAGGCCATGCGCTCGTCATCCCACGGGCCCACTCGACCGATCTGTACGACATTCCTGCTGTCGACTTGGCTGCATGTATCAGCGCCGCGCAGCAGATAGCGCTAATCGCCCGCGAGAGGCTCGGGGCGGACGGAATCAACCTGCTCAATTCCTGCCAGCCGGCTGCGTGGCAGACCGTCTTTCACTTCCACATCCACGTGATTCCGCGTTACGAAGGCGACCCGCTCCAGCTTCCGTGGCAGCCGGCGCCGGGCGACCCGCGCCAGATCGCTGGGACCGCTGAGCTGCTTCGCAGCTCCTCAGCGCGCTAGAACGTCATAAATCCTGCAGTAATCCGGCCCGAAAACGACTAGATACGGCATTTTTCAGGTTTCGATGGCCTGAACCGGCTCATTTCCTCTGCTAGTGCGCTGTAATAGGTGGCATGAACAGACGACTGATCGCACTCACAGCTCTCTTTGCCGCCCTCGCGTTGGTTGGGCCAAGCCTCGCCTCCGCGCGGATCTTGGACATCGGCAAGCTTGACACCACAGTTAAACCTGGCTGCCCAGGTACCCCTTGCTACGCAATCAGCCGAACGACTGGCTACCAGACCCGCATTGGCAGCTCGAAGACGCCGATGGTCGTCGGCGCAAACGGTCGGATCGTCGCCTGGACGATTTCGCTTGGGAACCCGAACGCCAAGCAGATCACGTTCTTCGATTCGAAGCTCGGCGGCCCGTCAACGGCCCAGCTGACAATTTTGACACCTAAGACGAACAAGAAGCACGTGATGATCGGAGCGACTGTTGCTAGCCAAGGCGAGGCTGTGAAGCTGAAGCCATACTTCGGCAAGACCGTTCAGTTCGCTCTAACACGCTCGATCGTCGTTAAGAAGGGCCAGATCATTGCCTTGAGCGTGCCGACATGGGCCCCCTCGCTAGTAACGGGTCTGGATAGCTCGACGATCTGGAACGCGTCTCGCGCCAAGGGCACCTGTGATGACACGCAAACTCAGACAGCTCAGCTAACGGCGAAACAGTCTTCGGACTACTTCTGCCAGTACACCACGGCGCGAATCACCTACAGCGCGCAGGTAGTAACAGATCCCTAAGCAGCAGCTTTCGCGAACTTCCCGGCGGCTAGTGGTCTAGTTCGGCGCGATGCCGCCGGTGTTGGCTGGCGTACCGCCGCCTGTGCCGCCACCAGTACCGCCACCAGTACCGCCACCGGTACCAGCGCCTGTGCCGCCACCGGTACCACCACCGGTCGTGTCAACGCCAGTACCACCGGTCGTGTCAACGCCAGTACCACCAGTCGTGTCGGTCGTCGTAGTCGGCGTGGTCGTAGTCGTCGCTGCTCCAGTGCCACTGGCAACTGCGTTCGCATCAGCAGGCGGAACGAGGGGAGGGGTGGTCGCCGGCACTTGATCGTACGGACGGCTGTCCCCGCCGCAGGCAGTAACGCCTAGAGCGCAAGCTGTAGCTATCGCAAAGCTGGAAAGAATCATTGATTTACGCATGGTTCTAACGTTAGCGACTAGTTAGCGCAAAGGCGCCATACGACGGCCACAGGTCGGGCAGTCGTTGAGATCCCGCTGAGCCATTGCACCGCAGCAATCGCAGAAGCGCAGATTTTCGACCGCCCAAGGGAGCTGCGACTGCGACGGCGCCAACGGAAGAATCTCGCCGACAACCTCAAGCGGCTCGCCGGTGGATTTGTCGCGGTAAATCACATCAGGCTCCGCTTCGATTATGACTTCGCGACCGCTCGAAGGCTCCCGTAGGCGAAAACGTTGGCTCGATTCCATGGCACAATCCTACCGCGGGCAACGGCCGTCTGCGGGGACGTCAGTTCCAGTCCCCCGCGACCTTCTTGCGAGCCCTCTGCGGTCCCCACTTCTCGCTAACATCTTGGGTCGATGATTAAGAAAGATCTAGATCGCCGCTGGCGCATCGCCTTCTTCTGGGGGATGGCCGCCGCTGCAGCCGTTGCCTTCACCGGTTGCACGAATGACTCGGGAAGTCTCCAGAGCGCAAACCTCGTCAATGGTAAGCAGCTGTTCGTCAAGAAGTGCGGCGCCTGTCACACGCTCGCGCGAGCCGGCAGCAAAGGTGTAGTCGGGCCAAACCTCGACTATGCGTTCGCTTCGGCGCGGCAACAGCACTGGGGTGACGAGGGAATCCGCGGAGTCGTTTATGGACAGATCCTTTATCCGAACCAGAACGCACCGATGCCAGCCAACTTGGTCACTGGCAAGAATGCAGCTGATGTCGCTGGGTACGTCTCGACCGTTGTTGCAAAGCCTGGGAAGGACGCAGGTCTTCTGGCATCAGCCGTCGCTCCCGTCGGTGGAGGCAAGCCAGCAATTGAGAGCAATGGCCTGTTGTCAATCTCAGCGAATCCGAATGGGCAGCTGCTCTACGTCGAGCCGACTGCGCAGGCCAAGGCTGGTCCCGTCCGCCTAGAGATGCCAAACAAGTCCGGAATTGACCACAACATCGTGATCGAGGGCACCAGTATTGCGACGCAGATCCTCAAGATCGGCGTCGGCAAAGCGCAGGGCACACTCAAAGCCGGCAGCTACGTCTACTACTGCGCCGTTCCAGGACATCGTCAGGCCGGCATGGTTGGCAAGCTCACCGTCCGCTAAAGGGCGCGGGCAATAACCACTGCGGCGATCACGACGAGGCAGCTGCCGACGACCCAGATCAGGGCTTTGAACGCGCCTGATTCTGTCCGAACCGGCTCAAGCGCCCAGAGCGGATCTTTCTCAGTGGGCGCTAGATCTGTGATCTGATCGTCAGGCGTGTCGTTAGCGTCGCTCAAAGCGCGCCGCTAGAGCACGTAGATCGTCGTGAAGACAACGATCCACATCGCGTCGACGAAGTGCCAATAGATTCCTGGCACTTCTAGGCCCTTGTAGTTGGCTGGCCCGACCTTGCCTTTGAAGATCCTGACCGCCGACATCCACAGCAGAAGTAGCCCGATGATCACGTGCGCGCCGTGAAGGCCCGTCAGCCCGAAGAACACCGAGGCTGACGCGCTCGTCTTTGGCGTGAAGCCTAGGTGCAGGTACTCGTTGATCTGAATGAAGAGGAAGGTGCAGCCAAGGAGGAACGTGGTGACGATCCCAATCCGCATGCCAGCTTGGTTCCCTCGCTTGGCGGAAACGTCGGTCCAATGCATCGTGACCGATGACGAGAGAAGAATCGCTGCGTTAGTGGCGGCCACTGCCACAGGTAGACCGGCACCTGGAGGCCAGCCATCTGCGTTTACGACGCGAATAAAGAAGTAGGCCGCGAAGAACGCTCCGAAGAGCATGATCTCCGAGATGATGAACAGCAGGATTCCGAGCACCTCGGAGTTAACCCGCGAGCTCTGGTTCGCGACTGGCGGGCCGTGATGGTGATCGTCCTGTGCTGCAGGAGCGGGAATTGCCGCGGCTTCCATTAGCTATGCCCTTCGGTTGCGCCGGCGCCGGCAGGGACAAGATCCTTCGCAGGGTCACCCACGATCGCGTGGACTGCACCAGGTACGCCGTATTCGTATGGGCCACCGACGACAGACGGAATCGTGTCGAAGTTGAAGATCGGCGGCGGCGATGAAACCTGCCACTCGATCGTCAGCGAGTTCCAAGGATTGGAGCTCGCCTTTGGCCCTGAGCGCCAAGAGGCGACCATGTTGTAGAGGAAGATCAGCGATGACAGTCCGAGGATGAAAGATGAGATCGAGATGATCATGTTCCAGGTGGCAAACTGTTCCGCATAGTCCGAGACGCGGCGCGGCATGCCCTGAACGCCAATTAGGTGCATCGGCGCGAACGTCAAGTTAAAGAAGACGAACGTGAGCCAGAAGTGGATCTTGCCGAGCTTCTCGTTGAACATGCGGCCGGTCATCTTCGGGAACCAGAAGTAGATCCCGGCGAAAATCGTGAATAGCGATCCGCCGAAGAGCACGTAGTGGATGTGCGCGACGATGAAATAGGTGTCGCTGACATGGATATCGAGCGGAACCATCGCCAACATCACGCCGGAAATCCCGCCGAGCGTGAACATCGCGATGAAACCAGTTGCCCACAGCATCGGGGTGTCCATCTTCAGCACGCCGCGCCACAGAGTTGCGACCCACGAGAAGATCTTGATCCCGGTAGGGATCGCGATGATCGCGGTAGTCGCCATCATCGGGATTCGGACCCAGTTGGGCATTCCCGAAACGAACATGTGATGAGCCCAGACGGTGAACCCAAGAAGCACGATCGCAAGCAACGAGAAAGCCATCATCCGGTATCCGAAGACTGGTTTCCTAGCTCGGGTAGCTAAGACTTCGCTGATGATGCCGAATCCGGGCAGCATCATGATGTAAACCGCGGGGTGCGAATAGAACCAGAAGACGTGTTGGTACATCAACACATCACCGCCCCCAGCTGGATTGAAGAAGTTGAACCCGAGCGCGCGATCGAGCAGCACCATGAACTGCGAGGCGGCGATGAAAGGCGTGGCAATGACGACGAGGAGCGACGTCGAGAAGTTCGCCCATACGAGCAGTGGCATCCGGAAGAAAGTCATCCCGGGAGCGCGCATCGTAATGATCGTGACGAGGAAGTTGAGCGCAGTGGCAATCGACGAAGCGCCCGCGAACTGAACGGCAATCGTGAAGAACGCCTGACCAATCGGAGCATCAACGGAGAGAGGTGCATACGCCGTCCAGCCGGCAGCGAAAGAGCCTCCAGGTGCAAGGAACGAGAGCAACATCATCACGCCGGCCAGCGGGAGCATCCAGAAAGACAGAGCGTTCAGCCGCGGGAAGGCCATGTCCGGCGCGCCAATCATCAGCGGTAGGACATAGTTCGCAATACCGGCGAAGACGGGGATGACGAACAAGAAGATCAGCAGTGTGGCGTGAACCGAGAAGAGGCCGTTGTAAGTGTTCGGGTCGACGAATTGACGACCTGGCGCCGCCAGCTCGGCGCGCACGAGCATTGCCATCAGGCCGCCGACGAACATGAAGAAGAAGGAGACGCAGATGTACTGGATACCGATCACTTTGTGGTCGGTGTTGACCTTGAAGTAGTCCTTCCAGCTTTTGGCTCCATGGTCGGCGTGGTCGTCTACCACCTTGCGCCCGCTGGCCCAACGGAGCCAGTAGTCAAAGCATCCGATGCCACCAAGGAAGAAGATCGGGACCATCAGCAGCGAAATCTGAAGTACTGCTGTGCCGTCATACACCGGGTTCAGGCCAAAAGCGGCGCGCAGTCCTGTGCTGAGGCCGATACACACGGCGATGCCGAGGATGGTGAAGGCAAGTGCCCGGTACCAACCCGCTTGACGGATCTTCGAGGCCATCAGTTATCCCTTTCGACGCCTGCGCCAGATTGGCGCCTTGGCAGGTGGTGATTGCTTGAGTTGGTCATCATTTGCTTCCGCCTACTGCCGCGGATGCGTGCGCCAGGCCAGCCATGACGGCCTTGTACCGAGCTGGTGGTAGGACCGTCACAGTGCTGCGCATGTAGGCGTGCCCGAGCCCGCAGAGCTCAGCACAGACAATGTCAAAACTTCCAACCTTGGTTGGCGTCAGTGAGTATGAGGTCGTGATTCCGGGGACCGCGTCGACCTGCATTCGGAACGCTGGCACCCAGAAAGCATGGATTACGTCTTTAGAGCGGATATCGAATGTGACCGGCTCATTGACGGGAAGATAAAGAAGGTTGCTCTTGACCGGCCCAGCATCGGTTTTCGTCTCGAAATTCCAAGCGAACTGGATCCCGTTGACGTTGACCACGCGCGTGCCCTTGGCAGGGGCCGCTTGGATGTCGAGAAGCAGGATCGCTGCGTAGGTGCTTAGAGCCGCAATGATGATCGTCGGGATAATCGTCCAGATGACTTCGAGCTTTGTGCTCCCGTGGATCGGTGGCCCGTCGAGCCCTTCCTCTCCTGGTCGTTGCCGCCAGCGCCAGATGCTGAAGAGCATCATCGTCACGACAGAAACGAATATCGGTACGGAGACCACGATCAGCACGTTCCAGAACGTGTCGATCTTCGGAGCTACGTTTGAGCCCTGCGCCGGAAACCAGCTGATCGCGAGCATGATCCCAATCCCGATCGCAGAGGCGACGACGATGATTGCGGCCAGTGAGACCCACATTCGCGCGGTAACCGCGCCGCGATGAGGTTGAGCGTTCATACGCGCAGAAGATTACCGATAGGTGACGACTGCAGGCTTCCTCGTCGGCGGTCGTGACGCAGCGCGGGAGAATCTTCGCGGGGGGAAGCTCTCGTCGGACGAGTGGACTGGGTTTTCGGCGCGCGGCGAGCCGGCGCGTCGCTGGGTTGAAATTCCTTGGGCGGCGCGGTAGTTCGAGGGTGTTTCCCCGTGGCGGCGGCGGAAAGCCTTCGCGAATTGGGCCGGCTGCCGGTAGCCGACGTTGCGCGCAACTTCGCCGATCGTCAGGTTGCTTTGGCTGAGCATTCCGGCCGCGTGGTCCATCCGCGCGACCGTCAGGTACTCACGGAATGTTGTCTCGCCGATCTCGGTGAAGGCTCGCTGCAGCTGCCTGCGTGATGAGGCAACCCGGTGGGCGATCTCCTCAAGTACCAGCTCGTCACCGTACTCGCGGTCAACGATCGCGGTCACCTCGCGGTAAAGCTCAGCTCTCAGTGCGATTGTTGCTGGCCGCTGCATCGATTTGTTTACGAGTCGGGCTCTCAATCTGGATCAAAAGTGATGCCGCTAGGCGAGAGGGCTGGTTCGGCTTATTCACATGGACACCAGGCTAGAGAGCGGTTATGTTCGCCAAACCGTCAAAAGTGGAGGGGTAGCTATGACGATGCATGTGGGGGAAGCGATGAGCGAGTCGGTCCTGACAGTTGGTCCAGGGCACACGCTCCGGCAGGTCGCGACTTTGATGTCGGCCCGCCACGTCGGTTCGGCAGTGGTCCATGATCCAGAACGTCCGGGTCCAGGCATAATCACCGAGCGTGACTTGATGCTCTCGCTCGGAGAGGGCGAATCGCCTGACGAAGAGCTGGTTGCTAATCACATGGCCAGCGACGTGATCTTTGCGGCGCCCGATTGGTCGCTCGACGATGCTGCGCGTGCGATGGTCAGTCACGGCTTCCGCCACCTTGTCGTCGTGAGCGGCAGCGAGCTGGCAGGGATGCTCTCAATGCGCGATCTCGTGCGCTGCTACGTCGAGATTGAGGATGCTGCAGAGGCTGTGGCAGCCGCGGCAGCGCCGGGAGCTAGTGAGCGCTAGTGGTCGCTAGGTAGCTCGCGGTACTCGCGCACTGAGCCGCGAACCCAACCGTAAATCGCAGCAACCATCAGCACGACCCCAAAGACGCTCAGTGGCCACATCCCGAGAAGCCCGATCAGCAGCAGCGAGAGCCCAACAGCAATCAGAACCGGCTGCAGGCTACCGCCGGGTATGCGGATCTTCTCGCCAGCGGGCGGCGCGCTCTGTTCTAGGTCGCTCATGAGATGTAAAGAGCTGCGGCGACGAACGAGAGGCCGAACATAAGGAAGCCAATCGCCGTGATCAGCAGTCCGGCTCGGTTGTTTTTGCGTGCGAGATTCTTATCCATTAGTTCAGTGTGAAGCTTACAGCCAGACGTCCGCGACCATCGATGCGAACAGGAGCGCTAGATAGAGAAGCGAGAAAAGGTAGAGGCGCAAGGCCGACTGACGGTCTGCTCGGCGGCGTAGCTGCCAGGCCATCACGATCAGCGTGAGCCCGAGTCCTAGAGAGACAACAAGGTAAGGAATACCGAGGCCGCCGGCGCAGAAAGGCAGCTGCGAGACGGCATAAAGCAGGACGGAGTAGAGAAGGATCTGCCGCCGAGTCTCGTCCTCGCCGCGAACGACCGGCAGCATTGGGATGCCTGCGGCCGCGTAATCGTCCTTCATCAACAGACTGAGCGCCCAGAAATGCGGTGGCGTCCAGAAGAAAACAATGAAGAAGAGGAAGACTGCAAGGCCGCTCAGCGAACCGGTGACTGCGGCCCAGCCGACCAGCGGCGGCACAGCGCCAGCGGCGCCGCCCCAGATGATGTTCTGCCATGTGTTCCGCTTCAGCAGCATTGTGTAACCGACGGCGTAACCGAGGAACCCGGCGAACGAGAGTGCGGCCGCCAGGGGGTTGACGAGCAGCGCAAGCCAGACCAACGATGCGGCGCCCAGGACCAGCCCAAAAGTCAGCGCCGCCCGCGGTGAGACGCGCCCTGAAGCGACCGGCCTGTCTGCCGTTCGTTCCATCAGCAGATCGACGTCGCGGTCGTACCAGTGGTTGATCGCGCCGGAGCCTCCTGCGGACATTGCTCCGCCGATCAGGGTCGCGATGATCAGTGCGATCGATGGGCGCCCCGCGATCAACATCGCTGCGAGTGTTGTAAAGAGCAGCAGGCTCTGGACCTTTGGCTTCGTCAACGCGACGTAGTCGTTGACGCGCTGTCGCGCGACCGAGGGCGCGATCGCAGCTGTGCCGCCGGGGCCTGTTACGACTTGTGGCATCGCGCGGGCCTTAACTCCTGGCCACTGCGCCGGCTTCATCGCCAACGCGGTCTTGCCGTTCGATCTGACGCCGGATGTCCTGCATCGGCTCGACAGAGCGAACCCGTGGAACGACGTCGAAGTTGTTGAGCGGTGGAGGCGATGGCGTGAACCACTCGAGGGTGTTTCCGCGCCATGGGTCGGGCCCGGACTTGGCGCCGTTCTTGAGGCTCGTGACGATGTTGATGATCGTTAGGAGAACGCCGAGCGCGAGGATGAACGATCCGATTGTGGAGATCATGTTGTAAAGGCCGAGGTTGTTTACGTCGGCGTACTCGTAGACGCGCCGTGGCATGCCGCTAAGCCCGGCTGAATGCTGTACGAGGAACGTGATCCAGAAGCCGCCGAGCGTGAAGCCGAAGCTGATCTTGCCGAGCTTCTCGTTCATCATTCGGCCGGTCATCTTCGGGAACCAGTAGTAGAGCCCCGCCATCAGAGCAAAGACGGCGCCGCCGACGATCGTGTAATGGAAGTGAGCCACCACGAAGTAGGTGTCATGGAGCTGCCAATCGACCGGGAAGGTGGCGAGGAAGATCCCGGTTATGCCTCCGAGCAGGAAGGTTGCAAGGAAGCCGACCGAGTAGAGCATCGCGACTGGAAACTCAATCGCCCCGCGCCACATCGTGAAGATCCAGTTGAAGATCTTGACTCCGGTTGGAATTGCGACCAAGTAGGTGCCCAGCATGAAGAAGATCAGCAGGAAGAATGGGAGCGGCACAGTGAACATGTGGTGGGCCCAAACGAGCGTGCCGATCACAGCGATGCCGAGCGTCGCGGCGACGATCGCCTTGTAACCGAAGATCGGCTTGCGCGAGAAGACCGGCAGGATCTCGGAGATGATTCCGAAGCCCGGAAGCACGAGGATGTAGACCTCGGGGTGGCCGAAGAACCAGAAGAGGTGCTGCCACAGCAGCGGAGAACCCCCGTTGCTTGGGTCGAAGAAGTGAGTGCCGAAGTGGCGGTCCGTTAGCAGTAGCGTCACTGCGCCAGCGATCACCGGCAGCGAGATGATCAGCAGGATTGCCTGCGTCAACATCGTCCAGACGAAGAGCGGAATGCGGCTCCAACTCATTCCCGGCGCGCGCATGTTGGTGATAGTCACGAAGAGGTTTAGCGCGCCGATGAATGAGGCGATGCCGGTGAGGTGGACCAGGAAAATCCAGGAGTCGACCCCGTTGGTTGGAGAGAAGGCAGTCTCTGAGAGCGGCGCGTAACAGGTCCAACCGCATTCAGCCGGGCTGAAGAGCAGCGAGCCGTAGAAGACGACGCCGCCAGCGATGAAGAGCCAAAGCGAGAGTGCGTTGAGCTTTGGGAAGGCCATGTCGCGCGCGCCGATCATCAGCGGCACGAGATAGTTGGCGATGCCCGCGATCATCGGCATCAGGAACAGGAAGATCATCGTCGTCCCGTGCATCGTGAAGAGCGCGTTATAGGTTTGGGGGGAGAGCAGCGTGTTATCCGGCACCGCGAGCTGCAAACGGATCAGCAGTGCTTCGACGCCGCCAAGCACGAGGAACATCCACGAAGCGACGAGGTACATGATCCCGATTCGCTTGTGATCTGTCGTCGTAAGCCAGGAGAGCCAACCGGTGGGACGGGGGGCGGCCGTTCCAGTGACGATCTCTGGGGCTGCGGTGGTTGTCTCGGCTGTCGTAGTCGTCATCTAGATCACTTTCCGTGTACCGAATCATCGACGTACTTCACGAGTACGTCCAGCTGCGCTTTGGTTAGCGTGGCGCCGTAGTTGGCAGGCATGATATTTGCCGCATAGCCCTTAGCGATCATCTTGTTCGGGTAGAGGATCGCCTCACGGATCATTGCCGCGTTCCAAGTCTTCAGGACGACGTCCAGATTCGGGCCAACGGCGCCGTTCGTGCCTGCTGCGGACAAGGTGTGGCAAGAGCCGCAGGCCAGGGCCCCGGTGGCGGGTACTCCGGCCACGAACAGCGTCTTACCATCAGCCATTGCAACCGGCGCCGGGCGAGCGGGCGCTGCCATCGGTGCGGCTGCGCTCGGCGCCGCCGCCTTCAGAACGGCAGCGTCTTTGGCGACCAACGCGTTGCGGGCTGCCGCTGCTTGGCGCTCGGCGGATGTAATTGCAAGCTTCTGCGCCGCGTACCAAACCTTG
>Ga0194052_1002057_pt1 | contig 11196 bp, 10 predicted proteins | sample SepL226m_MetaG_FD_160117 | JGI IMG/M metagenome (GOLD analysis project Ga0194052, IMG submission 160117) | Anoxic zone freshwater microbial communities from boreal shield lake in IISD Experimental Lakes Area, Ontario, Canada - Sep2016-L227-6m | ecosystem: Environmental > Aquatic > Freshwater >... | reverse complement strand
ATGACCGCGTACATGTTGACCTCTTCAATTTAGCTCCGTGAACGAATTTTCACAGAGCCCAGTACTATAACACAACAGGGGTTTTTGATCGGACCGCAGACCCAACCCGGGCTTCCGCCCCAACAGCTTTCTATAATCACCGCACACAACCGCCAATTAGCCTTGCAAGTCAATTCAAACAGCACCACCACGCCCCTGTCCATCATCGCCCAGGATATGCGCGAAGTGGATCAGGTTATCGCTCGTCGTCTTGACTCGGGCGTGCCGCTGATCGGTCAGGTTTCACGCTACATCATTGCTGCCGGTGGCAAGCGCCTGCGCCCTGCTCTGCTGCTTTTGACCTGCGGCGCACTGAACTACCGTGGCGAACAGCGCTTCAATCTGGCCGCCGTCGTCGAGTTCATTCATACCGCCACCCTGTTGCACGATGACGTCGTTGACGACTCCGCCCTGCGGCGCGGCAATGCCACTGCCAACGAGACCTTCGGCAACCCGGCCAGCGTGCTGGTTGGCGACTTCCTGTACTCGCGCGCCTTTCAGATGATGGTTGACGCTCAGAACATGCGTGTCATGGAGGTGCTGGCCGACGCCACCAACGTCATCGCTGAGGGCGAGGTGCTGCAGTTGATGAACATGCACAACGCGGCACTGGACGAGGCCGGGTATATCACGGTCATTCGCTCCAAGACCGCCAAGCTGTTCGAAGCCAGTGCCAGAGTCGGAGCGATTCTGGCCGGCAGTTCCCCAGCGGTCGAGGAACTTTGTGCCAGCTACGGGCAGGCCATCGGCACCGCCTTCCAGGTGATTGACGACGTGCTGGACTATACCGGCGAAGCGGCCGTCATGGGCAAGAACGTCGGCGATGACCTGCGCGAGGGCAAGGCCACACTGCCACTGATTGCCGCCATGCAGCGCGGTACTGCAGAGCAGCGCGAACTGGTCAAAACGGCGATTGAAGCCGGCGGCGTTGCGATGCTGGATCAGGTTGTGGAGATCGTCAAGACCACGGGTGCGCTGGAGGTCGCCCGCCTCGCGGCGACGCAGGAAGCACAGCGTGCCATTGCTGCGGCCAGAGAGCTTCCGGCAAGTCCTTACACCGACTGTTTGATACAATTGGCCGAACAGCTCCTAGAGCGTCAATATTGAGTCCGCCTCGGCGGCAACAAGAATAATTCGGAATGTGGCGCAGCCTGGTAGCGCACTTCGTTCGGGACGAAGGGGTCGGAGGTTCGAATCCTCTCATTCCGACCATGAGGTCTGACAAAGGCCGCTAACGACATACCGTTAGCGGCCTCTTTTTATTCCAGTCTGCTACAGATTTGCAGCACCGCGTTGCTGTGGTTCATGCTGTAAAAGTGCAGCCCTGGCGCACCACCGGCCAGCAGTTGTTGACACAGGTCCGTCACCACATCCAGACCGAAGGACCTGATGGATGCGCTGTCGTCACCAAAACTCTGCAGACGCAGGCGAATCCAGCGCGGAATCTCGGCGCCGCAGGCGTCTGAAAACCGCATCAACTGGGTTGAACTGGTGATCGGCATGATGCCCGGCACCACGGGAACATTCAAACCCAGCGCATCCACCTCTTCGACGAAGTGAAAGTAGGCGTCGGCGTTGTAGAAGTACTGCGTGATGGCGGAATTGGCGCCGGCCTTGACCTTGGTCGCGAAAGCCTGCAGGTCGCTCGCCGGCGATTTGGCCTGAGGATGCACTTCCGGGTAGGCAGCCACCTCGATGTGGAAATCGTCGCCTGACTGGTCCCGGATGAAGCTCACGAGATCACTGGCGTAGTGGAACTCGCCGCCGGTTCCGTAGCCACTGGGCAGGTCACCGCGCAGCGCAACCAGGCGCTTGACACCCATCTTCTTGAGCGTCAACAGTTGCGCCGCCACGGTGGCCCGGGTGGCGCCAATGCAGGACAGATGCGATGCCGCACTCTGACCTTCGGCAAGAATGTCGCGCACGGTGTTGAAGGTGCCATCCTGCGTCGAGCCGCCTGCGCCAAAAGTCACCGAACAGAATTCAGGCTTGAGGGCGTACAGCTGCTGGCGCGCCAGACGCAGCTTTTCCACACCCTCCGGGGTTTTTGGCGGAAAGAACTCAATACTCAAGTGCCTGGCTGCTTTGTCACTCATGATGGCTCCTGCTTTCGAGCAGCAATAAAGAATTCGCGGTTGCCGTCGCCCCCTTCAATGGGGGAGTCGAACCACGCCGTCACCGTCAGACCCAGCGCAGCGCAGGCATCGCGCAAGCGTTTTTCAATCAAGGGATAGAAGGCGGGATCCTTCACGACCCCGCCTTTGCCGACCTGCCCCGGCTGCAATTCGAACTGGGGTTTGACCAGGGTCAGCAAGGTGCCGTCAGGTTTGAGCAAAGGAACAATCGCTGGCAGCACCAGCGTTTGCGAAATGAAGGACAGGTCCGCAACGATCAGGTCAAACTCCGGCACGAACTCGGAGGCTTTCCCCTCTTCCACAGCAAACTGGCCCGCCATCCCGGTACTCCGCTCATAAGCCTCAACCAGGTCCGCCGCCATCAGTGAACGTGCATTGACATTTTCAATGCACAGCACGCGTGGATCCTCCCGCAAACGTGGATGCAACTGGGCGCTGCCGACATCGACCCCCACCACCGACGCTGCGCCGTTCTGCAGCAGGCAGTCGGTGAAGCCACCGGTGGACTGGCCTACGTCCAGACAGGCCAATCCCTTGACCGACAAGGTCAAGTGCTTAAGCGCTGCTTCCAGTTTGAGGCCGCCGCGCGAGACATAGCGTGCCTCCGAGTCGTCCAGCAGCCGCAACTCGGCGTCTGCTGGAATCTCGTCACCGTTCTTGCCAACCGTCTTCCACTGCTCTCCCTGCAGCCACTGCAAACCGCCGCCAATCAGGCGCTGCGCCTGAGACCGGCTGGCAGCGAGATGACGCGTTACGAGAAGTTGATCTGCACGCATTATTTGTATTTGTCATGCCGGACACGATCCGGCATCCATGGATTGCGGGTCAGGCCCGCAATGACAAAATTCCTTTCATCAATAGCGATACGTGTCGGCCTTGTACGGGCCGGCCTTGCTCACGCCAATGTAGGCGGCCTGCTCGTCGGTCAGTTCGCTCAGCATGGCACCGACCTTCTTCAGGTGCAGGCGCGCCACCTTCTCGTCGAGGTGCTTGGGCAGCACATAGACCTTGCCGACCTTGTATTCCTTGGGCTTGGTGAAGAGTTCGATCTGCGCAATGGTCTGGTTGGCAAAGCTGGAAGACATCACGAAGCTGGGGTGGCCGGTGCCGCAACCCAGGTTCACCAGACGGCCCTTGGCCAGCAGGATGATGCGCTTGGACGGCGTCTTGCCCTTGCCCGGGAAGATCACGTGATCGACCTGCGGCTTGATCTCTTCCCACTTGCATTTGTCTAGCGAGGCGACATCAATCTCGTTGTCAAAGTGGCCGATGTTGCAGACGATGGCCTGGTCCTTCATGGCCGCCATGTGCTTGTAGGTGATGACGTTCTTGTTGCCGGTGCAGGTCACGAAGATGTCGCACTTGTCGGCGGCATATTCCATGGTCACGACCTTGTAGCCTTCCATCGCCGCTTGCAAGGCGTTGATCGGATCGATCTCGGTCACCCAGACCTGGGCCGACAGCGCACGCAGGGCCTGGGCCGAGCCCTTGCCGACATCGCCATAACCGGCAACGCAGGCCACCTTGCCAGCGATCATCACATCAGTGGCGCGCTTGATGGCGTCCACCAGCGATTCACGGCAACCATACAGATTGTCAAACTTGCTCTTGGTCACCGAATCGTTGACGTTGATGGCGCGCAGCTTCAGGCTGCCCTTGGCCGACATCTCGTTCAGGCGGTGCACGCCGGTCGTGGTTTCTTCCGTCACGCCGATGATGTGCTTCAGGCGCCGGCTGTACCAGGTCGGGTCCAGCTTGAGCTTGGCCTTGATGGCGTTGAAGAGGCAGATCTCTTCTTCGCTGCCGGGCTTGGACAACAACTTGATGTCGGTCTCGGCGCGGGCACCGAGGTGCATCAGCAAGGTTGCATCACCGCCGTCGTCCAGAATCATGTTCGGGCCTTCGGTCTTGGAACCCTTGGGGCCGAATTCAAAAATACGGTGCGTGTAGTCCCAGTAGTCGACCAGGGTCTCACCCTTGTAGGCAAACACCGGCGTGCCGGCTTCGACCAGCGCGGCAGCGGCGTGGTCCTGCGTCGAGAAGATGTTGCACGAAGCCCAGCGCACCTGCGCTCCCAGCGCTTGCAGGGTCTCGACCAGCACGCCGGTCTGAATCGTCATGTGCAAGGAACCGGTGATGCGCGCGCCCTTGAGCGGCTGCGACTTGGCGAATTCTTCGCGGATCGCCATCAGACCGGGCATTTCGGTTTGCGCAATGTTGAGTTCCTTGCGACCCCAGGCGGCCAGGCCCAGGTCGGCAATCACGTGATCTTGGTTCTTGACAGTTTTCGATGCGGCGCTCATGGCTTACTCCAAAGTTAAATTTGAAAGACCACTGCCTGCACACAAATCGAGGGGAGGGACTCACCTCACAGAACAGTGGGTGAGCGCGGTTGATAAGTCCGAGCCTCGTTCAACAAATGTGAACTGCAACGCTCCTCGGATGCCGCATTATACGAACAACGCGAGCCAAGCGCAGGGCGTCCTAGCGTACACCCTGATCCGTCAGCGCAAGGGCTGTCGGATGATGGTCTTCCACTTTGATGGTTCGGCCCGGCGAATGTCACTCAGGTAAATCTCGTGGTGTTTGCCGCTGCGCTGCCCCCTGGCGTCGATGAAGCGGTGAAGTTTTTCTATTGTGGGCCCCTCTTCCGAGAAGGGGCCAATATGCAAAATCTGGGCGCACTGCCCTTCCGCGAACGCCTCGAAACGCAGCCTTGAGAGGGCGGCCGGGTCCTTCTTCCTTTTCACTTCAGCCACGGCACTCTCCACGAGTGCTGTCGAGACCAGCGCCGGCTGCATGATCATGGCCGTCCACTTCCAGCTTGATTTGTCCTTGCTGGCAAAGGCAGCCATGTCGTCGGCCCACCAAAGACCTTCGAGCGGCATGACGCCGTAGTCCATTGCAGACGGCCCTTTCTTGATCATGAACTTGAGGGTGTAGGAAACCGCAAACAAGGTCTCGATGGCCTCGGCATAGGCCGGCGCGGTATTGGGATCGCCCTCGCCGTCCACCATCAGGTAGTTCAATGCGGGGACCTCCACCAGAACCGGATTCGCGGCCGGTGCCTGATACAAGTGCTTGAACTCTTTCTTGAAATCCATCTTTTCCATGATTGCTCCTGACAACAATAGAAAGTGGCACGATAGCAGAACAGACCGGTCGCGCTTTGGCTCCAAATGGCTTCGCCCTTTAGAATCCTTGGCCTGACTCCCGCCTGATCTGCATCGGAATTTATCTGTGTCTTTTGCCAACGAAACCCGCCGCCGCCGCACTTTTGCCATCATCTCTCACCCGGACGCGGGCAAGACCACGCTCACGGAAAAGCTGCTGCTGTTCTCGGGTGCGATCCAGATCGCCGGTTCCGTCAAGGCGCGCAAGGCCACGCGCCACGCCACATCCGACTGGATGGAAATAGAAAAGCAGCGCGGCATCTCTGTCGCATCCAGCGTGATGCAGATGCTGTACCGCGACCATGTGATCAACCTGCTCGACACGCCCGGTCACAAGGACTTCAGTGAGGACACTTATCGTGTGCTGACCGCAGTCGATTCTGCCCTGATGGTGATCGACGCCGCCAACGGCGTGGAGGCGCAAACCCGGCGCCTGATCGAGGTCTGCCGCCAGCGCAACACCCCCATCATCACCTTCGTCAACAAGATGGACCGAGAAGTGCGCGAACCGCTCGACATCCTCGACGAGATCGAGCGCGAACTGGGCATGCCCTGCGTGCCCATGACCTGGCCGGTGGGCCAGGGCAAGACATTCGGCGGCATCGTGAACCTGCGCACTCAGGTCATGACGGTGTTTGAGTCCGGCAGCGAACGCCTGCCGCAGGACTTTGACGCGATGCCCCTGTCGAATCCACAGGCCCTGATCAAACGCTTTGGCCACGAGTTTGAAACCGCCATGGAAAGCATGGAGCTGGCTACCGGCGCTTCACCCAGCTGGGACCGCGAGGCCTTTCTGGCGGGCAGGCAGACCCCGGTCTTCTTTGGTTCGGGCGTCAACAATTTTGGCGTGATGGAAGTGCTGGAGGCGCTGGTTGATCTGGCTCCATCGCCCGGCCCACGCACCAGTTCGCTTGTCATCAACAAGCAACCGGTGATTCAGGTCATGCAACCCGAAGACGAGGCGTTTTCGGGTGTCGTGTTCAAGGTGCAGGCGAACATGGACGCGAATCACCGTGACCGCATTGCCTTCGTGCGCATGGCATCCGGCAAGTACACCCCCGGCATGAAGCTCAAGGTCATGCGCACCGCCAAGGAACTGCGCCCGACCAGTGTCGTCACCTTCATGAGCCAGCGCCGCGAGGCTGTGAACGAGGCCTATGCCGGCGACATTGTTGGCTTTACGACGCACGGCGGCGTGCAGCTTGGCGACACCATCACCGATGGCACGGTCAATCTTCAGTTCACCGGCCTGCCCTTCTTTGCGCCAGAACTTTTTACCACCGTGGTGTTGAAGAATCCGCTTCGCACGAAACAGTTGCAGCAAGGTCTGGCGCAGCTAGGCGAGGAAGGCGCGATTCAGGTCTTCCGGCCCGAGGTCGGCGGCAATATGCTGCTCGGCGCGGTCGGCCAGTTGCAGTTCGAAGTGGTTCAGCACCGTTTGAAGGGCGAATACGACGCCGACATCCGGCTTGAGGGTAGCCAGTACACCGGCGCACGCTGGATCACGGCCGATACGCCGGCCGAACTCAAAACCTTTTGCGACGCCTACCCGATGCGCATGGCACGCGACGCCGCCAACACGCTGGCCTTCCTGTGCACCTCACCGTACGACGTGCGGCTAGCACAAGAGCGCTTCCCCAAGATTCACTTCCACCCCTTGCGTGAACACGCCGGGCTGGCACTGCAGAGCGCTGGTTAAATGAACTCGGTTTTGTCATTGCGAGCGAAGCGCGGCAATCCATGCATGGACTGCCGCGTCGCTACGCTCCTCGCAGTGACGAAACGACGGCTGCATCGCGCTGGCGCAAGCACGCTTCACGAATCACAGTAGGATCATTACGCCCATGCTGCCCCTGCAACAACTTCCACGGACGATCGCTGCGGGCATGCACACGATCTTCAGTGACATCGACGACACGCTGACCACCGAGGGCCAGCTCACACCTCCCGCTTACGCTGCGCTGGGCGCCTTGCGCCACGCCGGACTGCGCGTCATCCTGATCACCGGTCGACCCGCAGGCTGGTGTGACCATATCGCACGCATGTGGCCGGTCGACGCCGTGATTGGCGAAAACGGCGCCTTCTATTACTGGCACGACCACGCAGCGCACAAGCTGAAAAACCGCCATCTGCTGGGCGAAGCCGAGCGCGCCGCCAACACCGGCAAACTGGCTGCCGTGCGCGACACCATTCTGCGTGAAGTGCCCGGCTGCGCTGTCGCCTCGGATCAGTTCTGCCGCCTCTACGATCTGGCCATCGATTTCTGTGAGGACGTGCCGGCCTTGCCGCAAAGCGCCATCGATCACATCGTGGCCCTGATGGAAGGCGCAGGCATGACGGCCAAGGTCAGCTCCATCCACGTCAACGGTTGGTTCGGCCAGTATGACAAGCTCAGCATGGCGCATTTGCTGATGCGTGAGCGCTACGGTCTGGAACTGGCTCAGGAACGCGAACGCTGCATGTTTGCCGGCGATTCACCCAACGACGCGCCCATGTTTGCCTACCTGCCGCACGCGGTCGGCGTGGCCAATGTGATGGATTTTGCGCAGCGCATCAAGGCACTGCCGGCCTATGTCACACCATCGCGCGGCGGCGCCGGTTTTGCTGAATTGGCACAAGCGCTGATCAACGCGCGACGCTAAAACCACGAAAGAAAAGCCATGTTCTTTGCCACCGACCTCAGTGCCGTCAGTCATGGCATCCAGCTTGCCGTGGCGCCGGTTTTCGTTCTGACTGCGGTCTCCGCCATGATAGGCACCGTCGCCGGCCGGCTCGGGCGCATCATTGACCGTGCCCGTGTCGTGGAAGAGCGGATCGACGCGGCACCGACAACCGATCCGATGACCGCCGCCTTCAAGGAACTCGCCGGGCTGCGTCAGCGTGGACGCCTGGCCAACCTGTGTATCGCCCTGCTGACCTTCTGCGCCATCTTTATCGGGCTGACCATCGTCGCGCTGTTTCTCGGCGAGACCACCGAACTGCAGATTTTCCGCGTTGCAACGCTGTTCTTTCTAACCGGTGTCGTCTGCTTTCTGGCAGCCCTGCTGTGCTTTTTGACCGAGACGATGCTGGCAACCCGGGTTCTGAATTTCGGCCGTTCCAGAAGTTCCTGAACCGTCAGGGCGCCTTGGCCAAACCCAGTTTGTCGACCAGCGCCTTCTCCTGCGAGAAAGTCTCGGCCGCAAACTTGCTGTAGGCCGCTGAGCTCATGTACATCGGTACCATGTCGTAGCGTGCCAGCGCCGCCTTGTAGGCGTCCTGCTCCAGCACCTGTTTGAACGCGTCGTGCAGGCGCTTGACCACATCGGCCGGCGTACCCCTGGGTGCGCCAATGCCGAAGGGCGAGTTCTGCACCAGATCCAGACCCAACTCCTTGAGCGTGGGTGCATCCGGGAACTTGGTCAGGCGCTCGGCACCCCAGGTATTGAGTACGCGCAGCTTGCCCGATTCGACCAGCGGCGCAAATCCGGTCGAGTCAGCCGCCGACATGATGTGACCGCCCATCAAGGCCTGCATCAGATCGGCGCTGCCCTTGTAAGGCACATGCAGCAATTGCAGGCCCAGCTTCTGTGCAATCAGCTCCATCGTCAGGTGGGGGCTTGTCAGCGTCCCGGTAGAGCCAAAGGTCAGCTTGCCCGGGTTGGCCTTGGCCCAACCCACATAGTGTGTCCAGGTCTTGAGTGGCGAATCGGCCGGCACCACCAGCCCGAAGGCATAGCCGGTGACATTGAGCACGTAGCTGATGTCCTTCACCGGATCCCAGTTGATCTTGGTGGTGTAGGGCAGGCGGAACACGCCCAGCGGAATCTGCGCCAGCGTGTAACCGTCCGCCGCTGAAGTTTGCAGGGTCTGTGCCGGTAGCGTGCCGCCGGCTCCAGGCTTGTTGTCAATGATGACCGGCTGGCCGAGGATTTTGGAGGCTCCATCAGCCAGCGAGCGCATCGTGATGTCGGTCGGCCCACCTGCAGGAAAAGCGATGATGAGCCGGATCGGTTTGGCAGGGAAGCTCTGCGCGTTGCTGCTCAATGCACTGGCAGCCAGGGCTGCGCCAGCAAGCTGGACCAGTTGACGACGTTTCATGAATATTGCTCCCGCATGAGTGGTTGATGGCACCGATTGGACATGCCGCAGAAAACAAAAACAAGTGGCAATACCCTGCGATCTGTCACCCCCGCTACAGCCGCAAGCGCTGACCAGCCTAGCCAGACTGTTGCTCGAAACCAGCCAGCACATTGACCGCATTGACACCCACCTCCGCCACCGCGTAACCGCCCTCGAACACAAAAACGGTGGGCAAACCGGCCGCCGCGATGTCGGCGCCAACGCGCAGGTAATCATCGCTTTGCAGCTTGAATCCCGCCACCGGGTCGCCATCGAAGGTATCCAGCCCCAATGACACCACCAGCGCTTCAGCCTTGAAGCGCACAATGCCCTGAAGGGCCTGCCGCAGCGCCTCGCGCCAGAGCGAAAAATCGGTGCCACGCGCTAGCGGCAGGTTGCAATTGCAGCCCAGACCGGCAGCCGCGCCGCATTCGTCCGCATAGCCCAGGTAGAACGGATACTCGGTATGCGGGTCACCGTGAATGCTGGTGAAGTGCACGTCCGGCCGCGAATAGAAAATAGCTTGCGTGCCGTTGCCATGGTGGTAGTCGATGTCAAGCACCGCCACCCGTGCGGCGCCCTGATCGCGCAGATGTTGTGCCGCCAGCGCGGCATTGTTCAAAAAGCAGTAGCCACCAAAGAAGTCAGCGCCGGCGTGGTGGCCAGGCGGACGCGTCAAGGCAAAGGCGGCCCGCGCACCGTCTGCCACCAGCTGCGCGGCGCTCAGCGCGCAATCGACGCCGGTCCGCGCTGCCTTCCAGGTGCCCGCCATCAACGGTGTGCCGGCATCGAATGAAAACAAACCCATGCGCGCAGAGAAGTTGGCCGGCAGGACATCGCTGCGAAAACCTCGGACCGGCCACAGCGACGGCAAGGCATCGCGCGCTGCATTGGCCGGATCCAGCGCCACCCACTCGTCCCAGGCATGGGCCAGAAAGTCCAGATAACGCGGCGTGTGGATGGCCTGCAAGACCCTGTCGTCAAATACTGTCGGCTGACGCACCGGACCCAGTTGGCGCCGCTCAATCTCAGCCAGCACATGCTCGACGCGAGCCGGCACTTCGAAGCATGGCACCAGTTGGCCCCGAAACATTTCCAGCTTGCCCTGGTGCAGGGTGTGCAGGTGGTTGTAGAAGATGATCATCGCCCGCCCCCTGCGTCAAATCCGTGCCAGCACATGTCGCAACGCCACACCGGTATGCGTACCCAGCGCCACCACGTCCTCGGGCGTGGCCGCAGCAACAACGCGGCCACCGGCCTTGCCGCCATCCGGACCGAGGTCGATGACCCAGTCGGCTTCGGCGATCACATCCAGATCGTGCTCGATCACGACCACGCTGTGACCGCCATCGACCAGCCGGTGCAGCACCTTGATCAGCTTCTCGACGTCGGCCATGTGCAGCCCCACGGTCGGCTCATCCAACACGTACAAGGTGTGTGGCGCCTTTTGCCCGCGCCGCGTGATGTCGTCACGCACCTTGCTCAGTTCAGTCACCAGCTTGATGCGTTGCGCCTCACCACCGCTCAGCGTTGGTGAAGGCTGACCCAGCGTCAGGTAACCCAGACCCACGTCCTTCAGCAACTGCAGCGGGTGGCTGATGTTGGGCATGGCGGCAAAGAAGTCGACCGCCTCGTCCACCTCCATCTGCAGCACGTCGCCGATGTTCCGGCCGCGCCAGCTGACGGCCAGCGTCTCCGGGTTGAAGCGCGCGCCCTTGCAGGTTTCGCACAGCACTTTCACATCCGGC
>Ga0194052_1002053_pt1 | contig 11213 bp, 8 predicted proteins | sample SepL226m_MetaG_FD_160117 | JGI IMG/M metagenome (GOLD analysis project Ga0194052, IMG submission 160117) | Anoxic zone freshwater microbial communities from boreal shield lake in IISD Experimental Lakes Area, Ontario, Canada - Sep2016-L227-6m | ecosystem: Environmental > Aquatic > Freshwater >... | reverse complement strand
CTTCTAAAGAGTGAGACTCTTCTTCGAGTGATAATGGATTTCCTATTACGCCAGGAATTAAGCGAATAATTGCTTCCATGATTACAAGGGTCGCAACTTCACCGCCACCTAATACGTAGTCACCAATAGAAACTTCGCGAACTTTGAAGTTGGGCTGACTTTGGTAATAAGCCGTAACTCTGGCGTCGATGCCTTCATAGCGGCCACAAGCAAAAATTAAGTGGCTTGATTTGGTTAACTCTTCCGCAATTTTCTGGGTCAACTTCTCGCCAGCGGGGGTTAAAACGATTAGCTCATGCACGGGCGCATCGGAGAGCTCGGCAACTAAATCAATTGCTTTGCCCCATGGTTCCGGTGACATAACCATGCCGGCGCCGCCGCCATACGGAGTGTCATCAACCGAGCCATGCACATCAGTGGTCTGCGCACGCAGATCATGGACGCCTATTTCAATTAAGCCGGCTTCTGCTGCTTTACCAATCAATGAGAGTTTTAATGGAGTGAGATAGTCTGGAAATATTGTTATTACATCAAAGCGATTTACTTTACTCATCAAGTAACCCCTCTGGTGGTAGAACCGTAATCTTGCGATCTTTGATACTTACTTCAGGGACGATCGATTTCACAAATGGAATCAAGATTTCCCGGCCCAAATAATCGACAGCTAATAGATTCTGCCCCGGTAGCGCGACTACATCAGTAACCGGGCCTAGTTCCTTGCCCTCATTCGTAACTACAAGGCAACCGAGTAATTGCTGCAGATGGAAATCATCTTCGTTTGTGCCGTCTTCGATATCAACCTCAGAAAGCAATAAGACATTTCGGAGTTCCTCAACTTGATTGCGGTCATTAATACCAACAAATCCGAGAAGTAGAGTTCCATTGTGATCACGTACTGAAGCAATTTTTAGCGGACCAAAGTTCGCTGGATCGGTAATTAAACTCGTTCCAATTTGAAATCGATCTTCTGGTTGGTCGGTGCGAACTTCAATTGTTGCTTCACCAAGTACTCCATGCGCACGCCCAATTCGGGCGACGACAAGAAGCATTTTTATCTGGCCTCGTCGGCCTCGATGAGATCGACGCGGACCGAACGGCCAGCAATTGCACTTACAACAGTACGAAGTGCGCGAGCAGTTCTTCCGTTGCGGCCAATTACCTTGCCGATGTCATCTGGGTGAACGCGAACTTCAAGTGTTGTTCCACGGTGATGAGTCTTCTCCGTAATTACAACTTCAGCAGGATTATCAACAATGCCTTTAACGAGGTGTTCTAGTGCCTCATCAATCATGGTTATTCGGCCGCTTCTTCAGTAGGTGTTTCTTGCGTTGCAACCGGTGCGCTTGCTTCAGATGTAACTTCCTCGGCAACTTGTTCCGCCTCGGAAACAGCTTCGGACGCAACTTCGGACACAACAACTTCTTCTACAACAGGGTTCGCCTTTGCAGCAAGCTTTTCAGCAGCGCGCTTCTTCATTGTTGTAGCGCCATCTGCTGGCTCATTCATTGCATCTTTAACCGCAGCTTCGTAAGCGATGCGCTTGTGTGGCTTTTCAGCAATTTTTCTAAGAGTTCCTTCTGTTCCAGGAAGTCCCTTAGCCTTCTGCCAATCACCAGTAATTTTAAATAGTGCCTCTACTGCTTCAGTTGGTTGTGCACCAACAGACATCCAATACTGTGCGCGCTCAGAGTTAACTTCAATCAATGAAGGTTCTGTAATTGGTGAATAGCGACCGATCTCTTCAATAGCGCGGCTGTTACGAGCTGTACGAGCATCAGCAACAACAATGCGGTAGTGCGGAGTACGGATCTTTCCCAAACGCATTAACTTAATTTTTACGGCCACGTAGGCTTTCTCCTTGAATTTAATTGGTAGATCTTCGTTGTGACAGTGGGAGCGTCACTTCAAATTTCAAACCTTGGTTTATCGTGACAGTTTGACCACGATAGCTCGGGGGTAGAGGGCCCCTTGCAGGAGGCTAATCTTGCCAGCCCGCTTCGATATCCCCAAATTAGGAGATATCAGAGGTTCAAGAACTCTCGGCCGCCCGCTTCGCTGGGTTTCCAGAGCGTGATTTCTTCGCCTTTGGGGCGTTGCCCTTATTCGAATTCGCGCCACTCGTTTGTGGGAATTGCGGCATTCCAGGTGGCATTCCAGCCGGCATTCCACCTTTACCGGAACGCATCTGCTTCATCATCTTTTGCGCACCAGTGAATCTTTCAACTAACGAATTAACATCTGAAACCGCACGACCACTTCCCTTTGCAATTCTGGCGCGACGAGAGCCATTTAAAACTTTTGGATCTCTACGTTCAAGTGGTGTCATGGATTGAACAATCGCTTGCGTGCGAATCAGTTCGGTATCATCAAATTGTTCTAGTTGTTTCTTCATGGCGCCTGAATTTGCACCGGGAAGCATGCCTAACAACTTGGTCATCGAGCCCATTTTCTTCATCGCTTCAAGTTGGGCTAGAAAATCATCTAACGTGAAATCTTCACCACTTGCGAATTTACTCTCGAGCTTAGCCGCAGTATCGCCATCAAAGGCGTTCTTTGTGGCTTCTGCCAGAGTTTGGATATCACCTAAACCAAGAATTCGAGAAGCCATTCGGTCTGGATAGAAGAGATCAAAATCAGTGACCTTTTCACCGGTCGCCGCAAACATAATTGGTTTATTTGTTATTTGCGTTATGGAAAGCGCCGCACCACCTCTGGCATCGCCATCGAGCTTTGTAAGAACAACAGCATCAAATCCAACGCCTTCTCCGAAAGCTTGCGCGCTTCTTACTGCATCCTGACCAACCATGGCATCGACGACATACAAAACTTCATCCGGATTAATTGCATCGCGAATTTGCTTTGCCTGGGCCATCAATTGCGCATCAATACCTAAGCGACCAGCTGTATCAACTATGACGATGTTGTGTAACTTCTCGGCAGCAAACTTCACACCGTCTTTGGCAACTCGAACTGGATCTCCAACGCCATTTCCAGGTTCAGGTGCAAATACTGGTACCGAAATCGAATCACCAACAAGTTGGAGTTGGGTTACTGCATTTGGTCTTGCCAAGTCGCAGGCAACAAGAATTGGTGTGTTGCCCTGATCCTTTAAATATTTTGCTAGCTTTCCAGCAAGTGAAGTTTTACCCGCACCTTGAAGACCCGTTAATAAAATTACCGTTGGCGCTTTCTTCGCGTAACGAATTCGCCGTGCTGTGCCACCGAGAATCCCAACTAACTCTTCGTTAACTATATTAAAAATTGCTTGGGATGGATTGGTGCTCTTATTTAACTCATCTAGTTGCGGAAGTGCTCGCTCTTTGATCTGGGAGATAAAACTATCCACGACCGAGACGGCAACATCCGAATCTAGAAGGGCGCTTCTTATTTCAGAAGTTATCTCATCTAAATCGCCAGCTTTAATCCGTCCCTTGCCACGTAAGGAGGAAAATGCGCTAGAAAATTTAGCGGAGAGCGAATCAAACATGGGCAGAGCGTACTAGTTAGAGATGAGTGCTGAGAATATTTTCTACTTGATTGGCTAACAATTTCGCCCGCTCTTCTGTCAACGCTTGGCCAGCGAGATCGGTCACATATAACGTATCAAACGCTTCTGCCCCAAGAGTTGAAACTATTGCTGCCCGAATATCCACGCCGAATCGCGAGATCGCTTTGGCAACACTAAATAACACGCCCGGACGATCGTGCATCCGAACTTCGATAACTGTTGCATTGGTTGCAATGTCATTCATAGCACTCACTAGCGGTGGCGGTGTTGGGATCCCAGGGTATTTCCGATATGAATTAATTCGTTCATCAATCTTGCTTGCAATATCGAGTTCGCCTTGTAACCCCTTCATAAAGAGATCTGTTAATTTTTCTTGCGAAGGCATCGTGGCATTAGCATCAACGGTAACAATCCATTTCATGACGGCCTGTTCGTTGATGGTTCGAGTTCGCGCTGATCGAACATCGAGCCTGGAGATGCTTAGAACACCCGCAATAACTGAGAGCAATCCAGTTCGATCCCGTGCCACAATTTCAATTTCAAAACTTCCCTCATTTGGCGAAACTAGAACTGCAAATTCACTGTCCTGGGCAATGCGCGAAGCAAGTTCTGGTTCTGCCAACGGCTTTACGCCAGACATTGCGGCGAGAGTCCGATCAACCAAATCTGAAACTAGCCCAGCTTTCCAATCTGACCAAGCAGTGCGCCCGGTTGCTTCCCCATCGGAAATACTAAGCGCGTGTAAGAGTAGTACCGCCTCTGGATCCTTAAGTTTTTCCACAACGAAACTAATTGTTGCTGGATCATCTAGATCACGCCTTGTTGCCACTGTAGAGAGTAATAAATGCTCTCGTACTAATAGCGCGAGTACTTCGGAATCTTGCTGCGAAAATCCAATCCGAAGTGCAAGCGGCGCAATTAATTCACCGCCATACTCGGAATGATCTTTCCCGGTAAATCCTTTACCTATGTCATGGAATAACGCAGCAACTAATAATAAATCTGGCCGTTTAACGGTTCGGGTAAGAGCGGCAGCTCGAACTGCGGTCTCCAACATATGTCGATCAACCGTGTGATGGTGCAGCACGTTGCGTTGTGGCAAGAAGCGAACATGCGACCATTCAGGTAACCATTTTTCAATGATTCCTTCTTGATCGAGTGCTTCAAAGACGCGAACCATCTCATTTCCGGCACCGATTAAGGCAACCAGGTTTTCCCGCGCCGAACGCGGCCATGGAGTTGGAAGTGGGGAAAAATTTTCTGCTATCGCGATACATGCATCTATTGAAAGTGGAATACCACTTTGGGCTGCGGTAGCCGCCGCGCGAAGTCCAATTTCGCAATCTTCGGCAATTTTATAATCTGGCTCGATTGTGAGCTCACCTTTTTCGGTGATCAAACCTTTGGTAACTTGAACAACCTTATTCTTTTTGAACCATGGTGTTGATTTACGTTGATCGATTCGATGCCAAGTTAAGTCCATAACGTAATCAACAGCTCTGGCAGATTTTGCAATCTCTAGCATCAGAGCATCGGCATCCGAGAATTCCAAAATTTCTGCTACCCGATCCTGTTCGGTCAGCATCAATTGATCACGAGGCTTGGGTGTAACTTCGTGCAAGACATCACGCACATTTGAAAGCAACGCTTCAGCAGCAGCCACCCGATCTAGTGCAACTGGAACAACACCAGATAATTCAATTGCTCGCAGCGCATTTATGTCTCGCAACCCACCTCGAGCCTCTTTCAAATCAGGTTCTAGCAAAAATGCTAATTCACCGGATCTATTACTTCGCTCGCTGATTGCAGCACGTAAATTCGGCAGATACTTCTCATAATTTTTTCGCCAATTCTCCCGAGCATCACTTCCGAGCGCCGAAACTAGATCAGCGTTTCCTGCAACAAATCTGATATCTAATAATCCGGTCGCAACTCTGACATCGCTCTCGGCGGCCTCTCTAGTTTCACTTCTTGTCCGCACTGAATGATCAATCGAGCGACCACTATTCCAAAGTGGATATAAGAATGCATTAACAAATTCGGTTAAGGACTCCGCCTTATTCGAACCATCATGAAGGATCAATAAATCTAAATCTGAGCCAGGTGCTAATTCACCGCGGCCATACCCGCCGACCGCACTTAGTGCGACATGTTTAGGGTTTTCTAAATGCTCAGTTGCGGATTTAGAAAAGAGAATCGAGAGCTCGCGATCGACCAAGTCTGATCGTTCACGACGCTCTCGAGTTCCCACGGAGGTAAGGCTAGCGAAGCGATGGATTAAATCGCGTCGACTCCTCTTTCACCGGTACGCACACGCACGATGTTATCGACTGGCGAGGACCAAACTTTGCCATCACCGATGGCTCCGGTTGAGGCCGCCTTCACGATTACATCAATTACTTTCTCTGCTTCAGCCGAGTCAACAAGGACTTCAAGACGTACTTTCGGAACTAGATCAACTGTGTATTCCGCACCTCGATATACCTCGGTGTGACCACGTTGGCGACCAAATCCGCTCGCCTCTGAAACTGTCATTCCAGTTATTCCAAATGCTTGGAGTGCGTTCTTGACGTCATCTAGCTTAAATGGCTTGATGATTGCAGTTATAAGTTTCATTTATATTCTCCTTAGCGGGCAGATGAAATTGCGGACAGGGAGCGGGATCCATCGCTATATGAAGTAGTGTCATAAGCAGTTTCACCGTGTTGCGACAAGTCAAGACCTGTCGCTTCAGCTTCTTCATTAACACGAAGGCCGATTGTCTTATCCAAAATCTGGGCAAGAATATATGTGGCTACAAAAGAGTATGCAACAACGGCTGCAACAGCAACGGCTTGATGACCCATAAGAGTCCAGCCGCCTTTGTAAAAGACGCCATTAGCACCAGCGCTGTTTGTCATTTTGGTAGCAAATAAACCAATTAGAAGTGCACCAAGTACACCACCAACTAAGTGAACACCAACAACATCGAGCGCATCATCAAACTTGAACTTGTTTTTAAGTCCAACGGCGAGGCAGCAGACAACGCCCGCTGCAAAACCAATAGCGATTGATCCCATTGGGCTTACGAAACCGCAAGCAGGAGTAATTGCTACCAAGCCAGCAACGGCGCCTGAAGCAGCACCGAGAGTTGTCGCATGTCCATCACGAATTTTTTCAGTCAGCAGCCAGGCAAGGAGCGCAGCGCCGGTCGCGGTATTTGTATTAACAAATGCGAAAGCGGACAAGGTGTTGGCACCTAATGCCGAGCCAGCATTGAATCCAAACCAACCAAACCAAAGTAAACCAGCACCAAGCAAGACGAATGGCACGTTATGCGGACGCATACGTTCTCTTGGCCAGCCTTTGCGCTTTCCGATTACAAGTACAACTGCGAGTGCTGCAGCGCCGGCATTTGCGTGCACAACAGTTCCGCCCGCGAAATCAAGTGCGCCTAACTTAAACAACCAACCACTAGGAGAGAAGACCCAGTGCGCAACGGGTGCGTAGACAACAATTAACCAGAGACCGGAGAAGAGGGTCCAGGAACCAAACTTAATTCGATCCGCAGTACCACCAGTTATAAGTGCTGGAGTGATAATCGCGAACATGAGTTGGAAGGCACAAAATACAAGTGGTGGAATTGTTAAAGCTTCAAAGCCAGTTGCTTGTTGCCAAATATGATTCAATCCAAATTGGTGGAAATCGCCAATATATTTTCCAGTTCCGCTAAATGCCAGACTGTAAACACCGGTGATCCACAGAACGCTTACGACGCCCATCGTTACATAATTTTGCGCCAACATTCCAAGTACATTTTTACCGCGAACCATTCCGCCATAAAAGAAGGCCAAGCCCGGCGTCATGAGCAGTACAAGTGCTGATGCAACCAAAATCCAAGCAGTATCTCCCGTATCAAAATGCATTTCTTGCTCCTTTTTTCTACCTTTGTATCTGTCTGTAAGGAGTGATCTCGCCATTGAGAGAGCCGTAGCGTCGCGCGCTTTCGTTACAAAAATGTGCTCAAATGTATTTCGGGTAGGTCACGTTTTTGCCCGAAATGTTACGGCCGCGTTAACGGGTACCTACGGCCCCGTTTGGATTTGGCTACGAGTCGAAAAGCCCGCTCAAATAAGTGTCAGCATCAAATGCGCTCAGGTCTTCCAGCGCCTCCCCCGTGCCAACGAACTTAACTGGGATTCCAGTTTCGCGCTCGATCGCCAGTGCAATTCCACCTTTGGCCGAGCCGTCCATCTTCGTCAAGATTAATCCAGTTACGTTAACACTTGAAGTAAAAAGTTTCGCCTGTGCAATTCCATTCTGCCCAGTGGTCGCATCAACAACCAATAAAACTTCATCAACAGGTGAAACCTTTTCAATTACTCGACGGATTTTCCCGAGTTCATCCATCAAATCTGATTTAGTGTGCAGCCGCCCGGCCGTATCAACCAATAGGTAACTTGATGAAGCGCCAGATGCTTTGGTTATTGCATCGAATGCAACTGATGCGGGATCACCGTTTGCGGCACCAGAAATAACGGGTAGTTCGAGCCTAGTCCCCCAGGTTTGTAATTGTTCTACTGCAGCGGCGCGAAATGTATCAGCCGCGGCAAGTAGGACACTTTCGCCATTGCGTTTCAAAAGTCCAGCAAGCTTGGCACATGAAGTTGTCTTGCCCGTTCCATTTACGCCAACAACTAAAACCGTAGTGGTTCTTCCTTCGGATTTTGCAATTGCTCGAGATTTTTCACTTAACCAACTCTGTAGCGCTGCCTTAACCGCAATTTCCGGGCTTTCCCCGCGCTCCCGTTTTGCAATCTCAATAATTGATTGCGAATTCGCTGCCCCAAGATCGGATTCAATTAGAGATTGCAGGACATCTTCCCAATCAGCAGATGAGACTTTGCCGCCTCGAAGGTTTGCAAAAAGTTTGCCGAAGATTGCCATGTTTAGTTAACGGCCGTACTTAAGAGACGCTATCAACTTCGCGAATGCGCTGTGAGATAACTTCAGAGACGCCATCTCCTCGCATCGTCACGCCATATAACGCATCTGCAATTTCCATGGTGCGCTTTTGGTGAGTGATAATAATTAATTGTGACTTCTCACGTAGCTCTTCAAATACGCCAAGTAATCTACTTAGGTTTGTATCGTCAAGGGCCGCTTCAACTTCATCCATTACGTAGAACGGACTTGGGCGCGCTTTAAAGATTGCAACGAGAAGAGCGACTGCCACGAGTGAGCGCTCACCACCAGAAAGAAGTGAAAGCCGCTTAACGCGCTTACCCGGCGGTCTTGCTTCAACGTCAACTCCGGAGAGCGTCATGTCATCTGGATTCGTGAGAATTAACTTTCCATCTCCACCTGGGAAGAGACGAGCAAATATCAACTCGAACTCACGAGCCGTGTCATCGTAGGCTTCTTTAAAGATCTGCTGGACCTTATCGTCAACTTCCTTGATGATATCTAGCAAGTCCCGCTTAGTTTTCTTGAGGTCCTCAAGTTGTTCGGCAAGATAACGCAGGCGCTCTTCTAGCGATGAATATTCTTCTAACGCCAATGGATTAATTTTACCCAAGAGCGCAAGTGATCGCTCGGCAGCGGCAAGTCGCTTCTCTTGCTGATCGCGCCGATAAGGAATTAATTCACCAGGAACAAAATTTCCTTCGGCATCTTCAACAAAGGTTGGGACATCATTTTCTGGACCATATTCACCAATCAAAGTTGCAACATCAACGCCAAGTTCTTCAACGGCACGACTCTCTAATTGTTCAATGCGAAGTCGCTGTTCTGCGCGCGCGATCTCATCACGGTGAACACTTGAAGTAAGAGCATCGAGTTCGGTAGTTAATTCGCGCCCACGAACACGGATTGAAAGTAATTCGCTCTCGCGTTCGGATCGAGCAATTTCTAGCCGCTCGCGTTCGGTTGCTGCCTTGGAAATTGAGGCTTCAATTTGAATTAGCGCTTCATATGCCGCATCGGCTACGGATTGGGCCGTGACTGCTGCAAGGGCGCGTTGCTCTCTACGAGTTACCGCATGCGTTGCAGATTCGCGTTCATTCTTCGCCGCTGTTTCCAACGAAATAGCACGTTGCTCAACTGCAGTAGCGCGCTCTTCCAAAGTTCTCATGTTAAGTCGTGCTTCAACTTCGGCTGATCGTGCGGAAGATACTTGTGACCTTAGATCTTCTAGGTGTGTTAAATCTGGTTCGACAGGCGCTTGATGAGATTCGAACTGCGCGATTGCGGCAGTTAGATCGCCTTCATCAGAACTTCGTTGGGTAGTGGCTTCTTGAAGTGAGGCCGAGAGTCGTTCAACTTCAGCTTGTGCGCTCTTTACGTTCTGGCCCGCGACCGCCATTTGTTCAGCCAGTCCAGACATTTTCGCATCAGATTCATTTAACTTTCCGAGTGCAAGGTCATAAATATTCTGACGTGAGTTAAGCGTCTCAGTAGCACCGGAAAGTGCAAACTTAATTCGATCACAATCAGCTGCAACTTCTTGCAATTCTGCTTCAGCCCGCGAAATTAGTGTGGAGATCTCGATTGCGGAGTTATGGCCGCCAGATCCGCCCCTTACTCGGGTACGACTTAAAACATCGCCATCCTTAGTTATTGCAATAATAGAAGGATCCGCATTTAGTGCGCTCTCGGCTTCGGCTAAATCATTAACTGCAACAATTCCAGCGAGCAATCTTTCAATTGCGTCACCAAGATCTGTGGCGGAAACCAGCGAAGCGAGTGCGGTAAAGCCGGCAGGAATGCGAGCCGTAGTTGCGCCTGAACTTGTTCCATCAATAACCAAAAGTTCAGATTGCCCAGCCGAATCGCGCTTGAGCATGGTTAACGCAGATACTGCAGCGGATCTATCGGAGACAACAACGGCATCAGCAAGCGGTCCAAGTGCAGCAGAAACTGCAGATTCCCAACCCTTAGATATTGTTAATAATGCAGAGAGTCGACCACGAGAACGAATTCCACTTGAGAGCACCACGCCAGAACCATCGCGCTGTACCAAACTATCTTGGAGTGCGCGCAGTCTTCCTTCAAGTCCCGAACGGTTACGTCCGGCAATTCCATCGCGTTCTTGTAGCGCAGCCAATTCTTGCTTTGCATTTTCAAGTGCACTCTTTGCAGATTCGAAATCAGAATCGAGCCCGGGTTCATTTGAATCAACAGATGCGATTTGAGTTTCAAGTAAGGCAAATTCTTCTTGGAAAGTTCGTAATCTAAGGGCCGCTTCATCTCTAGATTTCGTTAAACGAGCAACCTCAGCATTTGTCGCATCAATGCGCGAACGTAGACCATTGATGTGTCCCTCTTGTCTTGCCGTTCCTTCACGTTGATCAGCAATTGCACGCAACGCAGCAGATACTGAATTTTCCTCCGTTACGAGACGAGCTTCCAGATTCGCTAATTCAGTAGATAACTTTTGTAGTTCACTCGCAGCCGTTGTAACGAGTACTCGCAGTTCGTTCTCTTCGCCACGTAGTTGAAGTGCTTCGGCATCCATTGCAACTGGATCACGACCACTTGCCCGAGCTTCTTCAGCATCTCCCGCCAAGAATCTAGCGCGCTCGGAAGATAGATTTTGAATACCACGGAACTTTTCGCGTTGAGCAGTTAATTGATAATAATTTTCCTGGGCTTTAACCAGCATTGGATTTTCGATTGAAGCCATGCGATCGATCTCTTCTTCGCGAGCCCGAGAACTATTTAGTTC
>Ga0194052_1002052_pt1 | contig 11214 bp, 16 predicted proteins | sample SepL226m_MetaG_FD_160117 | JGI IMG/M metagenome (GOLD analysis project Ga0194052, IMG submission 160117) | Anoxic zone freshwater microbial communities from boreal shield lake in IISD Experimental Lakes Area, Ontario, Canada - Sep2016-L227-6m | ecosystem: Environmental > Aquatic > Freshwater >... | reverse complement strand
ATGAAGGTAGAAGTTGGAAAAGAGATAGTGTTAGTGTAGAGATGATAAGAACTAAGGATGCAATAATAAAACTTTCCCCAGAACTGGTCCCAGCTTGGAATGAATTCACAAAACTACTTGAGAAAGAAAGATCAAATCTATTTAATTAATTGTTTATTGATATCCCTTACATATTCATATAGTATGTTTTACATGGGAGATAATAAAAGTAAACTTGTTGTAACTTTAGGATGGATTGGAGCAGCTTTAGTGTTCATTGCATACGCTGGAAATACATTTGGTTTTATTCCAAGTCATACTGTTTTGTATCAAGCATTAAATATTGTTGGTTCAATCTTTCTCTTTATAATTGCCTTCAAAGAAAAAGCATATCCTAATGCAGTTTTAAATATTGTCTGGATACTAGTCGCAATATTTGCAATTGCTTCTTCAATATTTGTGAACAGTAAGTAAGATTACTTATTCAAGTAAGTTTTTCTCATAGCTCCAATAATCCAATCTTTTGTAAATGGAAATATTCTCATAATAAATTGCATAACAGCAAAAGAGAACGGAATAATTGCTCTTACCTTCTTTTTTTTGATTGCTTTATACATTTCGTTTGTAAATTCATCTAATGGCATTAATGTTTTTTCATTAATTTTGATATTTCCTCTGTCAAAGAATTCAGTTTGTATAGGTCCCGGATGTATAGAAGTTACACTGACTCCATACTCTTGCAGTTCATATCTAATTGCTCTAGAAAATCCTCTAATTGCAAATTTAGCAGCTGAATATACGCTCCATTCAGGCGTTCCAAAGTATCCTGCGATTGAAGATATATTAACAATATGTCCACTTTTTTGATTAACCATTACCTCTGCAACATATTTAGCCATTAATATAGTTCCACGAATGTCTATGTCTATCATCTGGTTAATTTGTTCGTCAGTAAGTTTCCAAATTACTGCTGTGTATCCCATTCCTGCGTTATTAATTAATACGTCAATTCTTCCAAATGTTTCTAAAGTCTTAGCAATACTATTCTTTATATCTTCTATTTTAGTAACATCAGTTTGTACAACCAATACTTTTGAACCAAGTTTCTCTAACTCTACTTTAAGTTCATTTAATCTTTCTAAGTTTCTTGCAGTTATTACTAGATTAGCTTTTTCTTCTGTTGCATACTTCATTGCAATTGCTTTTCCTATTCCTGATGATGCTCCAGTTATTAAAACTGTTGGAAAAGATGTAGATTCGTTCATTATGTTTGGATAAAAATTAGAATACAGAAAACATTACTGGAAATATTAAATGTTTACAAGATATTGAATTAAAATAAATATGTATAGGTATTTGTCAGTTTATATTTTTCTACTATCATAAGCCCAGTGAAGAACTGCTTGCCTTTGTTTCTTTCTACAATTTATATCTCCTACTTTACAATTCTTACTAATTTGGGATATATGTCTCTTAATAGCTTTCCATCTTTTTATTTGTCTCTGATCTTCTTCTGGAATTCTTCTTCCGAGGTAATATCTGCAGTACCACTGAAACCAACCTTTAGGATCTAGTGGATAGATCCATCCTTTGGATTGCCATTCTTTTAAAGATTGACTAGCCTTAACCTGAAAAAAGTTTAGAGATTCATCATAGCCTTGATTACTAATCTTCGCTTTTGTAAACCAATCTGAAGGGAATTCGTCTTTTGAATCGTTCAAATAGTCTCCTCCGAAAACTCCGAGCTCTAACATTTCTTTAGGAGTAAGCTCAGGTTTGAAATCTTTATTGAAGTTTTTACCTTCTTTTTCTTCAAGTACATACTCATAATCTTTTTGAGAATTATTGTTAACTTTAATTTTTTTCGTAGACATTTATAAATATATTAATTTATTTAATGTATTTATACAGATAATACTACAATAGTCTTGTAAATAGGGATATATATAATGTAGAATATATTCGCTTCTTGTAAGCATTTTTTGTTACCTGTATTTTTTACAGTTAATACATATTTTTTAATATATTTAAATGGCAGTCATCGATTACAAAGCAGTTCAAGATAAGAATCTATATAGAAACATTGGAATTATTGCACATATTGATGCAGGTAAAACTACTACTACAGAAAGAATTCTTTTCTTTACTGGTAGAAAACATAAATTAGGAGAAGTACATGATGGTGCCGCAGAAATGGACTTTATGGATCAGGAGAAAGAAAGAGGTATTACTATTCAATCTGCTGCAACTACATGTTTCTGGACACTAAATGGAAAATTACACAGAATCAATATTATAGATACACCAGGACATGTTGACTTTACTGCAGAGGTACAAAGATCATTAAGAGTCCTAGATGGTGCTGTTGTTCTATTCGATGGAAAGATGGGTGTTGAACCACAATCTGAGACTGTATGGAGACAAGCAACAGAATACAAAGTTCCACGACTTTGTTTCGTTAATAAACTTGACGCTATTGGTGGAGACTTCTATATGTCTTTGAGAACTATTCAAGAAAGACTATCTTCAGATGCAGTTGCAATTCAAATCCCAATAGGAGCTGAGATGCAAATGAATGCAGTTGCTGACCTTATTACAAGAAAAGCATATCAGTACTATGATGAGTCTGGAAAAGAAATGCAAATCATAGATTTACCAGAAGATATTAAAGAAAAGGTAGAAGAATTCAGAAAGATATTAGTAGAAAAAGTAGCAGAGACAGATGACACATTAACAGAGAAGTTTATTAATGGTGAGGAAATTACTAATGATGAACTATACGCAGCACTAAGAAAAGCAACTATTTCAGCTAAGTTGTTCCCAGTTATGGCAGGAGCTTCTCTAAAGAATAAAGGTATACAACCTATGTTGGATAATATTTGTAGATACTTACCATCTCCAATTGATAGAGGAGAAATTAAAGGTCACAATGTTGATGATGAAACAAAGATTGAAGTTCGAAGCCCAACAGCAGAAAGTCCATTTAGTGGACTTGTCTTTAAGATTGCAGTTGATCCTCATGTAGGAACGCTATCTTTCTTTAGAGTTTACTCAGGTAAATTAGAAGCTGGTCAAACAGTACTAAACCCAGTAAGTAACAAAACTGAAAGAGTAGGTAGAATCCTTATGATGCATGCAAATCATAGAGAAGATATTAAAGAAGTTGGTGTAGGAGATATTGCAGCTATTGTTGGATTTAAAGAAAGTGTTACAGGAGATACTATTTGTGATATGGAAAAGCCAATAATATTGGAAAAGATAAAGTTTGCAGCTCCAGTTGTATCTTTTGCTATTGAGCCAAAGACAAAGGGAGATCAGGAAAAGATGGGTGAAGCTTTGAGAAAGCTAACTCAAGAGGATCCAACGTTTAAAGTAACTTCTAACCAAGAAACTGGACAAACATTAATTGCAGGTATGGGAGAACTTCATTTGGATATCAAAGTGGATATTATGAAGAGAACTTATGGTATCGATGTTAATGTTGGTGCTCCACAGGTTGCATATAAAGAGACCGTATTGAATACTGTTGAATCAGAGGGAAAATATATTAAGCAATCTGGTGGTAAAGGACAATATGGACACTGTTGGTTAAGAGTAGGACCTAATGAAGCAGGCAAAGGTTATTTATTTGTTGATGCTACAAAAGGTGGATCCATTCCAAAAGAATTTATTAAGCCTATTAACAAAGGTGCAGAAAAAACCTTACAAGATGGAGTTATTGGAGGATTTCCAACAGTTGATATTAAAGTTGAAGTTTATGATGGTTCATATCATGATGTTGACTCATCTGAAGCATCTTTTGAAATGGCAGGTTCTATTGCCACAAGAGAAGGACTTAAGAGAGCCAATCCCGTTCTACTTGAGCCTATTATGCAAGTTGATGTTTACGTTCCAACACAATATGCTGGAGATGTAACAGGTGCACTATCTTCTAAAAGAGGTCAAATAGAATCTATGGAAGATAAAGGTGCAGGACTTCAAGTAATTAAAGCTAAAGTACCACTTGGAAAGATGTTTGGATGGACAATGGAACTCAGATCTATGACTTCAGGAAGAGGTAGTAGTTCAATGGAGTTTAGTCACTATGCTCAAGTTCCTTCACAATTAGTAGCTGAGCTTGTTGGTGATAAATTAAAGAAATAGTTTCAAATGGGAGTAGAAAATTCTTATAAAGAAAACTATACTCCCGTTACTGCTGCTAAAGATTTTTACATAATCGCCTCAGGTGGAACAAGCCCAATGAACTCTTTCGGCAAGTTATCTGTATATCCAACAGGTGAAAGTAATTCTCCGTATTCAGTAATAATTAAGCCAAAAATTGTAAATAACGATGATATTGCAAAAGTTACTTGGGCTATTCCTGAAGGTGATGATGCATTTCAAAGAAGTGTTAACTCACTCATTATCGAAAGACTTAGAACATTAGCTGGACAATTTACAAATGAAAGAATTGGGTTTGATTCTCCTGAACCTTCACAATTGGGAGAATTAACAATAAAATTTGGTGAAAAAATAGTTCCTTCTGATACTAAAATACCCCCATATATTGATATCTTATACCTTCTTGCTGAGTTAGACTTATCTCCTATTACTGATTCTGGAGAAGTAAATCTTGAATGGATAGATGAAGCTTCTTCTGAAGATTTCACATTAGTAGACGCAACAAATACATTTAAAGAGTTATCATCTAGAAATATTATTGAAAATAAAGCGTTTTTGGAATTTAATATTGAGATGCCAAACAATACTAATTGTAAAGTTTGGGTTGTTTCTTTGCCATCTCCAAATAATGTTGCTTCTGTTAAATGGTTTCCATATGAAGGTAGTTTTGGAAAATTACTTAATCGTAAGATGTTTACTATTCTTTCTCATATTGCGGAAGAATCCTGCACTGAGAATATAGATTTTGATATTGAAGCAGACGAATCCTTTGCGAGGTTTAAAGTAACTTTCAAAGAAAAAAATTCTGGTGAAGTGGCAAAAAGGATTAGATGGCAATCGTATCCCTATTAATCATTATATTATTGTATCTAAATTATCAGTCACAATTATTACTATTATAATTAAGTATCTAGATGATATAATAGACGTAGTTAGTAATACTATATTAGGAATGTTCTTCTAAGAAATTCCAAATGGAAAAGAAATTGATATTAAATGGAGTATTTATTAATTTGTGCCCTATTTCGCTTGATTGAGCTGTTCTGATTTGTTAATATCAGAAAGTCTATTTTTATATTGACTATTATTTATTTGCCCACTGTTGAATTAAACAACAACAGTCATTAATTATTAATAAAACAATATGGCAGACACATTTCAAAGAACAAAGCCTCACTTGAACGTCGGAACATTAGGACACGTTGATCATGGTAAGACTACAACAACAGCAGCTTTATTAGCAGTATCTAAAGCTCTTGGCTTTAATGCACAATCAAAAGGATATGCAGATATTGCAAAAGGTGGAGTTGTTCGAGATAAGAACAAGATTGTTACTGTTGCAACTTCTCATGTAGAATATGAAACAGCAAAGAGGCACTACGCTCATGTAGACTGTCCAGGACATAAGGATTATATTAAGAATATGATTACAGGTGCTGCACAAATGGACGGTGCTATATTAGTCATTTCTGCAAATGATGGTCCTATGCCACAAACTAGAGAACATATCCTTCTTGCAAGACAAGTTGGTGTTCCTAAAATGATCGTATTTTTAAACGTATTTGATGATAATCAAGATCCTGAACTTTTAGCTTTAGTTGAAGAGGAAGTTCGAGATTTATTAACAAAGAATGGTTATGATGGTAAGAATGCACCTGTTATTAAGGGATCTGCATACAAAGCTTTAAATAACCCATCTGATCCAGAAGCACAAAAACCAATGGTTGAGATATTCAATGCTTTGGATACTTGGATTACAGAGCCAGTAAGAGATACTGATAAACCTTTCTTAATGTCAGTTGAGGATGTGTTTTCTATTACAGGTAGAGGTACAGTTGCAACTGGTAGAGTAGATCGAGGTGTTGTAAAAATAGGTGATGATGTTGAAATATTAGGTCTTTCAGATAAAATTGATAAGAGTACTGTAACTGGAGTTGAAATGTTTAATAAATCACTAGAACAAGGTCAAGCTGGAGATAACTTAGGAGTATTGTTAAGAGGTGTTGAGAAAGATAATATTCAAAGAGGTCAAGTTATTGCAAAACCAGGAACAGCAAAAGTTCATACAGAATTCGAATGTGAAGCATATATCTTAAGTAAAGATGAGGGTGGTAGAAAGACATCATTCTTTAAAGGATACAAACCACAATTTTACATCGGAACTACTGATGTTACTGGTGAAGTAACTTCATTATCTGAAGGTGTTGAAATGGTTATGCCTGGAGATAATGCAAAACTAACAGTAAAACTAATTGTACCTTGTGTTCTAGAAGAGAAGAAAAAGTTTGCTATTAGAGAAGGTGGAATTACTGTCGGAGCAGGAGTTGTAACCAAGATAATTAAGTAAAAAAAGAGAGGAGGTGCAAGCCTCCTCTTACTATATGTATTTTTAGCTCTTTATTAATTAAAGGATTATGCAAAAGATAAGAATAAAAATTAAGGGGTTTGACGCAAAATTAGTAGATACTGCTGTAAAGCAAATTATTGAAGATGTTGTTAAAAGCGGTGCAAAGATTGCAGGTCCAGTCCCAATACCTAATAAAAGAAGATTAATAACTGTTTTGCAAAGTCCTCATATTGATGCAAAAGCAAAAGAGCATTTTGAGATTATAACTCATGCAAGAGTGATAGATATTTTAGATTCAAACGCAAAGACTATTGAATCCTTGACGTATTTACAAGTACCATCAGGAGTTTCAATAGAGATAAAATAAGACGTATGATTTTAGAATGGGATGTCCGTCCCATTTTTTGACATTATAAATATTAAAAATAAAAGTGAAGGCAATACTAGCACAAAAAAAAGGAATGACTCAATTATTTGACTCAACAGGTAATGTAAAGCCTTGTACGGTTTTAGATATCTCTGATGTAAAGGTAATTGGTTTTAGAGAGGAAAAACGAGATGGTTACCAGGCATATATTTTGGGAAAAGATGCAAAGAAGGTAAAGAGTGTAAATAAGGCAGAGAAAGGTAAATATGAATCAATTGATTTTTTCCCAACATATATAAGCGAAATTAGAGATGATCAAACAGAATTAAAAGCTGGAGATACAGTATTACCAACATTGATTTGTAAAGAGGGTGATTTAATTAGTGTTAGTGGAATGACAAAAGGTAAAGGTTTTGCAGGTGTTGTAAAACTTCATCATATGCATGGTGGTCCAAAAACTCACGGTCAATCTAACAAACACAGATCCATCGGTTCTATTGCTTCAGGTCAAACATTTGCTCACGTAGCAAAAGGAAGAAGAATGGCTAGAAAGATGGGTAATGATAACGTAACAATCAAGAACTTAAAAGTACTTAAGATAGATGAAGCGAATGGAATAATGTGTGTTCAAGGAGCAGTTCCAGGAATGAAAGGTACATATATCATAGTTAAAAAGGTTAAATAATGAATAGAGCAGTATTACTAGATAAAAAAGGAAAAAAAATAGAAGAGTTAGAGTTACCAGAGATATTTAATGAGGCTAAACCTAACAAAGATCTTGTTGCTCAAGCAGTTAAGATTTATTTAGCAAATCAGAGAGAATCTAACGCTCAGACTAAGACAAGAGGAATGGTTCAAGGAAGCTCAAGAAAGTTATATAGACAAAAAGGTACAGGTAATTCTAGACAAGGATCAGTTAGATCTCCACTTCATAGAAAAGGTGGTATTGTATTTGGACCATCTAATGAGAAGAATTACAAAGTTGCATTAACAAAGAAAATGAAGAAACTTGCAATTAGATCAGTATTAACTCTAAAAGCAAAAGATGGTGAAGTATTAGTAGCAAGTGAAGTTGAGATGCCAAAGACAAAATGGGCAAAATATGCAGAAGATTTTGTAAAGAATTCAAAGGTTAAAGGAAGTGTATTAGTAGTAACAGAAAAGCCAAGTGAGGAAGTACAAAAAGCATTTGGAAATATAGAGAAGGTAACAGTTGCAGTATTAAATGAGTTAAATACATACACTCTTGTAAATGCAAGTAACGTAATATTTATGAAAGATTGTTTAGAAGTAGCATCTAAATTTTGGAAAAAATAATGGAAAAAAATCTTAAACTAGTAAAAATTAAACCAAGAATAACTGAGAAATCAGTTAAGAACGTAGCAATTGCTAACCAATATACATTTACTGTAAATGGCGATGCTAACAAACAAGAAATTAGTGATTTCGTTGAGAAAAATTATGGAGTAAAGGTTGAAGATATTAAAGTATTAGCAATAAGAGCAAAGAGAAAAGCAGTAAGAGGATCTAGAAAGATTTCAATTAGAGGTGGAGGAAAGAAAGCAGTAGTCAGACTTAAGAAAGGTGACACAATTAATGAATTTGATTTAAGTTCAAACGCAAAAGAAACTAAACAAGATAAGGAAACTAAATAACCATGGCACTAAAGACATATAAAGCAACAACACATTCTCTAAGACATACTATTCGAGTAGATAGAAGTGAACTATCTAGAGTAGAGCCTGAAAGTACATTGTTAATTAAACTAGAAGATAATGCTTCGAGAAATGCACACGGTAGAATAACAATGAGAGGAAGACAAGGTCACGAGAAAAGAAACTATAGAGTAATTGATTTTGCTAGAGAGAAGAGAAATGTTGAAGGTAAGGTTATGACTATTGAATATGATCCTTACAGAACAGCATTTATTGCTCTAATACAATATAAAGATGGAGAAAAAAGATACATTATTGCTCCAAAAGATTTGAAAATTGGAGATAGTGTTATGTCAGGTGAGAATGCAGAAGCAAAATTAGGTAATGCAATGCCTTTAAGTAAAATGCCAGTTGGAATTGCAGTACATAATATTCAATTGAACCCAAATAAGGGATCAACATTTGTAAGAAGCGCTGGTTCATCAGCACAAGTTATGGGTACTCATGGAGAATATGTGCAAATAAAGCTTCCAAGTACTGAGATTAGGCTTGTTTTGAGTAGTAATTATGCTACGATTGGAGAGATAAGTAATGGAGATAACATTAATCAACAAATTGGTAATGCTGGAAGAATGAGACATATGGGCAGACGTCCAATAGTAAGAGGTGTAGCACAAGATCCAGCAGGTCATCCACATGGTGGTGGACAAGGTAAAGCTGGTAGACATGGTACAGGTGGTCCACCAGTAGATAAATGGGGTAACAAAGTTGGTAAAAAGACAAGAAATAACAAAGTAACACAAAGATTTATTATTCAAAAAAGGAATAAAAAATAATGTCAAGAAGTCTTAAAAAAGGTCCATACATAGACCATAATATACAAGAAAAAGTAACAAAAATATTACAAACAAATGGTAGAAAAACCATTAAGACATGGGCAAGAGCATCTACTATTTCTCCAGAGATGGTTGGTTTCACTTTTGAAGTTCATAATGGAAGAGAACATATACCAGTATTTGTAACAGAATCTTTAATTGGACATAAATTAGGAGAGTTTTCTCCAACCAGAAAGTTCACGGGTCATAGCAAGAAAGGTAAGATTGCTAAGGCAACTGGAAGTGCTGGAAGAGTAGCAGAATAATATGAATAAAAAAATAGCAATATCAAAATTAAAGTATTCAGGAATGTCAGCTCAGAAGGTTAGATTAGTTGCTGATATGATAAGAAATTCAGATGCTAATGAAGCTTTGAATATGCTTACATTTGTACAAAAGTATGCAGCTAAACCAATAGCTAAAGCTTTAAAGTCAGCAATTGCAAATGCAACTAACAATCATGAGATGGATAAGAAAAAGTTGGTAATTAGTAAACTTACAGTTGATGAAGCACCAACTCTTAAGAGATATAGAATTGCATCAAGACATGGACCACAAGAGAGACTAAAAAGAAGTAGTCATATTACAGTAGAATTAACGGAGAAATAATTATTTTATAATTTTTTTAAATTGGGACAAAAAGTAAACCCTACAGGTTTTAGAATTGGGGTAAACAAAAATCAATTAGCAACATGGTATTCTGACAAGAAGAACTATGCTAAGTATTTGGCTGATGATATTAAAGTAAGATCATATGTTCAAAAGAAACTTTCTTCTGCAGGAATAGCAGAAATAAAGATTAACAGAAATTTAAATACAGTTGCAGTTGAGATTACTGTAGCAAGACCAGGTGTTGTTATTGGTAGAGGTGGAAAAGGTATTGAGGAAGTTAAAAAACAATTAGATGTAATATTAAAGACTAAAACAGACTTGAAAGTACTTGAAGCAAAGAATCCTGCAATAAGTGCACAAATAATTGCTTCAAATATTGCAGAACAAATTGGACGAAGAGTTGCACCAAAGATAGCTATGTTTAGAGAGTTAGAAAATGCAAAGAATACTAGACTTGCTAAAGGTGTAAAGATCGCAGTATCAGGAAGAATTAGAGGATCTGAAATTGCAAGAACAGAGAAAGCTCAATTTGGTTCTATTCCTCTACAAACTTTAAGAGCAGATGTAGACTATGCAAATGTTCATGCACCAGTACCTAATGCAGGTATTCAAGGTATTAAAGTTTGGGTTTACAAAGGAGAAAAAAGAACAAGAGATTAAATAAATACATAGTTTTAATAAGAAATGGCACTACAACCAGCAAATACAAAATACAGAAAAGAGATGAAGGGAAAGATGCACGGTCTAGCAGATCGAGGCAATTCACTTTCTGTAGGTCAATTTGGTCTACAATCTCTAGAAAGATGTAGAATGACTGGTAACCAAATAGAAGCAGCTAGAAAGATTATTGTTAGAGAAACTAAAAGAAAGGGTAAATTATGGTTAAGAATCTTTCCAGATAGACCAGTAACACATAAACCAGCTGAAGTTAGAATGGGAAGTGGTAAAGGTGAAGTTGATCATTATATTGCAATTGTAAAGCCAGGAAGAATATTATTTGAATTAGGTGGTGTTGATGAAGAAACTGCAAGAGTTGCTTTTACAAAATGTATGGCAAAGCTTCCAGTACATACCAAATTTATTACAAAAGTAGCATAAAATGAATACTAAAGATTTAAGAAAACTAAAAGTAGCAGAACTTGAGAAAAAGATTGATGAATTAACAGAAGTGTTAAAGAAAAATCACTTTGAAATTACTAATAGTAAAGATACAAATAC
>Ga0194052_1002049_pt1 | contig 11225 bp, 10 predicted proteins | sample SepL226m_MetaG_FD_160117 | JGI IMG/M metagenome (GOLD analysis project Ga0194052, IMG submission 160117) | Anoxic zone freshwater microbial communities from boreal shield lake in IISD Experimental Lakes Area, Ontario, Canada - Sep2016-L227-6m | ecosystem: Environmental > Aquatic > Freshwater >... | reverse complement strand
CCCCCGAGCCCGGCCCCTTCCTGAGTGCGGGGGCCCAGGCGAACCCCCTGCCCGCCGTCCTCCAGTCCTATCTGCCCCCCGTGCCGGATGACGCCCAGCCCACGGGAGAGCGGGGGGATTTCGGAAGCCGCTTCCTGGCCTACCTCATCGACATGGTCCCCCTGGTCGCGCTCTGGTTTGCCATCTTCGTGCTCCAGTCGGCCCTGGGCCTGGTCCTCGGGCCCGGGGCCTGCCTGATTGCCGCCTTGATCGGCCTGCTGCACTTCATCGTAGGCGTGGGCTACGTTTGGGTCTTCCTCCCCTACTGCTGGATCACGTTCGGCGCCAGCGCAGGCAAGAAGATCATGAAGCTGCGCGTCGTGCCTGAGGACAACCCCAGGGGCAGGATTGAGGTCGGCACCGCCGCCCTGCGCATGGTGGGCCATTTCATCAACGGCCTCCTCCTGGGGCTCCCCTACCTCATGATCCTTGGGGGCGAGCGGAAGGGCATCCACGACCTGATCAGCAAGAGCATCGTGATCAAGGTCGATCGCTGACGTGCGTCTGACTACCGGTGCCCACCCGACGGCCGCCTCCCCCAGGGGACTCGCATGATCCTGACCGGCCGGCAGATCCAGGAGGCCCGGACCCAGGGTCAGCTGCGCATTGAGCCCTGGCGCGACGAGCAGCTGAACCCCAACAGCTACAACCTGCGCCTCGGCGAGGACCTGGCGGTCTATACCGACCACGAGCTGGACATGGCCCGGCCCAATGGCATCGAGTTCCTCAAGATCCCCCCCGAGGGCCTGCTGCTGCAGCCCGGGCGGCTCTACCTGGGCCGCACCCTGGAGTACACCGAGACCCAGGGCATGGTGCCCATGCTGGAGGGGCGCAGCAGTGTCGGGCGCCTGGGCCTCTTCGTGCACGTCACCGCCGGCTTTGGCGACATCGGCTTCTGCGGCTACTGGACCCTGGAGATCAGCTGCATCCAGCCCGTGCGCATCTATGCCGGCGTGGCCATCTGCCAGATCTTCTACCACACCGTCAGCGGCGCCTACGACAGCTACGACTCTGGCAAGTACCAGCGCAACTCGGGCATCCAACCGTCCATGCTGTGGAAGGACTTCATCAAGGACTAAGAGGTCGTAACAAAACCCGACGCGGCCGCGTGGGGTTTCGTTACCACCTCTAAGAGTGCCTAGTGGACCGCAGTGGGTCCATCGTGGGTCCAGAGCACCTCAAAGGGCCGCACTTCCTGCTCGATGCCCTTGAGGGAGAAGGCGCCCAGCTGACGCAGCCGGTCCTCTCCCACCAGCTCCGCGGTGCTGGGCCCCACCACGATCTGACCCGGCCGGGCCACGCCGCTCTCCAGGCGGGAGGCCAGGTTCACGGTGCTGCCCATGACGGTGTAGTCCATGCGCTTCTCGCAGCCGATATCTCCCGCGAAGGCCACGCCGCTGTTGATGCCGATGCGCATCTTCAGCTCAGGGTAGCCCTCGGGCCGCATCGCGTTGAGGGCGTAGAGGGCCTCCTGCATGGCGACGGCGGCTTCCACGGCGTGCCGGGCGTGGTCGGCATCAGGATTCGGCGCGCCGAAGAAGGCCATGATGGCGTCGCCGATGTACTTGTCGAGGGTGCCGCCCCGGTTGAAGATCTGGTCGGTCATGGCCTCGAAGGTGCGGTTCAGGATGCCCGCCAGCACCAGGGGCTCCATGCCCTCGCTCATGCGGGTGAACCCCGAGATGTCGGCGAAGAGCACGCTGATCTGGCAGCGCTGCGCCTGCAGCATGGGGGCTTCCTTGTTCTGGCTGGACTTGAGGATCTGGTCCACCACCGCCGGGCTGTGATAGCGCTCCAGGCGCTGGCGGAAGCGGGCCTCCCGCTCGCGCTGGATGCCCACGGCGGCAAAGTTGGCCATGGCGCTCAGCAGGTGCTCGTCCTCCCGCTTGAAGCCGCCCTTGTTCAGGCTGGTCTCCAGGTAGATCACGCCGAGGGCCTGATCTTCCCCGATGAGGGGCGCGCAGAGGGCCGAGGTGATGCCGTGGAGCTTGATGCTCTCCCCGGCGCTGAACCTCGGGTCCAGCCGGGCGTCCGTGGTGAGGATGGCCACCCGGTCCTTCATGGCCGTGCGAGCGATGGTGCGGCTGATGGGGGCCAGGTGCTGGCCCGGGTGCTCCTCCCAGATCAGCTCGGGCACCAGCTCGCCATCGGCGTCCGCCAGCAGGATGAACCCGCGCTGACAGGGGATCTGGGTCGTCACCAGCCCCATGACCGAGTCCAGCAGCTCCGTCAGGCCCGCGGCGCGGAGCAGGGTGCCCGCCATGCTCGCCAGGCGCTGGAAGAGGGTGACCGCCTCCCCGGCGGGGTGCTGGCCGCTGGCCTGGGCCAGCATGGCCTCCAGGCTGGCGTGGGGCACCAGGATCGAACCCGAGGCGTCAAAGGCCCGGTCTTCCAGGGCGATGCGGGAGGCAACGGCCTTGGGGGCCAGGGTCAGGTTCAGGCCGGTAACCGGCAGCGGCACCCCGCCTTCGGGCACCCACACCACCATGGCCTCCCCCAGCAGGACCTTGTCCCCCAGGTGCAGGGGCGAGGGCTCGGTCAGGGTGGTCCCATTGAGCGAGGTCCCGTTCAGGGACTTCATGTCCATGACGTAGGGCCGCCCGTCCTTGAGGAAGATCCGGGCGTGCACCCGGCTCACGGCGTTGGCCTGGATGCGGATGGTGGCCTGGTCGCCCCGGCCAATGGTCACGCCCTCTTCGGTGAGGGTCAGAGGGTGCAGGGCGCCATCAACCTGGAGGGTGAGCTTCATGGACTGTCCGGAGTGGGGGGTGAGTTTAACACGCGCTACAGACGTCATCGGCAGGGGGCGTTAATCTATGAGGTTCACTGGAGGCCCGTTGACCAAAGTCGGATTCATGTCCCTGGGATGCCCGAAGAACCTCGTGGACTCCGAGGTCATGCTGGGGCACCTGCGGCTCAAGGGCTACCAGATCACCCCGGTGCTGGAGGAGGCCCAGGTGCTGGTGGTGAACACCTGCGGCTTCATTGACGCCGCCAAGCAGGAGAGCGTCGAGGCCATCCTCCAGGCCGCCGCCATGAAGAAGACCGGGGCCTGCGAAAAGCTCATCGTGGCGGGCTGCCTGGTAGAGCGCTACCGGGACGAGCTCATGGCGGGGATGCCCGAGATCGACGCCTGCCTGGGCACCCGGGACATCGAGCAGATCGCCGAGGTCATCGGCGCGGGGGCCTCCTTCGAGCTGAACCCCAACCCCGACTACCTCTACAGCGAGGCCAGCCCCCGGATGCTGACCACCCCCAAGGCCAGCGCCTACCTGAAGATCAGCGAAGGCTGCGACCACGCCTGCGCCTTCTGCGTGATTCCCCTGCTCCGGGGCGCCCAGCGGAGCCGCCGCATCGAGAGCGTCGTGGCCGAGGCCGAGAACCTGGTGGCCCAGGGCGTGCTGGAGATCAGCCTGGTGGGCCAGGACACCACGGACTACGGCCGGGACTTCGGCGACCCCGACGCCCTGGAGAAGCTGGTGCGGGCCCTGGGCCAGGTGGCGGGCCTGCGCTGGTTCCGCATCCACTACGCCTACCCCAACCGCCTCACGGACGGGCTCCTGCGGGCCATGGCCGAGACGCCCAACTGCGCCCGCTACCTGGACATGCCCCTGCAGCACGCGGACGCCGCCATCCTCAAGGCCATGGCCCGGGGCGGTAGCCGCAAGCCGTTCCTGAAGCTGCTGGAGAAGGTGCGGCGCCTGGTGCCGGGCATCGCCATCCGTTCGAACTTCATCGTGGGCTTCCCTGGCGAGGACGAGGCGGCCTTCGCCGAGCTAAGGTCCTTCGTGCAGGAGGCCCGCTTCGACCATGTGGGCGTCTTCACCTACAGCGCCGAAGAGGGCACCTCGGCCCACGCCCTGGGCGACCCCATCCCCAAGCGCACCAAGGAGGCCCGCAAGCGCCGCCTCCTGGAGCTGCAGCAGAAGATCGCCCGGGAGAAGAACCAGGAGAAGGTGGGCCAGGTCATCGATGTGCTGGTGGAGGGCGCCCACGAAGAGACCGACCTCATCGTCAAGGGCCGCCACCAGGGCCAGGCCCCCGAGATCGATGGCAACGTGCTGCTGGTGGACGGCGTCCCCCAAGCCAACACCATCCAGCGCGTCCGCATCGTCAAAGCCCACGCCTACGACCTCATCGGCGAAGTCGAAGACGGCGGGTTAGAGGCCAGCACCGCCGCCTACGAGGCCGCGTTCAAGGCCAGGGTGATTAGGCCCTGAGCGGAACTAAGGAAACGTAAAAGGATCCAACGCCAGGACGCGATGACGCAAAGGAAGTCTCCCGAAAATGAGATCGATTCCCTGCCGTCCATGCGATCCAGAACTTGCGACTTGATGGGCCGCTAGCCGTTCTCCTCGGGCCATGGACTCCGGAACAGGGACCGCCTAAGAAAAACGTAGGCCACAGCAACGACACCCATTTCCACGAGGAGAAACCCGGTTATAACGCCCAGGTGCCGGGCGAGGACGACAAGTCCCCCCAGGAGCATGGAACCCAGCATGGCCCCAACCAACTGGAACCCCTGCCTGACGGATTTCGACTCATCAAGGGGCTGGGAGAGGGGAGGCACCCAGCCTCTGCCAAGCGGAAGCAGGCCAGTCACGGGAATCGCAATGAGTCCAGGTAGCAACAGCATCCAGAGGGTGGGATCTCCCCGAGAAAGGCCCGCCACGACCGCAAGAATCGAGAGGATTGGGAGGACCAGCATAAAGACAACCGCGCGCTGACATCCGTCGTAAAGCGAGCCAGGACCAGCCAGGGGGGCTCGCCGAAAGATCTCCGAGGCTTGCCACTGGTTGGAGTGCTGCAGGAGGGTTTGCACAACAATCGGAAGCAGCCCCAAGGTGGCGGCCATCGCAGCGGCCGCTAGGCTCCCGCTCGGTTTTCCCTGGCCCTGCAGGAAGTAGATGATGGGAAGAATGAGGTAGGGAGCGAGGGTGGGGTAGACGCGGAGTTTCACGTCCCGGTCACGTACCAGGTAGCGGATCGTCATCAGGAAGGAGGCTCGGGTCACGGGATCCCGCAGCCACCAGGATAGGGGGGGTAGTGACACTATGCGGTGCAACAGCGGTCGGCCTGAAGGGGTGGCCCGCACCCATCCCTTGGTCTCATTCATGGTCTGCAGTCCCTGCTGGTACCCCTCGGCCAAGCGCCCGAAGGCCAGCCAGGTGGTGAGTGCGGTCACAACCAGGGATAAGGCCGCCAATCGCCAGGATGCCAGCGAAGCTTGCCCGGCCAGGGCGTCATCCAGCCCCGCAAACCAGGCAGGCGGGATCAAGGCCACCCACCAGGCGCTGGCGGAGACTTTCAGGTTGGCGCTTTGGAGCAGGTTCGGCAGCTGCCCCGCCAGCACGAAGGCGATGGCGACCAGCATCTGGGTGAGGGTCATGAGGGACTCCAGCCTTTCCCGCCCAAACAACTTCAGGCAGAGCAGGTAGACCATCACCACACAACCCGCAGTGAACAGGGCGAGGAGCGCCGTGGAAACCACATGCACGATCACAAACCGCAGCCCATGCTCCATTGCGAAATACCCGCCCATCAGTCCAGCAAGATTGAAAGCCCCGGCCAGCCAGAGGGAGACCTCCACCATCACCCGGACCTTGGCCCACAGAAGGGCCTTAGGTGTGATGGGACGGTGCAAGAGGATGTCGGCCTCTTCGCGGCAGAAGAGCACCTCTCCAGAGGAGCTCGCCACGAACATTCCGATGAAGACGAACGTCATGGAATGGAGGTAGGCCGCATATCCGAAGAGGGGCTGCCGCAGGAAGACCAGAACAACGAAGCCGAGCGCAGCATATAGGAGCAGCGTCCAGGTCAGCTTCTGATGGAGGGAAGTGGGGGCCTTTTCCTTTTTTCCTCCCAGCGGGCTCCTGCCACGCAGGAACAGGGTCAGGAACAGGCGCCGCAGGGTGGCGTGAGGGTCTGTGTTGGCCGTCATTTGGCAAATGTCTTGGCAAAGTCCTCCGCCCGGCGCTCCAGCTCTCCACCGCCGGTGACCTGCGTGAAGAGCCGCTCCAGGGTGCCGCTCCCGTGTGAGACAACGAGCTCCTCCGGCTTCCCATCCAGCAGGAGACGCCCCTTGTCGATGATGATCACCCGATCGCAGACCCTCTCCACCACGTCCAGGATATGTGAGCTGTAGACGATGGTGTGGCCGTCTCGGGCCAGGCTCTGGAGCAAGGCCTTGAAACCCACTGCAGCGTTCGCGTCGAGGCCATCCAGGGGTTCATCGAAGAACACCAGGGGAGGGTTGTGCAGCAGACCGGACGTGATGACCACCTTGCGGCGCATGCCTTTGGAGTAGGCGCCCAGCAGCTTCTCGGACAGGACGTCAAACCCAAGGTCGAAAAAGGCCAGAAACTGCTTGATTCGGATTCTCGCCGCTTCCGATGGGATGCCATACAAGGCGGCGACCATCTCCAGATACTCCAGTCCCGTGAGGCTCTCGTAGACCGCGCCAGATTCCGGCACGAAGCCAACCTTGCGCTTCACTTCAATGGGCTCGGTAAGCAAATCATGGCCGCACAGCGTGGCCGTTCCCGAGGTGGGGGCAAGCATCCCAGTGAGCATCTTCAGCGTGGTAGTCTTCCCCGCCCCATTGGGCCCCAGGAGGCCCACGATCTGTCCCGCAGGCACATAAAACTCGAGGCCATCAACCGCTACCTGCTTACCAAAATTTTTTGTCAGGGAATGAAGATGGAGCATGCGATTGTGTCCCCTAGGTGATCGTGGCGCTTACTTCGCAATAGGTGTAAACGGAGGGAATGGGTCATCAGTCCTGGAGTCACAGCGATTCATGCCCCACGCCATCAGTAGTGGCCCTCAGTCCCCTGATCCGACCCCGCACTTGGGGTGACCAGAGGGCCGCCAGGACTGAGGCACCCACAATCCCGGGAATGATCACCCAGGTCCAGGGAAGCGGATTCGGATCCAGGCCTAGCCTTCCTGATGCCCAACCGAGAAATTCTCCGGTGGCATTCACGGTGAAATGGGCGAGCAGGGGAGGCCAGAGCGAGCCGGTCTTCAGGACCAGCCACCCGAGGAAGAGTCCCGCGATGAACGTATCCGGCAGCTTGGCCAGACTGCCGTGCAAGAGAGCAAAGGCCAGGGCCGTGTATACCAGCGCTCGCCGATCCCCGGCTAGCTCCCGGATGCGTGCCAATCCATAGCCCCGGAACAGAGCTTCCTCCGAGAGTGGTGCCCCCAAGACCAAAGCGAGGACTCCCATGCCCGTGGGGTCCAGTGGCTCCGGCAGCCCGAGGACCCGATGCGCGAACTCATACCAGGCCAGGGCCACTGGGATATAGGCCAGGATGCAAAGCCCCGTCCAGACCATGACCCCTGGTCCCACACGAACCAGGGGCAGCGCCTTCCGCCAGTCGGCACCCCAGACGGACTTGGCCTTCCAGAGCATGCCTGGCACCACCAGCAGGAGGCCCAGGAACCCCAGGAACATCCCGATGCGCGGGTGGGACTTCATCACCACCCATCCGGGGATCGCCAGGGGAAGGGGGAAGACCGTGGCCCAGATAATCAGCCCCACCGCCACCCCCACGCCCGCAAAGGCGCGGTTGACGCGGCTGGGTTCTTCGGCCGGTGCGGCAGGAACCTGTTCCTCGGCCGGTACGGCGGGGATCGCTTCTTCTGTCATGGGGAGGCCCCCGGATGGTTTGGAACACTCCAGCACGAATGCCTTAGATATTCATGCTGAACCGATGATCGTCGAGTATTTTCAGCCCGTGATCCCGTTGATTAATGCACTGGATTCTGGTTCACCACCATCCCCGAGAAACTGCAATTTTGACGGGGATAAATGGGATGGACGGGGATAAAGCAATCCTTTTGGTCAAAGGGGCTCTGCTTCAGGCATTCGAGCGCAAAAGCGGAACCGCAGATTTCGCAGATGACGCAGATAGGTGGTGACCCACCCTGCATGGGCCCGCCTGCGGCGGCTTCCGGCGGCGCCGGAAGTCATCCCGGGGTGTCACGGCCGCGCCCCCCAAGAGGCGCGGCCGCGACGCCCCGAGATGGTGCCCATGCCTAGGTGCTTCTCAACCCCAGGGCCCGGCCTGCAGTTATCCCCGTCCATCCCTCTTATCCCCGTCTGCTTTTGCTTTTCACGACTCCTGGTTCGGAAGCTCGGAACCCTCACCGGGTATCCTCTTGGGATGCTGGAGCTTCGCGCCATCACCCGCGCTTACGAACTCGGCGGCGAGCGCGCCGGGGTATTCGACGTGTCGCTGTCGGTGCCGAAGGGCTGCCTGGCGGTGCTGGCGGGACCCAGCGGCAGCGGCAAGACCACCCTGCTGCAGCTGGCGGGGCTCCTGGACACGCCGGACGAGGGCGAGGTCCTGCTGGACGGGAAGAACGTCTCCGCCCTGGCCGAGCCGGCCCGCTGCCACCTGCGGCTGCGGCGCCTGGGCTTCGTGTTCCAGGCCGCTAACCTGGTCCCTGTGCTGTCCGCCCTGGAGAACGTCATGCTGCCCCTGCAGCTGCAGGGGTCGGGCGAGCTTGAGGCCCGGCGCCGCGCCGAGGCGGCCCTCCTGCGCGTGGGCCTCGCGGACCGCCTGCACCACCGGCCGGGCCAGCTCAGCGGCGGACAGCAGCAGCGCACGGCCATCGCCCGGGCCCTGGCCCCGGAGCCACTGCTGGTGCTGGCGGACGAGCCCACGGCCGCCCTGGATCACGCCCACGGCGGGCCCCTCCTGGACCTCATGGCCGAGCTGGCCGCGGAGCAGGGGGTCACCTTCCTGGTGGCCAGCCACGATCCTTCCGTCATCGCCCGCGCCCACCGCGTCTTCCGCCTGGCGGACGGCCGCCTGGTGGGGGAGGACGCGCCATGATCCTCGCCCGGCTGGCCCTGCGGAACCTGCTGCGCCAGCGGCGCCGCACGGCGCTGACGCTGCTGGTGGTGGTGGCCGGCTTCCTGGCCCTGAGCCTGGCCGGGGGCTTCATGGCCCAGACCTTCCAGGGGCTCTCCGACGGCGCCATCCGCGGCGGCCTCGGCCACCTCCAGATCCTGCCCCCGGGCGCCCTGGACGGCGACGAGGCCCAGAGCCTGGAGAAGGCCCTGCCCGATGGCGAGGCCCTGGCCGCGGCCCTCCGGCGCGATCCCGCCGTGGCCGAGGTGCTGCCCCGCATCAGCTTCATGGGGCTGCTCTCCAATGGCCCCAAGAGCGTGGCCTTCCTGGGCACCGCGGTGGATCCGGTCCTGGAGCCCCGCCACATGGCCAGCGCCGAGGCCCTGAAGGACGGCGCCAGGGCCCCGGGCGGCGCGGGCTCCCGCTGGCTCGCGGCGGACCCGGCGGCTCGCGAGGTCGTCCTCGGGGTGGGCCTGGCCCGGGCCCTGGGCGCCACTGTCGGCAGCTCCCTCACGCTGATGTCCACCACCCGCGACGGCGCCCTCAACGCGGTGGATGTGGATGTGGTGGGCCTCCAGGACCTGGGCCTGCGCGAACTCAACGACCGCTTCCTCACGGTCAGCCTCGCCACCGCGGGCCAGCTGCTGGACGCGGGCCCGGCCCGGTCGCGGCTGTCCCTCATCCTGAAGCGCCCCGACGACGTGGTGGCCGAGCAGGCCCGGCTGCAGGCCCGGCTGCCCGAGACCACGGTGAAGCCCTGGTTCGAGCTGGCCTCCTTCTACCGGCAGGTGAAGCTGCTCTACTTCGCCATCTTCGGCTTCATGGGGCTGGTGCTGTTCTTCGTGGTGCTGCTGGCCACGGTGAACACGCTGCTCATGTCTGTCATGGAGCGGGTGCGGGAGTTCGGCGTGCTGCGCGCCATGGGCCTCCAGCCCCGGCAGCTGCTGGTCCTGCTCCAGTGGGAGGGCGCCTTCCTGGGCCTGTTCGGCAGCGCCCTGGGCCTGGCGGCGACCCTGCTGCTGCGGGCCGGGCTCAACGCCCTGCACCTGCAGATGCCCGCCCCGCCCGGCACCAGCCACGGCTACGAGCTGAACATCCACCTGGTGCCCGCGGTCTACGCCCTGGTAGCCCTGGGCCTCCAGGCCACCCTCCAGGTCAGCGCCCTCTTCCCCGGCCTCAAAGCCGCGCGGCTGCGTATCGTTGAGGCGCTTAGGCACGTTTAAACGCTTGCGACAGAAAGGCAGAAAAACTCTCGCAGAGGACTGACGAGAAAGCAGAGGGTTGCCGAGAGAAACAGGCTCGCCTCCTTCTCTGCGAACCTCTGTCCCCTCGTCCTTTCTCTGCGAGTGTTGTTAATTGGACTTTGGGCTCTGAAGGTTCAAATGGGGCAGCGCCGGCGCATGGCCTACCATGGGCGAATGGCTGCGACACCAACAACCCCCGCCCCCCGCCTGGCCTGGTGGCTGGCCACGGGGCTGGGCAGCGGCTATCTCCGGCCCGCGCCGGGCACCTGGGGCAGTCTGGCGGGGCTGCTCGCCTGGGTGCTGCTGGTGCGGGGCCTGGGCTCTCTCGGTGCCCCCTGGACCGCCGCTGCGCTGCTGGCGGCGCCCCTGGCCCTCACCCTGGTGGCGGTCTGGGCGGCGGACGCGGTGGTGCAGGAGACCGGCCTGAAGGACCCGTCCTGGATCGTCATCGACGAGTGGGCGGGCGTCTGGTTCGCCCTGACGCCCTTGCTGTTCACGGTGACGGTGCAGCCCCAGCCCGGGCTGCTGTGGGCCGCACGCCTGACGGCGCCGTTCCTGCTGTTCCGCCTCTTCGACATCTGGAAACCCGGCCCCGTGGACACCGCCCAGAGCCTGCCCGGTGGCTGGGGTGTGGTCATGGACGATGTCCTGGCGGGCATCCTCGCCGCCCTCCTCGCCTGGCCCCTGGACCAGTGGCTCGGCGCCCAGTCTCTCCTCCATCCCGGCCGCTGGGGCGGCTGAGCGGCCTCAGCCCCGGGTGTCTTCGAGGAGCTGTTTCCACACGTTGGGTTCGCTGAGGTGGCCGGACTCATCGAAGTGGCGGCTCTCGATGAGGTAGCGGTAGCCCTGCTCGGTGAGGAAGAGCTGCCGGTTGCGGGCGAACTCCTGCTCGGTGGTGTCGCGGCTGATGAGGCTGTAGAAGTAGCTCAGGTTCTTGTCGCCCTTGGGCCGGAGAATGCGGCCCAGGCGCTGGGCTTCCTCCTGGCGCGACCCGAAGGTGCCGCTCACCTGGATGGCCACGGAGGCGTCCGGCAGGTCGATGGCGAAGTTCGCCACCTTGCTCACGATGAGGATGCGC
>Ga0194052_1002048_pt1 | contig 11226 bp, 6 predicted proteins | sample SepL226m_MetaG_FD_160117 | JGI IMG/M metagenome (GOLD analysis project Ga0194052, IMG submission 160117) | Anoxic zone freshwater microbial communities from boreal shield lake in IISD Experimental Lakes Area, Ontario, Canada - Sep2016-L227-6m | ecosystem: Environmental > Aquatic > Freshwater >... | reverse complement strand
GGCTAATGAGCTGACGGTCAAGACCGCCTTTTTGGCCCTTCTCTATAACGACATTCTGTACATCATGGATTCGGAACCGGAACTTAATCGTCGGTACGCGGACCTGACCATGATCATCCGGCCGGACATGCGGCACGGCAAGATATTTGATGTGCTGATCGAGTTCAAATTCCTGAGTTTGAAGCAACTGGCTCTGAGCGGGGAAGCGATACTGTCCATGTCCATGGCGGAATCTTATGCCCTGCCTATGGTGAGACAGGCAATGGAGGAGGGACGCGCCCAGGTCATGGATTACGGGTGCCGGCTTTCGGACAGATATCGGAATCTTCGGCTAAAGAAGTTCGTGGTCACGGCCCTGGGGTTCGAGCGCATCTGTTTTCTCAACGCGGATGTCCTGGAAAAGATTGCCGTCCCAATTTAAATGTAAGGAACATCATTATGTGCGGGATTGCAGGCATCGTCAGCATATCCGGAATGCGGGTTGAACCCAAACCCCTTAAGGCCATGTGTGACATTATGGCCCATCGGGGTCCGGATGATGCGGGGTATGTATTTTTTCGTCCGGGCGCCCGTCCGGATGGTGGGGGTGGGCACTACTCCCGTTTCACCGATCCCGCGTTTCATCTTCGTAATCAGCACATCGCGCCGTTTGGCGGGGCCTATTTCCAGGATCAAACCAGCAAGGTGGCCTATCAGTTGGGGATGGGCCACCGCAGGCTGGCGATCATCGATCTGAGCATCGCCGGGCATCAGCCCATGGCCACGGCGGATCGGCGCTTCTGGCTTGCCTATAACGGTGAGATTTATAACTTTCCGGAATTGCGGAACATGCTTCGGGGTCGGGGATACGAATTTTATAGCCAGAGCGACACGGAAGTGATTCTGCAGATGTGGCAGGAATTCGGGCCAGATTGTCTGGAACAACTGAATGGGATGTTTGCTCTTGCCATATATGACTTGCGCGACAATGTGCTGACTCTGGCCAGGGACCGGTTTGGCGTCAAACCCCTTTACATCGCACATTCGCCGAATTTCCTCGTCTATGCCAGTGAAATCAAAGGGATACTGGCATCAGGGCATATCCCGGCGGAAATCGATCCTGCAGCCCTCTGTGAATACTTCACCTTTCAGAACATATTATCCGATCAAACCCTTTTTACAGGTGTTCGCCTCTTGAATCCCGGCGAAGTCATGACCCTTCGTCCTGGTGCTGGAGAATCTCCCAGAACCTGGCGTTACCATAAAGGTTTTCCCGGCATGGACCCTGCCCTGGCAAAAGATGAAACAGTAGCGGAGCAGGTGGCCGACGCCTTTTCAAGGGCTGTCCAGCGTCAACTCATCAGTGATGTGGAGGTAGGGGCCTATCTATCTGGTGGCATGGATTCAGGGTCCATCGTAGCAGTAGCCGGTCGCAGCATTCCGCGGCTGCATACCTTCACCTGCGGTTTTGACATGACCAATGTCAATGGCATCGAGCAGGGCTTTGACGAACGCAAAAACTCCGAACGTCTGGCATATCTGCTGCAGACCGAGCATTACTCGGTTGTGCTTCATTCAGGCGATATGCCGGCTGCAATGGAGCGCATCACATGGCATGTGGACGATCTGCGGGTTGGCATGTGCCACCAGAACTGGTATGCGGCCAAACTGGCTGGAAAATTCGTCAAGGTCTGCCTGTCCGGAGCCGGTGGGGATGAGCTTTTTGCCGGATATCCCTGGCGGTACATCCGGGGGATAGCCGGTAATTGTCAGACAGGCAGTGAAGACAGCTATTACCAGTATTGGCACCGACTGCTTGAGCCAGACCAGATAAGCCCCCTTTTTACTGCTGATATTCGTCCATTTTCGGTACACACGCGGGAAAGTTTCGATAAGGTGTTCCGAAACCGGCCGCAAGAAAATCCGGATATGTCAAGCATAGATAACGTATTGCAGCAAATTTTGTTTTTCGAATTTCGTACTTTCCTCCACGGGCTTTTTCTCATCGAAGACAAGATCAGCATGGCCCACAGCATGGAAGTGCGGGTGCCTTTTCTGGATAATGATCTGGTAGATCTGGCTTTTCGAATCCCCATGAGCCTCAAGCTGGACATGCAGCGTCTGAGTGGCAATGGCGACAGCGCATGTTATCAGGCCGATGAGGGGAAGGTGATCCTGCGCAAAGCCATGCAACGCTTTTTGCCGAAGCAATTCACCCGTCAGCCCAAACAGGGTTTTTCGCCTCCGGACGATAACTGGTACCGGGGAGAATCCATGGATTATATCAAGGCTATTTTGTATGATCCAAAGACCTTGCAGCGTCCCTGGTTCGATCAGTTATTTGTGAAGGCGCGACTGGAAGAACATTTTACCGGACAAAAAAACAACCGCCTGCTGATCTGGTCATTGCTCTGTTTTGAGTGGTTGCAGCGGCATTATGTTGACAAAAAATTTAAAACTCATATCGATACCAACATATCAAGGTGTCCAAGATAAAAACAAAATGGCTGTTGCGGACCGTGTTCAATCAGTTGATGGGAATGCTAACCCGTGCGGCGATCAGGGCTACATTCAATGCACACCAGGCCCAACTCCGTCACAAACCGCCAACCAGGACGGTTCGTTCCGTGCTTCAGGTGTCTGTCATGTCCACCAAGCCGTATATGGTATCACGGGTTTTACGCGCCTGTGGATTGCGATCCGATTACTATGCGCTGAACACGGATGCTGGTCATCTTAATCTTGGTTGGGACTACAGCCTGCCGACCAGTCTATCTCCGCTGCAACATTTGCGGAGAGCCTGGCAGGATTTATGGGCAGTGTTTTCCCGATATGATGTTATCCATTACCACTTCAACAGCACGTTGTTGTGGGACGGTGCGGAATTACCTTTTCTCCGGCAGCTTGGCAAGGTGATCGTGTTCCACTTCAGAGGCTGTGATCTGCGCCAACGGCGAATCAACAATCTTCGGAATCCTGACCTTAACTGCTGTCAGGAATGCGACTATCCTGTCGGCTTCTGTGATACTCCGGATCAGAGGCGGCGGTTGAAACTGGCCCAAGAATATGGCGACTTGTTTTTTGTCACGACACCGGACTTGCTGGATTTTTTCCCGAATGCCGAATATTTGCCGTTTATCGCACCGTACGGGGTTGAGCTGGACGCCATTGCACCTTCTCCTAAAACGGCTGGTGTTTTCCGTGTGGTGACCAGTTCCAACCACCACGGCCTGGATGGTACTGCATATATCCGGGATGCGGTTTTGCGCCTGCAGAATGAAGGCAGGTTGTTGGAGCTGGTGGAAGTGCATGGAATGCCCTACCACCAGGCGCTTTCTGTGTATAAAAGCGCGGATTTGTTTGCGGGAAAACTTCGGATGGGGTATTACAACAACGCCAATATTGAGTGTATGATGCTGGGTGTTCCCTGTATGAGTTACATTCGCACACCGTATTTAAAGCAGATTCCCGACTGCCCCATTATCAACACACGGCCTGAAACCGTTTATGACCGACTGAAGGAGTACCTGAAGCGACCGGAAGAACTCAAACGCATTGGTGCTCTGGGGCCGGAATTCGTCAGGAAATATCATGACCCGATTCGGCTTGCCAATCATTTGATTTTCAGATACAAGGAAGCCATGCAGAATAAAAACAATAAATTTCTCTCCTGATATGAATATATTCTCTCGTTTAAATCCCCGCACCCACTTTCATGCCTTACGCGAGATCATCGGCCTGCTAACCCGTCATCGCCAACTGACCTGGGAGATGACCAAGCGGGAAATCTCTGATCGATATGCGGGGCAAATGCTTGGAGCGTTCTGGACCATTGGTCATCCGATGATTCTAATGGGGGTGTATCTTTTTATTTTCGCGGTTGTCTTCAAACAGAAAATTGGCGGTACACGCGAACTGCCCCTGGACTATGTTACTTATCTACTTTGTGGACTTATCCCATGGATGTCCTTTCAGGAAGCCATGAGTAAATCCGCAACGGTTATTATTTCAAATGCCAACCTTGTAAAGCAAGTGGTTTTTCCCATAGAGATATTGCCTGTTAAGGGAGTTATTGCGTCTTTCATAACACAGTTCATTTCAACGATCATCCTCATACTCTATGTAGTCATTAAACATGGCTACGTTCCGTTGACATATACTTTGATCCCGGTTATTTTTATTCTGCAAATTATGGCGATGATCGGCGTATCATACATATTGTCATCAATTGGCGTTTACTTTCGTGATCTAAAGGATTTTGTTCAGGTATTTTGTCTGGTCGGAATGTATGTAATGCCGATTTTCTATCTACCAGAACAGGTTCCGCAGCTTTTTCGTCCTATACTGTACCTGAATCCCTTCAGTTATTTCATTTGGTGTTATCAGGACATATTCTATTTCGGGCGAATAGAGCACGGATGGGCATGGATTATTTATATTTTTATGAGCGTCGGCGTATTTTATTTTGGTTATCGTATATTCAGAAAGCTGAAAGTAATGTTTGGGAATGTACTCTGATTGATCGAGGGTTATTATGTCTGAACCAGTTATAGAGATTTATGCTTTTGGGAATTAGGAATTAAGATATACAATGAGTGACATGGCAATACAGGTCCAAAATCTTTCAAAACTTTACAAAGTTTATAGTAAGCCAAGGGATATGTTTGTTGAACTTGTCACAGGAAAACCTCGTCATCGGGAATTTTGGGCTTTACGGGATATTTCATTTGATGTTGCAAGAGGGCAGGTCGTCGGAGTGTTGGGACGCAACGGCGCAGGTAAAAGCACCTTGCTTAAAATCATCACGGGCACACTTGATAAGACCGCCGGCAATGTGAAAGTTAATGGTCGCATCTCCTCAATCCTGGAATTGGGCACTGGATTCAATCCGGAATATACCGGCCGTGAGAATGTATATATGGGTGGCCTGGTGATCGGATTAACCCGATCAGAAATTGATAAAAAGATTGACTGGATCATCGAATTCAGCGAATTGCGGGATTTCATAGACCAGCCCTTTAAAACCTATTCCAGCGGCATGCAGGCGAGGTTGACGTTTAGCACGGCGGTGTGTGTTGATCCGGATCTGCTGATCATTGACGAGGCGCTGTCTGTGGGTGATGCTCGTTTTACCAGAAAGAGTTTTGCAAAAATTGATGAATTCCGTAAGGTGGGAGGGACCATCCTGCTGGTTTCTCATAATTCAAATCAAGTCGCTTCGTTTTGCGATTATGCACTAATCCTGGAGAACGGACGAGTTTTTGATCGCGGAGAGCCTTCTCGACTGCGCGGGGTGTATTACGACCTGTTGTTTGGCAAGGGAGATGAACATGTCGCTTCCGCCCTGCTTTCAGAAGAAACTCAAGTTCGTGAAGAAGGTGCAGAGGTTGTATCTGCTTTAGCCGTTGAACCGTTTGATACAATTCAGGATATTGAAACAGAATACATGTTGGATGTAAGTAGAATCAAGGAAGAAAACGGTTTTTGCTGGCAGGTTGATCTTGCCGATCTTCCAATTGAAGGAGATAGTTCCGAAGAACCCCGTCGATCCTTTTTCGTACTTTGTGAGGATGGACACTCGTTGTGTTCTGGACATTCGTTGCATGACATGATCCGTAATGGAGGCAGGGGACTCTTCTCACATTGGGGCAAACAATTGTTCTTTTCGACCAGCGAAAACAGCGATCCGCGTACCAATGGACGCAAGTATTCCCTGAAGCATGCGGGCGCTTTGGAAGAGGAAAGGAACGTGGGGGGATCACAAGAACGCTGTGCCATCCGGAGGGCGGCTTTGAAGAAACTTGGTTTGGCGAGACCTTTTGCTGATGAGGGAAACACCCATCAAACACGTTATGGAAACGGCAAGGCGGAGTTTCTTGATTATGGGATATTAGGTGAGTACGGAAAGCGAGTCAGAAAATTGATTTCCGGCAAGAAGTACACTCTGTTTTCACACGCTGTGTTTTATGAGGATGCCCATGCAGTATCAGCAGGTTTTACAATTAATACTTTGCAAGGAACAGAATTATATGGGGTCAATTCTGTGGAGCAAAATAAAATAGTCAATGATATTTCCAAAGGGTGCATTTTGGAAACTCGAGCCACTGTGACCATGTGGATTACCAATGGATTATATTTTTTAACGATCGCAATTGCTGATTCTGAAGCTGAGATGGATATCCAGTATGATCAGCGGTTTGATGCTTTGCAATTCGAAATTGAGATGCGTTCCGGGATACACACAACGTCTATTGTAAATCTGGACGAAGATTTCAGTGTAAACTTATTATGTTAGTTTACACTATCTGGATTGGATTAATAAAATATGGAATCTGTTTATTGCCCGTTATGTGGAGCCGATGACACTCGGTTGATGTTCAAAACGGAGGATTATTTATATAAAACATCCGAAGAAAAGTTTCGTATTGTGCGATGCCGGCGATGTCGCTTGGTGTATGTCAACCCCCGTCCTGATGCTGATGAAATTCATGCCTATTATCCGCCAGACTTCTATCAAACAACAATTACCAAAGAACAGTTATTAAAGGAAAAGGAACGTCAGAATTTACTGAAATATAAATATGTCAGTGATATGTTGCCTGGGCGAATGTTGGACATTGGACCGAGCAAAGGTGAGTTTATGTATTTCATGCAGCAAGAAGGGTGGGATGTCTGCGGGCTTGAGTTTTCGCAAAAACCGCCAAATGTTTTTGATTTGAATATTTATTGCGGTGAATTGAGTGATGCAAACTATGTTCCTGAGTCATTTGATCTGATTACAATGTGGGGTGTCCTTGAGCACGTTTATGATCCGCTGTGTATGTTGCGGGATGCCTACCGTTTACTGAAATGTGGAGGTAGGTTTACTGCCTTAGTTACAAATTTCAACAGTTTGCCGGCGAGGTTGATGCGGCATGATGATGTGCCGCGTCATACGACCCTCTTTACAAAACGTACCATGCGAAGCATGTTGCTTAAGTCTGGCTTTGAACCGGAACGATTCTATTTCAACAGCGAACTGTTTGGCGGGACTCACAGAGGTGTTTTTAATTATCTCGTAAAATTAGCAATGGGCGAACAAATCGACAACATTGTGTCTCAAAATCGCAGTACTGATCGTTGGTATCAGTTTTCCTCACAAATTCGAGGGAAGCAATCAAATATGATGCTTAAAGTTGACAGGTTCGATATTGCAGTAACACCTTATTTGGACCGCATCATGGATTGGTGCAGGGACGGATTTATTATGATTTGCCAGGCAACTAAAAGCTGAGTTCAATTATGAGTAACAATATGCCTAATATTCCGCTCGGCGTTTCTTTAGAGAAATGTATGGAGGCGTATCGGCAAGTCGTATCGGAATTCGGTTATACCCCAATCGTTAACCCCGGCAGGACCAAACTGCTTGATTGGGATTTGGAATACGTTTGCGGTTCTGCGTTGGCAAACTTTATTGATCAAATTCTGGTGCGCCGTCTTAACGATTTTATTCCTGATAATGATCAGCCAAGAATTCTGGACTGTGGTGCGAATATCGGGTTTACGGTACTCAACTACAAGCGTCAGTTTCCCTTAGCTAATATTATTGCATTTGAGCCAGATCCGCAAATTGCTCCGGTTTTACGACGTAATCTTGAGCGTAACTGTGCGTCGGACGTAGAGATTGTTGAGGCAGCGGCATGGGTGCGTGATGGTCAGTCCCAGTGGTTTTGTGAAGGGATTGACGGCAGTCACCTTGTTGGCGCTCAGTCAGGAAACGGTGCCATTGTGCAAACTGTTGATCTGGCTCGCTATCTCACGGATCCGGTTGATCTCCTGAAAATCGATATTGAGGGGGCGGAATATGAACTGATCGCGCATCTTGCCGAGCGATTGCAGAATGTCAAAAATATCATCATAGAATGTCATTTCGATCAGTCAAAAATTGTTCCGTTTGGTGACATGCTCCGTGTTCTCGCTGCCGCCGGGTTCATGGTGAGTGTCAATAGTTTTGGTGAGTGGCGTGATCTGATAAGGCAAGTTCCAGTACCGCACAATCATTGGGAACAGTACTTGGTGGTGACCGGATGGCGTGGCGAAATCCCGCAGGCGATGACTGATTCTTCCGCATTGCCCTATACCGGCATCAACCCCGCATTAGAATGGCAGTCCAAACTGGCAGCATGCGAAGTCGAATGGCAGTCCAAACTGGCGGTGCTGGAGAACCAATTGCACGTATTTCTCAAAACCTATATAGGTACCGGGAGATTGGGGGTGAAACGGATAAAATTACAAGCACCGTTCGTCCGGGAAGGAGAAAATGGTTGGGTTGCTATGCTCCCCGATCTCGACTACTGTGCGGATAATATGGAAAATTCGCTACGTTCAACCCTGTTGTTGTTCGAGGACGATAACCAGCTTAACCCCAGTCATATACTTCATGATGATATTCGCAATTTGGGCGGCGGACGATTTTCGCACTGGACAGACCACTTGCTTTTTTCTACTTCTGATAACTCAGATCCGAATACGAGCGGAAGGACGTATGTGGTTTTAGGGCAAGGTGAATAGCTCATTTAGCAGAGGGGAGAGAGCATGAGGTGGAAAGCAAGGGGAGGGGATGGCAGAATTCAGATTTCGGGATATTGAGATATGGCAACTCGCAGTGGAAATCGGCAATCAATTGTTTATATTGCTGACGACGCTGAAATTGTATTGCTTCGCCGATCGAACGCGCGGCACGGCTTTGGCTATTTCGAACAACATTGCGGAGGGTTCCGGACCTGGGTCGAAAAAGGATTTTGCCCAGTTCTTGAATATCGCCAACCGTTCCTGTTTGGAAGATGCCAGTAATGCTAATCGTGTTCCAGTAACGAGGTCTAATATGCAACGAAGCCAAGAACAACTTCTTGGAGAAACTGGATGAAGAGTGCTGAACAATTGGAAACTTCGACAAAAGCCTCCTTGTGTAGCGAACGGCACCCTGCCACATGTTCTTCATCCGATGCACCATGTTCTCACCAACGCCCGATTAAGATATGTTTCGTTGGGCTGTATTGCTACTCGTTAATCAACCCTTCAACATCATATTACTTTGGCGGGTTTGAAGTCAGAGCATGGACGTTTGCCAGTGCCTTGGCCCGAGATAAAAGATATCAAGTTTCATTTGTTGTTCGTGATCACGGGCAGTTGCGTGTAGAAAAGTATCGGAACGTGATGGTATATACTCATCCTGACTTTATTGATAGTGAAGTGAATATCCCTGTACCAAACTGCGGTGCCTTTTTATCCAGTTTGCATTTACCCTCGTGGCAATCCACCAAGCGCTCTGTTGTTACATTCGTAGGGCAGAAAAGTCCCTTCTTGCCGGCAGACGAAACAACGGTGGATAAAGGTATGACTGGGGACTTATGTGCGCATAAAAATACCCATTGGGACGATGCGGTATGCTTTATTGCAGCGGCACTGAATTTGACTCAGCAAGTTCTCCATGTGTTTCTGGATGAAGGAATTAGGTCGGGAATCGGGAGAACCATAAGATGGCTGTTATGGCGATACTATGATGCGCGGAGCCAGTTAGCCTCATGGTTTCGGAACATGCAAAAAAAAATGAGACAGGTATTTTGTTTCGCTACGAATGTTATCGCTATAGCGATTCCAGATCGCTGGACTTGCGGTAAAATAACTTCACAAGCGACCCATCATTCCGCAATGCCGCCTCTATCCGCGGCTGCGCGACAATTATACAAGAGAATAGGAGCGGATATATATTGTGTATTCGGAGTTCATAATTTGGCGGCGGAGGTTGCTGTTTATTGCGAAGAAGCACACGTCAGGTTTTTCTTGTTCAGTGGAAGCGCAATGGATTTTTCAGAAACCTACCGCCTCCATTCGTCGGAGCGAAACCGCTATGGCGATGTATCATATTATTGCCACTATGCCATTACTCATGCTTATATCTTGATCGTTCAGGCAGAATCGCACGCGCTGTTGCTCGAACAGCGTTTTGAACGGAAAGGGAACGTTATCCGTAATCCGGTGGAAATTGCGACATTGTTTGCGGAAACGCCGTATGCCGAACGAACTATAGTACTCTGGGTGGGAAGGATCGGGGATGGCATCAAACAACCGGAATTGTTCATCCAATTAGCAAGAGCAATACCTGAGCATGATTTTAAAATGATTATTGGCCGAACGATTCCCGAAGAGCGTGCGAAGTGCCTGAAAAACGCACCCGATAATTTGCAAGTTATTGAGAATGTTCCATTTGATCAAGTTGAGGAACATTATGCAGCAGCGGCCGTATTGGTAAACACCTCAAAATTCGAGGGGTTCCCCAACAGCTTCCTCCAAGCTGGAAAATATGGCGTTCCTCTTCTATCGCTAAATGTAGATACTGACGGCTTCATCGAAAAACATAGCTGTGGCTTTTTTTTAAAAGGCGATACCGAACGCCTGAAAGTCACATTGCGCATGTTGTTGGATGATAAGAAGACGGCAAATGAATATTCCAGCAATATACGGTCGTATGTTCAACAATACCATCGAAAGGAGGATCGAGTCGCGGAACTGGATAGGTTGTGTCATGCATCTTTACTCCAATCAGAATCGGGACAAATCACTGAGGATGTCAACCAGAATCGGCATATTAAAGTATGTTTCCTAAACCTATATGGTTATTCGTTATTCAATATGGAAACGCAATATGCTTTCGGCGGGTCGGAAGTGAGATCATGGCTTTTATGCACAGGTCTGGCGCAGCGTTTGGGATATGATGTTACATGTATTGTTTATAATCATGGTCAAAATGTAAAGGAACGTTACGGGAATGTGGCAGTATGTCCTCATGGTTTCTATAAGTCAGATGAAATGCCGATACGTAAGGCCAACCCTGCTTCACCGGACCGTAATCAAGGTATCAATCATGATGTAACTGGAACGGTACCAAGCACCAGCGATGAAACATATGATCTTATGAACGCCGATATCTATTGCTCTTTCGGTGTCAGCAACGTAAGCGCCGGATTGGCATCTTATTGCCAGGCAAATGGAAAAAAGTTTATCTTGTTTTCAGGATGGGATGGAGATTTTGCGCCGGAGTACAGACCCGGATCCACAGGACTGAATATTTACGGCGCAGAGAACGACAGGTGTTATGCCGCCATAGCCTTGGCAGACAGAATTGTCGTTCAAAGTCAATATCAAGCGGCCATTTGTCGGGAGCGATTTGGGAAAACTCCGATTATAATGACAAACCCTATAGATATG
>Ga0194052_1002046_pt1 | contig 11228 bp, 17 predicted proteins | sample SepL226m_MetaG_FD_160117 | JGI IMG/M metagenome (GOLD analysis project Ga0194052, IMG submission 160117) | Anoxic zone freshwater microbial communities from boreal shield lake in IISD Experimental Lakes Area, Ontario, Canada - Sep2016-L227-6m | ecosystem: Environmental > Aquatic > Freshwater >... | reverse complement strand
GCGTTATGGGAGCTGTAGGGAAGTCTTGCCGGCTTTTTGGCAAGACCGGAGGCGGTAGCCGTAGCCGGAAGATACCCGACGGCGAAGCCGGAACGCCCAATGTCACCAAAACAGGTAGTGCCAATAACAATACCCATACCCCCACAGCCAATGCCACCCTTACCAGTATGCCTCCCGTGGGCGAGTGAGCGCCTGAGCGCTAGTGGCGGCAAGGAACAAGAACAACATAACGAGCAAGAGTACGGTTTTTGCCTTTGTTTTTGCTTTTGCATTTGCTTGTACGGGGCATACCACCGCTTAAGGTAGCGGCGCGCCCTTTGCCTTTTTGCAAAGGGCGTGCTGCCTGCTCCCCATGTCCAGGCAGCGCCCTGATCGCATCACAATAAAAGTGGCCATTGGCTCCTCACCCCGCACCCTCTTGGTGCATCATCAGATAACGGATACGAAGCCGGCCAAGTAGGCACTTTGTGAAATGCTCGGCGGAACAGCGCAGCATAAGGCGTACATGCTTTCCCGTGGCATATTCAGAACGGCGGACTTGAAGCCGGTCACGACCAGTTGAGAGTGACCGGCTGAACTGCACGGAACGTGGAGTACCAGACATCAAACTGACTTTTCAACCTGGCAAGAACTACCAGACTTTTACCAACGTCCCAGCGGCGCGACCCTTGCGGTTTTTTGCAAGGGGCGTGCAGCCTGCTCTTCAAGTTGCACTTCATCCTTCTGGATTGCACCGTTTATGAAGGCAATGGCTTTTCGTGGTGCGCTCAGAAAAGCGGACTTGAAGCCGGTCACGACCAGTTGGGAGTGACCGGCAGAACTGCACCGAACGAGGAGTTCCAGACATCAAACTGACTTTTCAACCTGGCAAGAACTACCAGACATATACCAACGTCCAAGCGGCGCGACCCTTGCTGCTTTTTGCAAGGGGCGTGACGCCCGCTATCCCATTGCCTTGTAACTTGCTGCAATAACTTAATATTTGAACATGCCTCAAAAAGTTACCCGGATAGTTACCCGTTTTTTTGAACGCTGCCCCCCTTTTCAGGGAAAAACCGGCAAAAGGCATATCGGCAAAATTTGCCGTTTTGATGTCCCGGCCATAATCGTAAAATTTACGGATTTCAAATGTCCGGATTCTGGACAAATGAAATTTATAAGCGAAACATGTTTCGTATTTTGATTTTTAACCGGCATCAGAAAACCGATATTACAACCTGGTTGTAATTTGATACTTTAACCTGCAAAAAACTTCAAGACAAAAGCAACCTTTTAAGAATACCCCCGAGGCTGCCCATTAAACCAAATATGGCACTGTGACATATTTCAAAACCAAAGTTCCAGAATCTTGGAAGTTTAGGCGGTGATTCCCCGCGCGCATGGGTGATACCCCATAAGGCCCCCCAACAGGAACCCCTTAATTAAGGGCAAATATTCTTCAACCCTTAACCGGCATCCGCATTTGAAACTCGCTACAATCGTTTCTAAGCGCCGTTTGGGTGTCGGTGCTTGTGTAGGTATGCCCCCTGAATAAAAAAAAGGCTGCATCCCGTGAAGGATACAGCCTTTTTGCTTACGGTAACAAGTTCCGGGTGTCGTCAATTATCATCTGGCACCTCCTTGACTGCCCGTTCTAATTGTTCGGATATGGTTGTTAAAATACTTGCAAGCCCACCTGTTGAATTGCCTGTCAACTCCAAACTTGCACTATAGGACAAAACATCTACCAAAAAATTAAGCTGCGGTGTTGCTATATTGACAGCATCAACGATATCAACCAGACTTTATCCATGCTGCACCTCCAATTGCATCACTGATCTGTTGATCAACTGCATCGCAAGAAGGTTCAGCTCCCGTGCATCCAGTTTCTCAAACCTGGTTAGGATATCGTGAAGATCAAGAACGCTGATACCCATTTTCTTTGATATTTGCATATCATCCTTGGATGTCATGGTTTCGCCTCCACTGCTACGGACTTTATGAGTTGATCAAGAAGAAGGCGGATATCCTGAAAAAGTATTTCCAAAGAATCTGTGGATATCGCTTGACGTTTTGGTGTTGCAGAAGTTTGGGGCAGGTTTTTTGACATGGGTAACACCTCCAAAATGAAAGTGTGCCGTAGCCCCCCTCCCGGTTTAACGCGGGCACCGGTCTTTCGATCCCGGATAGGCATAGCACACAATTAATTTTGAAGCTCTTAAAACAAAAACATCAGAATGACGGTCTGATAACCGGTTAAACTTTAGGGTAGCTTCTGATTATCAAAACCGTTTTAAAAAATCAAGATTAATTCGCAAGACAAAAAGATAATCCTTTCATTTATGCTCTTTGCTGCGGTTTTTCATTACCAAATCCCAACCGTAAACTCCCAACTTTTTGGCGATAGGAATTTCATCCGGTTTCAGCTCGCCCAAAAAATCTTTGACTGTTAAATCGTTAATGTATTCCTGTGATACTTTCACGTTCCTGTTGTTCGATTGTCGCGCCGTTCTGTTTCTGTTTAGCATTTCATCGTCCCCCCTGGCCTGCCTGGCCCGTCTCGTAAAGGTTCAACATCAAAATTTAATGCCTTCATCGCCGCAAGAAACGCCGCCCGTGAATCTCTTTCAGTCGCAAGAAGCGGGTGCGGCTTCAACTGCCCAAACTTATCCGCAATTGTCATGCCCTGGGTGTCAATCGCTTCCCGTGCTTTTTTTGCTCGATCCCACGCCTCAAGCCCGGCTTTCAAGATAGCTGATCCTGCTGAATCTTCGATCCCATATTCATCAGTCAACCTTTGCCATAGGCTCTTTGCCTCATCGGTTAAGTGATTCGGTGCCTTGCTCTTTTTCATGAAAAATACCCCCTTTTTTTAAAGCAGTTCAAGAATTTCGTACACGCTGTCGGAACCCGCCGGTCAAACTATTGGTATCATTTAACTTTTTACCCACCGGTGTCCCCCTTGCTGTTCCGGCTGCCTGGGCCATGTAGCGCGCCACGGGCAACCGGATCACCTGTGGTTTATCCGTTAGTGACAAACGGCTGGTATCCATCGCAAACCTCATGCAAGAGTTCGATGAACGAATCTCTAATCTGCATAAATTCATCTGTCATAGGCGGAGCATCACCACATATTTCCGGTAAAGAAATATAATTTAACATGAAGCCATTGAAGCAATGCGCCATCAACAGTTCAATCTCGATCATCGCGGCTTCGGGATCAACAGTATCATTTTTCAATTCATAAATCCGCTCTGCAACCACTTTCAAAACCGCCATCTGTGCTTTTGCATTAAAAGTTTGATCATCCATTTTTCGCTGCTTTTTCATAATATTAATCCTTCATTTGTTGTTTCCCGGCTGCCCGTAGTCGCATCATTGCGCCGTTTGAGCAACCGGGTTTAATTATTCAAATCATCAAGCCCGGCTGTTGCCGTTTCTTCTTTTTGATAGGCTCTACCTGGGCGGTAACTTCGCCGCTATTAGCAATCTCAAGAAGTATATCCGCATGGCAGAGTTCATCCAGCATACAGTAACAAGCCAAATCCCAACCTCTCAGCTCTCGCCTGGCCCGTTCGATCATATCAGGCTGGCTTTGTATCCATAGACGGTATTTTTCAACAACAGTCGGCCTGTCGCCATCTTCTGGTATTGTGTATGGATTCCCCCACCTCGACGGCTTTGCAACCAACTTGCTGCCTGCTGGAAGTTTTTCAAGAAAATTCTTTCTGTATATTCTTTTTGGCATGTTTAATTTCCTCCAATTTGAAGTGTGCCTGGTATCGTGCTTTTTCCGAACAACTCGGCAAACTGCATAACCTTTGCCTTCACATTCTGGTAAATCTGCTTATATGGAATATTTGCCGCCATATCTGATTCGAGTGCCCTGGTGATAACGGTGTCAACCATCTGCAAGGTTACAAGCTGGCTGGTGTTGCAAATGTCCCTTGTGTTCCTGACACGCTGCTGGATGTCAAAGACGGTTTTATTTGACATCCGGGTAATGTTCCCGTAGTATCTGCCTGCGTTTGAACTGCCGCGTTCAAACGAATACTCTACAAATTTTTTCATCATATCGGTTTCAATTCTACGGACTGGCTTCCCGGCTGCCCGTGTTTCTGCCCATTCAATGTTCTGCTTGTTGCTCGCCAAAACCGTTCGGAGGCGGAGGATTTCCGCTTCCCTTCGGTTAAACTCTTCGATGTACGCCTCTTTGAACGCCGCCGCCTTTTCGCCCCGGTATCCCATCACCAAAAAAACAAAACCATCTTTGCAAATCTGGTACATTTTCTGTTCCCTGTTACGAGAATCATGGTAAGTAATCGCCTCAAAATTGAGGAGATTAAACGCCTCTGAAACGTCAAGTTTTTCAATATCCCGGAGAACATTGTCATGTTTTTTGTTAAAAATCTTTGCCACTTGCAATGAAGTTGTGGTGGCTCTTCTTTTGTCGATGGTAACAACTGGCAACAACTCTTTTTTCTTCATAGCTTTTTTCCTATTTTGAGTTAATAAAATCTGACTGTCCAAAATTGGACTGCGAAAATAACCGTTTCCCACTCGCATCTCAAATGTGACTGGGCCTATCTCTTATCCCAGACTTCCGGATTTCAAATCCGAAGGTTTCATTTTAAGGCGGACTTTCCGGCCCCCTTATTTTTCCTCTTTGGCCTCGCATTTTCCGGCCTTAGAATAGTGAATTGAATCTTGTGTCTGTCGCTGTATGAAATGTTTAGCCTCGCCATTTCCTCCCGAATAGCAGGCTCCCAATTGCCCCACGGCCCCACGTCGCTATAAACAACTAATGATCTGACTGTCATATCAACCCCGCCTTTATCCACTGATCAACTGCGATCCCGGCTTTTTGTTGTTCTGTCGGGTCTTTGCCCCTGACGACCATCCAGCGTTTGAACCCCGGATAGCGCCGCCAAAAGCTAACGGCCTTTGCCCCTGGCCCGTCTGCATCCAGACTACATAAAACCGTTTTGGCGTTCATCAATCGGTTATGTAGCTCGGCATCCGGTTTAATTTGCGCCGATCCAAGTCCAACCACGCCCACCAGCTCCCCGGCTTCTTGATTGATAAGCAGACAATCCAGTTCTGATTCAACTACACAAACGGCCTGCTGATCCGCCCAAAGTGTCATTGGCTGCATATTTGAACCGGATACATTCCGATAACGGCTTTCGTCTGGTGGTGATTCACTTCGCCGAATTCTGATCCTGGTAACTGCATCGCCGGTATAGTTTGGAATTATCAATCCTGCCGGTAGCCATATCTTTTTCCCCGGAGGCAAACCCCATGATTCACGGCTCTGATAAACGTCCTTCGAGTTCCAACCCAATCTTGAAGCCTTAACCGTTTCGGGATTCAAACCACGTTCTGATTTTAGCCACGCCATTGCCACGCTGTTGCCCTGTAATTGCTCGGAACAATGAACCACAAAGGCATTTGCTTTACTTTGCCATAGCGCCCCCGGTGCTTCTTTCTGCGGTGCCGGTGTCCAAACTCTGATAATCTTTTCCGGCATCGGCCCGGCATTAAGTTCCAACTTCTTAACCGCCTGCATGAACGTCAACCCCTTGCGTTTCTGCAAATAATTGACACCATCACCATTCCAATTACAGCCACGACAACAGAAGCGCCCGGCAAAATATCGGCCATTGCTATTTTGGCGATCCGGCCAACTCGAAAACCGGTCCACTCCCCCACATTCTGGGCAGGGTGAATGATATTCGCCCTTGCTCACATGTTCTGCCTGAATGCCGTCTATTTGCAGAAGATCAAGAATATTCATGAGTAACCTGCTTGCTGATCCAGCCAATCCGCAACCATGCAAAGAAAATCCTCTTTCGATCCTTCATAATTTTTCATGAGTTTTTCGAGTGTTTCGTGCAATTGCAGTTCCAAATCTGCTGTTGATTTTTTCCTATTGTGCATCTGAAAAACATTTCCCATTTCACTTCCCCCTTTTTGGTGGTTCCCCCACCCCGGAGGGCAGGGGGGTTCAATTCGACTACACAAGCCAGCCCATCGGCCCCTCTCGGTGATAGCTGATCACATAATTATCTCGATGAAATTCGAGCATTTCAATCTCTTTCAGGCTCATGTCTTGTCGGTTTTCATCAAGGATTCCTTCAAGCAAATCCTCAGAAAGCTGCAAACGTTCTTTTTTGATACGATCTTCAACCAATTGGCGGATAAGCAATTCAGATTCAAGCCTGCGCTCATGCGCTTGCCTTCCTGCTACATACTCTTCATCAGTAGGAAGCCCTGCGGCTGTCTTGGGTGCTGCCGGTTTATAACCATCTTGCCAAGGCATAGGCGACCACCCCACAACCGCTTCCCCCGTGTCCACGCTGCCCTGTGCCATCCCGCTTCTCGCAAATTCAAATGCTGCCTTGTGGATTTCAATCAAGTTCGGCCTCAGATACCTTACGCAAGAATAACAAACAAAGCTCGGCTCCCTATCCGGCCCCTCATCAAGTCCGAAATCAAGGCCATCGGGATCAACTCGCCCGCCACAAATGTGACATGGGAAATTAACCAACTGATTGTTATGGAAAATCGTCAAATTATTTGCTATACTCATAGTTACTACTCCTTTTAAATAGTGTGGTGATGGTTCCCCCTGCCCGGCCTGGGGCAGGGGTTAAGCTGTTTAAATCTCGAATGCCTCGATCTGATCACACAAAGCGCCGTGCTTCGCCTTCAAATCGTCAAACTCTGCTGGTACTTCATCTGTCCGAATGTACTCTCTGACAAAATACTGGAGCGCATCAACATTACTGGTGTTTAAAGCTGCCTTGATAATTCGCAAGGTTTCAATCTGACACTGGATATCGTACTCAAGAACTGCCTTTTCATCTGATTTAATCATTCTACTTTTCCTCCATTAATTGTTCATTGATAAAACAAACTCGCAACCCGTTTTTAAAAAACTCAAGACAAAGACAAATCCCTTCGATCTTGTTACTGCTTTTCTGCTGAACCACCTCCTTTTTATTGGTTAAAAAAAACATTCATCCACCCCCAAGGGGAGGAATATGGAAAAATATTCCATCCCCTTTAGGGGATACAATTTTTCCAGTAATTTCCTTAATAATATCAACAACTTATAACTGGAAAATCTTGTTATTGGAAAATAATATTTTCCAATACTTTATCTAATGATTTCACCACTTTATATTGGAAAACTGTTTTTTTCCAGTATTTTCCAATTTCCACTAAACTTCATTTTCCAAATTCAGAGAGTAAATTAATGATCTCCAACCCCTCCCACTCTGCCTGTTTTCCAGTAGAAAATTATGCTCAACCAGATATGAAAGAATCGGCTTTATGTCCTTTGAGACGTTAATTTGAGTTAAGTTCCCCTTGATTTTCGCAAAGAGTTCCGGTGGCAAACCTTTTTTTAAATCACGTTCCGACGCTGGATTTCCATGCTCTCTGAATGCTGTCAAAAACCCCATTGCAAGATTTTCGATTCTTACCATGCTTATTGGCTGGTATGTTGGAACACCTGTTTCAGCGTCCTTTTTAAAAAACAAAGATGATTCTAATTTAGCTGAACCATTGGATTTCACGATATCCAATTTAAAATAATGTTCCGGGTTTTCCAGCCCATAATTGTGAGATTCATCGGCTGTAATTTCACTTAATGCCATCGCAAAACGAACGCCGTCAATGAACCCAGAAGCCCCACGGCTCATGCTCTGCTTTGCCTTTACCTGGCTGGAGCTGTCTTTGTTGGCATGGTGGCTCACGATAATGTTGATCCCAAACTCAATGGAAAGTGATTCCATCGCCTGAATAAACGCTGTCGCGTGCTCGTTTCGGTTTTCCGACAAACCATACAACCGGCTCAAAGGATCAAGAAATAAAATATCCAACGGCATGTGTGCTTCAATTGTTTCCCTCAACCAGTCGTACCACTCGCTTCTCATGGGATTTTCACCATCCATCTGCATAAGCGATCCTATCTTTCCACTCATAGAAACGGCGTGAAGATTTGTTGGAAAATCACCTTTTCCAATAATCCACAATCTTCTGTTAAGCTCGCTGGTGTCGTCTTCCGCGCCGATAAAAAGAGTTTTATAAGCCTGTTCAGGTTCAAAGCAACCCCACCTGTTCCCAGATGATAGCGCATAGGCCATGCAAATCAAAAAATACGTTTTCCCAAGCCCTCCCATCGAAACGAGTAAAGAAACAATTTTCTGGCGCAGAAACGGAATACCACGGCATGAAAGGATGAACTTTGCCGGTGGTGGCTCTGATGTTAGATACCGGCAAACCTGCGTTTCATCTGGTGTCAATGGCTTCGGTTTATCATCAGGACAAGATGAAGTGACATTCTCTTTGTCTTGCTCTTCCTGCTCGGCATCCGCCATCCTCTCGGCTTCGGCCCGGATAGCGTCAATCGTCAAACTCTCGCCGGCAAACATTTAAACCGCCTTGAACTGGCTGCAAACCGCCATAACATCTTCGAGTCTCCATGCACTACATCGCTCTGATAACTTAACCTGTTTTGGGTAGCGCCCTGACTTCACGCCTGCCCACCAGCAACTCTTTGATACTGGAATTATTGGAAGAATGCCGCGTTTGACATCGCCGACTATTTGCCATATTCTCAAATATCGTGTTTCAGGATTCATGTTGCGCGCCTCCTTTATATGGTGCAATCCTATTGACAAGCCATTCAACATAGCCCTGAATCGGGTAAACTATCCTTTTGCCGATCTGAAACGCCCCCACTGGCCCTGTGCCTGCCGCGTCCCTGTTCGCCATGTTGCCAGAAGTGCAACCATCCAGCTCTTTGCGTAGCGGCTCGCTTCTGAAAATGTATGGTTTCCCGATCAACTTCTTTTCAATCTCTGCCTTGATTTCCTCATGCTTAGTCATTCACTACCTCTCTTTTTTGAGTTGATTGTTAATCTTGAAGTAATGATAAACCATTGATTATTATATGTAAAACCGGCTAAATGTCATATTTAACCGTAACCTGAAAACAAAAAAGGCCATACGAGTTTCCCCGAATGGCCTTAACGTGCTGCTATTATTTATTTTATTGGTTATGGTGCTTCAAATAGCATGATATTTTCCGCTTCAAGTGTTTTTAAGTCAATAAAACAAAATCCAAAACCTATTTTTTCATCCATATCAAACTTTCCCGGCCCACAAATCAACATTCCATTGTCAATAAAATCAACTCTTTGAAATGAATAGTCGTCTTTAGTTCGTTTCTTTGAACCATCCCAAAACCTCTTGAAACGGTAGTATCTGAATGCTATCTGTGAGGCACTAATCGGATATTTTTTCTTTTTTTTCGAGTTTTTTTCACTAAAGAATTTTTTCCATGATAAATTTTTCATGCCCTGCAATTTCGTGAATGCTGATGTAGAAAATTCCCGATCCTTGTCTTTCAGATGATAACCTTTTTCAATCAACTTTTTGACATCTTCATATATGTGGCAATCAACCGTTAGTTGTGATAGGCCCGCATCTGTCTTTCCCTGGCCTTGCCCGTTCTCAAATATGCTCAAATCAAGATCACTGAACGTTGACAATTTTAGCGCAACCAACCGGCCAAACTCTCCTTGAACCCATGGGATAAAACAAGCTGCTGGAAATGCTTTGCAGAATTTAACAAGCCATTCAGGGTTCCGGTTTTCCCTGATATAATCTGCAAGAAGATTTTCGCTCTTCTTAACTGCAAGCTGGTTTTCATTGATGGTTACTATCTGCATAGTCCATTTCCTTATATGGTTCCTGATAAAAATTAGGGAAAACCATCAGGATAATGGCCTTATCGCCTGGGGTAATTACTCCCTGGCTATCCCTAAACTGTTACGCTGCTTTTTTAAATGGTATGATCCGCGCCCCGGCCTTCAAACCGTCCAAATAGTCGGCCCAAACCTGCATCATCTTTTTTCTTTCCTCAATGTGTGAAGTTCTGTTATAGCTTCTGCCATTTACATCTTTGACAGCGTGTGCCAACTGGTGTTCAATTAGGTGCGCCGGAAACTGCAAAACCTCATCCAAAATAGTTCGGCTCAGCGCCCGGAAGCCATGTGGTGTCATTGTGCCTGCATACCCCATGCTGTTAAGCGCCACATAAAAGGCATTGTCGCTAATGGGTTTGGCATCCGATCTATGAGACGGAAAAACATACTTTCCATTGCCTGTGACTTCATGAACTGTTTTCAGAATGTCAATAGCCTGTCTGCTCAAAGGTACGATATGCGGTAATTTTAGCTTCATCCGCTCCCCTGGTATCGCCCAAATCTTTGCATCAAAATCAACTTCACTCCATTCAGCGTTCCGTAACTCCCCTGGCCTTACGAAAAACATCGGTAAAAGTTTTAAAGCAGATTGCACAACAAGAGTCCCCGGATAGGAATGTATGGCTCTGAGCAAAATTGCCACGTCTTTTGGCTCAGTAATCGCCGGAAAATGTGTACTCTGTCTTTTCCGTAGAACGTCTTTCAACGCAAATGAAGGATCATGGGTAGCCATGCCAGAAGCCACGGCAAACCTAAATATCTGACTGCACAAACGACAAGCCCGCTGTGCCACAACGCCTCGGCTCTCCATTTTATGCAAGGCTGCTAAAATATCCGCCTGAACAATCTTATTAACGGATTTATCACCCAAAAAAGGATACAAATCTTTTTCAAGAGTTCGTCTGGTTTTATCGGCATGATCCTTTACCCAAGTATGGGAAACTTTCCCCAACCATTCGGAAGCAACATGCCTGAACGTATTTGTCTTTTCGGCCTTTTCTTCCTTGCGTGCTATTGAAGGATCAATGCCATCTGCAAGTAATTCCCTGGCTTCGGTGCGTTTCTTCCGTGCTGCTTCAAGTGTTGTGGCTGGATAAACCCCAAAACTCAAGCCCTTTTCTTTGCCGGCAAAAGTATAGCGGTATCTCCACCACTTGCTCCCGTTTGGATTGATAAGCAGGTAAAGGCCATCGCCATCACCTAACTTATATGGCTTTGCTTTTGGCTTCGCGTTCCTGTATTTTATATCTTTAAATGCCATTGATACCCCCCTGTTAATCGTGAAACGGGTAACATCCAAATAAAATGTTCCACGTGAAACATTCGTTCCGTATTGTTACCCGTCAAAATGGTAGATGTTAAGCAATCCTTTAACACCTTCTTGGACTAATAACAAGGGGAAAAACGTTTATGAATAAAGGTTTATGAATTGCGTAGAATTGCCATAGATTCTTATTGGATAGAGACGCC